>OGYO01001280.1_pt1 | contig 13719 bp, 8 predicted proteins | sample 1576561 | NCBI WGS metagenome assembly OGYO01 (sample SAMEA3541507, study PRJEB24748) | human gut metagenome | biome: human gut; feature: human-associated habitat; material: faeces | place: China | collected 2012 | reverse complement strand
CCCGCATCTGCACCTTTTCTTTGGCATCATAGGCCGTGTTGCTTTCAATCGATTCCAGAATTTCGGTCAGCTCATCGCCCAGCGAAACGGAAACCACGGCCGGGGGCGCCTCGTGCGCTCCCAGGCGGTGATCGTTGCTGGCCCCGATGATGCCGAGGCGCAGGTTGATGCCGTGCTTGTGCACGGCGCGCAGGACGGCGGCGAGGAAGACGAGGAACTGGGCGTTCTTCATCGGGGTTTCGCCGGGGTTCAGCAGGTTGTGGCCGTCGGAATCGCACAGCGACCAGTTGTTGTGCTTGCCCGATCCGTTGACGCCCGCGAACGGCTTTTCATGCAGCAGGCAAACGTAGCCATGCCGCCGGGCCGTGCGGCGCATCACTTCCATCGTCAGCATGTTGTGGTCCGTGGCGATGTTCACGTCCTCGTATACGGGAGCGATCTCGAACTGGCCGGGAGCCACTTCGTTGTGGCGGGTATGCGCGGGGATGCCGAGCGCGAAAAGGCGCTGCTCCACATCCTGCATATAGGCCAGAACCCGGCTGGGGATGCTGCCGAAGTAGTGATCCTCCATTTCCTGCCCCTTGGCGGGCTTTGCGCCGTAAAGGGTGCGCCCGCACATCATGAGGTCGGGCCGCTGGACATAGAGACGCCGATCGACAAGGAAATATTCCTGCTCGGAACCCACCATCGCCTGAACGCCGGTAGCCGTCGTATTGCCGAGCAGGCGGAGGATGCGCAGGGCCTGCGCGGAAACGGCCTCCACAGAGCGCATCAGCGGTGTTTTGCGGTCAAGGGCTTCACCCGTGTAGGAATAGAACACCGTGGGGATGTACAGCGTCTTGCGCCCGTACTCGTCGCCAAGCAGGAATACCGGCGAGGTAGGGTCCCACGCCGTGTAGCCGCGGGCCTCAAACGTCGAACGGATGCCGCCGGACGGGAAGGACTGCGAAATCGATGCGGAGATGCGGCCGATCCTCAAGAAGAACGGTTTCATGACGCGCGACCCGCGCGAGGTTGAACGTAAGAAACCCGGACAACCCGGAGCACGTCGCAAGTTCCAGTTCAGTAAACGTTAATCACTGCGTTCACCGGGCACAGAACGGGAACAAATACCGGAGACTGCGATTTTCGTACTACTCTGTTATTGCCCGTCTGCGGAAAACCGCGGGGATTGTCCAGGACACTACCGCCGCGGTTGATGTAAAGAGAATTTTAATCAGAGATTTATTAACGATCAGAAAACAATGTCAAGAACTGATTTTAATCAATTGTTGGAAGCCGGAGCTCACTTCGGTCACCTGAAAAGAAAATGGAATCCCAAAATGGCTCCTTATATTTTCATGGAGAAAAACGGGATTCACATCATCGACCTGCACAAAACGGTGGTAAAGGTCGATGAGGCTGCCGCAGCCCTGAAGCAGATCGTCAAAAGCGGTCGCCGCGTGCTTTTCGTCGCTACGAAAAAGCAGGCCAAGGAGGTTGTCGCAGAAAAAGTATCGACCGTCAACATGCCTTACGTCACCGAGCGTTGGCCGGGCGGTATGCTTACAAACTTCCCCACTATACGTAAAGCCGTCAAGAAGATGGCTACCATCGATAAATTCACTGCCGACGGAACCTACAACAACTTCTCCAAACGCGAAAAGTTGCAGATCAGTCGTCAGCGCGCCAAACTCGAAAAGAACCTCGGTTCGATCGCCGATCTGACCCGTCTTCCGGCGGCTATTTTCGTGGTCGACATCCAGAAGGAAGCCAATGCCGTGAAAGAGGCGAAACGTTTGAACATCCCCGTATTTGCAATGGTAGATACTTGTTGTGATCCAACCGACATTGATTACGTTATCCCTGCAAATGACGATGCGACCAAGTCGATCGCTGTGATCCTCGACGCCGTGTGCGGTGCCATCAGCGAGGGCCTCGAGGAGCGTAAGCTCGAAAAAGAGAAGGAGGCCCAGGAGAATGAGGCTCATGAGGGCGATGCTCCTGCGAAGAAGGATGCGAAACCTCGTATCAAGAAAGCCGTGAAGGCTTCCGTGGATGCTGAGGAGGCTACCGTTGCCGAGGTTGTCGCTGCGACCGAGCAGAAAGCGGAATAATTCGCACGGAGATTATGGACGTTTCCGTCCCGTGCGAAGATTGCCCGAGCGATCCGAGATGGTCGGGATACGGAAACGCAGAACGAAGTTCAACGAAATTAAAACCAAGACTATGGAAATCAAAGCTGCAGATGTAATGAAGCTCCGCAAAATGACCGGTGCCGGTATGATGGACTGTAAAAAGGCCCTTGCCGAAGCCGAAGGTGATTTCGCGCGTGCCCAGGATATCATCCGTGAAAAGGGTAAGCTGGTCGTTGCCAAGCGTGCCGATCGTACGGCCACCGAAGGTGTCGTCGTAACGAAAATCGTGGGTCAGAAGGGTTATATCCTCTGCCTGGCTTGCGAAACCGACTTCGTGGCGCAGAATGCGGAGTACTCCGCTTCAGCTAACGCGATGCTGGACGTTGCCGTGAAAACCGATGCTGCGGACCGTGATGCGCTGCTGGCAGCCAAGAATGCCGAAGGCCGCACTGTCGAGGAGATGGTGACCGAGAAATCGGGTCAGACCGGCGAGAAGATCGAGCTGGCATACTATGCCCGTATCGAAGCTCCCTACTGTCATGCGTACGTACACTTCAACAAGAAGCTCGGTACGCTTATCGGCTTCAACAAGGTCGTTCCCGAGGAGGTAGCCCATACCGTTGCCATGCAGGCAACCGCTATGGCTCCCGTTTCGATCTCTGAGGCCGATTGCCCGGCCGATGTGATCGAGCACGAGCGCAAGATCGCTGTCGAGGCCATGAAGCAGGATCCGAAGAATGCCAACAAACCCGAGGCTATTCTGGAGAAGATCGCCGAGGGTAAGATGCGCAAGTTCTTCGAGGAGAATACGCTGCTCAACCAGCCGGTGGTAGGTGAGAAGGAGACGATCGCCGAGTTTATCCACAAGGCGGACAAGGATGCTACGGTTATCGCTTACAAGCGTTTCGCGCTCGAAGCGTAATCGGTGACCCTATAACGAAAAATAGCGAAGGAATTTCCTTCGCTATTTTTTGCTTTTATGGTGTCGGTGTTCTTGAATTTCTAAGAAGGGATTTCCTCTGTTCCCCCCCCCTCGATGGGGTGAAGTAGTCGAATTCGATATGAACGGAGGCTTGTCAATGATTGCGGTCGGTGCCGAAAAAAGAGTATGGAAATGCCTTTTCTGAAGATTAGAGAACAATTTACTGCAATAATATTGTGCGCGAAAAATTTTCTAATCGATTCAGGTCCGATTTATTGTAATAACGACTCAATTTTTTCAAAAATATTATATCGTCTTCAGTAAAATAATTTCCTCCCCACATATATACATCGGCAATTTTCCACACTTCAGATGGAGTCATGATTTTCCCATCTTTTAAGATAATACGAAAAACCAAAGTATCCGCAGCATATGAATCTGAGTCAAGAATGACATAACGTCGGAAAAAATCTGTAAATGCGGAGTTATCGCCATAATACAAGATAGAACTTATAAAAAAGTCTTCAGCAAGCATAACAGAAATCAATCTTAAACGACTCTCTGTTGGCTTGTAGTAATGAGATATCCCTGCCGACGTTTTAACAACAAGATCGCATGGAGCCCACCAACTACAAAAACTCACATAGAAAAGTAATGTGTCATTTTGAGGGTTGAACTGAAACCCTTCCGATTCGACATCTTCAAGCATCTTTTTTAAGAGTCCTATTGTGGGGGAAGAAATTTCCAATTTCGTACCTCTTTTCTGCTTCCAATCCGGACGAAAACATGGATCTTTTTTCACAGGTTTAAGTCCATAAGTATAAATATTGACGTGCTCCGACGCCTCCTGCCATAAATCAAATAGGCTTGTTTGAGCATACGTGGTCAAGCTAATTCCCAACAACAAACAAGAAAGAATTATTTTTCTCATAATCAGTTATTCAAATATTTATATTTACCATAAAAAATACTTTCGGATCGATGATTCAAAATAGCCGTACATTCAATTGGAACCCCATCGGTACTTACTGCATAATGAGTACGCAAAGGCAAGCCGTATTGTGCTCTAATCCTATTTTCGAGATTCGGGGCGGGCAGAACTTAAAGAAACAGAGAGCATAACTCTTGCTTGAATCCGATTCGGGAGTTATTTTCTGCAAATCCGCCGCAGAACCCAGAGCGGATAACGTCGTACGGGGCGCAGCCAGAGCCATACCCGAGCCAATACCCGGTGAATGGCACTACAATCCACAACTCCATAAACCTTGGCCGGGGGCATCGTTTCCGTGGTAAGGTTGCCATCGCCGAGCAGCGTGACCTCTTCCGGTGTCGCCTGAATGATGCGGTGTACGACGAAATTGCCTTGTACGGTTTCGGCCATCACCACCGCTCCGCGTCGCAGATCCTCGTGGCGCAGGGGCCGCAGCGTGATGACGCTGCCGCTGCGGAAGAAGGGCAGCATGCTCTGTCCCTGGACGCAGATTCGTACGTTTTGGCCTTCGAGCAGCAGGTCCCTCGTCTGGGCGAAGGCGATCCGGTTCGCTACGGTTTTTTCCATGATCAATTGTTTTCAGGCTCTCTGTTTTCCTTCGAGGACCGTGGCGTAGGAGAGTTCGGCCGCTGCCTTGTCCGGCAGGCAGGCCAAGTGCCACACAGGGGCTTGGGTGAGAATGTCCGACAGCGTACGGCAGATTCTATCCTGCAAATCGCTGTCGTAGGCGAATGCCGGGGGGCAGGACGGGAGCAGCGATCCGACGGCCCGCAAGATTGACAGTCGGGTGATTTCGTTGGCCGGGGCCTGGCTCAACCGGACGATTCCGGCAATCGGCCGCGAAATGTTGCGGTAACAGGGGGTCTTGCCGCTCCAGGGCGATCCGAAAGCGGTCGCCTGCCCCTGGTACATCCGGATAATCGGGCTGTCGTCGTTGAGCAGCCGTGCTCCGGGAATGTGCTCCTGCCACAGCCGGGTATGGGTGCTTTTTCCCGTGCCGGATTCTCCCAGAAACAGGACGGCCCGGCCTTCGCATTCGATGGTCGAGGAGTGTATCGCAATGGCTTCGGGGGAGATGGCGATGCCGAACATGATCCAAAGCCCGAAACGCATCAGGGATTGATGGGGTTCGCGTCCGTCGGCGAGCAGGTCGCTCTGTACATCCGGCGAATCGAACGCTTTGAAGAATAGCGTCGGACGATCCCCGTTGCGGGGAACCATGCGGAACAGGTAACCTCGCGGCGTACGCTCGAAGTGGCAGTCGGCTTCCGCATCGTCGAACGGAAATACGTCGAGTTCCCTGTTCGGCTCTCCTCCTGTTAATTTTTTATTTATCGTGCAGTCCGGAATCAGGCGCATGGTCAGGGGCGCGGCCGGGTCCGCTTCTGCGGCGAACGGTTCGAATGCCCGAGCCATGTGGCTGCCGGGTCTTACGAAGAGCCGGTCGGCCTGTTCCAGCCGGATGCGGAATCCGGCGATGATATATTCTCTATCCATTGTTATCGAGTGTGATGATGCGGTCGCAGTACTCCAGCGAGCTTTCTCGATGGGCGATGACCACGATGGTTAAATCTCTGTTGTGTTGTGACAGTTCGGCGATCGAACGGTTGATTCCCTCCTCCGTCCCGCTGTCGAGCGCCGAGGTCGCCTCGTCGAAGAATAAAATGTTGGCCTGTTTGTAGAGAGCTCTGGCAATGCCGATGCGCTGGCGTTGTCCGCCCGACAGTTTGTTGCCGGCCTCCCCGATCGGGGTGTCGATCCCTGCGGAGAGCGATTGCACGAAGTCTTCCAGCCGGGCGGCACGCAGGGACTCCTCGGCTCTCCGACGGTCGATTTTCTCCTCCTCTTCGCCCAGGGCGATGTTTTCCAGCAGGGTGCCGTCCAGCAGGAACACGTGCTGCGAAACGTAGCCGACGGCATTTTGCCAGCGGCGGCGGTTGGCGGCGGTCAGGGGCTCGCCGTCGATCGTGATTTCACCGCCGGTGGGGGTATAGAATCCCAACAGAAGGTTGAACAGGGTCGTTTTTCCGGCCCCCGATGCGCCTCGGATACCGACGTGTTCTCCCTTGCGGATCGTGAGTGTCAGCCCGTGCAGCACCTCTTTGTCGCCGCGCTCGTCGTCGAAGCGGAACGAGAGGTCGCGCACGGCGATTTCACGTTCGAAGGGCAGCGGAGGCTGTGCGGCTGACGGTTCCGGCTTTTCGTCGTTCAGGTCGATGTCCCGCAGGATATCGATGGTGTAGCGGTTGTATTTGAGTGCCGACCATCCGGACATCATGTTGCGTACCGAAGGCATCAGCCGCAACCCGGCGACGGCGAATACGCCGAAGAGGACCCGGGCTTCATCGCCCGGCGTACCGAGGCTGACCGCCACGAACAGCGCCATGCCGATCGCCAGTCCTACCTCCATGAAGATCGAAGGCAAGGCATTGACGGTCATATTTCTGGACTGAATCGTAACGATCTTGTCCATCGCCCGGTCGAAGCGGCGCAGCATCGAAGGAAAGGCATCGTTGATCTCCAGGTCGGCATATCCCCGGAAGGTCTCGACGACCGTGCGGGCCTTCTCGCGCTGGGCTTCGTTCTCCTGTACGCCGTAACGGTGGAGCCGTTTGCGCACGGCGCTGTAGTAGAACCAGACGGTCGGAATGAATACCAGCAGGACCAGTCCCGCGACTGTGGGGTTGTAGAACAGCAGCGCCGTGAACAGCAGTGCGAGCAGCATGCTCTCGCTCGTGATCGACGCGAGCGGTACGAGGATCCCCGTAACGAACGCCAGACAGACGAAATTGACGTTCCGCGAGAGCAGTGCCGAATTGGTGTTTTTGATGAATCCCAGCCCCCGGTCGTGATATTCGATATAGAGCCGCCGCGACATACACCGGTAGAGGTCGTAAATATACCGCCGTTCGTAGCGCAGCAGGAAGAGGTTCAGCAGGTTTTTGAATGCGATCAGTGCGACGATACATCCGCATACGGTCAGGGCGAACGCCCGGTCCGATTCGAATCCGCCCGCTTGGTACAGCCGTTCGAGCCAGGGGTTCGTGTGCATGCTCTCGCTGTCGAGGATCAGCAGCAGTACCGGAATCAGCAGAGCCAGTCCTGCGAAGTTGAGCAGGGCCCGCAGGAAGATCGTGCCGGAAACCAGGTAGCTCCGGCGGCGGAATCGGCGGGGGATGATGTCCAGCAGGATTGATCTCATGAAGCTGTTTTTCGGGACCGGTCTGCGATTGTCGTTCGCAAGAGCCGGCCTGCATTTTTTGTATAAGTCGGGGACGCTCGCTCTTTCCGTTGCGGGATGCGTCCCAAAAACGTATCAAATATACGATTATCTGTTCGAAAAATTCGCCGTTTGTCCCTGTTTTTTCGGTATTCGCTTCTGTTCTCCCCGTTTTTCAATCCTCCTTCTCCTCCACCCGCTCCGTGCGTCCCAGACGTACATACCAGAGATAGCCTTCCGTCCGGGTGTAACCCATCTGCCGCAGCAGGCGCAGGTACTCGCGGATCTGTTTGCGGTGGCGTGCGGTTTCCCGGTCGCCGAACTTGTAATCCACCACTACGGCCCGCTCGCCGTCGGTCATCACGCGGTCGGGGCGCCGCGTCGTTCCGCTGCCCGGCAGGATGATTTCGTTCTCGTTGCGCACCACCTGCCACCTGCCGCCGAACCACTCCGCCGTCACCGGATCCGCGAGGGCCTTTTCGACCAGCTCCCGCAGGCGGGGGGCCTCTTTTTCATCGAGTACGCCGTCCTGGGTCATCGCTTCGATGGCCATGTAGATCTCATCCGTTGTCGCGGCGTTTTCGAAGACCCGGTGCATCAGGATGCCGAAGTCGCGCGGGGTGAGTTCGGCCCGACCCTCTTCCTCGTAGTAGCGTTCTGTCGGCAGCCGCAGTTGCAACTGCGGCTCCGACGTGGGGTAGTCCCCGAGCAGGACGTGCGCGGCTTTCGCTTTCCGGTGCGTATCCGGCTCCGGTCCGGCGAATTCGCCGAATTCGTAGGTTTCGGCGGCTTCGTCCCGGGAGCAGCTGCCCTCCAGCCCGTCCAGCCGGACCGTGCCGTCCTCCGGGGCGATGTTTTGCAGGATCAACTGTCCGACGTTCGGTCCCTTGGCTCCCTTCTGCGGGATGAAGATGTGCAGCGACTCCACGGCCCGTGTCAGGGCTACGTACAGCAGGTTGATGTTGTCCACGTGCGCGTAGATCATTTCCCGGTAATAGTCGGCCGAGAAGAGCGATTCGCCCATGCTGGTTTTATACCGCACCGGGAATCGGCCGATTTCCTCCAGCTCCCCGTCCGTGCCTTCGGCCCAGACGATGTTCGCCGAGAGTCCGCTCGATTTGGGATTGAGCGTCCAGTTGCAGTAGGGGATCAGCACCACCTTTTTTTCCAATCCCTTGGCCTTGTGTATCGTGGTGATTTCGATGGTCGTTTCGCCCTGTTCGACGCTCAGCGAGCGGCCGCTTCCCTGTTCGTCCCACCATTTGAGGAAGAGGGGAATGTCGGCTACGCGGCCCGCGCAGAAGTTGATGATCTGTTCGTGCACGGCTTGCAGGTAGGCGATCTCCTCCCGTCGCTCCTGAAGGTCGTACCGCATGACGATCCGTTCGAACGCCTCTTCGGGCGGGAACAGCCGCAGCGATTTGAGAAAGACGACCTCCTCTTCCGTGAGTTCCGCATCGAAGGAGGGTTTGGCGGAGAAATGGTTGTAAATGGCCCGGCTCAGCGAATCCGCAGGATTCATGGCCAGCTTCAGGCAGGCGATGACGAACGAACTGATCGGTGCCGTGCCGACGATGAGCGCCTCCTGCGTCATCACGTCGAACCGGTAGCGGGGATCCGTGTTCCGGCGCTTGAAGTCGAGCAGTGCCGAGGCGACTTTGGTGCCGTCCGTGCCGCTGCGCACCAGAATCATCATATCTTTTGGGCGGAACCCCTTGTTCACGAGAGCTTTGATGCGTTCGATGAGGGGCGGCTCGCCAGCGTAATGGGTGATATTGACGTAGCCGGGATGCAGCCCTTTCTTGCGGGCGCTCTGCGCGTGTTCGCGATAGGCCTCCTGCAGGGTGTCGCGCAGCTCTTCCCGGGCCTTTCCCCCCAGGGCGTGCGGCGGAGCCTGGGCGAGCAGTTGGTTCAGTGCCGTGTTGTCGCTTTCGACCACCTTGCCGATCATCCGGTTGTTGAACTCCACCACCAGCGGCAAGCTCCGGAAATTCTCCTTCAGGTGTATCGTTTCGGTGCTCGCTTCTCCCAGCTCCCGTGCCGCCCGGCGGTGCAGGATCTCCCAGTCGCCGCCCCGCCAGCGGTAGATCGACTGTTTGATGTCGCCCACGATCAGCACCGAGGTCTGTTCCGACTGTGCCATGGCGTTGCCCAGCAGGGGCAGGAAGTTTTCCCACTCCCGGGTCGAGGTGTCCTGAAATTCGTCGATCATGAACCGGTCGTAGCGGTTGCCGACTTTTTCGTAGATGAACGGGGCGTCGTTGTGGCGGATGAACTCCGAGAGGATGTTCTTGGTCTCGGAGAGCATCATCACGTTCTCGTCGCTGCACATCTGCCGTACTTTGCCGTAAAGGTCCTGCAGCAGGGCGAAGCTGCGGTAGTTCTCGCGCAGCAGGTCGGTGGTGTTCCAGAAGCGGATGCTGCGGTCGTAACGGGCGCACAGTTCGGCCAGCAGCGGCTGAAGCTCCGCGACCAGCGGCAGGGCCGGCGAGTCCTTGGCGCACCAGCCTTCCGTCGTCGCGCTCATCTTGCGCACGGTAGCTGTGGGTGCTTTGATCTCTCCGGCGGCTGCGGCCGCGAAGTAGCCCGCGAAGCTGCGGCTCTTGCCGGTGAAGTCGGCCGTCGTGACGCCAGCGGTATTCATGAGGTTCATGGCCCGAACGCCCAATTCCTGAAACTCCTTTTTCCCGGCTTTGGCCCTCCCCGTCGCCTTGCCGACGATCCGGTTCAGTTCGGCTTTGGAACGCTCCGCCGAGAGGGTTTCGCGGTTGCTTTCCTTGAATATTTCGTTGCCCAGGGCGAGGATGCCTTCGCGTACGTCCCAGCGTTTGCCGTCTTCGATGCGCTCCTGCACGAAGGCCGTGAGCCACCGTTGCAGTTCTTCGTCGATGCGGATCTGTTCGACCAGCGCATCCGCGCTTTTGGAGAGCACCGAGGCGGTTTCGATTTCGACGTTGTAGTTCAGATCGAGTCCCAACTCCTGGATGAAAGCCCGCAGAATGCGCTGGAAAAAGGTATCGATGGTGAGGATCGTGAACCGCGAATAGTCGTGCAGGATGCGGGTCCGGGCTTCCCGGGCCCGGGTGCGGACGGTCCGTTCGTCGAGCGACAGCTCCGCACACAGGCTGGCCAGGTAGCCGCTCTTGCCGCCCGAGGCCAGCGTGTGTATCTCCGACAGGATTCGGGATCTCATCTCCTCGGTGGCCTTGTTGGTGAACGTGACGGCCAGGATGTGACGGTACAGCGTGGGTTGTTCGACCACGTCCCGCACGTATTTGTATGCCAACTGGTAGGTCTTGCCCGACCCGGCGCTGGCGTTCAGTATTCTCGCTCTCACTTGGTTATCGCTTCAAAATGTCGGATGAAGACGGCCGGAGGAATCCCGCTTTGCGGCAGGTCCGCTGCTGCCCGGGTATTTTTCCGGCCGCATCGATGCCGGTGGCGGATGAAGGCTGCCGGAGCCGGATGCCTGCCGGCTAAACCGACGTTCTTTTGGTAAAGGTAGCGATAAAAAGGGAAACGGACGGAGAAATTCAAAAAAATATCGTATCTTGGCGTTACGAAAAAGCAAAAAACAGAAAAAACTATGAAAAGATGGATATTGAGCCTGGCGCTCCTGACGCTGGGATTTACGGCTTCGGCCCAGAATGATCTGATCGATCGGGGGGAGTTGGCTCCCGAAATCGCGGCGGCGAGCGGCGAGAAAATGGAGTGGCTTCCTTCCTTCAACGGTGTGATCGTCGAGGGACTGTTTCGGATCCGGTTCGAGCGGGTGCCTATGGATCAGGCTCCCAAGATCGTTTTCAACACCAAAGGCGTTTACGACAGCCGCTTCACGGCGGAGGTGAACAAGAATAAGATGCTCGTGATCTCCGAGCGCATCGGCACCCGCGAACGTTCCGAAACCGAGGTGACGGTTTATTACAACAACCTGAAGGAGATCCGTATTTCGGGGGCGAATGCCACGTTCGGAGAGCCGATCGACTTTCCGCAGGCCCGGTGCTGGTTTTCCAACGGGGCGGTCGTCAGCGCAGCGCTCGATGTGAAAGATCTTCAGATGGATGTTACGGGCAAGAGCGTCGTGGTCCTGACGGGCAAGGTCCGCTACTGGGATCTGAATGTTTCCACGGCCCAGGTGGACGCTGCCGCTGTCGAAGTGATGTCCGTGCGTGTCAATTCCACCTCCAAGGCCGACGTGACCATCACCGCTCCGGAGCGCCTCGAGGCGTCGGTCGGTACGAAGGGCCGGATCACCTGCATCGGAGAGCCCGAGTTGCTGCACACTTCGAACTCCTTGATCGGGGGCGAGATCACCTTCAAATAGCGCACTCGCCATGCCGGGATTCCTGCAGGAGGTCGCTGCCGATTTATACGACAGATACGGGGACGATATTTCGTCCCTTTCTGTTCTGTTTCCTTCCCGACGTGCGCGGCTTTTCTTTATCGACGCCTTGTCCGGCATCGCCGAACGTCCTTTGTGGCAGCCCCGCTGGACGACTATCGACGAGTTGATGAGCGAGATTTCGGGTCTCCGCATCGGCGACCGGGTGCGTCTGGTGACCGAACTGTATAAAGTCTATTCGGAATTTCATCCCGAATCCTTCGACAAGTTCTATTTCTGGGGGGAGATGCTCCTCACGGATTTCGATACGATCGACAAGTACCTGATCGACGCCGATATGCTTTTCCGCAACCTGGCCGACATCAAGGAGTTGGAGGCCGACGTTTCGTATTTGAGCCCCGTCCAGTTGAAAATCATCGCTTTCTGGGCCAATTTCACGGACGAAACCTCCCTTTCCGAGGAGAAACGCCGCTTCCTGGCCGTTTGGCAGACGCTGGGCCCGGTCTATCGGACTTTCCGCGAGCGGCTCCGGTCGCTGGGGATGGCCTATACGGGGATGGTACACCGGGCGGCCGCCGAGCGGATCAAGGCCGGCGGTTTCGCATTCCCGGAGTCCCGGCGGTTCGTCGTGGCGGGCTTCAACGCGCTCTCGGAGTGCGAGAAACGGCTTTTCAAGTTTCTCTCCACGGCTGCCGAAACCGATTTCTACTGGGATTACGATACTTATTATACGGACAATGCCGACCAGGAGGCCGGTATGTTCCTGCGCGAGAACCGGATCCTGTTTCCCGCCCGGCGCGAACTTTCGCACGATCATTTCCGGTCGCCGAAGCGAATCGAAGCGATTTCCACGGTATCGAACGCCGTGCAATGCAAGTACGTGGCTTCGATCCTGCGGGAACTGGCTGCCGAACAGGGGCCGCTGGGGAAGGAGACTGCCGTCGTGCTCACGGATGAAAACCTGCTGCTGCCCTTGCTGCATGCTCTGCCTGCGGAGATTGGAAAGGTGAATGTGACGATGGGTTATCCACTGAAACAGAGCCTTTCCTATTCGTTTGTTGAACGATTGATCGAACTGCAAAACCATGCCCGGCAGAAGGAGGGCAAACCGCTTTTTTACCACGCCGACGTGCTGGGACTTCTGTCGCACCCTTATATCCTCGAAAGCGACCCCTCCCGGATCGTCCGTATGCAGGAGGAGATCGTCCGAAACCGGCGTATCACGGTCGCGGCGGAGTGGCTGGCCTGCACGCCGTTGCTTGCTACGCTGTTCCGGAGCGTCGAGGGGTGGCGCGGATTTTCGGACTACCTGCTGGCGGTGATCGCGCAGATTGCCCGGATGCCTTACGAAGATACGGAGGCACGCCGCCGCGTAGAGTTCCTGAACGTCATTTCCGAAGAGGTGATAAAACTTCGCAATTCACTGAATAATTGTGAAATAGAATTATCTATATCGATCTATACTTCACTTCTTCGCCGACATCTGCAAACCCTGCGTATTCCTTACGAGGGAGAGCCTTTGGAGGGAATTCAGGTCATGGGTATCCTCGAAACCCGCAACCTCGATTTCCACAACGTCATTTTGCTCTCGATGAACGACGACAACTTTCCCGGCAGCGTCGTGACCGGTACTTCGTTCATTCCCTACAACCTGCGGGCGGCCTATGCCTTGCCTACGCCGGAGCATCACGAGGGGGTTTACGCCTACTATTTTTATCGTTTGCTGCAACGGGCCGAGAACGTGCGGATGCTCTATTGCGCTCATGCCGATGACAAGACCACCGGCGAACAGAGCCGTTACATCTATCAACTGGAGTACGAAACTCCCTTCGAGATCCTCCGCCGGGAGGTCGGTATCGATGTCAATCGGATGGAAACCCTGCCGATCGAGGTCCCCAAGCAAGGGGAAACCGCCGAAAAGTTGGCCCGCTTCCTCGCGCCGGACGATCCCGTGCGGCTGTCGCCTACGGCTTTTTTTCGGTATGTGGCTTGTCCCCTGCGCTTCTATTTTCACTCCGTGGCCCGGTTGGAGCCAGACGACGAGATTTCGGAGGAGGTCGATGCACCGATGTTCGGTACGATTCTCCATGCGGCTTTGCAGCGGCTCTATGCTCCCTTTGTCGGGAA
>OGYO01001271.1_pt1 | contig 13775 bp, 10 predicted proteins | sample 1576561 | NCBI WGS metagenome assembly OGYO01 (sample SAMEA3541507, study PRJEB24748) | human gut metagenome | biome: human gut; feature: human-associated habitat; material: faeces | place: China | collected 2012 | reverse complement strand
ATACGACACGAACACCATGATTCGGATTTATACAAAAAAGTAAAAAAAAGGCTTGCAAAGTTAGAAAGTATCGTGCTATAATATCACTTGTCAGTTCGATAGGGGCATAGTTCAAAGGCAGAACAGCGGTCTCCAAAACCGTCGATGTGGGTTCGATTCCTACTGCCCCTGCCACGCAAAAGTAAGCTGCAGACGATGTCTGCAGCTTTTTTATTTTAGACATGTTAAAATAAAACCAAGGGAAGTCAGCTGTAATGCCTGGCTTCCCTTGGTTATTACTTATAAAAAAGGACTGTCCTTACTTTGATAGTCTATTTTATATTTCTCCCTATCTCCTTTAATAACAGCTAACAATGCCTGGCCTTCACTGCCATATTCACCTGCCTGCTCTTTCACTTCATTTTGCAGATCAAGCATCCACGGCACCAAAGGCGGCATCCACCTTAGCAAACAGGCAGCCAAATCTTCAAGGCTGTCGCCTTCTAAAATATGGTCTCTGATTACAACATACATCTTCTCTACCCCTTTCACACACAGCTTCTATTATAACAAAAATCACATAAAAATAAAGGCCGATTGCTTGATTATCAGCAATCGGCCTTTATTTTTATACTATCAACACTTTAGAAGCTATTTACCGGTGCGGCCGCGTTTATTAAAAGGCTTGCCTTCTTTACAAAGTGGGCAGTCCTCTTCTTTAAAGGTTGGTACATCAAGATGCAGTAAAGCTTCAGTACGAATACCAAAATCGACCTTGCCGCCGCTGCGGTCAACTAAAAGTCCGATACCGACCGGAACGCCGCCATGTTCTTTAACAACATCCAGAACTTCCATAACACTGCCGCCAGTTGTAACGATATCTTCAACGATCAGGACGCGAGTTCCTTTTGGAATCTCAAAGCCGCGTTTTAAAGTCATTTTACCATTTTCGCGTTCGGTAAAAATAGCACGGGTATCAAGCGCTTTACCAACTTCGTGCGCCAGCAGGATACCGCCTGTCATTGGGCCTACTACCAATTCTACATTATCGGCAGCATAACGTTCAGCTAACTCCTGACAAAGCTTTTCTGTGTATTTAGGATGCTGCAGCACATTGAATTTTTCTACATACATAGGGCTGTGCAAACCACTGGTCAACAAAAAATGTCCGTGAAGCACGGCTTCAGTTTCTTCTAAAAGCTGCATTACTTCTTTTTCTTGCAACATATCAAACACCTCTGATTTCTGCTACGATGCTTTGTGCCGCAGCAATTTTATCTTCTGCTTTAGTAATAGGACGCCCTACTACGATATGGCTGGAACCATTTTTAAATGCTCCGGCAGGAGTAGCGATACGGCTTTGGTCATCTATAGACGCACCAGCCGGACGTACACCGGGCGTAACGATCAAAAACTCGGGACCACAGGCACTTCGAATACCTGCAGCTTCCTGTGGCGAGGCAACGACACCATCCATGCCAGCTTCCTGTGCCAGCTTTGCCAAAGCAATAACCTGCTCTGCAATAGTGTTCTTATAATTAAGATCACCAAACTGCTCATCATCCATACTGGTCAAAATAGTAACAGCAATCAGTTTCGGCGCCGGGCGTCCCAATTTTGCAGCAGCTTCACGCACAGATTTAACAGCTGCCTGCATCATCTTTTTACCGCCTACGGCATGTACATTCATCATATCTGCACCTAAACCAGTAAGAACCGCCAAAGCACCTGCAACGGTATTGGGAATGTCCTGTAATTTTAAGTCAAGAAACACCTGCTTATTATGACCTTTGAGGAAGCGTATCATTTCACTTCCCGCAGCATAATAAAGCTCCATACCAACCTTATAATGGCTGACATTATCTCCTAATTCCAATACTACTGCTTTAGCCTGTTCCATTGTGGGGAAATCCAAAGCTACGATCAAACGATCGTCATGATTCATCCTGCCACCCCCTTAACGTTTTACAGCGCGTTTCAGATGGATCTTACCTTCTGGCAACGCCAAACCGATCATATCTTTAAGTTTTTTAATGCCATGCTTATCCATATATTCCAAAATACCATGTGAAATAGTTTCTGCAATACAAGGATTGGTAAAATTAACAGTTCCTACAGCAACTGCGCTGGCACCTGCCAGAAAAAATTCTATCGCATCTTCTGCTGTCATAATGCCGCCCATACCGATAATAGGCACATGTACGTTCTGAGCAACCTGATAACACATCCGCACTGCAACAGGACGTACAGCCGGACCGCTAAGTCCGCCGATAACATTGCCTAAAACCGGCTTTTGCCTGTCAATATCTATTTTCATACCAATCAAGGTGTTGATCAGTGAAATAGCGTCAGTTCCCGCCGCTTCTACAGCCTGGGCCATGGCTACGATATCGGTCACGTTTGGTGAAAGCTTGGTAATCACCATTTTAGACGTATTGCTTTTTACCGCTTTAACTACTTCAGCTGCACTGTCAGGGCAGGTACCAAAAACCAGGCCTCCTTCTTTGACATTTGGGCAGGAAATATTTATTTCTAAAGCGTCAACGCCTTCTACATCCAGTTTTTTGGCAACCTTGCCGTAATCTTCATAGGAATGGGCATAAATATTAACTATTACCGGTACGTCATACTGACGCAGTTGCGGCAACGTTGTTTCCAAAAAATAATCCACACCAGGATTTTCAAGTCCGATACTGTTGAGCATCCCTGACGGAGTTTCAACAGCACGCTGTCCCTTATTCCCCGGCTGCGGTTCTAAGGAGGTACCTTTAACAGTAACAGCCCCTACTTTTTCAAGATCAAGAAAGTCGGTAAATTCCAGTCCAAAGCCAAAAGTACCGGAAGCTGTGGTAATCGGTGTTTTCATTTTCAAGCCGGCAATATTTGTCGCCAACCGTCCATCATACAATGCTTTTACCATTCGCCCACCTCCTCGGCCCAAAATACCGGGCCGTCGGTACAAACCTTAAGCCGCTTGCCTATACCACTGCACGAACAGGACAAGCAAGCGCCAAGACCGCAGGCCATATACTTTTCCAAAGAAACCTGACATTTTATATTTTTTTCGGCAGCAACTTCAGCTACAGCTTTCATCATCGGCACAGGCCCGCAGACATAGACGCAGTCATATTTACCGCTGTCTAAAAGCTGCGGCAAAAGAGCAATTACTGTCCCCTGCACACCACAACTGCCGTCATCTGTCGTAATATGGATATTTTGGCAAATATCTTCGTACAAATCTGTCCAAAACAGTTCTTCTTCCGAACGCCCTCCCATCAAAATCTCTATGGGCTTGTTCTGCGCACAGAATCCTTCTGCCAAATACAGCAGCGGCGCCAGTCCCAGACCACCACCAACCAGCAATGGACGTTCAGCCTCCATAGCGAAGCCATGGCCTAAAGGACCTACGATACTCAGCTTATCTCCACTGCACACTTCTGCCAGAATATGAGTAGCCTCGCCAATAATGCGGTAGATCATAATGAAAGTACCATTATCCGCATTTACTCCGGCAACGCCAAAAGGACGGCGAAGCAACGGCGCCGTATTCTTGCAGACCTGCACATTCACGAATTGTCCCGGGACCGCCGTTTTGGCGATCTCGGGAGCATAAACTTCTATTAATTTTGTAGTAGCGTTTAAAACACGCTGACCAATAACAGTGGCGTTCGTAATAGTTTTTGGCACGGGCTTATCCCTCCCAGGCTAAATCCTGCAATGCAACGATGCTGACCACACGGCGGCGGCGCATTGCCGACATAACGTGCTGCAGTTCACGTGCTGTGTCCATAGAAGTCAGGCAGGCAATGGCATGCTCTACTGTAGAACGTCTGATTTTAAAGCCGTCACGCTCAGCATCACGACCATGGTTAGTTGTATTGATAACCATACTTATCCGGCCTTCTTTGATATCGTCAAGAATGTTGGGGCTGCCCTCGCTGACTTTAGTCGCTACGGTCACCTTAACACCCTTTTCTTTCAGATATTCCGCTGTACCTCCGGTAGCCATGATTTCATAGCCCAGATCGGCAAAACCGGCCGCAATTTCTGCCGCTTCAGGTTTATCCATATCAGCAACAGTGATCAGTATCGAGCCTTCATGCGGTACATTGATACCGGAAGCAATACATGCTTTATACAAAGCACGTGAGTACTGATAATCAACGCACATTACTTCGCCTGTAGATTTCATCTCAGGCCCTAATGTAATATCGACATTACTCATTTTATTGAATGAGAACACAGGGGCTTTAACTGCATAATAGTCCGGGAAGAAGCCCAAGCCTGGTTTATACCCCTGCTCACGCAGCGAATGACCCATAGCTGCTTTAGTTGCTACATTGATCATCGGCACGTTGGTGACCTTACTCAGGAAAGGAACTGTACGGGAAGAACGCGGATTTACTTCAATTACATAAACCTCATTATTCCGTACGATATACTGGATGTTGATCATACCTTTTACTTCCAGTCCAAGTGCCATACGGTTGGTATAATCAATGATAGTTTTGATAACTGACTCGGACAGATTACGCGGCGGATAAACAGCGATAGAATCGCCGGAATGCACACCTGCACGTTCGATATGCTCCATAATACCGGGAATCAGCACTTCATTACCGTCGCAGATAGCATCGACTTCGACCTCTGTACCCTGCAGATAATGATCGACCAGTACCGGATGTTCGCGTGAAGCCTTAACAGCACTGGACATATAATGTTTCAGTTCTTCATCATTATAAACTATTTCCATTGCGCGACCGCCCAAAACATAAGACGGACGAACCATAACCGGATATCCGACATCAGCTGCAGCTTTTAAAGCGCCTGCCGTATCAAAAACAGTATGCCCTTTCGGACGCGGAATATTGCAGTTTGTCAAAAGCTGTTCAAAACGTTCTCTATCTTCGGCTCTGTCAATACTGTCAACACTGGAGCCAAGTATTTTCACGCCTGCATCTGCAAGCGGTCCAGCCAGATTGATTGCCGTTTGGCCGCCAAACTGTACGATAACGCCTTCAGGCTGTTCTTTATCAAGAATATTCAAAACATCTTCTACTGTCAAAGGTTCAAAATACAGACGATCAGAAGTATCAAAGTCCGTACTTACAGTTTCCGGGTTATTGTTAATAATGATGGTTTCATATCCAAGCTCTTTCAGTGCCCATACGGAATGTACAGAGCAATAGTCAAACTCTACGCCTTGCCCGATACGGATCGGTCCGCTGCCTAAAACAGCAACCTTCTTTTTATCACTGACGCGCACTTCATCTTCAACAGCATAGGTAGAATAATAATAAGGTGTTTCAGCTTCAAACTCGGCAGCACAGGTATCAACCATTTTATAGGTTGGGATAATGCCCCAGTCCTTACGCATAGCACGTACTTCCATCATCTGTTTACCGATATATTCGCCAATAACCACATCGGCAAAGCCCATGCGTTTAGCTTTACGCATTATCTCCTTAGTCATCGGTTCAGTTTTTAAAACAGTTTCCATCTTGACGATATTCAATATTTTCTGCAGGAACCATCTGTCGATCATCGTGATCTCATGGATCTCTTCCAGACTTACGCCTCGACGAAGTGCTTCGGCAACAACAAAGATACGTTCATCATCGATCTTAGAAATGCGAGCACGAATTTCTTCATCACTCAGTTCTTTTAATTCCGGCATTTCCAGATGAGTCAAACCGATTTCCAAAGAACGGATCGCTTTCAGCATTGCTGCTTCCAGTGTGCGTTCGATAGCCATAACTTCGCCGGTAGCCTTCATTTGGGTGCCTAATGTACGGTCGGCTGTAACAAATTTATCAAAAGGCCAGCGCGGGAATTTCAGTACTACATAATCAATAGAAGGCTCGAAGCAGGCAGTTGTCTTTTTCGTTACAGCATTTTGAATCTCGTCCAGATTATAACCGATAGCTATTTTACTGGAAACCTTTGCGATCGGGTAACCGGTAGCTTTAGAAGCCAAAGCCGAAGAACGGCTGACACGCGGATTTACTTCGATTACATAATAACGTTCAGAATTGGGATCCAATGCCAGCTGCACATTACAGCCGCCGCGCACACCCAATTCACGTACTATATCAATAGAAGCCTGACGCAGCAGCTGTACTTCGCGATCGCTCAGAGTCTGCGCCGGAGCGGCAACGATAGAATCGCCGGTATGTACGCCTACAGGATCAAGATTTTCCATTGAGCAGACAGTGATGCAGTTATCAGCCGCGTCACGCAGCACTTCAAATTCAATCTCTTTCCAGCCCGCTACGCTGCGTTCAATCAATGCCTGACCAATAAGACTGTATTTCAAACCTTTATTAACGATTTCATCCAGTTCATCTTCACTTTCAGCGATACCGCCGCCGGTGCCGCCCAAAGTATATGCTGGCCGAACGATCAGAGGAAACCCGACTTTACGGGCAAATTCCTTCGCTGCCGCCATCGTTTCAACAATAGCGCTTTCCGGAATCGGCTGATTGATTTTTTCCATAGTTTCTTTGAAAAGCTCACGATCTTCTGCTCTCTTGATACTATAAATCTGAGTACCTAAAAGCTGCACGTTATATTCGCGCAGAATACCTTTTTCCTCCAGATCGATTGCAAGATTCAGGCCAACCTGACCACCCAAAGTTGCCAGCAAAGAATCAGGACGCTCGCGTTTAATAACACTTTCCAAAAATTCAACATTAACAGGCTCAATATAAACACGGTCGGCAATATGCACGTCCGTCATAATCGTAGCCGGGTTACTGTTGACAAGTACGACCTCCAGCCCTTCTTCTTTCAGAGAACGGCAGGCCTGAGTACCGGCATAGTCAAACTCAGCAGCTTGACCGATAATGATCGGGCCGGAACCGATAACAAGAACTTTTTTGATATTTTGCAGCTTTGGCATCAGTTTTGGCCTCCCATCATTTTTACAAAACGTTTAAATAAATATTCATGGCCGCCTGGTCCGGGGCTTGCCTCGGGATGATACTGAACTGCGAAAGAAGGATGGTCAAGATAACGCAAACCTTCAATCGTACCATCATTCAGTGAGATATTAGTTATTTCCACATTCAGACCGGCTAAAGATTTTTCGTCAACAGCATAACCATGGTTTTGTGAACTGATCAGAACCTTATTTTCCAAAAGGTCTTTAACCGGATGATTGACGCCACGATGCCCGAATTTCATTTTAAAGGTATCAGCACCATTAGCCAAAGCTAAAATTTGATGACCTAAGCAGATGCCGAAAATAGGCTTCTTGCCGATCAGCTTTTTAACTTCTTCAATGATCGGCTGTAAATCCTTCGGATCTCCGGGGCCATTAGCTAAGAAAATACCGTCCGGCCGTGCTGCCAAAATCTCCTCTGCTGTAGTATATGCAGGAAAAACCGTCAAATGGCAGTCAAAACTGGCCAGATATTCAAGAATATTTTGTTTGATACCAAAATCCATGACCGCAACATGATATTTGCCGTTGCCAAGCGTATAAATTTCAGGAGTTGTTACTGTAGCTACCTGATCATGTACTTCTGGTGTAGCCAGCAGCTTTTCCACTTCCTCCTGCGGCATTTCTGCCGGCACGATAACACCCTGCAGTACACCATAATTGCGAAGTTTACGGGTAATCGCACGCGTATCCACGCCTGTCAGTACAGGTACATCCTGTTCATCTAAAAACTGTTCCAGCGTTTTTTCGCAGCGCCAGTTGCTGGGATGATCACACAGTTCACTAATCACATATCCCTGAAAAAAAGATTTTCTCCCCTGATTAAAAAGATCGTTAGTACCATAATTTCCAACTAAAGGATAAGTCATAACAACAATCTGCCCGCAAAACGACGGATCAGTTAAGGTTTCCTGATAACCGCTCATACCGGTAGTGAAAACAACCTCACCTACCGCATTGCGTTTACCATACAGCTCGCCTTCATAAACACTGCCGTCTTTTAATACCAATTTACCTTTTCTTGCTATCGTTTGCATACTTCACCATCTCTCATTACGAATTTACCTGCTACCATCGTAGCTACGGCTTTGCCTTTACAATGTTTTCCTTGGAAAGGAGTTACCTTGCCGCGTGTATAAAATTTCGTATTATCAACAGTCCATTCTTTGTTAAGGTCGATAATAGTTACATCTGCCGGATAACCAACTTTTAAACTTCCAGCTTTTAGTGCAAAAATATTCGCAGGTTCTGTACTCATTTTACCAATAATTTCGTTAATTGTGAAGATGTTTGTATGATAAAGATCAGTTAAAACTACACCAACGGATGTTTCCAAACCCGTAAATCCGCAGGGAGCATAACGGAACTCAACGTCTTTTTCTTCAGGAGCATGCGGAGCGTGGTCAGTGACGATCGCATCTACCGTGCCATCTTTAACTGCAGCGCGCAAAGCCTCTACATGATCCATGCTGCGCAGCGGCGGCGAGACCCTGGTAGCACTGCTGTAAGTAGCACAGGCCTCGTCAGTTAAAGTCAGATGATGTACTGTAACTTCACAGGTCACATTGACACCTTTTTTCTTAAAGCCGCGAATGATATCAACAGCGCCTTTACTGGCAACATGCGCAATATGTACATGTGCGCCGGTATATTCGGCAATAAGACAGTCGCGGGCAACAGCAATATCTTCTGCTATTGCAGGTATACCGGGCACTCCGATACGTGCGGAAACAGCACCTTCATGCATGTAGCCTTCATGTCCCAGTTCCGGTTCGATAGCATGGGAAATCAAAACTTTATCAAAAGCACCTATATATTTGGCGGCAAGTGTAAACAGACGCGGACTGTTGACAAAGTGCCCGTCATCCGAGAACGCCATCGCGCCTTTTTCAGACATATCGATCATTTCAGCCAGCTCTTTACCTTCTTCGCCTTTGCTGATAGCACCGATAACCTCTACATTAACATAGCCTTCACGTGCAGCACGTTCCTTAATACCGGAAACAATGATAGAGTTATCAATAACGGGTTTGGTATTCGGCATGCAGGCGATAGTCGTAACACCGCCGGCTGCCGCAGCCATTGTACCTGTTACGATATCTTCCTTAGCTTCCAGGCCCGGTTCACGCAAATGTGTATGCACGTCAACCAAACCAGGCGCCACTATAAGCCCATCGGCATCATATACTTCATCGGCAGCAGCTTTAATCTCCGCCGCAACTTCTTTGACTACACCGTCTTCCACCAATAAATCCATAATGGCATCAATATTTTGGCTGGGATCGATGACACGACCGTTTTTAATCAATGTTTTCAATTTGCTTACCCCCCGTCAAAGTCAAGAATAAGAGTGCCATACGTACTGCTACACCATTTTGCACTTCATCACGAATAGCGGCGTTATCGCAGTAGCCGACCTCCCAGGAAATTTCCAGGCCGCGATTCATCGGCCCGGGATGCAGGACAGTAACATCGGGTTTTGCCAGCGCCAGACGCTTTTCATTCAAGCCAAAGATTCGTGCATATTCACGCGGAGACGGGAACAGTCCTTTTTTCTGACGTTCCAGCTGAATGCGCAGGACATCAATAACATCTGCACCTTCGATAGCATCTTCAACACGTTTGTGTACGGTTACGCCCAGACTTTCTATATCGTGAGGCAGCAAAGTCATTGGTCCGGCTACATGTACATCAGCCCCCATCTTAGTCCAGGCAGCGATATTAGTACGGGCAACGCGACTATACAGAACGTCACCTAAAATCGCCATTTTTAACCCCGTCAGATCTTTTCCCTGTTCACGAATGGTAAACATATCCAGAAGTCCCTGAGAAGGATGTGCATGCGCTCCGTCACCGGCGTTGATGATAACAGGATCAGCAACCTCCGCAGCATAAGCAGCGGCACCCTCGATCGGATGGCGCATAACGATTGCGTCACAAGCCATAGATTGTACAGTAAGAATAGTATCGCGCAGGCATTCACCTTTTACAACGCTGGAGCTGGCAGTAGTAATATTAACTACGTCAGCGCCAAGATATTTTCCAGCCAGCTCAAATGAGGTTCTTGTTCTGGTGCTTGGTTCATAAAAAAGGTTGATAATGGATTTTCCCCGCAGTGACGGCACCTTTTTGATATCACGTTTCATGATTTTCTTCATTTCTGCCGCAGTTTGCAGAATCATTTCATATTCCTCGATGGAAAGTGAATCCAGATCAAGGATATCTCTGCCACCCAGAGATACGTTTGCTTTTGCCATTGTCCTACCTCCTATTAATCACATAAAAAAGCCTTCTGTGCCTGCAAGATGGCAAAGAAGGCTTGTAGTACAAGTTACCTAAAAGTCTACCTTACAGTCTCACAGGACCGCTTTAAAGGTAATATTCTATTGGTAATATTTTACCATCCATTAAGTGGTACGTCAAACCAAAATCAAAATATTTTCCAGGAATTTTACTTCCCACGCATTACAGCAAACCTACAAATCTGCTTCTTGCAATATCTGCCGCTATCGTATAAGATAAACCCAGAATCTATTATTTGAAAGGAGGATTGCTTTATCAATCCTTTAAGAAATATCGATGCGGTCATGTCAGGTAGCAAAGGCTATTTGACAGGCAATCGCTAAAACAAAACAGCTTTTGCTGCCATCCCGGTAATTATAAATCTGGGAGGAAGCAATATGTGCTATCAAAACGGTAAAAAAATATTACCACCGCCACTTTTATCAGCTATTCAGGAATACATAGACTGTGAATATATCTATATCCCTCGTAAAACCAATAACAAACGCCCCTGGGGATCGACCAAAGGTACAAAACAACAAACTGCTGAACGTAATCAGGAAATATTCTGCCGTTATCTAAGTGGAATTCCTGTTACTGTTCTTGCCGAAGAATACTTTTTGTCATCTAAAACAATATACAGTATCATTGCTAAAAAGAAAATCTGATCCTTGAGAACGTCATTACCTGACGTTCTCTTTTTCTTTTCAGAAAAAAAATGCAGGAAGTAATTTTGTAAAACCTGTAATATAATAAACACAAAGACAGAGAAAGCAGGTGCTATAATGAAATATCCTAAAAGCGAACAATACGACAAGCAATTTCTGCTTGAAAATATGATGGGCCCTAATGCCTTAAAAATTTTAGAAGAACTTACAGAAGGAATAAAACTCACGTCAGATATGAAAATACTTGATTTGGGCTGCGGCAAAGGACTTACATCAATCTTTTTAGCAAAAGAATTCGGCGTACAAGTCTATGCAACTGACCTTTGGATAACAGCTGCAGAAAATTTTGAGCGCTTCAAAAAGCTCGGGCTTGAAGATCGCATCATACCAATCCATGCCAATGCCCTTGACCTTCCCTATGCTGAAAATTATTTTGATGCGGTGATCAGTGTCGATTCATATCATTATTTTGGCAATACACCTGAATTTATGGACACCAAACTAGCTCCTTATATCAAACCAAATGGTATCATTGCCTTAGCCTTCCCCGGCTTCAAAAAAGATTATCACAATAATCTGCCGTCCGAACTGCTCATTTCCTGGGGTGCTGAAGATCTTGATACCTTTCACAGCTGTAAGTGGTGGCACGAACTGCTTTCACAATCTCAAACGATCAATATCGAAAGCATCTCAGAGCTGAAGTGTATGGAGGAAGCCTGGCAGGACTGGCTGGAATGTGATGAGGAACATGCCATCAACGATAGAGCTTCAATGAATGCCGGTGCAGGGAAATATATGAATCTTATCGCCATCAAAGCTAAAAAACTCTAAATTCTATTTTTAATAAACAAACCCCGCTGTCTTAAAAGACAACGGGGTTTTTCTTAATTATTATTTCCAGTCAAGTTCTTCGACTTCTTTACGGCCGCGACCTGTTAAAGCGTCGAGCATAACACGCTGCTCTACTTGAGCAACTAATTTTTTGGTAAATTTAACAGTATCAGGATTTACGGAAATACTGTCGATACCGCTCTTAATGAGGAATTCACAGAATTCAGGATAAACGCTGGGAGCCTGACCACAGATAGAAACAGTTTTGCCTTCGCTGTGAGCAACCTCAATAAGGTGACGTACTGCACGGCGCACTGCCAGATTACGTTCATCATAGATATGGGAAACAGTATCATTATCACGGTCACAGCCAAGCACCAGCATGGTCAAATCGTTAGAACCGATAGAATAACCGTCTACATACTTATTGAACTGATCGGCCAGAATGATATTGGAAGGAATTTCAGCCATCAACCATACTTTAAAGTCCTTACCGCGCTCCAAGCCACATTCAGCCATAATCTTAACCACTTTTTCACATTCCTCTACATTACGGCAGAAAGGAATCATAACATTAAGGTTTTTCAGACCAAACTCTTCACGAACTTTCACTACAGCCTGGCATTCCAGTTTGAAAGCTTCGATGTATTTAGGATCATAATAACGTGAAGCACCGCGCCAGCCCAATAATGCTGAAGGTTCATAAGGTTCGAACTCATCGCCGCCTTTCAAATCACGATATTCACTGGATTTGAAATCGCTGAAACGCAGAGTAACCGGTCTGGGAGCCATTGCCTGACAAACCTGACGCATACCTTCTGCCAGCTGATCGACAACTTTTTCAGGATGTCCGGTTTTAATGAGATACAAAGGATGTTCATGGATATAAGTAGTCCAGATGAACTCTTCACGCATCAAACAAAAATCGAATTCGTCCAGCGCGTACGTTCTCCGGTATCTCATCCACTGAACAGTTAAAAGAAAGACTTTTATCTACCAGACCTTTCTCGAGAGCAATGGTCACATAAGGTTTCAATTTAAGAATCCCATTTTCATAATCAGCCAAATGTTCCTCTGATACATTATACTTTTTCACAAAAACATCAAATTCGTGAAGAAACTTCAAAAACGGCTTTTGCTCCAGAAATATCCTGCAAAAAACATTCAAAATTTTCCGTAACTGATCATAGCCTGAACTTTCGATGCCATCCATTTTCAAAGTAGCCTCTGATTTTGCATCAGCAATATTTGGCATACTGCATGGCGCCGCTGTTTTTCACGGTGACCTGCACCGTCACAAGGCCCTGATCCGCCAGCGTGTCGGCGCTCAGCACGGCATTGCGGTAGACATAGCCCGTGTAGCTCAGCCCGTGGCCGAAGGGCCAGCGCACCGGCATACGGCGGGCATCGTACCAGCGGTAGCCCACATAGACGCCCTCGCGGTAGTCGGCCGTCACGCCGTCACCCGGGAAATCCAGATAGCAGGGCGTGTCCTCCAGCCGCAGGGGCCAGGTCTCGGGCAGGCGGCCGCAGGGGTCGGCATCGCCCCACAGCAGGGCGTCCTCGGCCTCGCCGACACCCTCGCCCGCAAGGTACATGCAGAGAACGGACGATACATCGTCCGCCCACGGACATTCCACCGGCGCACCGGTGTGCAGCACGACCACGGTGTTCTTCTGCACGGCGGCCACCCGGGCGATCAGGTTGTTCTGGCAGTCGGGCAGGCGCATGTGGCGGCGGTCGCCGCCCTCGCTCTCAAAGCTGTCAGGCAGGCCCGCAAAGATGACCGCCACATCGGCAGCCTCGGCGGCGGTGACTGCCCGCAGGAACTCGGTTTCGTCCCGCTGGTCGCGGTCGGCGGGGAAGCCCTCGACATACTGGACCATCCGGTCATGCAGCAGTGCGGCGTCCAGTGCGCTGACGGCGGTCGTGTTCACATGGCTTGAGCCGCCGCCCTGATAGCGCGGTTGGTCGGCATAGGCGCCGATGTAGACGACCTTCTGCCCGCGGTGCAGCGGCAGCGCGCCAAGGTTGCGCAGCAGCACGCCGCTCTGGGCGGCCAGCTCGGCGGC
>OGYO01001266.1_pt1 | contig 13781 bp, 10 predicted proteins | sample 1576561 | NCBI WGS metagenome assembly OGYO01 (sample SAMEA3541507, study PRJEB24748) | human gut metagenome | biome: human gut; feature: human-associated habitat; material: faeces | place: China | collected 2012 | reverse complement strand
GTTGCTGCCATACAGGATAGATTAAGTGCTGTAATTATGTTTATGCGTCAACTTTACAACATCGTACCATGTAAAGCTAAATATGATGAGAGTCAGTATACTAGTGCGGTTAGGTGTGGTGGTGAAAAAGAAACTGAAGCACATATGCTATTGAATAGTGTATTTGTAGCTTATGCATCAATATTTGATATTATAACTAAAGTTGCAATAGAGCAATTTGAATATGATAAATATGACTTTAGTAATTATAAGAAAATGCGAAGTTCTGATATAATTTACAATAAGAATTTAAAAAATATCGACCCCTCTCTTAAAAATGTTGGAATGCTGTTTTCTGAGCCTCTTGTAATTAGAAAAATTGAAACTTTCAGAAACGAATTCGTTCATAATGGACCCTGGGATTTGAGATGTAGTATTTATAATACTTTTGTAAACGAAGAACCAGCTGATATTATAATTTTTAGTCCAGATATGGATGATTTTGGTAATTTTATTCGTTCAGGCTCTCGGAATAAATTCTATTCACAAGGAAATAGAATTAATTTTCAATTACCTGATATTATAAATGAGGCAACTAAAATATTGGATAATACCATACTTCAGATAGCAACACTTTATCAAAATAAAACAGTAGATACTACAGAAACAAAATATACAGAAGAGTGCTTGAAGGCTATATCTGAGTATTATAAAAAAGAAATATGAATACATTAATCTATATTTATCAGTAAAAAAATATATGAAAAAATCAATGAAAATTTTTCATGTTGGCTATTGCTGTTATATATAAAAAGAGATAAACTTATACATAATAATTTTAGAAGAATATTAATAACTATTATTCCTGCAATAGATTTATTTTAACATGATTGATAAAAAATGAGCCTTATTGGAGGGATAAAGTTTGAGGTAAATAATCGAATTTGATGGAATAATTGAATAAAATGGGTAAAGTTGAACAAAGCCAGAAAGAAATTTTTGAAAAATTTCTTTCTGATTATAAAGGTAATAAAATGTCAGTTCTAGTTGGTGCTGGATTTTCAATGAATGTTTCTAATAAATTTCTTTCATGGAGAACTTTAATGAAGGAAATTGCAGAATATATTTATAAAGATAAAATAGAACTGCATTGTGATAACTACATACACATTTATGGAAATGATGAAAACATAGATGAGATAAAAAAGAAGTATATCGATACGATTCTAGATAATGAGGACTTCTTGCAACTTGCTTCAAGATATATTCAGAAGAAAGGATATCGTGAGGCAATAGATTATTATATTGAGTGCCATACACCACAACTTGTTGTTTCATCAGAAAACGGTGATATAGAACTTAAAACAAGTAATAATATTTTAGGCACTGTTACAAAATCAGATTTATCTGTTCACAAATCTCTTCTTAGGTGTCGTAGATTTCAAAATATATATACTACCAATTATGATAATGTATTGGAATTTACTTCAAATGTTCTTTCAGAAGAGGACCCTTATTCGTCATATAATCTAGTAATATCAGGGAAAAAATTATCCGGTAATTTATCTCGTAATATCATAAAGATTCATGGAAGTATATGTGACGACAAGAATGAATTTCAGTTTGATGGTGATAAGCATCTTCGTTATATTATTGCTCAAGAAGATTATGATACATATATGGAAAAACATGAAGCTTTTTCTTATTTAATGCGTATAGCTATGCTACAAGGAGTATTCTGTTTAGTAGGCTTTTCAGGAACAGATCCTAATTATCTAGCTTGGGTACGATGGATGAGTGATATTCTGAATGCGGAAGATGACAATAATAAAATCTATCTACTAGATATTGAAGGAAAAGATATTCATGATGATTTAAGATTATTTTATTCAAATCATCATATTGTAGTAATTAATTTATGGCATGAAAATATTTTACATCAGATACTTAAAGACTTCAGAGGTTATGAGATTTATAATGAAATTGTCGATAATGAAGGATATCAACAGGCCAATAACAATATCATCTCAGTTTTGCTAGAGAAAAAAAAGCAATTTGAAAATGCAGATAATGAATTAAAACAAAAATTAGAGCCAGATATAGTAAAATATAGAAAGCTTATATTGGAAAATTTCTTTAAATATCTGCAATCTTCTGATAACGAGAATAGCTCACAGAGCTATATTTATAATGGTGGAGATACATCATTAAATAGGGAAGATTGTAATAATGATGAAAACTTAAAACCTCAGTCTGATGTTATCAAACCTGTTGAGCAATCTCTTAGTTTGGCTGAAACAAAAGCGAAATATTTTGATTACAGAAATTTATGGATATCAATAAGTGAATTAATAGAGGAGAATAAAGATTTACATGAGGTTATAAATAAATTACAAGAATTGAAATCTATTTGTAGATTTTCTAGAATCATTTTTCCACAAGAAGGGGTTATTAATAGACTAATGACTAAGAAACAGTTAACAAGAGATAAAGCATATTTATTTGCTTTAGCTGTTTCTGATATTGGTCAGCTTCCAAGTTATTATAGGAATTATCATAATGATGATGTTGAATTGAATAAGCAACCTATTTGGATTCAATTAAAAGAACGCGAAGATACTTTACGTGGCTCTGCAGAGTGTTTTAAAGAACTGGTTGATGATAGTAGTATATATGAACAAGTTCAGCGTCACCTGTTTCATCTAAATTTTCACGAAGCAAAAATACTTATAGATAACTGGAAAGCAGGAAATTATTGGATTCAGGCAAAAGCCATGAGAATGGCTGTCTATAATTATAATAAGAAAGATGCTCTTGATTTATTGGACGATGCGATTAAGAATGAAAAAAATCAATCAGAAAAACTATTTGAGGTTGTGATGGCTAATTTTATCTCTACGCAATGGCCAAATCCTTATAATATGGATGAATTCTGGAAATATGGATTAGAGGGCCAAGGAGATCTATTAAGAAGCATGATGTCAACTTTAAGAAAAATAGAAGAAAAACCACAAAGGCGTGGTTGGATTGGTTCCACAACATATTTCGGTAATAATCATGGAGATTATGTTAAGAGTTTACGTATACTACAATTTATAATTGATTCTGGAATATATCTATCAATTCCTGGTAGCCATATTTTTGACATAGCATCATGGTATAAAGTATTCACAAATCTTTATGAGCATTTCCCTTATCCTTGTTTCTTTTATTCGATCCAATATAATGATAAAGAAGTTCAAAGGCGTATAGGTGAAGATTTAACATATAATGTCAAATTACAATATTTTGTACAAGACATATTAAAAAAATCTCTATATGCGATAGGTGATAAATTCACTCCATTATATTTAAAGAATGGAATGTTGAATATTATTGCAATAATGTATACTGCTGTGAATGAAGATGATTGGTTTGAACTGTTTAAGGAAACTGTATTTGAAAAATTGTTAGATAATCTTGGTAATATTCAAGATTATGATAATTGGGTTTTTAATACTAGATATGCTCTTGCCAATATTAGAAAACAAGAAAATGTGTATTATATCTTTATGCAGCTGATTGAACATTTTTCTAATAATGAAAAAATAGTTTCTGATTTAATTGTCAATAATTTGTCTGTTTATTTATTAGAGTCAAAATATAAATTAGATAGCATCCTTGATTTTCCTCGGGTATTACAAGCGGAGACATTGGATTTATTAGACTGTCTTAACAAATATAATATGCTCTCTAATAATTGTGTAAAAGAAATATGTGAAACTATTATAAATACGTCCATAGATAATATACCTCATGACCGTATAGTATTATTTCAATTGGTAAATCTGACAATGCATAATACTGTAGCTCTTGATAAGATAAAAGAATGTTTTTTGTCAATGGATATTTGGCATTGTGGATTACTTAGTAATGAGGAGTTTGGATGGACAGAGCCTATGTATATCCGATTGAATCTTCTTAATGATAAAATAACATGGAATGACAATGAATTTGAGATTATAAAAGATAATCTTATAAATAATGTTTCTAAATACAATAAAGCTCACAAGACTCTTCATGAAGACACATTCATGAAATCAATTCAGGCGAGATATTTATCTGATATGCTGAAATATATTAATGGATTAAATAATAAAAGACGTATGGAACTCTCAGATGTATATTCCGAAATTGAAGGCTTATTAGCAGACAGACTAGAATATGCCAATAATATAGATCTTTTAATGTCAGAACAATCATCTGATGTAAATTATGCTTTAGGCAATATATATGAGGGTATAACTAATTATGGAATAGAAAAATATCGTAATGATATAGATTTCTTAATTGACAGAGCAATATTAAAAACTCCAACAGCACTTACTTCAAACATAAGATGTATTTGGCTTATAATAAAAGAAAAAGGAGAAGATTTGATAGAGTTGGATTATAGCGATAAAATTATCAAACTGCTATCAGAATTTAAGAAATCTGAGGCATGGAATAGACTGGATTTACGTTTGGCATTTAATTATCTATACTCTATAGCAAAAAAAATGAAAGAACTTGGAATACAAAATGATGTAATTAGTTTTTGGATGGAGGATTCTTTTGTAATGAAATTTATCAAACTATAATTATAAAACTTCTCAGACCTATCTACTACAAAGTGGATAGGTCTGATTAAATCATATAATTATAAGTGCTTATAAAGCAAGTTGTCAAATAATTTTTATTATAAAAAAATATCTCAACTATTATAGTATTTTGAAAAATTAGAATTTCATATATTATCAGTAAATGTATTGGATAAAACATATAAAACACATACTTACCTTTATGTGCTTTTATAAATCCTCTTTTCCCATTATACAGATATAGAAACATGCAAGCCATTACAGCACCAATGACTCCATAATGCATCGTTAAAGTAAATGTGCAAAAAAATTGCATACCTCTACTATATGGGAAGAAGTGAGCATATGTATTATAAAGATAAGAGATAACAATAACAAGAATCCCTCTCCACTCATAGTCTACTCCAAGCCATGAAGCGAGTCCGGCCATACCAAGTGTCCAAAGAAATCCAAGTACCATACTACGTTGCAGAAGATTTTCAAGAACCATAAGCGTGGCCACACCCAAAGCCAGTGTAAACATCACATTATGTGTCCCGTCAGCACCATTCAGCAGATACCAGGCCGAGGCACAGACTGCCCGCTGGCTCGATACACCGGTTGGCCGGCTCGATGTGCCGATTCCGGCGGAAGATCCTCTGACGCTGGCGAAAAACGGCTCCCTGCTCGCAAACCTCATCAATCAGGTGCAATTGGAAGCTTCCGGCGCGGACATTTCTCTCACGAGCCTTTCCAATCGTGTGGTTGATTTTCCGCAGGATGTGACCGTCCGTGCCATCGTCTCGGCCTACGCATTTCCCAACACGCTCCAGACCATCCGCGTCACAAGAGCTGTTCTGACGGCCGCGCTGGAACGGAGCCTTTCCTATTTTGATTTTGCGCCGGACGGAAGCCTTTGCATCAGCGACACATTCCTGCGGCCAATCATCCAGCATTTCAACTACGACTATTTTTCCGGGCTTACCGTCACGGCAGACCTTTACCAGCCGGTCGGCCGGCGCGTGCGGTTCATCGTCTACCAGGACAGAGAGCTGCCTGATGATCAGACGCTCACGCTCTGCCTCAACAATTACCGCGCCTCCGGCGCCGGCGGCTACGGCTGCTACAAGAGCTGTCCGCTTGTGTCGGAAAATTTGACAGAAATCTCTGATCTCGTCACACAGTATGTGCTGCAGCATCGCGAGATTACCGTCGACAAAACCAAGTGGCTGCAATTTTGCAGCGATTGAACACAGAGCCGCATAACGCGGCACAGGAGGAATGAACTATGGAAAACAACGTATTCAAGGTCGTCTTGCTGCAGGCGCTTCCCGCGTCCGGCAAATCCGAAGTCCGTAACTTTATGGCGAACATCGAGCCCGAACGGCTCAAAAAGGAGTTCCACATCGGCGAAAACCTCCAGCTCGATGATTTCCCCTACGTCCATATGATGCGCCGCATCGACAATGAGCTCGAAGCTATGGGCCAGGCCAGACTCTTCTATCCGGGCGAGGAGCCCTTCATTGACGGAAGAGACTGGGGCACGCTCTGCTGCCTGTTGAACGAGGACTATCACGATCTGCTCAACCGCAACGTGCAGAAGCCCGATTCCTGCGCGCAGCTGCTTTTTGATCGTTACGACAGAGCCGGTCAGATCGTCGGCATTGCACCGCGGCTCGGAAAGCTCCCGGAAGAAATCCGCAAAAAACTGGCGGAAAAGCTGGAAGCCGAGGCGGCCGCCATGCTGAAAGAAAAACAGGACGCTTATCCCGACTCCTTTGACGGCAAGACCATTATCATTGAGTGCGCGCGCGGCGGACCGGACGGCGCGTCGATGCCGCTGACAGGCTCCGACGGATACCAGTATTCGCTTCCGATGTTCTGCCCGGAAATTCTGGAAAACGCCGCAATCCTCTACATCTGGGTCACACCGGAGGAGTCCCGCCGCAAAAATGCCGACCGCGCCGACCCCAACGATCCCGGCTCGAACCTGCACCATGGCGTGCCGCTGGCCGTCATGCTGGGAGAATACGGCTGCGACGATATGGAGTATCTTGTAAACACGTCCGAGCAGAAGGGCACCGTAACTGTGAAGGCGCACGGAAATACCTATCATGTGCCGATCGGTATTTTTGATAACCGTGTGGATAAGACCTCCTTCCTCCGCGCAGAGCCGTCCGCCTGGGACGCAGCACTGGTAGAAGATGTGACATGCGCCATCCGTCAGGCCACAGACACCATGTGGGCCGGTTACCGGAAATAAAGCAATGCATCACAAGCACAAACCGCCCACCGGAAATTTCCGGTGGGCGGTGTCGTTTTATGGCAGATTAAAAGCCGAAGCAGGCACGCACAGCGTCCGCGTAATCACCTCTGCAAACCAGATATGACGCAGCATGATTGCCTCGGAAAAAACTGCCGGCATTTTGAAAAATACGAGGACGCAGGGTACTCTTTTTTGAAGTCTCTGCTGTCAGTCATGCTTGTGATCCTCCCGAATTCCGATTTATTTCATTATAGCAAAGTCACGCCCAAGGCACAATGCAGCCGCCCAAAACGCTGATATGCTCCCTCCATGCTTGACAGTTTGTTTTTCGCTGTCTCTCACGGAGGGAGCATATCAGACATTGCCCCGGCGGGGCTTTGGCTTATTTATAGCACTCCGGCTTCAGAATGCCGATGTAGGGGAGATTGCGGTAGTAATTTGCGTAATCGAGGCCGTAGCCGACGACGAACTCGTCCGGGATCTCGAAGCCGCACATATCGGTCTTGTAGCTCTCGGGATGGCGCGACGCCTTGTCCAGGAACGAGATCGTCGTAATGGATGCGGGGTTCCGTGCGCCGAAGAGCTGGCGCAGGTACTGCATGGTGAGGCCCGAATCGATGATGTCCTCGACGATGACGACATGGCGGCCCGTAATGTTGTTGTCCAGATCCTTGATGAGGCGGACGACGCCGGTGGACTGCGCGGATGCGCCGTAGCTGGAGACAGCGATGAAATCCATGTCAATGGCGCAGTTCATGCAGCGGCACAGATCGATGTAGAAAAACGATGCGCCCTTGAGCACGCACACCAGCACGGGGCGCTTGTCTCCAAGCTTTGCGGTCAGATCCGCGCCGAGCTGCTCGACGCGGGCGGCGATGGCTTTTTCGGTAAAAAGGACGCGTTCAATGTCCTGTTCAGGCTTTCTGATGAGCATAAAATCCTCCAAAATAGCCGGAAAACCGGCGGTGTCAACTTTTCCATTATAAACAGAGGAATACAATAAGTAAAATAGATAAACCTAATTGAGCATATAATTTCCGCTTATTATAAACATTATAAAACAGACATTTACAAACCGGAAGAAATCGCATATAATCGGCCAGGAATGAAAAAATAAACAAAAACTGCGGTAAAAAACGGATAAGGAGTTTTGAATTATGAGCAACTGCGCGATCGTAGGCATCAACTGGGGCGACGAGGGCAAGGGCCGGATGGTCGACCTCATTGCAAGAGATTATGACATCGTCTGCCGGTATCAGGGCGGCAACAACGCGGGCCACACCATCGTGAATGAGTACGGCAAATTCGCCCTTCATCTCATCCCCTCCGGCATCTGCCTGCCGGGCGTTGTAAACGTGCTGGGCAACGGCGTCGTGATCGATCTGGAGAGCCTGTGCGGTGAAATTGAGGCGCTGCAGAACGCGGGCGTGCCCATTACGCCGGAGAATTTCAAAATTTCCGAGCGCGCCACCATCGTCTTCCCGTACCACCGCGCCCTCGACGGGCTGGAGGAGGCCCGGCTGAAGGACAAGAAGTACGGCTCCACTCTGCGCGGCATCGCGCCGGTCTATTCCGACAAATATCAGAAGAAGACCATCATGATGGGTGAGCTTCTGTACCCGGCGTATCTTGAAAAGCGGCTGGCCAGCATTCTGGAGTGGAAGAACCTGACCATTCAGAATGTCTACGGCGCGGAAGCGTATAAGCTTGAGGATATGCTGGCGTGGTGCCGCGAATTCGGCTCGAAGCTTGCGCCTTACATCTGCGATACCAGCAAGTACCTCTATGAGGCTGAAAAGGCCGGCAAGAGCATCATGTTCGAGGCCCAGCTCGGCGCGCTGCGCGACATTGACTTCGGCATTTTCCCGTATACCTCGTCCTCTTCCTCCAATGCGGGCTATGCCTGCGTCGGCGCAGGCATCCCCGGCAGCCATGTCGACCGCACGGTCGGCATCGTTAAGGCGTATTCCACCTGCGTGGGCGAAGGCCCGTTCACGGCGGAATGGTTCGGCGACGAGGCCGAGCAGCTGCGCGTGGCCGGCGGCGAATACGGCGCGTCCACGGGCCGTCCGCGTCGTGTCGGCCCCATCGATCTGGTCGCGACGCGCTACGGCTGCCGCATCCAGGGCGCAACCGAGGTCGCGCTTACGAAGCTCGATGTCCTGTCCTATATGAAGGAGATTCCTGTCTGCACGCAGTATGAGGTCAACGGCGAAAAGACCGACGATTTCCCGTTTACCGCCGTCATTGATGAGGCAAAGCCCGTCCTGACGACCGTTCCCGGCTGGGGCTGCGATATCTCCGGTGTGCGCAAGTACGAGGATCTGCCGCAGGCCGCGCGTGATTACGTTGAGTATGTCGAGCAGGCCATCGGCGTGCATATCAGCTATGTCTCCGTCGGTGCAGGCCGCGACGAGATTATTTACCGCTAAAAGGAGCCGCCATGAAACCGACGTATGAAAGCCCGCTGGCCTCGCGCTACGCGTCGAAGACCATGCTGCACCTGTTCTCCCCGGATATACGCTATGAGACGTGGCGCAGGCTCTGGGTCGCGCTGGCAAGAGCTGAGCATACGCTTGGCCTGCCCATCACGCAGGCGCAGGTGGACGAGCTGGCCGCGCACGTGAGCCCCATCGATTATGACGTGGTCGCCGCGCGGGAAAAAGAGGTGCGGCACGATGTCATGGCGCATATCTACGCCTACGGCCTCGACGCGCCCGGCGCGAAGGGCGTCATTCACTTAGGTGCGACGAGCTGCTATGTGACGGACAACGCAGACCTGATTTTATACCGTGAGGCGCTGCGGTATCTGGAAAGGGAATTGAAGGCCGCCATGCGGAATCTGTGCGAGTTTGCTGACCGCTATGCCGCCATGCCCGCGCTTGCCTACACGCATTACCAGCCCGCGCAGCTGACGACCATCGGCAAGCGCGCGTCGCTGTGGTTACAGGATCTGATGCTCGACCTTGAGGAGGTGCAGGACACGCTGCGCGCGTTCCGCTTCCTCGGCTGCCGGGGCACGACCGGCACGGAGGCCAGCTTTGTCGAGCTGTTTGACGGCGATATGGCGAAGATCGACGAGATGAACCGGCAAATTGCTGCTGAGTTCGGGTTTTCCCGCTGCTATCCCGTCTGCGGGCAGACGTATCCCAGAAAGCTTGACAGCCGGATTTTAAACGCGCTGTCATCCATCTGCCAGAGCGCCTGCCGCATGGCGACGGACATCCGGCTTCTGCAGCACGACCGGCAGGTCGAGGAGCCGTTCGAGGACAAGCAGATCGGCTCGTCCGCCATGCCGTATAAGCGCAATCCCATGCGCTGTGAGCGCATCTGCTCGCTGGCCCGCTACGTGATCGCCGACGCACAGAACGCGCCCATGACGGCCATGACGCAGTGGCTCGAACGCACGCTCGACGATTCAGCCAACCGCCGCATCAGTCTGCCGGAGGCGTTTCTGGCGACGGACGGCGTGCTGCGTCTTGTGCAGAACGTCACGAAGGGGCTGCACGTGAATGAGAAGATCGTGGAAAAGCTCGTGCGGGACTATCTGCCGTTTATCGCAACGGAAAACCTGATGATGGCTGCCGTCAAGCGCGGCGGCGACCGCCAGCAGCTGCACGAGATCATCCGCGAGGCGTCCATGCAGGAGACGGCAAAGATGAAAAACGGCGAAAGCTGGGATCTGGTTGCCCAGCTGGCCGCCCGGCCGGAATTCGGTATGACGGCAGAAGAAATCAGGGCAGAACTTGAGCCCAGCCGCTATATCGGCCGCTGCCCCGAGCAGGTCGCGGCCATGACAGCCGCCTGCCGCACACTGATCGGAGCAGACGCACAGCAGGCGGAGGAATTGACACTGTAACAGAAAAACATACCCGCGAGGGACGCGCTCAGGCGTCTCCCGCGGGTATTTCCTCTTCTGCTGTGTCCAGATACTGTGCTTCCGCATCCAGAATCGCACTGCGGCTGCGGGACGAGCGCATCCGCATCATCGACGCGGCCTATGACTGCGGCTTCGAGAGCGTGGACGGCTACCAGCGGGCCTTTCTGCGGGAGTTCGGCTGCAACCCCAAGGAATATGCCATGCGCCCGGTCCCTCTCGCTCTTTTTACCGCCTACGGCGTCAAATTCCGGGAATATTTGCATAAGGAGCGATGTGAAATGAGCGGGATCAAAAACGTGTTCATCCAAGTGGTGGAGAAGCCTGCGCAGATGACCGCCTTTCTAGACGAACACCCAGATTACAGCACTGCACAGGGACATTACCTGACCTTCACTCCCCGTAAAGGGAAAATATCATTCTACCCTCGCTATATCCGCTACTTCGATAAACAAGTAACGGGCGAGACTCCCCGGGAAAGACTTTTGCAAGAGAAGAATATGTATGCCTCATTGCTCTACTCCGTCATCCGGACACAAGCTTTTCAGAGGATGTATGCAGCTTGTTTCAACCCGGATGGAAGCCTGCGCTTCCGCAACCTTTTCCTGGCGGAAGAGTTCTTTAATCACGCTGCGCTCATCTTCGGCAAATATGCCACACTGCCCTACTTCTACAGTGCCCGCGAACATATTACAGGTTCCGCAGCCGAAACCACCGTACCTGTTTCAGTTATCAAAACCTCTCATAAATATCGGGAGGAATATCAAGGTTTCCTTCTGGCGTTATCAGAATTACTGGCAGCCCGGGAAGGTGACACGCTTGAAGATGCTTTCTCCTTTATTTGCAGCATCAGCGACATGCCTAAAGACACTGCCGAAATCTCCGGCAAAAGGAAGATTATGGAGTTCACTCATAAACATCCCCTGTTACGTTGGGTAAACAGGCTGGCTAACTGGCGATATAATCAGAAAGGATTGAAAGCGGTACGAGGTATGCAAAGCTACCCCTGTACATTCTCCACACCGGAAAAAGAAGAAATTATCAAGGCAATTGAGCATTCTTAAATACACGCAAAAATGACAAATAAAACTGTTTCCATTGTAATGTGCACTTACAATGGGGAGAGATATTTAAAAGAGCAATTAATGTCTCTCCTAAACCAAACCTACTCTCCCATAGAAATCATTATCCAGGATGACTTATCTACTGATAACACCCTTGAAATCATTCATGATTATCAGGAAAGATACCCTGGCATCATTCATTTGTTCCAGAATTCAAGGCGACTGGGATATAATCAGAATTTCCTGACAGCCTACCAAAAGGCGAATGGATACTATATAGCCAGTGCCGATCAGGATGATATATGGGAAACGAACAAAATAGAAATCCTGGTCAGAGAGATCGGAGATTCCATGCTTATCTTTCACAATTCGGTATTGTTTAATCAAAAGAATCCGAATATGGGACTGCTACACAAAAAGGATTGGGGAGAACATCCGCATCCCCTTAGTGTACTTGTCAACCCTAAAGCATACGGGCATCAGATTCTTTTTCGTCGGGAAGTGCTTCCGCTTATCCACCAGTTCGAAACATATAATGTATCATACGACAGCCTCGTTTACACACTATGCAGCAGCATGGGAGATGTAAAATACATCAACCAAGTACTTGTACACTGGCGCAGGCACGAAAACGCAAGCACCTTTACGAGCAGACAGGCAAACAAGAATAAGTTGTATGGTTATTATACTGCATTATGTGCTTTGCACGACCACACGAAGCGTCAAATCAGCCGCGAATATTTTCGCCTGTATCAACGAATTCAATTTAAATTTGAACCGGACCGCCAGGTAATTGCATGCATGAAAGCAGGAACCCTGTATGAGATAATCAGGGCCGGATTGATTTGTGTCCATTACAGAAACGAACTATTCCCGCAGAAAGACAAAGGAGTTCTCTGTATCCTAAAAAGTTTCTTCTTGCCTTTATTCTTTATTCGTGATTACGGATTAGGAATTATTCGTCCTTCGAAAGTACGACTCAACGCTCCAGGCAAGATGCAATAACCGATTGCAGTGCTCCGTTATCTTGCAATATCTTTTCTACGAACTCACGGAAAGCGCCATGCCCACCGTGGGCAACCGTTACGTATTTTACTTCCTGTTTCACATAGTCAGGAGTATTGCAAGGAGAGGCACTAAAGCCTACTTTCCGCAGTAAAGGCAAGTCATTCAAATCATCACCGATAAAGGCAACCTCATCCAGTGTGATACCCAGTTCCCGGCAGACTTCTTCGGCCTGGGCGACTTTATCTTTCACGCCTATATAGCAATGGCTGATCTTCAGCTTATCCGCACGCTTCTGAACGATTTGTGAATTTTCTCCGGTCATAATGGCAACAGGTATGTCCAATTTATGCAGGAATATCACCCCCCAACCATCTTTCACTGAAAAACGTTTCATAACATCTCCCTCAGCAGTATAATACATTCCGCCATCGGTCCACACACCATCAATATCGGTAATCACTAATTTCGGCAACATAATTCAATAACAGTTAAATGATAGAACTCGGATAAATGATCTCATTACGGGGAATTTCTTTCAATACCTTATGCCCTACTACCTTCTCACGTTCGGCCCACTTAAAGCCATCACCGGGACTTAACAAATGGATGTCATCTTCAGTAATAATGTCTCCGGGATGCAACGTTTTATTCGTTGCAATAGAACGTTCCAGTTTTACTTTTGCCGAAGCCACCGAGGAGTCGATATACAATTCTTCTTTTCCCAGCCAGCGTTCGGCAATACGGATATCACGTATCATGCGGTTCACACCATCAGGTCCGAGCGAACCTTGCTGATCGGTTCCTTTCATGCGACGGTCGATAGTGACATGCTTTTCGATGATCTCCGCACCCATACCTACAGCAACGATAGGGGCAGCAATACCAATGGTATGGTCTGAAAAACCAATACAGTATTGACCATAATGCTGTTTCAGATAAGAAATCGTCTTTAAATTCAGATTATCGGGCTGAGTGGGATATTGGGATAC
>OGYO01001260.1_pt1 | contig 13820 bp, 11 predicted proteins | sample 1576561 | NCBI WGS metagenome assembly OGYO01 (sample SAMEA3541507, study PRJEB24748) | human gut metagenome | biome: human gut; feature: human-associated habitat; material: faeces | place: China | collected 2012 | reverse complement strand
GACACGGTGGCGTTCTACACAAAAGACAATGTTTTTTATCTGCCTGAGGAAAGCCGCTGGTCTTATATTATGGAAAACGCCAAGCAGGACGACATCGCCCTGAAGATCGACACGGCGCTATACACCATTGAAAAATCAAATCCGGCGCTGAAGGGCGCTCTGCCGGACAACTATTATTCCCGCTTGCAGCTTGACACGGCAAAGCTGGCTTCCCTGCTGGACGAGATCAACCGCATCAATACCGATGATAAAGAGAACGACATCATCGGACGCATTTATGAGTATTTTCTCAGCAAATTTGCGCTTGCCGAAGGAAAAGGTAAAGGCGAATTCTATACGCCGAAATGTATCGTCAATTTGATTGCCGAAATGCTGGAGCCTTATGACGGAATTTTATACGATCCCTGCTGCGGATCCGGCGGTATGTTCGTGCAGTCCATGAAGTTTGTGGAAGCACATCATGGGAACAAAAAGCAGGTTTCCATCTACGGACAGGAATATACAAATACCACCTATAAACTGTGTAAGATGAACCTTGCCATCCGTGGCATTTCCGCAAATCTTGGCGAGACGGCGGCGAATACCTTTACCAACGACCAGCACAAGGATTTGAAAGCCGATTACATTATGGCAAACCCGCCCTTTAATCAAAAAGCATGGAGAGCGGAAAACGAATTGGTTGACGATCCCAGATGGGACGGCTATGAAGTGCCGCCTACCAGCAACGCAAACTATGGTTGGATTTTGAATATCGTTTCCAAGCTTTCGCAGAACGGCGTCGCCGGTTTTCTGCTTGCAAACGGCGCTCTGTCCGACGACGGAACGGAGCTGAAAATCAGGCAACAGCTGATTGAAAACAATCTGGTGGAAGCGATTATCATCTTACCGAGAAATCTGTTCTATACAACTGACATCAGCGTCACGCTTTGGATACTGAACAAAAACAAAAAAGCCCGTGTTGTAGAGTCGAACGGGCAGCTTAAGCGTTACCGTAACAGAGAGCGGGAAATTCTCTTTATGGATTTGCGGCAGATGGGCAGCCCCTACGAGAAAAAATACATTGAACTGACGGAGGAAGATCGGGCGAAGGTCACTTCGGTCTATCACAACTGGCAGCAGGAGGGCTATGAGGAAACCTACGAGAATATTCCGGAATTTTGCTATTCCGCTTCTTTTGAGGAAGTCGCAGAAAAAGGCTTTACTCTTGTGCCCAGCCGATATATTGAATTTGTCAACCGTGATGAGAATATCGACTTTGATACGAAGATGAAAACACTTCAGGCTGAGCTGAAAGAGCTGTTAGTGCAGGAAGAACAGTCGAAAGCTGACCTGTTGGCAGTGTTTAAGGAGTTAGGGTATGAAATCGAATTATGACGCTTTAGGCAATTATATCCGATTGGTTGATACACGCAACACAGACCTTGTCACGGAGCAAGTCTTAGGCATAAATATAGACAAATATTTTATGCCATCGGTTGCGAATGTAATCGGTACGGATTTGAGTAAATACAAACTCATTACCAAAGACAAGTTTGCCTGTAATCCCATGCATGTCGGCCGTGATGAAAGACTGCCTGTTGCTTTATACACTGAGGATGAGCCTGCAATCGTATCTCCTGCATACTTTATGTTCGAGATTATTGATAACAGTATTTTGAATGAGGATTACTTAATGATGTGGTTTCGCAGGCCGGAATTTGACAGGCTTTGTTGGCTCCGCACTGACGGAAGTGTTCGAGGCGGTATTACTTGGGATGATATTTGCAGGATGAAAGTTCCTGTTCCTCCGCTGGATGAACAAATTGAAATAGTGCAAAGTTATCAAGCAATCACCGACAGAATCGCTTTGAAAAAGCAGATAAATGATAATTTAGAAGCTTGATAACTGAGCCAATAAGGCGTTTTGTAAATCGCTGAGCTGCTGTATCTCATTTGTGTTTGCAAGAATTTGAGCAAAAAGTGGCTCAACACGCTTTTGGAAAAGGTTTGCATCATCAATATTAGGCTCAAACACTTTTTCCATTTCAAAATCTCGTGTTACTAAGGCACTAAAAACAGCTCCAGATGCTTTTTTCTTCATTGTCGCTATTACATAGCGTGTGAAAGAAAATACAAATAATGGCGGAAAGTCGTCTTTACCTTTCAACGCATAACAAGACTGATTCATCGCCATAGATACTCCTGCCATTGCCAAATTACCAACTGTTCCACGACAAGTAACAAAGGTGGTGAATGGCGGATATAAACGACTTGAACAATTATTTAAACCTTCAACGGTCAAATGTTTTTCGGTACTAACGCAAAATGGTGAATGGGAAACATCTTTTGGGGTAAAGAAAAGAACATCGCCATTCCAAAAACTATCTTCTTCTGTTTTTGGAGTACCGCCCCCCATAAGTTGCACAACATCGGTAAAGGATATTGTTGCATCCGTTTTCCTTTCTGAAAACATTTTGAAGAAAATCGTATCGGTGGTATTCAGTAAATTATCATTTATCATTTACCATATATCCCACAACTCTTGTGGGTGGCAGGAGTTAAAGTAGGGGAACTCCCGCCCCATAGTTGTTCTCTTAATAAATCAAGGAGATACGACTATGAAACAGAATTTAATCACAGATGTTGTTCAGGGAATGCTGCCTTACCTGAATAACGCTCAAACAGAGAAGCTGCAAGAGGTGCTGCAACACACGCTATTTAGCTATAAGGTAACAAAAGTTGAGAACAATACGGAAAACTTAGAACAGGATTTGGTGGAGCTATTCCTTTCCGCAAAGCGAATAGAAGGGTGCTCTGAAAAGACCCTGAAATACTATAACGCAACGATACAAGCTATGCTGACCTGTGTCGGGAAAGGAGTTAGGCACATCGTAACCGATGATGTTCGCAGTTATTTGACCGAGTATCAGGAGAAAAATCAATCAAGCAAGGTTACGATCGATAACATAAGGCGCATACTTTCCAGCTTCTTTTCGTGGTTGGAAGATGAGGACTATATTCTGAAAAGTCCGGTCAGACGAATCCATAAAGTCAAAACCGGAACGAACATAAAAGAAACCTACACCGACGAAGCCCTCGAACTCATGCGTGATAGCTGTACCGAGCTTCGGGATCTGGCGATCATAGATATGCTTGCCTCAACGGGTATGCGTGTGGGAGAAATGGTTTTACTGAATCGGGCGGATATAAACTTTAACGAAAGAGAATGTGTGGTATTCGGCAAGGGAGACAAAGAGCGTATCGTGTACTTTGACGCAAGGACGAAAATCCACTTGCAAAATTACTTGAACAGCCGCAGGGACGAAAATCCGGCACTGTTTGTGTCTCTGCAAAAGCCACATAAACGCTTGCAAATCAGCGGTATTGAAGTGCGGCTCCGTGAGTACGGCAAACGCTTGGGACTAAGCAAAGTGTATCCGCACAAGTTTAGACGAACTCTTGCGACAATGGCAATCGACAAAGGAATGCCCATAGGGCAGCTCCAGCAGCTTTTAGGGCATAGACGAATAGATACTACCTTACAATACGCAATGGTAAAGCAGAGCAATGTCAAGATTGCTCACAGAAAATACATCGGATGAGGTGAACGGAATGAGAACTGGTTATGAGGTTTTAGGAAACTACATTCGGCTTGTGGATAAGCGAAATCGAGACCTTTCCATTACGAATTTACTTGGCGTTAGCATTGAGAAGCGGTTTATTCCATCTATTGCTAACATTATCGGCACAGATCTGTCGAATTACAAAGTAGTTCAAACCGGACAGTTTGCATACGGCCCTGTTACTTCAAGAAATGGCGAAAAAATATCTATCGCCTATCTTGAGGGCGAGGATTGCATCATTTCAAGCTCCTACACTGTCTTTGAGGTTATAAACAAAAACAAACTTGACCCTGAATATTTAATGCTTTGGTTCAGCAGACCGGAGTTTGATCGATATGCCCGTTTCAAGTCTCATGGAAGCGTCCGAGAAGTCATGGGTTGGGACGAGATGTGTAATGTTGAACTTCCTGTTCCTTCTATCGAGGAGCAGAGAAGTATCGTCAAAGCTTACAAGGCAATCACCGACAGAATTACTTTGAAAAAGCGGATAAATGATAATTTAGAAGCACAAGCATCTGCTATTTACCACTCAATGTTTGATGAGCAAAATGAGTGGTTTAAAGGTTCTGTTTCAGATTTCGGAGAGGTTGTTGGTGGTGCAACTCCGTCTAAAGATATTGATGAATACTTCTGTTCTGATGGAATTGTATGGCTGACTCCAAAAGATTTGACCTCAACCGGGAAGAAGTTCATCTATAAAGGCGAAACAGATATTACCGAAGCGGCTTATTGTAGTTGTAGCACTAAGCTCTTACCTAAAGGCAGTGTTCTTTTAACTTCAAGAGCCCCTGTCGGATGTGTGGCTATTGCTATGACAGACCTTTGCACTAATCAAGGCTTTAAGTCAATTATCCCCAAAAGCGAATTTGGAACTGCTTTCGTGTACTATTTTCTCAAAGAAAACAGACAGTTGTTGGAAAGTCATTCATCCGGAACTACCTTTATGGAGATTTCGGGTAATGTGTTGAAAGCCATTCCCATTTCTATTCCGCCCGAAGAACTCACGAAGAAATTTTCGTCAATGTGTGAACCAATATTCGCATATCAGGAACAAATTGAAGCCGAGATTTTGCATTTACTTGAGCTTCAACGCACAATGGTAAGTCAAATATCACGCCGCTAAATTATCATTTACCCGGAAGGAAGTGAGCAATAAAGTGATTAAAGACGAATTACTAAAACTGGCGGAAGAACTATTTCGTGAAGCCTTTGACGCCAATTCATATTTTTTGATTATGCAGCAGTATGGGAAGCATTCAAAAAAATACAAGGCGGAGATGGATCTATCTCCGGCATTTTATAACATTGTCTACAATGCTTTACAGGTTGCTTGCTTTATGGAACTTGCAAAGCTGTACGACAAAACCGGCGGGGTATTCACCATCGGATCGCTGTTAAAGGACTGCCAAGCAAACATATCTTTGTTTCCAGAATACAGAGCCATAAAGGAAATAGAAGTAGACGGAGAAAAATATACTTTTCAAATACCCTACCAGCATGAGCTAAAGCCGGATGAGGAACGCTTTTTTGAAGAACAGGTACAAAGTCAACGGGAAATTTTAAAGCTATTTGATGCGGAACATACAAGAGAAACACCAGTTGTGGTTGATTTAAAGTTTTCTGAGTATTTAAGTTTATATCAGATAAAATTTAACGCCCTAAGTAAAAAGCAGAAAAACATTAGAATACAAAGAAATAAACTGTATGCACACAATGATTCAAGTAGGCTTTCGGGAGAAGATATCTCAACTCAAGCCCCTATTCATTATTCTGATATTCAGGAATTGATTGATTTTGCTTTGAGTGTAACACAACTGATTATCGCTTGTCTTACAGATATATACAAAGTAGGACAATATGCCAATATAGATGATTGGGAAGGCACATTGATGCTTGCACAATTAGGATTAAAATATCAGGATTATGATCTTAAACAGCAAATGAAAGAATTTGAAGAACAGTTGCGTTCTCAGACAAAGGAGTGACCACAATGGCAAACTTTAACGAACACGCCTTGGAGCTATCCATTATGGAGTTGTTCAAGGATGAAGGATATACCTATCTCGCAGGAGAGCAGATCCATCGGGAACGCACGGAGGTTTTGCTCGTTGATGACCTGCGGCAGTATTTATATAACCGCTATGCCAAGGATGGTATCACTCCCGGGGAAGTAGACGGTATCCTTTTGCGGCTGCGGAACATCTCCGGCACGGTGTACGAAGCGAACAAGGCGATACATAAGCTGCTGTGCGACGGCTTTATTCTCAACCGTGAGGACAGAACGCAGAAGGATTTATATATTGAGCTTATCGACTATGACAACCCCGAAAACAACATCTTCAAAGCAGTCAATCAGTTTGAAATCGAGGGCGTGGGCGGTCAGCTCCGCATTCCCGACGGAATTGTGTTTGTCAACGGCATTCCTGTGGTGGTTCTGGAATTTAAGAGCGCTGTCAAAGAAAACACAACGATCATGGACGCTTACAAGCAGCTTACCGTCCGCTACCGCAGAGATATTCCGGAACTGCTCAAATACAACACCTTTGTGGTCATCAGCGACGGGGCGAACAACAAATACGGCTCTCTTTTCAGTCCCTACGACTATTTCTATGCATGGCGGAAAGTTGAATCTGAGGACAAGGAGCTGGACGGCATCAACTCTCTTGTTACGATGATGAAGGGGCTGTTCCGAAAAGACCGTTTGCTTGCGGTTATCAAGGATTTTATCTATTTCCCCGACAGCTCGGATAAAGAGCTGAAAATTGTCTGCCGTTATCCGCAGTTTTTTGCCGCTACCAAGCTGTTTGAGAATATCAAGCTGCATATGCGTCCGGACGGCGATGGGAAGGGCGGTACCTATTTCGGCGCTACCGGCTGCGGCAAGAGCTATACTATGCTGTTTCTGACCCGTATGCTGATGAAAAGCAAGATATTTCACAGCCCGACTATTTTGATTATCACCGACCGCACCGATTTGGACGACCAGCTTTCTCGCCAGTTTGTGGGCTCCAAAAAATATATTGGGGACGAAACGGTGGTCAGCATTGAATCCCGTGAAAAGTTGCGAGAAGAATTGCAGGGCCGGGAAAGCGGCGGCGTGTATTTAACGACCATCCAGAAATTTACTGAGGATTTGCAGCTTCTTACCGATAGAACCAATGTCATTTGTATTTCTGATGAAGCGCACCGAAGCCAGATCAACCTTGACCAAAAGGTCAAAGTGACCGAATCGGGTGTGGAACGCAAATACGGCTTTGCCAAGTATCTGCATGATTCCCTGCCGAACGCTACCTATGTAGGCTTTACCGGAACGCCGGTGGACGGGACGATTGAAGTATTCGGTCCTGTGGTGGATTCCTACACCATGACCGAATCGGTGCGTGACGGCATCACTGTCAATCTTGTTTACGACGGGCGTGCGGCGAGAGTGACGCTGGACAATGCAAAAGTCAAAGAAATCGAACAGTATTATGATCAGTGCGAAGCGCAGGGCGCTAACGAGCACCAAATCGAGGAAAGCCAGAAAGCTGTCGCCCAAATGGAAGCGATTATCGGCGATCCGGACAGGCTGTGTGCAGTCGCCAAGGACTTTATTCACCATTACGAAACCCGTGTGGCAGAGGGCGCTATGGTTGCGGGCAAGGCAATGTTTGTCTGCATGAACCGCAATATCGCTTATGATCTTTACAAAATCATTGTAGAGATGCGTCCCCAGTGGTCGGAAAAGAAAATCAGCGATGATGAAACAGCGCTTACCGATAAAGAGAAAAAAGAACTGAAGCCTATTGAGAAAATCAAGCTGGTGATGACTCGTAGCAAAGACGATGAGCCTGCCCTCTATGAAATGCTTGGGACAAAGGACGACCGCAAAGAATTTGACCGGCAGTTCAAAAATCCGAAATCCAATTTCAAAATCGCTATTGTTGTCGATATGTGGCTGACCGGATTTGATGTGCCGGAGCTGGATACCATTTACATAGACAAGCCGATTCAGCAGCACACGCTGATCCAAACGATCTCCCGTGTCAACCGTGTCTGCGAAGGCAAAGAGAAGGGGTTGATTGTGGACTACATCGGTATCAAAAAGAATATGAACCTTGCTCTAAAGAAATACACAAATTTTGAATGTGATGAGTTTGAAGGTATAGAGCAGGCAGTTACCATTGTCAAAGACCAATTAGAAGTGCTGGCGCAGATGTTCCACAGTTTTAACAGCAGGGATTTCTTTGAAGGCTCTCCGACGGAGCAACTTTCCTGCCTCAATCGGGCGGTTGAATATGTACAGCTGTCGGAGGAACTGGAAACCCGTTTTATGGCGGCGGTCAAGCGAATGAAGCAGGCATTCAATCTTTGCAGCTCCAGCGAAAAGATTTCGGACGAAGAAAAAGACTATATTCATTTTTACTGTGCAGTCCGCTCTATCCTTTTCAAGCTGACAAAGGGAGACGCCCCTGATATTTCGCAAATGAACGCTCGTGTGCGTGAAATGCTGGAGGGCGCTATCCAGTCGGACGGCATCGAGGAATTGTTTGAAACCGGAAAACATATATCCGTTGACATTTTCAGCGATGAGTACATGGACAAGATAAACGCTATCCAGTTGCCAAATACCAAAATCAAAATCCTGCAAAGACTACTCTCACAGGCAATCGACGAATTCAAGAAGGTCAACAAAATCATGGGTGTAGAGTTTGCAGACAGATTAAAGCGGGTGGTTGACGAATACAATAACCGCCGCAGAGATGAATCCTATGCCAATGAGGTGCTTGACGATATTGCCGGGAAGCTTGCCGATCTGCTTGCGGAGCTGAAAACAGAAAAGGACTCCTTCAAAAAATTAGGGATAGACTACGAGGAAAAAGCCTTTTATGATATTCTGAAAGCCGTTGCAAAGAAATATGAATTCGATAATGAATATCCGGATGAAAAAATGCTTGAGCTTTCAAAGAAAATCAAAGTCATTGTTGACGATAAGTCCCGCTATACCGATTGGTCTACCCGTGATGACATCAAAGCAAATTTGCAGGTGGATTTAATTTTACTGCTGGACGAATACGGCTATCCGCCAGTAACGCTGGATGATGTCTATAAGGAAGTGCTGGAGCAGGCGGAAAACTTTAAGAAGTACGCCGGTTAAAAGCATATAAAATCAATCGGGTCTTAGGGCAGCGCCCTAACGAGAATCACTGTTTGCAGCCGTATGGGGATACAAACAGTCTGCTCGCTAAGATGATACAGAAAAACCGGAGAAGGCGGTGATGCTTTCTCCGGTTCGTTCTATGTTACCCTGATTTTTTTCAGCTTTGCTTTTGAAAGCTTGATAATCCAATCATCTACAGCGTCGGTATAGCACCCTTCCTGCCGCAGCTTGCTCTGAAACCAAAGGAGATTTTGGACAAGAAATCTTCGCTCAGCTTCCGAAAGATAAAGATGAAATTTCTGTTCTTTCATATGTAAAGCAACTCGTTGTTGACGATTTCAGAGGCTCGGTTTCGGATGTTATTCATCTTTTGCACCCATTCCATAGGGCGATCGGCTTTCAGCTTTTCTGTGACATTTTCCTGCTTGGAAAATGCGGATACAAGAGATTGAAACATCCACTCCGCCTGTTGATCTACCTCTGCTAATTGCTCGTTTAGCTTTCCGGCAGTCAGCAGATTGTAATACCGAATCCGGTGGTGCTGCTTCAAATATCGCCGGTATCGCTGTCCCCAAACTCCGATTTCAATTTCTTTTTCGGGCGGTACTTTCAGATTGGGAAGTTCATAATCGCCTTGCCGAGTATAGGTGCCGCCTGCTTCTTCATAAATGCTTTTCATCGTAAAAACCTCCTGTGTTTTTTGTGCTTTCATTCTACAGAAGATTTTCAGGAAAAACCAATGTGCCGATTGCAGTTTTATCGGAATATACAGAAAAAGAGTACGAACCCTTCGATCCGTACTCTCGTTTCTGCCCTGCAATGCCGGTTTCTGTGTGTTTTTCCGATACTGCCTTATACACACTCAGCAAAACATTTCCTGTGTTTTTTTATATTTATTTTTATGAATTTTAATGAGACAGGCACTTTTTCACCTCTTTGTGAGTATTATGCTAGTAGTGCGTATTGCGCATATTTTAAAGGAGGGGGTTGCTGTGCGAAGATATCGGCGTCGCAACCGTCGTCGCAGAAGAGGTATTAAGAAAAAGTGGATTTTTATTTTCATTCTGTTCATTGCGCTATGCTGTTTTTTCAGTTTTAAATTACGTCCCATGATACAATCTATCACTGCTACCGTAGCCAAACAAGCAATTACGCTTTCTATAGAAGAAGCAATTAAGGAAAAAATATCAGCCCAGGATATAGAGTATAATGATTTTGTAACCATTGAGCGAGACAACAGCGGGAATATTCTTGGCATTACTACCAATATGGTAAATATGAATCAGTTTAAGTCAGAGATTACTACTACCATTCAGGAAAAACTTATTAACAATTCCTCCCGTACCAGCGTTCCAATCGGTACACTCATAGGAGGAAATTTACTCAGAGGCTATGGTCCGGGAGTTCCGCTGAAAATCGGTTTAATCGGCAATGTAGATATCAACTTTAAAAGCAGTTTTGAATCGGCAGGTATTAATCAAACCATACATAAAATCTATTTAACCATACATGCTTCCTGCTATTCTTATTTGCCGGGAATGAAAAGTGAATCGGACGTAGATACCACAGTGGTTGTGGCAGAAACGGTAATTGTAGGTGAAGTGCCAAGTACATATGCCAATTTTCAATTGCCAAATATGACATCGTCAAACAGTAATACAAATCAGACAACAACTTCGCAGCAGGCATCTTAAAAATTTGCTTTGTAATTTTGGAAAATAGGGTTATAATATAATTTGGATTTGAAGAATAAGGAGTAAGAATATGCTGGCAAGAATGAAGAAGCTTGTGGAGGAATTATCCCGTGCTTCGGAAGCTTATTATAAATATGATAAACCAATTATGACAGACAAAGCTTATGATAAGCTTTATGATGAATTGGAAGAATTGGAACAAAAAACAGGAATTATTTTTGCCAATTCTCCCACACAAAAGGTGCAGGGACAAATTTTGGAAAGTCTTACAAAGGTGACCCATTCCAAACCAATGTTATCTTCCAAAAAAACAAAATCAACAGAAGAACTGTTTAAATTCGTTATGGATCAACCCATTATGGTGTCTTGGAAACTGGATGGACTCACCATTGTATTAAAATATCGTAACGGTACATTGCAGCAGGCTATTACACGCGGTAACGGTGAAGAAGGAGAAGATGTAACCCATTCCTTAAAAATGTTTACCAATGTACCTCTAAAAATTCAATATCAAGGTGAATTGGAACTACGGGGCGAGGGCGTTATTTCTTGGAAAAATTTTGAGAGAATCAATGATGTTTTTCCTTTGGAAGACCAATATGCGCATCCGCGTAATCTGGCGGCAGGCAGTGTTCGACAATTAAATTCTTCCATTGTAAAACAGCGCTATTTGGAATTTATTGCGTTTGAACTGGTAGATTCGGAAGAAATGCATCTGGAAACATGCCATGAACAAATGCAGTTTTTAGAAGATAACGGATTTACCGTAGTGGAACGGGAGTATTTGATATTTCATTCTTCCCGGGAAATACAGGAGCATATTGATAAATTTGACCCTCTAAAATATGCATATCCTGTTGACGGTTTGATTTTTGAATATGATAATATTCGTTTTGGATTATTACAAGGCGCCACTGACCACCACGAGAATAATAAAATTGCATATAAATGGGCAGATGAAACCGCGACCACAAAATTTCGCGAAATTGAGCTGAATACCACACGTACAGGTATGGTAAGTTTAACGGCTTTGTTTGATAAAGTGATTATCGACAGTACAGAGGTAAGCCGTGCAAGCGTACACAATTACGATATTTTTCAGGAGTTTCAGTTTGGTGAAGGCGATGATATTACTGTTTATAAGGCAAATAAAATCATTCCTCAAATTGAAGAGAATTTAACTCGAAGCGGAACATATCAGTTGCCGCATGTTTGTCCCTGCTGTGATACAGATTTGGAAATTCGTCAGCCAAAAGATGCCAGATTTTTATTTTGTCCCAATATCCACTGTCCGGCAAGAAGGGTACAGCAGTTTGTGTATTTTGTAAGCAAGCAGGCAATGGATATTGCGGGAATGAGTGCTGCAACCATTGAAAAGTTCGTTGATAAGGGCTGGATTAAAGAGTTTGCGGATATTTATAAATTAGACCGTCATAAAGAACAAATTGTCTCTTTGGAAGGGTTTGGAGAAAAATCTTATCAGAAGTTGTGGAATGCCATTGAAAAAAGCAGTGTTGTACCGTTGGACCGATTTTTGGTTGCACTTGGTATCCCAAATATTGGCAGACGTTCCGCGAAAGTATTGGCAGAAGCCTGCTTATGGAGCTGGGATAATTTTATTACAAAAGTAGATTCTGAATATGATTTTACACAGCTTCGGGATTTTGGCGAAGTGGTAAATCGAAATTTATATGAATATTTTGGCCATGAAGAAAATCGTACCATGCTTTCTCATTTATTGGAAATGATTACGTTTGAAGAGGTAGAAATCAAAGAGGTTACACAAGATAATCCTTTCTTTGGCAAAACTGTGGTAGCCACAGGAAGTTTGGAGCATTTTACACGGGATTCCATCAAAGAAAAATTGGAATCTCTCGGCGCAAAAGCAACCGGTTCTGTTTCAAAAAATACCGATTATGTGCTGGCCGGAGAAAAAGCCGGAAGTAAGCTGACAAAGGCACAAGAATTAGGAATAAAGGTATTAACAGAACAAGAATTTTTAGAGATGGTAGCAAAGATAGAGTAAAAATAAAAAAGACAGACATTTTTTATGTCTGTCTTTTTTATTTTTACATACTACATCTTATAACAAAATGTAAACCTAGAATGAAATAGTTATTAGCTGATGATTGCTCGTACAAACGATAGGATTTGTATGAGCTTTTTTGTACTCACAGGACTGTTTAAATTATTTTACTATAACTTGCTGTACGAGTATGGAGTGTTGTTTGGAATTAGTAAAAGGAATAAATTGGGTATTTTTTTATGTAAACCAACATATATAAGGGGTAAGACAAACTTTTTCAAAGAGATGTTCTATTACAGCAAGTTTGTCCATATGTATGGTAAAGAAAATGAGATACATTTTCCCAATAGAAACAAGCTGTTTTTAGGATTCATCTTATAAGGGGTGTGATTTACCAGTGTCAGCATATGAAACAAAACCTTTCGATTCGGCGATTGAACCAATATGTATGCGCATAAAAGAGATATTATATGAGTTACCTTTGCTGCATCAGCAGGCAATCAATGAAATTCGGCTGAGAGTTGGACGGCCTGTTACATTACATACCCCAACAAGAGTCGATATTTTAAAACATAACGGTCAGCCGATTGTGACAGAAAAACAAGATATAGAAGAAAGCTATCGAAGAATTTGTGATTTTTCTATTTACTCTCATCAGGAAGAAATCAAAAAAGGATATATTACCGTTCAAGGCGGTCATCGTGTAGGTATCAGCGGTACGGCTGTATTACAGCAGGGACAAATCGCAACTGTCAGGGAAATATCTTCTTTGAATATTCGTGTTGCAAGGCAGGTGTACGGCGCGGCAAATGAACTTTTATCCCGCATGGGACAAGATATTTCCAAAGGATTGCTAATTGCGGGGCCGCCTTCCTGCGGAAAAACCACATTACTTAGGGACTTGGCACGACAGCTTGCTACAGGCGCAGGAGGAATTCCCAAAAAAGTAGCAATTATAGACGAACGCGGCGAACTTGCGGGAACCTACTGCGGTATTCCTCAAAATGATTTGGGGTTGTGTTCGGATATTTTAGACCATTATCCGAAAGGGGAAGGAATGATACAAGCAGTACGCGCTTTATCGCCCCAATTTATTTTTTGTGATGAGTTGGGCGGACAAGAAGATTTGGAAGCTGTACAGCAAGGATTGCATGCAGGAGCCGCGATGATCTCAACCATACATGCAGGCAATATAGATGATTTATTGAGAAAAAAGCAAGGACAAACTCTATTGCAGTCGCAGGCATTTGGTTATGTAGCCATGATGGATGCGGTCGCATTGGGACAAATTGCAGAGATACATAAAGCAGGTGATTTACTTGGTCAAATTGGTAGGCAGTATTGTTCTGGTGTCCATG
>OGYO01001258.1_pt1 | contig 13843 bp, 14 predicted proteins | sample 1576561 | NCBI WGS metagenome assembly OGYO01 (sample SAMEA3541507, study PRJEB24748) | human gut metagenome | biome: human gut; feature: human-associated habitat; material: faeces | place: China | collected 2012 | reverse complement strand
TCAGTTCCTTGCGTTGGTCGAGCAGTAAGGGGTATCCTTCAGCCGCGCAGTAGCGTCCTCGTAATTCATGCCGTTCAGGTCCGGCATGGCGGTGCTCACAGGCCCAAGGCTGACCGCCACCAGCAGGCTGTCGCCCTTTTCCATGGCGGTGTCGGGTTCGGGGATCTGCGAAATGACGGTGCCTGCGGGGATGGAATCGTGGTTGATGTCGGTCTGCTGCCAGTTCAGGCCCTCCCGGCGGGCCAGCGTCTGGGCGTCGCCCACGCTCAGGCCCACCACGTCGCGCCGCAGCCGATGTCTCAAAACGGAGCAGTCAAACCAGAACGGACTAGCGCATTTAGGAGAGACGTGGTATACTGTTTGCAGGTTAAAGAAAACTAACCAATCAAAGGAGGATCACGTCATGAAGAAAGTACTTTCTCTCGTCCTGTGCCTGGTTTGCCTGTTCGCGTTCAGCGCGGTGGGCCTGGCCGAAACCACTTCCGAGGACTTCCTGAGCAAGGTGCAGGGCACCTTTGTGGAGCTGTTCCCCGAGCTGTCCAAGGACGAGTATCACGAGACCTGGGTCGAGGCCGTGACCCCGCTGGTGGTGTCGAAATACTTCGTGGAACCATCGTCCGCATTGCAGGCCACCACGGTGAATTCGGTCGGATTCGCCGCAAACGCCTCGTAATCCACCGGATTCTCGCCATCGTGGTTGCTCAGCGTGCTGTACACATAATCGAGGTTCGCGTAATTGTGGTTCTTCACATAGCTGTCGAAGCTCGCGTATTCCTTACGGAACGCGTACTGCGTGTAGAACGTGTGGTTTCGCCCGTGCTGTCCGGAAATGTAGGAAACCATATTGGCGCTGCCGGCGGAAACACCATAGCAATGGTCGACATGTATGCCGTCCTCCAGCATGCGGTCCATCACGCCCGCGCCGTAAATCGCGCGGAAACCGCCACCGACGTCGATCATCGCTGTTCTGTTGGCCATACGCACCTGTCCTTTCGCGTCGTCCCTTTTTCGGGTTTCCCCTGACTTTACGCGCCTTGTCGGGACATTCGCGTTCAGCGATTAAGTAGTGACTGTGCCAACTGCGCGATTCGTACAGAAGTGTCGGAATTGGCTAGTTTAATATCACCTTCCGTGTCTTCCGGAGCGAGCTTGCCAAGCGATTCGAGTACCACGCCAAGGTGACGTACGGTACCCTCGTTGCCGTCGATAATCTCCGCTGTATCAGGCAACAGTTCGCGGAAATAGTCGCGATAAAATACGAAATGCGTGCAGCCGAGCACAACCGCGTCAATCGTGGATAGGTCGTACTGGTCGAAATACTGGTGCAGCGTACGCATCACCACGTCGTGATCGTCGAGCTGGCCGTGCTCCACGATCTCCACCAAGCCGGGGCAAGGCTCCGGGAAAATCGTATGGTCGGCTTTGAAACGATCCATCAGCACCGCGAACTTGCGTTCCCGCAACGTCAGGGGAGTGGCGGCGACGATGACACGCTGACGATTGCCATGACCGCGGTCGCATGCCACCTTCAGCGCAGGTTCCATGCCGATAATCGGAATGTCGTATCTGTCGCGCAATTCGTTGGCCGCGGCAGAAGTGGCGGTATTACAGGCGATGACGACCGCCTTCACACCCTGCTCCACGAAGCGTTTCACAATGGCGTCGGATAGCTCACGCACCTGTTCGGGCGATTTCGTGCCGTACGGCGCGTTCGCGGAATCGCCAAAATACAGCACGCGCTCGTTCGGCATATCGCGGCGGATCTCACGTGCCACGGAGATTCCTCCCAAGCCGGAATCGAAAACGCCGATCGGTGCCGTTGAAGCCATACGTCCTCCCTTGCTCCGCCTGTTCCGTGCGCGGAAATGCCATGCGCGCATCGAGCCAAACACTTCAATAGCCTACCGCGTGTAGAGTGAATCGGTATGAGCATTCCAAGCATTGTTTACAAAGCGCACGCCACCGGCAACGATTTCGTGGTGTATCTCGACGAAGACGGTACGCACGAGCCGACCGCCGATGAAGTGCGATTCCTGTGCGACCGCCATTTCGGCATCGGCGGCGACGGTCTGATCCGTCTGGCGCATCCGCAGGCGGTGTCCGATGTGAACGAAAGGCAGATCGCCGATTGCGCGGCGGGCGATGCGGACTGGTTCATGGACTACCGCAACGCGGACGGCTCGCTGGCCGAGATGTGCGGCAACGGCACACGTGCGATCACCTTGTTCGCGCAGCGGCAGGGCATCGCCGACCAGCCGGGCGGCAAGCCATTCCATCTCGGCACCCGCGCCGGCGTGAAGATCCTGACTTCGCTCGGCGATGTGCCGGGCCTTGGCAAGGACGTGTTCCAAGTGGAGATGGGCGCATGGAAGCGTGGCGACGTCGACGGTTACGAAGTGACCATTCCGGGCACGTCCGGTTCCGCACGTGGCACGTTCGTGGACATGGGCAATCCGCACGTCGTGGCCGTACTTGAAGACGCGTTCGCCAGCCTGCCGAACGTCGAAGACCTTGATCTGGTCACCAAGCCGGTCGTCGCGCCCGAGATTCCGTCGGACCAGAACGTGGAGTTCGTGCGCATCGACGAGCAAAGCGAAGGCGACGATGCGGGCGAGGCCACCATGCGCGTCAACGAACGCGGTTGCGGCGAAACCCTGTCGTGCGGCACGGGCCTATGCGCCACCGCCATCACGTTGCGTGCCAAAACCGGCATCGACCATTGGACCATCACCGTACGTGGCGGCACCTTGCGCGTCGACGTGACCGACGAAGACGTGAAGCTTACCGGCAGCGCCACCATCGTAGGCAAAATTGAACTGCTGTAACCGCTGCGGCAGCAAACGAAAAGCGGATAGGCAAAAGGCCGGCCCCGCAGGGTCGGCCTTCATCGTAAAAGGCTCGATGCAAACCGTATCAGGCGAACAGCATCGGGCCGTCCTTGACGAGAATGACCACGATCAGCGCCACAATCCACACCACATCGACCATCAGATCGAAATTCAGCCGGTAATACTTGCGCAATCCAGCATGGCCGGACGGCATGTCCTGCACGGCCACCGTGGCATGCGACAACGCCATGAACTGCACGGTGGTGGAGAACATCAGCACCAGGCACCACGGGCACATCGCGTTGATGACGAACAGCGACTGCGTGGTCAGCCAATACGAATACGCCAACGCGGCAAGGCCTCCAAGCCATGTGCACAGCGCGAACCAACGCGGCACGGCCACCTTGGCCAGTCCGATCACCGCGATCGTCACGAACACCGATTCGGCGGCAATGCCGAAGAACGCGTTCGGAAAGTTCAATCCGGCGAACTTCACGATCTCCGCCTGCCAGGATTCGGCCACCGTGGAACAGGACAGCACGGCGTTCACATCGCAGTTGAGCTTCTGCCCGGGATTGCGTGCCATTTTCAGCGTGTCCGCCGACAGAATGAACGATACGAGCAATGCCACCGCCGAAGCGAGCAGCATGATCAGATACGTCCACGTTGCGCCGTGACGCCACCCGCGCGGCTTCGTGCAGTCGTCGTCCATGGCGACGGCTGTGCCGACGCTCGTTTCGTCATCGGCTGCGTCCACAGCGGCCTGGCCTTCAAAATCGCTCATCGTCAATCCTTGGAAAATCAAAATACAAACGTTGTCATGTCTCAGTCTACGCGAAAAACCGCGGATTCGAGCTTACGATAGTCATATGAGTCACGTGAGTTACGCGGAACCACCCGCACAAGGTTGGGATATTCATTGCCATACCGTCTTTTCCGACGGTACGGAGACGCTGCGCACGCTGGTGGAGCAGGCAAGGAAGCTTGGCTTGCATGGTGTGGCGATTGCCGACCATGACACCACCGCCGGCTGGGACGAGGCGACGGAAGCCTCGGAGGAAATCGATTTGCCGTTGCTGCTGGGCACGGAAATCACCGCCGTCGACGAAGATGTGTCCGTGCACATGCTCGCCTTCCAATACGATCCGTCCAACGAGCATATTTCCAGCATGTTCGCCAACACGCGTGCGGCGCGATTGCGGCGTACGAAACGCATGGTTGAGCGGCTGTCGCAGGATTTTCCGATTACGTGGGACGATGTGCTCGCCCAAGTGAAGGAAGGGGAGCGCACCACAATCGGCCGTCCGCACATTGCCGACGCGCTGGTCGCGGCGGGCGTGTACGAGACGCGTTCCGACGCGTTCGCCGACGCGGTGAGCGCCAAATCCAAGTATTACATTCCCACGCCGTCGCCGTCGACGCACGAGGTCATCGCCGCCGTCAAGGGGGCGGGCGGTGTGGTGGTCGCCGCGCATGCGGGCGATCCGCAACGCAACCGCCGGCTGCTGTCCGACGAGCAGCTTGACGCGATGATCGCCGACGGCTTGGACGGCTTGGAAGTATGGCATCGCGGCAATCCTCCGGAACAGCGGGAACGATTGCTGACGATTGCCGCACGGCACGATCTGCTGGTGACCGGCGGCTCGGACTGGCATGGCAAAGGCAAGCCGAACGGTCTGGGCGAGAACCTTACCGACGACGACACTGTACGCGAAATCCTGCATCGGGGTGTGGATTTGATCGGTCGCGTCGGCAGCTCACATGCCGCATGAAATCCGGATATGGAATTTCCAAGCGTGAACCGGATACATGAATCGAATATGAAAAAGGCGTCGAACCTGATATGGTCCGACGTCTTTTTCATTTGGAACGTGTCCAACGCGTTTGCAGGTGGCGATCAGAGATTGCCGAAGCCGACGGCGTGCTTGGTTTCGGAACCGATGATGGCATAGCCGAGAGAACCGGCCGGCACCACGATGCGACGGCCCTTGTCGTCGGTCAGGTTGATGGTCTTGCCATTCTCCACGGCCTCGGCGATGACGTTGTTCACCTCGTCGGCGCTCTGCTCGGTGCTGAAGGTGACGGTGCGCGCCACGTTCTGAATGCCCAGTTCGATATCCATGATGCTCCTTGTAAGGGTGTTCGTGTGCAAATTCGTTTGCAATGTATGCGCTTATTCTACGCGCGGTTTCTCATCGGTGGCGTCCTCGGCCTGCAGCCGGTCGACCTCCGCTTTGGCCTTCTGCATAGTGGCCTCATCGCGTTCGAGCAGCGGAATGAGCATGGTCGCCGCTTCGCTATGGGCTTGAGGAATTTCCTCCTCGTTCGTGTCATCGCTGCCATCGGCGGTCTGCAACGTGCTGATCACAATGGTCGAACTGGACGGCAACGACTCGTGACGCTCCCTCGCGGACTGCTCCGGAACGAACGTGCTGACGGGGGATTCCTCACGTTCGCTCGTATCGTCCGAATCGGCATTGCCGGAAACCATGCCGGCGGAGGTGATATGTTCGGCGGCGGTCACATCGAACGCTTCCGTGGCGTCATCGACGATCTGCTTCGTCTTACGGACGGGCTGGGAGCCGGTGACGTCGAAATCGCCGGTCCTGTCATCATCCATATCGGTCGCGTCGATATGACGTTCGCCGGTCGCGTCGGCATCGTTATTCTGCTGCGCCGCCGCCTGCCTGCGACGTTCCGATTCGTCCAACAGCGTGCCCACGGTGATGGTGCTCGGCGGACGGTTGCCGGCCTTCTGCTCGTCCTGACGCGTCTCGCTCGGCCTGTGGTTCTTCGCGGTGAGCATACCCAACTGGTGAGCCAAACGCTCCACCTGCGCCTTGAACTGCATGATCTTGACGCTATCGGCCTGATTCAACGCGCTGATGAAATCGCCCACCTGTTCCATCTGCAGCCACAGGTTGGCGCGCAGCATGATCAGATCATCCAGACGATTGCCCAGCATGCGTCCATACGCGCTGAGCAGCGCATTACGGTGGTTTTCGTCAAGTTTGGAGAAAATCCACGCCAAATCACGTGCCGGATCATTGACCTGCATATCCTGCCAGTTCGTGATGGCGGTGATCGACGAGCCCGAGAACAGCACATCGCCGTCGGACAGGCCACCATGCACCGGACAAGTGGCGAACGACCACAGGCCGTCCGTTTCAAGAACGTCGGACCAGCTCGTCGTGATCTCCTGCGGCACATGGCCAGCCTGACGCAAACGCTTGATCCATGCGGTCAGCTGCGCGCGAATCTGCCCCGTGGAGAACACCGGATAGCCGGCCTCCTGCAGAAAATCCGGACGAAGACGGTGTATCGCGCCCAACGCGGTGCCCACGCTGGCACAGTCGTCCAACGTCAGCAGCGTCAGCGGACGCGCCTGACCATCATGATGCGTGGCGATCATCACGGAAACGTCTCCTGTGACGGACCTCTCCTGTTCGCCGTTGGAGAACGCCAGAACGCGATCGACGTCGAACCCCAATCCGCCCAACTCGCGGTTGCCCATCAACGTCTGCGCGGCACGCACGCGACCAGCGAGACGCTTGCGTCCCTTCGGCGTGTTCGAAGCGAACGTGTCATACAACTTGCCCGCGGCGTCCTGCACCACGGCATGATCAATGCCATACCCCTTGTCGGTGGCGTTGACCTGCTCGCTGTCACGCGTGCCAGCGATGGTGGCGTTCGGCATCGCCGCGCTCGCCAAGGCGGCCATCATAAATCTGCTTCGTTCGGTCACAATTCCAACCTTAATACACACTGAAGGCTAATAAGGGCGCGACTTGCCACGAATTCACGGTTAATCGCGCCGATGGCGTCCGTATCGTCACGCAATCTGCCACAATGGAGCATATGGATGCAACAGCGGAAGCGATTCTCGACGGACTGGACGATGCGCAGCGCATGGCGGCGACCGCCGTGCGCGGTCCCGTCCGTATCATCGCCGGCGCAGGTGCCGGCAAAACGCGGACCGTCACCCGAAGAATCGCCTACGCATGCGCCATCAAGGCATGGGATCCGCACGCCACGCTCGCCGTGACCTTCTCCGTCAAAGCGGCCGCGGAAATGCGCAACAGACTATCCCAACTTGACGTCGCATCCGACGTCAAAGCCGCCACCTTCCACTCCGCGGCACTACACCAACTCCGTCGGATCTGGCCAGACGTATGCGAAGGGCCCATGCCGTTCATCTCACGCAATCCGCGCGAAATCGTGGAACATTCCCTACGCCGAGTCACCACCCAGCAGGTGGACGACGACACCGTGCGCAACCTGCAAGCCGAAATCAACTGGTGCAAAATCTCGCTCATCGCGCCGGAAGACTATGAACGCGTCTGCGCGGCCATCCACCACCAGCCGCCGGCAGGACTGGAACCAAGCCAATTCGTGGATGTCTACAAAGCCTACGAAACCGAAAAAACCAATCGCAACGAAATCGACTTCGACGACATCCTGCTCATCACCTGCCACCTCATCGAAAGCGACGAAGACGTGGCGGCCAGCATCCGCTCCGGCATCACATGGCTCACCGTCGACGAATACCAAGACGTCTCGCCCCTGCAGCATCGGCTGCTCACCCGATGGCTCGGTGACAACCGCAACATCTGCGTGGTCGGCGACCCGGCACAGACCATCTACTCGTTCGCCGGAGCCAGCAGCTACAACCTGCTCAACTTCGCCTCCGAATTCGGACCCCTCACCGCCGACGTCAGACTCAACAACGACTACCGTTCCACCCCGCAGATCGTCAACTACGCCAACCGCGTGCTCGAAGCCTCACCGCAACGCGCCGACTATCTCAAACTCAACTCCAAGCGAGACCAAGGCCGCCGAGTCGCGCAAACCGTCTACAACAGCGATCTCGAAGAAGCCCGGGGCGTGGCTGCACGCATCCGCAGACTCGTGGATGAGGGAGCATCTCCGGGCGACTGCGCCATCCTCACCCGAGTCAACGCGCAGCAGAAAATCCTCTGCCGGGCACTGGGCGAACAACACCTGCGCTACCGCGTCAAACGAGACAGCGGATGGCAGAACTCCGCGCTCGCGGATGACGCTCAGACCCGCTTGGCCATGTTGGAAGCACTTGGCGCAGGCGGCGACGTTAAAGGCGTGACCATCTCCACCATCCATGCCTCCAAGGGCCTGGAATTCAAACACGTGTTCCTGATCGGGTGCTCCGAAGGGCTGATTCCATACGGTTCACCGCCCGAAGGCGACCTTCTGGAAGAGGAACGGCGATTGATGTACGTGGCGGTCACGCGTGCCGAAGACACACTCGACGTGTCCTATGCGCGCGCCCGCGAAGACGATGGGTCTGATCGCGGGCGCAGGAAATCACGCTTCTTCCGGTGACTGCGGGTCGCCGGAAGCGTTCGTATCGCCGGCGTCATCTGTACCGTCGGCGTCGTTCGTGCCATCGGCGTCATCGCCCTTGTGCTCTTCCTCGTCGAGCAGCTTGGACAGTTCGGCATCCCAATCGATGCTGTCCGGAATATCCTGTTGCGCCGTGGTCTGTTCCGTACCGGTAGTGGCGGATGCGGCGCCGTTCTCTTCGTTGGAGCTATCCTCGGACTGTTCGTCCGGCAGTTGCGGCAGTAGATCCGGATGCGACCATTTCGCGTCGCGCGCCTCGGGGCCTTCCTGCGCGCCGATGCTTTCCCACAGCGCGGCCGCCTCACGCATGCGCTTGGGGCGCAATTGCATGCCCATCAGGCTTTCGAACGTGCGTTCCGCAGGGCCTCCGATGGCGCGTTCGCGGCGCAACATCTCACGAAGCTGTTCGATATGCGGAATATGCGCCATGCCCGCACGCCACACGACGGCATCCACCCAGCCCTCCACCAAGGCAAGCAGATTCTCCAACGCCTTCATGGCCTGCTTCTGCTCCGGAGTGTCCGGGAACGCCACCTTGGTGATGTTCACCGCGCTGGCCATGGAATCCGGATCGATGGACTCCGCCTCACGGATCTGCTCCTCCATGGCATCCATGTCGATGGTGATGCCACGCGCGTATTTGCCCAGCAGCGCCTCGAAGCGGGGCATCAGCCACGGCACGGAGGCGAACAGCCTGGCATGCGCAAGCTCCTGCAGCGCAAGATAGCCCATCACTTCGTTCACGTCGATGTCCAGCGACTTCGCGTATTCGGTCACGTTCTGCACGATCAGTCCGCCGGCGGGATTCTTCAGCAGCGCGATGCCCTGATCGAAGCTGCCGCGCACCTCATGGGACAGGTCGCCGGCGGCACGCCCCAACTGCATGGCGAACGACGTGTTGCCGACGAATCGCATCAGCTTCGCCGGATTTTTCATTTCGTCCGGAATCGGAATTTCGATGGGGCCTGCGAAAACCCCGGAAATCTCGGTCTGGATTTCGCCGTCGCCGAAACGCTGCGACAGAATCGAAGCCAGAGCGTCGTTCATCGATTCGGCCACGGGGGAGGCGAACTGCGCCCACGCGTCGATTGTGTCCTCCACCCAGCCGGCGCGGGTGAGCAGCTGCGTCTCGCCTTGCGCCGGGTTGAATTCGCAAGCGGTATCAAGCCACAGGTTCGCCTCGCTGATGGCACGTCTTGCGATTTCGCCGGTTTCGGCGTTCACGCTGCTGTCCGATCCGGCACCATTCGCCTGCTGCAACGCGAGCGATTTCGCCAGTTTGATGTTGATCGGCCCCTGTTCCACGGCCTGCTGCATATCTCCCATGGTGTTGAGCCCGCCGGCGGTGAACGCCTGCATCATGGACTTGACCTCTTCGGGCTTGGGCAGCGTGCTCGGATCCTGACTCATCAGCTGGTCGCGTACGGCTTCCGGCATGTTGGAAAGCTGGTTCCATGCCATCTCGCCCTGAATCGGTCCGAAGCAATCGATAAGCCACTGGCGGATCGCATTCTCATCCATACCGTTTCCTGCCTTTGTTCCACGCGATTGTTAAGTTCGTTGCCTTCCATAGTATGGGAGGCATGGCCGATATGCAGGAAACACAGCGAGTTCACGCCAAAAGCACACGTAACGGGTCGTCTCAAGGCCTTCTGCCACGTATCAGACGACGTTGGCGTCAGGTCGGACGGTGGTTCGATGTTCGCCCTTGGCGATATCTCGCCGGACCGATCGTGGCCGTGCTCTGCGTGCTGGTGCTTATTGCGCCCAGCGCGTACGTGGTGCAGGAGCCGGGACCGACCCAGGACGTGCTCGGAAAAGTCGAAGGCAAGCAGGTCATCGACGTGTCCGGCGTGAAGACGCATAAGGACTCCGGCAAACTACTGCTCGTCACCGTCAACGCCTCAGGCGTTCCCGGATATCCTGTGACCAACGCGCAGGCGTTGCTGGCATGGGCCAATCCGAAGGCCACGGTGATTCCGCAGGAGGCCGTGTTCCCCGTCGGACAAAGCGCCAAGGACTATGCGAAGGAAAGCAACAAGGAGATGTCCTCATCGCAGAACGCCGCGGCCACGGCCGCGAAGCGGTTCCTCAAGGCGCACGGTTATGACGTGTCCGGTATGAAGGTGTCCATGCACGTCGATGACATCGGCGGCCCGTCCGCGGGCATGATGTACACGCTCGGTCTGATCGACAAGGTGACCGGAGAGCAGCTTTCCGGCGGGAAGACCATCGCGGGTACCGGCACGATGAACGCCAAAGGCAAGGTTGGCGCGATCGGCGGCATCCGGTTGAAGATGATCGGCGCGAAGCGTGACGGGGCCACGTGGTTCCTTGCCCCGGAATCCAACTGCTCCGACGTGGTCGGGCACGTGCCACAGGGCCTCCACGTGGTGAAGGTGGGCACGTTGGACGAGGCGTACGACGCGCTGGTCGCCATCCGCGATGGTAAAGGCGGTTCACTGCCGCAATGCACCGTCAAGCAATGAGCGTGCGGCGGAAGGAGATAGGCGTGATACAGGCGGAAATCGCCGTTTCATCTCGAAAAGTGGGCGATTCCGGCGTTCGTAACGTATATGTTCGAGCAGTGTTGGTATATTGACGAACGTGAATCAAACGGCATCTGATAACGCTGAAGAATTCGGTTTCCACGCCGGCGACCTGGTACAGGAATGGCTGTGGGACGATGATGTGGATGACTCGATCCGCGCCAAGATCGAGGAACTGACCGGTGAGGAGCTGGTCGACGAGGATTATGACTCCGCAGTCGACGGTGTGATCATCTGGTGGCGTGATGGCGATGACGAGGACGAACTGGCCGACACCATTGTCGACGCCTATGCGGTTCTCGGCGATGACGGCCCGCTGTGGGTGCTCACCCCGAAGCCGGGACGTCCGGGTGCCGCAAGCTCCAGCACCGTGCAGTCCGCGGCCAAGACCGCCGGCATGAACGCCGCCACTCCGCTGACCGTCAGCTCCGATTGGAACGGTATTCACCTGCGCGCGTTCGGCAAGGGCAAGTAAACCAAGACTTTTCGCGATTTTTCTCGCGTATACGAAAATCCCCCGGGTCCATTGGGTTTGGGGGATTTCGCTATTACGTGGACTTTCCGGCAAAACACAAACAAAACGTGGGCGGAATGTGGGCAAAACACGGGTGCGCGCGTTGATATTACGCGGGATGATATGCGATTCCTTGATTTTTCACGGCGTTGCGAAAAGTGGGCGATGAGGGACTCGAACCCCCGACATCCACCGTGTAAAGGTGGCGCTCTAACCAACTGAGCTAATCGCCCGCAACGAACTACTGTACCGTATCCGCGCGATGAGCCGCACTCGTGTGTCGGCATGGCGGATATGATGCCGCTTGATCGGTACGAAACCGCCGTGTGGGCCATGAGTCGCACGTGTCGATTCACTGAATTTTCATCTTTTACGGCGTCTGCGTCGAATCAATCACGTAAAGTAGTGACGTTAATACGTGTAGCAGGAGGTCGAACGCCAATGGCACAGGAACCTGAAACCGAGAAGAACGCATCGGGAATCGCTCATGCCGCGAAGCGAAAGTGGGGCTACGATGCGGAACAGGTGGATGCTTTCCTTGAACGTGCGCACATGCTGTATGAAGGTGAGGGCGCGCAACTCACCCAGCATGATATTCAGAACGTCTCCTTCGAACTGGTCAAGGGCGGCTATGTGATCGCCCAAGTGGATGCCGCGCTTGCCCGTCTGGAACGTGCCGTGGTCGACAAGCAGACCACGTGGGAAATCTCCCAGCATGGCCGTGTGGCATGGAAGGCGCAGACCGAGGACCTGTTCAAGAAGCTCGACGCGCATGCCGAACGCGAGCACGGCCAACGGTTCAAGCCGGGCGAGGGCAAGAATCCGAGCTACGACCGCAAGCAGGTCGACAGCGTAATCGACAAGTGCCTGACGAAAGCCGCCGGCGAGCTGGGTGTCGAGGAAGTCAGTGAAGCGGACGCCAAGGCGATCGCCGACACGAATTCCCAGACCTTGAGCAACGTGATCTTCACTCAGCGCAAAGGCAAGAGGGGATACGACGAACGTCAGGTGGATTACTATCTGGCCGCCTGCGCGCAGTTGCTGACCCGACTCGAATCGTATGCGCGCGTCGCGGATTTCGTCGGTGAACCCTCCGAAGAGGCGATGGCCGCGGCCGCACCGTCCGTTGCCCCGGCTTCCAGTGATTCCGCAGCTGGCGAAACCCAGATGATCGCACCGCTGTTCGCAGCTCCTTCCGCCACGGTTCCGGCTGCTCCGGTTCCTCCTACTGTGCCAACCGTCACGCCGAGCGAAGAGGATTCCTTCGACGCGCTGAACAAGGCCGAGCATGAGATCTTCACGTCCGCGGTCACCTCTCCGGTGAGCGTGCCTGCCACGCCGATGAACACTCCGCCTGCGGTTCCGGTGGTTCCTCCGGTGTTCCAGCCGCAGACCGATTCCGCTTCTTCCGCGCCGAGCGCCGTTGAAGAGACCCAGGCGTTCGATCCGCTTGCCGATGATGCGATGGAAGATGCCGCGCCAAAGACTCCGGCTCCGACCACGACCGATTCGCAGGCTCCAGCCGCTCCGGCATTCCCGCCGGCTCCGGTTGAACCCGAGCCGCAGCAGGATCCGTCTTTGGCCGCGTTGGCGCATCTGGCCCACACCATCAATGAGACGAACCAGACGGAAAACACGTTCACGCCGCAGGTTCCGAGCCTGTCCGCGTCCGACTTGCCTCAGGTCACCACCGGTTCGACGAGCCTGAGCTCCCTCGCAGCCTCGGTGCCGCCATCCTTCACGCCTGAACCGTCCGCTCCGGCTGAACCTGCCGTAGAACCGGCAGTTGCCCCGGCAACTGAACCGTCCGCCGAACCCGATGCGAACAAGCAGCAGGAGGACAAAAAGCCGGAACCAAGCCCGGCTTTCAGGTCGATTTTCCCGGCGTCGGGCAACGACGACAATCTCGATATTCCGGATCTGTCGTTCCCGTCCTTCGAGTGAACCAACGGTAATAAACAGGCTGGCGGAATCGTCAGCCTGTTCTCGCGTTTACACAATCCCAACTACACAGCCTCGACTACACAGTCCAAACTTACATAGTCCAAACTTACATAGTCCAAACCAATGCCGGAACATCGGCATATCATACGGAGAGCAGCGCATAACCCATGCAACCATCAACCGTAGTAATTCTGGGCTCCACCGGATCCATCGGCACCCAAGGCCTTGACGTCATCTCACGTCATCTCGACCGCTTCACCGTGACGGGTCTCGCCGCGGGCGGAGCACATGTCGAACTGCTTGCGCAGCAGGCGGCGAAATTCCATGTGCCAACCGTCGCGATCTTCTACAAGGAAGCCGTCCCCGCGCTACGTGAGGCGTTGGAACAGGCCGGCGCAGGCAACGTCAACATCACAGCCGGCCCTGACGCGGTGATCGCCATGGCAGGCTCCGGCGCCGACGTGGTGCTTAACGGCATCACCGGCTCCATCGGCCTCGAACCGTCCATCGCGGCACTGCAGGCAGGCTCCCAGCTGGCATTGGCCAACAAGGAATCCGTGGTGGCCGGCGGACACCTGCTGTTTAGCGCGCAGGTACGCGACAAGCAGATCAATCCGATCGATTCCGAA
>OGYO01001256.1_pt1 | contig 13859 bp, 12 predicted proteins | sample 1576561 | NCBI WGS metagenome assembly OGYO01 (sample SAMEA3541507, study PRJEB24748) | human gut metagenome | biome: human gut; feature: human-associated habitat; material: faeces | place: China | collected 2012 | reverse complement strand
CCGAGGGTCGGCAGTCTCCAGAATCACGCTGATTTTGCTGTGCTCCTTTTATGTCCACGGCCGATATACCGACTTTTACAAGCACTTCTTCGTTTTGAGCCGTCGGGAATTGGAGCAGGGCTTTTTTCTGTTCCATTTTACAGGCTTTCCCATCGCGCACGATATCGATGACTGTGTCGATGATGTGGCAAGTGAAAGGTTTTGAAAATTTCATGTAGAAACCTATGCATTGGTTTTCGGCCCAGCCTTTGGTTTTTTTCCAGCCCACGATTTCGGTATCGCTGGGGGAGTCTATTCTCATGTCGATATTCTCTTGTCCTTGCAGACTATAATCCAAATCGACGATAAATCCAGCTTCTTTACTTTCGGGGAAACGATAACGGTGCAGGGCCGCCCGAGATGTTGCCGTTAGTTCGGCTGTCACGTTGTAACGATCGAGTTCTACCGAATAGTATCCCGGTTTTGCCACTTCTTTGTAGTGCGAGAACGTTGAGGCATAGGCGGTTTGCTGGCAACCGTATCCCAAGTAACGATAGTTTTGTTTTCCTACGGTGGGCATTAACAGAACGTCTCCGTAGTCTCCGCAGCCCGTACCGCTCAGATGGGTATGAGAGAATCCGTTTATCGTCGCAGCCGCTTTGCAGCGAAAGGTGGAATTGGGGGCACAAAGCCGGAACGCGTGCCATGCGGGCGATCATTTCTTCCGTCATAAGGTCAGGCTCCAGGCTCCCCAGGCGAATGCGGCGGATGCCCGGCACCTGCGCCGCCTTTTCCACGATCTCGGCCAGGTCTGTTCCGGTGTCCCGGCCGTAGCTGGAGAGGTTGATGCCGGAAAACACCACTTCGGCGTATCCGCCCTTTGCCAGTGCGGCCAGCTCGCCGAGGATGCTTTCCTCGGCGCGGCTGCGCACGCTGCCCCGGGCGCGCGGAATGACACAGTAGGCACAGCGCCGGTTGCAGCCGTCCTCTATTTTCATGAAGGCACGGGTATGCCCCTCCAGACGTTCCATGGGAAGCTCCTCGAAGCGTTCGGATTTTTCATGGGGCGCAATGTCCACAATACGGCCACCCTCCTGCAAAAAGCGCAGCACGTTGTCCAGCACGCGGCGGCGCGCGCCGGAGCCTGTGATGATGTCCGCTTCTTCCACAGCCAGCGCTTCCCCGGGAAAGGCCTGAGGAAAGCAACCCGTCAGCACGGTCACCGCGCCGGCGAACTGCAATGTTTTCTTTCAACACATCGATAACGAACAGTGCTGACGGCAAACGAGTCAAATCAGCGATAGAGCCTAAGTTCTTCTCCAATTTAGCACGCTGACGAGAGATTTGCAGAACTTCTCTCTTAGAAAGGTTTGAATAAGTACCATCGTTGGTCAACTTATCGATAGTAGCCATTTTCTTCACAGCCTTACGGATAGTCGGGAAGTTAGTCAACATACCACCCGGCCAACGCTCGATTACATAAGGCATATTTACAGAAGCAGCTTTCTCAGCTACTACTTGTTTAGCTTGTTTCTTAGTAGCAACAAACAGGACTTTCTTACCTGATTTTGCGATTTGTTTCAGTGCATCAGCAGCTTCATCTACTTTAGCAACTGTTTTATGGAGGTCAATGATATGGATACCATTGCGTTCCATGAAAATATAAGGAGCCATTGCAGGATTCCACTTTCTCTTAAGGTGTCCGAAGTGGCAACCGGCTTCCAATAATGTATCGAAATTAGTTCTAGACATTTTGTTATTCTTTAAAATCGTTTACTTTCTTTTTTGTTTATCTCAACCAACCATCGGGTAGTCCGCTACAAAGTAGAGTCCCGGCAGTTTAGATACTAAACGCTTCTTAACCAGTTCTAAGTAAAACCGGATATTAACGTTTACTGAACTGGAATCTGCGACGTGCTTTCGGTTGACCCGGTTTCTTACGTTCAACAGAACGGGGATCACGTGTCATGAAGCCTTCTGCACGGAGCGCTTTCTTATCTTCAGGATTGATTTTCACCAAAGCACGAGCGATAGCTAAACGCAGAGCCTGTGACTGACCGGTGAAACCACCACCGCAAAGATTTACTTTAATATCATATTTTTCAGCAACACCCAGCTTGCTCAGCGGTTGTTTTACTACATACTGAAGAATAGTTGATGGAAAGTACTCTGCAAGGTCTCTCTTGTTAATAGTAATCTTTCCAGTACCTTCGCTTACGAATACGCGTGCGATTGCGCGTTTACGTCTGCCTAATGCATTTACTACTTCCATTCTTTATTATTTAAGTGAATTTATATCAATTGTTTTCGGGCTCTGAGCTTCATGCTTGTGTTCGCTTCCGGCGTAAACATACAAGTTGCCCAGCAATTTAGCTCCCAGACGGTTTTTGGGAAGCATACCTTTTACTACTCTCTTCAACAGTTTTTCTTCACCGTTAGGTTTCTTCATCAATGCGGCAGGAGTAATTTCTCTCTGACCACCGGGATAACCTGTATAGCTCAAGTAAACTTTATCGTTCCACTTGTTTCCGGTAAATTTAACTTTGTCTGCGTTAATGATAATCACATTATCACCACAGTCAACATGAGGGGTAAAGCTAGCTTTGTACTTTCCTCTCAACAGTTTCGCAACTTTCGAACCGAGACGGCCTACGACCTGATCGGTTGCATCGACAACAACCCATTCTTTATGAGCTGTTTCTTTGTTTGCAGAAATGGTCTTGTAACTTAAAGTATCCACTCTTAAATTCTTTTTTAAATGTTAACTACTAAAAAACAATTCTTCCCAGCGTTTCTAACCGTTCCCGGACAAAGAACTATTAACACGCTAAGAATTAATTCTTTATAAACTTTTGATAATAATCGGCTTGCAAAGGTACGGCTTTTCTTCGAACTGGCAAACAAATTAAGCAATTTTTTGGTTGATTTTCAGGGAGAGAGCTTACATACGACAGCAAAAAAGGGAAGATTAATCCATCTCCCCAATTTATTTTTATTTAAAATATTCTTTTAATGTCTCCAGCCCGATTCGGATTCACCAACCGGACAGGCATATCCGGCAGACTGGCGAAGCTTCAAAAGTTCCGTTGCAGATACCCGCACCACTTTTCCATCAGGACGACCATAACACAACGTCCCTTCACGACGAGCTGTTTCTTCTATTAATCGCTGTTCGGCCAGTTCCAAACCATAACGCAATTTCTCGCTCAGTTCCTTATATTCTTCTTCAGTTGACATAACTTCTGATTTTATTAAAGAGTTCATGATTATAAATATGTGGCTCTTCCCGCAAACGAAAAGCATCAGCCACAATAACACGCGGTGTAGAGCTATTGTCTGCCAGCATCCAATAGTCCACACATGACATATAAATATGGAAGAAGTTATCCAATCCCGCACGGTAACGACGACGAATGATAGGCGCCGGCACATCATGCCCTCCATTGGCAACACGTTGCTTTACCCGTTCAATAGCCAATTCAGGTGAGTTCAACCAAAAATAAATCAGACTGACACTATAGCCCTGACTTTGCGCCTGATGAATGAGATTAATATAAGAACGGGTAGAGAGCGTTGTTTCAACAGAAAAGCTGACTCCGGCAGAAAGCAATTCGCCAATGCGCTTAAGCATTAGCCGGCCGGCTTCAATGGCTACACTTGAGGGATTAAAAGGAGAAAGACCTTTTGCGATTTCGTCGGCATTGACAAACTCGCGACAGTCCAATATTTCGGGAAGCACTGTGTAGGATGCCGTCGTTTTTCCGGCCCCATTGCAACCTGCTATTATATAAAGCTTAGACATTAATCTCCTTTTCTATTTTATGTTATTGGTGACAAAGTTAACGATTATTTCTAATCTTTGTTCTTCCAAAGCCATAAAAGTGATGAAGAATAGCACATTTTTTGAAGAATTGTGCAAAATACAATATAAGGCGGACTCTCGCCCGCCTTATATTGTATTTTTCCAACTACTTATTATCTTACCAAATCTTTTGGATAAGCAGCCGGCATCTTCACCCGTTTCCAAGTTTCATAATACCATGAATTGATATCATTGCCGTCCTTATCTGTTTTCACAAAGAACTTCAATACCATTACATCACCACCTTTCATCTCGAACTCCAAGATATTGTCTGAACCCACCAATTGAGGTAAATGCAGATTCTTCTCTACATGCTCTGTATATGCATTCTCTGCGGTCTGTTTATAGGTACCCGCACCAATAATAATAGCTCCATGGTTAGGAATTACCGTCATATTGGTAAACTTTCCATCATCAGACAAGATTTTGAATGAATTACTCGGCTTTAACTCTCCGGGAGTATTCGGAACGCCGGATACATAAAAACACATCTGCCAAATACCTTTTAAATCAGCAGGGGCAACAGCAGATTTATTTTGTCCCATTACACGAGAAGTACCGATCAGCATAAATGCTATCAGCAGTAAAAATAAAGAATGTCGTTTCATAGTCGTATAATATTTAGTTAACAAATTGCGTAATGTGGATACACAAAATTAGAAATAATTTTCATATATCCACGTTTTTAAATAACTTTTTTACAGGTAAATGCAAAAAAAATCCTGCTCTATGTTATAGGGCAGGATTTCCATCATTATTTATATCTTTTAGAATTCAGCATTGCGCGGAGTACGCGGGAACGGAATCACGTCGCGGATATTGGTCATGCCTGTTACAAACAATAGCAGACGCTCGAATCCGAGTCCGAAACCGGAGTGAGGACATGAACCAAACTTACGCGTATCCAGATACCACCACATATCTTTCATCGGAATGTTCAATTCCTGAATACGGGTCATCAGTTTATCATAGTCTGCTTCACGTTCGGAACCACCAATGATTTCACCAATCTTCGGGAACAATACATCCATGGCGCGAACGGTCTTTCCATCTTCATTCTGCTTCATATAGAATGCCTTGATTTCTTTCGGATAGTCAGTCAGAATAACCGGACGTTTGAAGTGTTCTTCCACCAAGAAGCGTTCGTGCTCTGACGCCAAGTCTACCCCCCAATAAACCGGGAATTCAAACTTATGCCCTTTCGCTACCGCTTCTTCCAAGATCTTGATACCTTCTGTATAAGGCAAACGAACGAAAGTTTCTTTCAATACGCCCTGCAAACGCTCTATCAAGCCCTTATCGAACATATCATTCAAGAACTTCACATCGTCATAGCAATTATCCAATGCCCACCGAACACAGTATTTAATGAAATCTTCAGCCAAATCCATGTTGTCGATGATATCATTGAAAGCAACTTCCGGCTCAATCATCCAGAACTCTGCCAAGTGACGCGGAGTATTCGAATTTTCAGCACGGAAAGTCGGACCGAAGGTATAAATAGCGCCCAATGCCGTGGCAGCCAGCTCACCTTCCAACTGACCGGAAACAGTCAGACTTGCCTGTTTGCCAAAGAAATCATCATCATAAATAATAGAGCCGTTTTCATCCTTCTTCAAGTCATAGAGATTCTTGGTAGTAACCTGGAACATCTGACCGGCTCCTTCACAGTCTGATGCTGTAATAATAGGAGTATGGAAGTAGAAAAAGCCACGTTCATGAAAAAACTTATGGATAGCAATTGCCATATTGTGACGAATGCGGAACACTGCGCCGAAAGTATTGGTACGCGGACGCAAGTGAGCAATCTCACGAAGGAATTCCATCGTATGACCTTTTTTCTGCAACGGATAGGTGTTATCGCAAGCACCCAGCACCTCTATTTCACGTGCCTGAATCTCGGCAGCCTGACCGGAACCGATAGATTCGGTCAGTTCACCATTCACACTGATACATGCACCTGTAGTGATGAGTTTCAATATTTCTTCATCGAAATTTGACAAATCAACTACTATCTGCACATTATTTATTGTAGAACCGTCATTCAGGGCGATAAAATTTACCTGTTTGCTACCACGGCGGGTACGAACCCAACCTTTTACATTGACCATTGCGCCAAAATCACGACGCTTCAACAGGTCAACTACCTTTGTTCTACTAATTTTTTCCATTGTTTTGTCTCTTAATTATTATTTTACTTGATTATTCGAATGAGCCCATACGAAGCATATTCACTTCCTGTTCTGTCAGGTAACGCCAGTCACCGCGACGAAGCCCTTTCTTGGTTAGACCCGCAAAATATACACGGTCCAGTTTCACAACCTTATAACCCAGTGATTCAAAAATACGGCGCACGATACGGTTCTTTCCGGAGTGGATTTCGATACCTACCTGCGACTTGTCTGTATCCGATGCATAACTGATGGCATCTGCATGAATATCACCGTCATCCAAAGTAATACCGGCTGCAATTTGATCGAGATCTGCCTTAGCTACATTCTTATCACAATATACATGATAAATCTTCTTCTTCAAGTATTTCGGATGAGTCAGTTTTGAAGCCAAATCACCGTCATTGGTCAATAGCAGAACACCGGTAGTGTTACGGTCCAGACGACCTACAGGATAAATACGCTCCTTACAAGCACCCTTCACAAAATCCATCACTGTCTTACGTTCCTGAGGATCATCGGAAGTAGTCACGCAATCTTTCGGTTTGTTCAGCAAAACATAAGCTTTACGTTCAATGCTCACCGGTTCATCGTGGAACTTCACTTCATCTGTACGCTTGATTTTAGTACCCAATTCTGTTACTATCACACCATTTACACTTACCACTCCCGCAGTGATGAATTCATCAGCTTCGCGACGAGAACAAACACCTGCATTTGCCAGGAATTTATTCAAACGAATCGGTTCGTTCGGATCAGTCAGTATATCCTTATATTCTATCTGCTTTTTCAAGCTATATTTAGCATTCGGATTATAATCACTGGTACGCGGACGGTAAGGACGGTTGTATCCTCCACCTTGGTTATACCCCCCGGTACGCGGACGATAAGGACGGTCGCCGCCTTCACGGTTATATCCACCTCCTTGATTATAACCTCCTACGCGAGGACGCGGAGAGTAAGGACGCTGCTCACCACCTTCGCGGTTATAGTTGGTACGAGGACGATACTGACGCTGTTCTCCCCCTTCACGATTATAATTAGTACGAGGACGATACTGGCGTTCACTACCTTCTTCACTGTTAGAATTGAAACGGGGACGCTGCGGACGTTCGCCATTATTATAACGATTGTAAGAAGGACGCTCACCATTATTATATGAAGAGCGATAAGGGCGTTCTCCTCCCTCACGGTTATAGTTAGTGCGGGGACGATACTGACGCTGTTCGCCGTCGTTGTTGTATCTGTTGTAATTATTGTCTCTGTTATAAGACTTATAACCACCATCACGGCTGACATTCTGGTTTTCTTCGTTTACAGAACCTTCTTGTCTGTTTTCATTTTCTGTACTCATGATTTCTCTTTAATTAAATTAATGTATAACGCCCTCTCGGGCTCTGTTTCTTTTTTTACTTTAAATAAATAACGTTTTAAATGCCTGTATAGTTGTGCGGCGTAATCTCACGCAGCTCTTTTTTTATTTCTTCACCGACATTTAATGTCTCGATAAATTCTTTGATAGACGATTCGGTAATAGCCTGATTAGTACGTGTTAGCGCTTTCAGTGCCTCATACGGGTGCGGATAAGCCTCCCGGCGAAGAATGGTTTGAATAGCTTCTGCCACCACACTCCAGCAGTTATCCAAATCCTCATAAATCTTATGTTCATTCAGCAGCAGCTTACGCAATCCCTTCAATGAACTTTGAATGGCAATGATGATATGTCCGAAAGGTACACCTACATTGCGCAACACTGTAGAATCTGTCAAGTCACGCTGCAAGCGCGAAACCGGCAGTTTAGAAGAAAGGTACTCCAATATAGCATTGGCCATTCCCAAGTTTCCTTCCGCATTTTCAAAGTCGATAGGGTTCACTTTGTGCGGCATGGCACTCGAACCGACTTCACCCGCCTTGATTTTCTGCTTAAAATATTCCATAGAGATATACTGCCAGAAATCGCGGTTCATGTCAATCATTATGGTATTAATGCGTTTCATGGCATCAAAGATAGCTCCCAGATTGTCATAGTTTGAAATCTGAGTGGTATATTCCTCACGTTCCAGACCGAGTTTCTCTGCCACAAACTTATTGCCGAATGCTTTCCAGTCATATTGCGGATATGCCACATGATGCGCATTATAATTACCTGTGGCTCCACCAAATTTAGCAGTAATGGGACAAGCCTTCAGCACAGCCAACTGACGGTTAAGGCGATAAACGAACACCATGATTTCCTTGCCCAAACGAGTGGGAGACGCAGGCTGTCCGTGAGTCTTTGCCAACATCGGGATATTCGCCCATTCTTCTGCGTAAGCAGTCAGCTGCGCAATCAGTTCTTCAATCTGCGGATAATATACTTGTTCCAACGCTTCTTTGACAGACAAAGGCACTGACGTATTATTAATGTCCTGAGAAGTAAGGCCGAAGTGGATAAACTCCTTGTATTCTTCCATTCCGCCCAACTTGTCAAATTGTTCCTTAATGAAATATTCTACAGCTTTAACGTCGTGGTTTGTAACACTCTCTATTTCCTTAATGCGTCCGGCATCGGCTTCCGAGAAGTTTTGGTAGATAGCACGAAGCGATGCAAAACGTGCATGATCAAAGCTTGTCAGCTGCGGTAACGGTAGCTCACATAAAGTGATGAAATATTCTATTTCTACCTGCACACGGTACTTAATGAGTGCAAATTCAGAAAAATAAGAGGCCAAAGCTCCCGCTTTTCCTCTGTATCGACCGTCAATAGGTGATATTGCCGTGAGTAAATCGAACTCCATAATGTATTTTAGATAATTATCAGATTGCAAAATTAATTCTTTTTATTGAGTTTAACCGCCTCAATCACTATAAAGTTTGCGAAAATCACATTTATTATTTCACAAATCCTTTCTTTGCCCACTTCATACTATTCCAACGCCGCACAAAAATGATGCCGCGAATGTTCTCGTCCAGCAAGAAAGCACACCACATACCGACTAGTCCCCACCCCCAATAGAGCCCGAACAGATAGCCGCAGCCTACTGCTATGCTCCATTGTACAACTACCCCTACATAAAAAGGATAGTTCACATCTCCGGTTGCACGAAGGGCATTGGTGGCATAAATGTTAATGGCACGCCCCACTTCAAGTATCACATCGACAAAAAGGATGACAGTACCCAAACGGACAATCTCCGCATTGTCTGTCAACCAACTAAAGAGCGTGTGCCCCATCAAAGCCCAAATACAGGAAAGTACCAGCGACACTAAAATAGAAATACGCATTACATACTTGCCCAACAAATAGGCAGCTCTTATTTTCTTCTCCCCCACCAAATGCCCGATGCAGATAGCCCCGCCTTGTGCCATGGCTATCGCAAACAGATAGACAAACATCACCATATTAACCACGTATGTTCGCGTGGTAAGAGCTTCATTTCCAAGCATATTGATAAAATAAGTCAGTAACACCTGCGATAAGCTATAAGACATGTTCTCCCCTGCCGACGGAAGACCGATTTTCAACAGATTCTTCAGTTCCACAAAGGGAAAAGGTCGGAAGTAGTCAATCGGGAACTTGGGTATATATTTACGAAACAGAATAATAAAAAGGATAATCATCGACACTCCTCTGGCAAAAGCCGTCGAAATAGCCGCTCCTTCCACCCCCAATGCCGGCATGCCGAACTTACCGAAGATTAAGGAGTAATTACCTATGATATTCAGGATATTCACCACCACAATGACCATCATAGGATAGACAGCCTTGTTAGCACTACGCAAAGACGCAGAAACCGTCAGTGAAAGTGCCTGAAAGAAGGCGAACGCCCCCACTATCTCCATATACCCCACTCCATAGACCATCAATTCAGGACGCAGTCCCATCAGTGTCAATAACAACGGCGCACCATAATGCAAAATAGCACTTACCACTAATCCGAGCACAAGATTGAGCAGAATAGCCACGCCTACCACCTGAACCACATTCTTCTGTTTCTTTGCCCCCAAATATTGCGAACAAAGTACAGAGGTACCCAGGTTTATCACCTCAAAGATAAGAAAGGCAAACATAATCAACTGGTTCACCACTCCGACGGCGGCAACTGCATTGTCTGAATACTGGCTCAGCATGATAGTGTCAACTGCCCCCAGCATCATAATCAATAAAGTTTCTATAAAGATAGGTACGACCAGTTTAGACAAATTCCGGCGTACACTTCTCGGTTCTTTTATTTCATTCACTTGTTACCCTGTTTTTTGAGGTGCAAAGTTACTGAGTTTTCGGATGGTAACTGTTTGACTTATATCAAGAAATAAAGAGATTCAGACAATCATTCAACAAAAGGTTTTGATAAAATCACTTTCCGTACCTAATAATATCAATAAAGATTAATGAACTCCTATCCACAGCCGCATATTCATTTTGATACGCTTCTTCAGAGCATAAAAGTCCTATGCTCTTAAATCATAGATATCGAATCACATAGCATACTAACTAACCCCATCCTTAATCATGTAAAGTAAGTTTGGTTCTAATAACATTCAAATACAGAAGCAAGCTAATTTTACACAAAGATTATTATAAGAACAATCATCCTATATTATGTGATGTCGGTGATCTATTCTTTGGAGCTTGTACGGTTACAGGTGCACTAACAAGCGCTATTAGTTGCGTATTCTAAAGCCACATAAATAAACATATAAAGACTATATTACTTCTGTCTATTCTACTTACATTCATGTGCCCTATTTTAGGCATAATATTACAGCATGGCAGAAATATAAAAAGAAGACTTCCCATGAAAGCAGTTTAAGGTAATTTTACCAATAGATAAAAATATGTTTTATAGCCTTGCTGATAATATGGATTATCGCTGTAGCCTTTTTATATACATTATACTATCAATCAAAATAAATAATTGAACTGTTTCTAAACGTTGATTATGTTGTCATTTTATTAGTAGGGGCGAGATTGCTCTCCCCAAATAGCTTGTCTGCGTATTCGGGCAGGCAAACCCTACCCCTACAGTTGATGGTTTGATAGACCATCTGAGTTTTGATACCCCACTGAAAAATGTGTTTGTGTTACTATTGTTGTTCCAAATATTTTTTATACATCTTGTCTATCTCATCCATGGAAATCTCCAATGTCTTCAGTTGTCTGAAAAACTCCGGTAAGTCCTCATGCAAGAAGGTATCTTTGCGAAGAGTGATAATTCGCTCTTTAGCTCCTGTCGATACAAAATAGCCAATACCGCGTTTATTGTATATGATTTCCAACCCTTGCAAATAATCATAAGTGCGGACTACCGTATTGGCATTCACTTCCACTGTGCCGGCATATTCCCTGACCGAAGGGATTCGCTCTTCTTCGGGATATTGCCCTTGCAGAATCTCGTCACATATCCGGTCGGCTATCTGCAAATAAATAGATTTACTTTCTTTAAATTTCATAGCAAACGAAATTTAGGTTTAATAACTTGCGAACGGGTAAAGAGCTTATAGCCCAACCACCAGTTGAACATTGTGAAGGCACTAAAGAAAGCGCCGCCAAATGCAAGCAGTTTGTTCAGCGTCATCCACTGGAAGTTTTCTTCCAACCAGTCGTGAAGACCCATCATGCCTTCTTCTCCTATCCACTCCACAATCTGTACCGTGATAATAGAGCCAAGAATAGAAATCACAATCAGTGTCCCCAAAGTCTTGAGAAAAGCTCTCTTGTACCAAAAACTTCCTCCTAAAACATAGAGTGAGTGTGACCAAATCAAAAAGCTCCATCCACAAGCCTCACCCAACCAAGGCATATACTCCATATTAAATGCATAGGAACCTCTAAATGCCTGCTCACCATCTATAGTAAGCATAGAAAATACTTTAAACAATGCGGAACTATGAAACACATCAGGCAAGTCAAACAAAGGAAGCAGAATATAACGAGTAACCTCTGCCAAAAGCATTCCAACAATGGCAGCTATTATAAATCCCAGCGTAGCCATCAGGAAGCGTGCCACATACTTCTCCAACATTGTTGCAGGAAGCATCAAGAAAGATATGCGCATCTCTTTATTTCTCATATTATCTAAAATGCCGGAAGCATAAATCAAACTGCCCAACAGACATATAAAGATAAAAGCCCCCAGTATATTCGTACAATACCTAACAAAGAAGATATCAGGACTAGCAAATGCATTTTCAGCATTCATACTCATTCCCCACATATTACCCACCACGACCAGCGCAAAGGCTGCATAAAGTCCGATGAAAGCATAAAGGTTCTTTTTCCAGTTTTCTATAATCTCGCGTTTCATGACCATGGCAATACGCGAAAAGCTAAAGAAATGATTAGTATCCATAATGTATCTGTGTCTTTACTTGTTAAATATTGATTGCATTTTTTCTCTTTCTGCCAACATAGCATTGAACAGTACTTCCAGATTCAGCTTGGTTTCTTCGTTATAAACATTAGAAAGAATCACGCTGTTTCCCTGAACCGAAGGCTGCACATACAATGCATCTCCTGTGGGTTCATTCATTCCTTGTTCGGCAAAATATAGTTTCGCGCAAATGTCCTTAACCGATTCATTCAGCAGCACATGAGTACCGTCGATTATCACCACATGGTCCAACAGGCTGTCGATATCCCTTACCTGATGGGTAGAAATAATCACTGATTTGTCATCTGTCATGCCCGATGCAATCACCTTGCGGAACTGACTTTTGGAAGGAATATCCAGTCCGTTACTAGGCTCATCCATGAGCAGTAAAGAAGTGTTGGCGGCCAGCGCGAAACACATGAAAGCCTTTTTCTTCTGCCCCATGGACAATTCCCCCAAATGAATGTCCTCATTCATGTCAAAGTCGTGGAGACAGGCTCTTAGCTGTTCATTGCTGAAAGCCGGATAAAAGGGAGCATTCAGCTTTACATATTGTTTCAGGCTGACGGATGGTAATGCAAATTCCTCGGGCACCAAAAACATATCCTGCAATGTCAAAGGATAACGCAACGAAACGCCTATTCCTTTATAGAGCACTTTACCTCCTTGCGGACGGAGTAACCCAGTCATTAAATAGAGCAAAGTAGATTTACCGGTACCATTCTTACCCAAAAGACCATAAACTGAACCTTTATCCAGTGTCAGCGAAAAATCATTAAAGACTTTTTGTTTCCTCTTTCCATAACTGAAAGATAAGTTCTTCACTTCAATCATCATTGTGTTTATGTATTTAATTAATTATTTAGTGTATTAGTTTATTAGTACACTACAAATGTATGAATATTATTGGAATAAGCAAGAAGGAAAGAGATAATTTAATATCTGTTAACTGCATAAGTCTATATAAACGAATCAACAGAGCAATACTCAGCACTGTCCGCTCAAAGCCAGAATAAATAAATGAGAAAAGAAAGACAACAAGCCGGAAGGAATCCTCTTTTGAGGTCATTGAACAATGATATAAACAAGCGGAGTAACAATATTGGGTCAAATAGCATTTTCACCCCTTCCAAGTCGGAAACTCAGTATAAACACAAAAAAAGCCTCCGAATCATTTGACTGACTCGGAGGCTTCCATCAAAAACGGCGGCTACCTACTCTCCCACTGTTACGCAGTACCATCGGCGTGACAAGGCTTAACTTCTCTGTTCGGAATGGGAAGAGGTGGAACCCTTGTGCTATAGCCACCTGAAGAAGGTTGACATATTGATAAGCTGTTATCGTAATTTCATTTCATAGCAAACGCTAAACGTATACAACATCCGGCATATAAAGAAAGTGAACGGGCAATTAGTAATGCTCGGCTTTGATGTCTCCATCTTTACACCTGCATCCTATCAACGTTGTAGTCTACAACGACCCTGAGAAATCTAA
>OGYO01001244.1_pt1 | contig 13930 bp, 9 predicted proteins | sample 1576561 | NCBI WGS metagenome assembly OGYO01 (sample SAMEA3541507, study PRJEB24748) | human gut metagenome | biome: human gut; feature: human-associated habitat; material: faeces | place: China | collected 2012 | reverse complement strand
GATCCGCTCCAACGGACAGCCCGGCGCTGCGGCGCAGTTCCACCGGCTCACTGAGAATGACCTTCGCCGCGCCGGAAAGGCGGGCCAGCTGCACCATCAGCAGGCCGATGGCTCCCCCACCGATCACACATACCGTACTGCCGGGCCGTATACCCGCGGCATCGATACCGTGCAGGCAGCACGCCAGCGGCTCGGCCATGGCTCCTGCCTCAAAGGGCAGCTCCGGTGCCAGTTTGAAGCACTGTGCCGCCGGCGCTGCGCTGTACTGTGCAAACCCGCCGTCCCGGGTGACGCCAAGCGCCTGCAGATGCTCACAGAACTGCTTTTTACCGTCCCGGCAGGGCGTGCAGGCGCCGCAGTAAATATTGGGGTCTACGGCGACATGATCGCCCGGCGCCAAACCTTTCACATCCGCGCCCACTTCTTCTACAATACCCGCATATTCGTGTCCCAGAACCACCGGCGGCGTCACTTCGGCCGAGCCCGCCTCGCCGTGGTAAATGTGGACATCTGTACCGCACACGCCGCACGCCATCACGCGAATGCGCACTTCGTCCGCGGCCAGCGGCCGTTTTTCCATATCCCGGACTTCAAATTCCCGGTTGCCCAGAAAAAAAGCTCCCTTCATCGTCGATCCATCCTTTCCGCATGTTCCCATGCCCAAAACTTTTTTAACTCAGTTTAAAAAGATTCCAGCATTAGAATGCGTCTTTTTTGATGCGTTGTCAAGCGGTCTCTTCCAATTTTGTTGGAATCTCCAAGAATGAGTCTTTCTTTTTGTCAAGTTTTTAAAACGATTTTACAAAGTGTTTTGAATGTGTTACAGTAAAACCACAAACAGGCGGGAGGCACTCAGGATGGAGACAGTAAATCTTTTCGGCGCACAGCGCGGGCGGGCGGCGCAGGCGGCTGCATGGGCCATGGAAAAAGAACGTTTTTCCACACAGGAGATGGCGAACGCTCTGGCGGTGAGCACGCCCACGGCCATTACTCTACTGCGCCGCCTAGAGGGCCACGGCCTGGTGCAGCCCTGCGGGGAATTCAGTTCCACCGGCGGACGCAAGCCCCGGGCCTGGAGCGCCTGTCCCGGCGCGCGGTACGTTGTCGGGGCCGACATCACTCTGCGCCATGTCAGCCTGGTGGCTGTGGATCTCTCCGGCCAGGTGACGCGCACGCAAACCCGCACTCTGGCCTTTACGCGTACGCCCGCCTATTTTCGGGCGCTCGCCGCGTTCATCAGCGAGCTGTGCGCGGAGCTGCCCCGGCAATCGGTTTTGGGCGTCGGCCTGTCCATTCCCGGTATCATCGGCAGCGGGCAGGACCTCGTCCTGCGCTCCCACGCGCTTTCCATTCAGGGACTGCGGGCCGATGAATTCGAACAATATCTCGGCCTGCCCTGCCGCATGATAAACGACGCAAACGCCGGCTGCCTTGCCGAGGCTCGAACTCGTAACTCCTAAGGAAGTTGTTGTAGTGACTGTTAAGATGACCCGTGCTGCTATGGGTGACCTCCGCCAACCTTGCGTTCAGTTCCTCGATCTGCTTGTCCTTTCCGCCTTATAGGTGCAACCACGCGCAGCCCGGAGGACAACCTGCGCAGCGGCGAGGTGGGGCACACCACGCTGGTTCCCGGCGGACGGCCGTGCTACTGCGGCAAAAGCGGCTGTGTGGACGCCTACTGCCGCGCCGGCCTGCTGCACGGCCACACCGGCGGCAGCCTGAAAGATTTCTTCCTGCGGCTGCACACGGGTGACGCCGCGCTGCGCAGCGTGTGGGACGCTTATCTGGACAACGTAGCCGTCGTAGTGAACAACCTGCGCATGATGCTGGACTGCGACGTGATTCTTGGAGGCTATGTAGGCCGATACATGGATGCAGAGCTGGCCGGGCTGCGCCGCCGCGCGGCCTTCCGCAACACCTTCGAGCCGGACGCCGGCTATCTCAAGGCCTGTGCCTATAAAAAAGAAGCGGCCGCCCTGGGCTCGGCCATCCCGTGGATCGAAGAATACCTGCAAACACTTTGAGCGCGCGGCAAAACCGCGGAAGGGAACGGTAAAGATGTACAAAGCCATTATCGCAGACGATGAGGAAACGGTTCGCCGTGGGCTTGTAACGCACTTTAACTGGGGCAAGCACGGTGTGGAAGTGGCCGGGGTATTCGACGACGGCGTCCCAGCGCTGGATTTTGTCCGCCGGAATGAAGTTGACATCATCGTCACAGACGTGCGGATGTCCCATATGGACGGCATCACACTGGCCAAAAATGTGCTGGAGAGCTATCCCGGCGTCAAAATCATATTTATCAGCGGCTATGCAGATGTGGGATATCTGCGTGATGCTCTGAAGATGGAAGCCGTAGACTATATCCTCAAATCCATCGACATTGACGAACTGGACGCGGTGATCACCAAAGTGGTGGCCATGCTGGACCAGAGGTCTTCCCAGCAGCTGGCCCTGGAAGACATGGCCCGAAAGCTGGAACAAAGCATGCCGCTGCTGCGCCAGCGCCGTTTGTGCGATCTTTTGCAGAACAATGACGAAAGTGAGGAGGACATTCTGCAAAGCATCGAATTCCTGGGCATTCCTTTGAACAGCCAGACACATTACGCCGTGCTGGTACTGCGGCTTCAGCCAAAATCAAAATGGCTCACCATGGGCAGCATGCCTGAAAAAGACCGCATCACCTTCAGTATGGCGCTGGAAGAATTGTTTGCCCGCGTATTGGCGGAATACGGCGTCAATGTCGTGTTCAAAGGGCGGCTTTCCGAATACATCGCCATTTTGGACGTAGAACATGACGAATACGAAGAAGACCTGTTGAGCGTGGCCGAGCATCTGCAGGCGCGCATACGCAGCGAAATGAAACTGGATACCATGATCGGCATCAGCGAGCCGTTCCGCGGGCTGCGCAGCGTACGCTCCGCTTACGCCAATGCCTGCGAGGCAATCAGCCGCTGTTACCTGATCGGCAAGGATATCCCGATCTCCATCAAAAAATATGAGGACGACGGCAGCGGACGCACTCTTCGCGAACAAGCGGAAAAAGAGATCTGTGACAGCATCCTCAATGGAGATACGGCGGCGGTGCATCTGGCGCTGGAGCGCGCCGTTGCCGGCATCCGCGCCCTGCCCGGCGAGGACGAGCAGCAGAATTTCATGCTTTTCCTTCTTTTGCTGCCCACGCGCCTGATGACCAATATGCGCACGGAAAATATGGGCCCCTATGCCTCACACCTTAAATTGACGGCCAGCTTTCTGCAATGCAACAGCCTGGGAGAGCAGGAGGCGATGCTTGCTTCCGTATATGAAGATTTGACCCTGCACCTGCAAAAAATGAGCACGCCTCACACAAATACGGTCATCAAGCGCGTGCGGGAGATCATCGCCGCGCAGTATATGGAGCAGCTTTCAGTAACAAGCCTCGCAGAAGCCGTATATCTTACGCCCACCTATCTGTGTGTGCTGTTCAAGCAGGCCACAGGAAAGACCATCAACGAATACATCACGCAGGAGCGGCTGAACAAAGCCAAAGAATTTTTAGCGCAGACAAACATTCATCTGTATGACGTATGCTATAAGGTGGGATACCTTTCCCCCAGTTATTTTTCGCGCCTGTTCAAAAAGTACACGGGCCAAACGCCGGGCGAATACCGCGAAAACATCATGCTGAACGCCCGCCCCGCGGCCGAAAAGGAGGCGGAGCAGCTTTGAAACAGGCGACCGCCCGCTTCAGGCGTCCCGCAAACGGCGGCGTCCGGCTCGGCCGTGCCCGCAGCGCCGCCCGCCTGCTGATGTTCGTGCTTTTGCTGGCTGCGCTGGTGCTTCTGACGCTGGCCGTATTCTACTACACCCGCAACACCGCCCAGGCCATGGAAGCGGAGCTGTGTCAAAAAATGCTGGTATCCGCCGGGCAGACCCGCAACAACATCGATTACCGTTTTGAACAGGTCAAAGAGAGCGCATCGGCATTGATCGGCACATTGTATCCCTATCTCAATTCAGACGCGGACACAGCCGTGCAACTGGAAGAATACGCCAAGATACGCCGCGCGCTGTCTGAACAGCTGGACAAGCATATGATCACGCGCCTGCGGCTGTATGTGCCCGACGAAAAAATTTATTCCGGCCAGAAAACAACGCTTTACTCCTTGGACCCTCTGTCCAGCCTTGGAGAAAACGGGTCCGTTTATCAAAAAGGCGGCGTATTTTGGCACGGAACACACCTTGTCAGCCTGGGCATATCCGAGCCCACCGCCGTTGTTTCCTGTGCTGTGGCGCTGAAAAGCCAGGCGGATTACGACAAGCTGTGCGGTGTGCTTTTTGCCGATGTGAGCGTTTCTCAATTTCATGAGATATTTGCCGCAGGCAGCACCAACCATGACGAAATGTTCCTTGCGGATGCGCAGGGCCGTATTCTGGCGCACACAGACGACGCGCATCTGGGTGAAACGGCCCTGCCTCCGTCGCTGATGGAGCAGGTGTGCAGCCTGGGCTCCGGTTATCTGCTTGAACCGGACGTCATCCTCGCATTCAGCCGGCTTGAAACGACGGAATGGTACGTTATCTCCTCCATGCCGCGGGCACAGGTCTACACCATGGATTCCGGCGCGGTAAACACCATTGTATCCATGTGGGTAGTCGCGTGTCTGATTTTGTTTATCATCGCCGTCACGGCAGCCTACAGTCTCAATCTCAACCGTACCGTTAGCCGCCTCAACGCAGCCATCCATACGCTGGATGCCGAAAACGGGACCGGAAATACCGATTCCTGCGCGGGACGCCGCAAAGGAGGCCTCATCACGCTGGAACGCGATACCGAGCAGATCGTACGCTCCATCGCCGCTGTTGTGGACGCCCGTTACCGCGACAGGCTGGCTATTTCCGAATATCAAATGGAGTCGCTGCAGGCTCAGATCAAGCCGCATTTTCTTTACAACACGCTGGATGTCATCAAGTGGATGATCCTGGACAAAAATCCGGATGACAGCGTATGGATGGTGAACGCGCTCTCCCGCTATCTGCGCATGAGCATCAATAAAGGCGAAGCCATCGTACCGCTGTCCGACGAGCTGGATCTTACCCGCACCTACCTCGGTATCATGCAAAAACGCTTCTCCCATCAGTTTGAGGTGGAGTATGATTTGGATCAGGCTGCAATGGAATGCCTGATCCCCAAACTTTCGCTCCAGCCGCTGGTGGAAAACGCATTGCTCCACGGCATTTTGTACTGTGACAAAACGGAAAAGCGTCTGGTCATCCGCGCATGGCGTTCCTCCCGCGCTTTCGGTGTAGAGATCGAGGATAACGGCAACGGGATGGCGCCCGAAACGGCACAGAAGCTGACCGAGCTGGATATCCGCACCAGCAAAAGTTACGGCGTAGCCAATGTACATAAGCGGCTCGATATCTTCGGCCAGGGGAAATGCAAGTTTTATATCTCCGCCCGCGAAGGCATCGGCACCTGTGTGATGATTGAACTTCCGGTGCAGCCCCATGACAGCGATTGAACGCTCCTGTACGAGGTCGTCCGCAGAGCCGCGAAGGCGGCTCTGTTTCATTTTTTTGATTCTGTTTCATTTCTTCTGCGCCCATGCCGAAAGGCATGGGCGTATTTTTGTAAGAAGTCTACAACGTCTTTGAATTGAGCAACAATTACATAAAGAACGGACTAGAAAACGAAATTTTGTGATATTTACCACAACGCTGGCCCGTACTACAATTGATATCAGAGAACAAACAGCCCGGAACGCTCCGGCAGCTGAATGGAAAGAAAGGGTTTTACAATGAAGATGGCACTTGACACAACGGCTGTACCGTCCGGCGGACTGAGAGCCAAAACCGGATTGCGGCATAAACTCCACAGTTTTTTTGTGTATGTAAAGCATCATCCCATGCTGTATCTGATGCTGATACCGGGCTTGTTTTTCCTTTTTATTTATAAACTCGCGCCGCTGTATGGTATTCTGATCGCTTTCAAGGACTACAATATTTTTCTGGGCAGCAACCCCATCGACGCCATCGGCTTGAGCGACTGGGTGGGGCTTGAACACTTCCGGCGCCTGTTCGCCAGTTCCCAATTTACGAAAGTGCTGGCCAACACGCTGATCATCAACGGATTGAAGATCCTCTGGCTGTTTCCCATCCCTATCATCTGCGCGATACTTCTCAACGAGATCCGCCGCGCTACCTACCGCAAATTTGCCCAGACCGCTATCTATATGCCCTATTTCTTTTCATGGGTCGTCATCTTCGGTATTTTTTATTCGCTGTTTGGTTCTTACGGCATCATCAATACCGCTATCACCGCGATGGGCGGCACGCGCATCGGATTCTTTACCGATAACAGTGTATTCCGCAGCGTGCTGGTGTTTACCGAAGGCTGGAAAGAAGTCGGCTACAATACGGTCATTTATCTGGCGGCCATCACGGGGATCGATATAACGCTGTATGAGGCGGCCCGCGTGGACGGCGCCAGCAAATGGCGCCAGATTTGGAACATCACCATGCCCGGCCTGCTGCCCACCATCGTCCTAATGCTCATTCTCAAGGTGGGCTATATTTTGGAAACAGGATTTGAGCAAGTGCTGGTATTTTACAATCCTGCCGTATATGAAGTTGCAGATATAATCCAGACTTATGTATACCGTCTGGGTATGGGGCAGATGGATTTCCCTCTGTCCACCGCTTTGGGACTGTTCAACTCCGTGGTGGCGTTTGTTCTGATCGTAAGCGCCAATGCGATAAGCCGCAAGCTGCTGGGACGCAGCATCTGGTAAGAAAGGGGATGCAATAAAATGTTAAATACCAAAAAGAAACCGCTATACCGTGAAAAAGGCATTCCCCTGTCCGGCAGTGAAAAATTCCTGTCCGGCTTTGCCTACATAGCCATGGCATTGCTGAGTCTTATCGCCATCCTGCCCTGTCTGCACGTCATCAGCAAGGCTGTCAGCAATGGGCCGGACGTCACAGCCGGCAACGTTTACTTCTGGCCCGTTGGGTTCCAGCTTGAGACCGTCAAGTATGTGCTGACCCAGACTTCATTTTTTACGGCGCTGAAAAATTCTCTCATCGTTACGGGAGCAGGTACACTGCTCAGCCTGTTTACGACGATTACGACAGCCTATCCCCTTTCCAAGCCCGGCTTCAAGGGGCGCAGGGTCGTTTCACTGCTGTATGTCATCAGCATGGTGTTTTTCGGCGGTATGATCCCCGCTTATATGGTCGTACGAAGCCTGGGGCTGCTGGATACCTATGCCGCCTGCATCCTGCCTTTCGCCATCGTGCAGTTCAATATGTTCATTGTGAAAAATTATTTTGAAAGCCTGCCTGAAAGTGTAGAGGAATCCGCCCGGATCGACGGCGCCGGGGATCTGCGCACGCTGGTGTCCATCGTGTGCCCCATGTCCAAACCGGTGATCGCCACCGTCGGCCTGCTGTATGCGATCAATTACTGGAACAATTATTTCCATGCGATGATGTATACCCGGTCCCCGGATATGAACACCCTTCAGGTATACCTGTACAATATCATCAACAACAGCCAGGATTTTATTCAAAATCTCGCCAGCAACAACTACATGGCCAATATCACTTCCGAAGGCATGGTCGCGGCCGCCGTCACGCTGTCCATCATTCCCATTGTCGCCCTTTATCCCTTTGTGGCCCGGTTTATGGTACAGGGCATCACAATCGGCTCCGTCAAGGGATAACCTTTTTGGATCCATTCCGGGATGCACCGGTAGGAGATAGTCGAATCGATCAAAACAGGAGGTAACAAGATGAAAAAAGCATTGTCTATTCTGCTGACCGCAGCGCTTCTGCTCACATGCCTTGCAGGCTGCGGAGGCGCCGGAAGCGCTTCGCCGTCCGGCACGGACGCATCCGGCACCAGCCAAAGCACGGCGGGCGCAAACGTCCCCGCATTGAAGGGCCCGGGCAACGTAACATTAAAGCGTCTGGGGTATAACGTTGCATGGGACCCCACCACCGATATCATGGTGGACGTTCTCAAAGAGACCACGGGTTATGATGTGGAATATTATGCTCTGCCGGCCGAGAATGCCGACGAAAAGCTTGTGATGGAGGTTGCCGGCGGCGCCTCCTATGATATCATCCAGTGCTCACCCGACCAGTTCCAGACACTGATGAGCCAGGGTGCCCTTATGCCCCTGAACGATCTGCTGGACGTCTATGGCCAAGATATCCTGAACGGTGTATCCGAGGATTCCTGGCGTGCTGTCTCCGGCGAGGACGGCAACATTTACGGCATTCCTTATAAATATCCCTATGCCCAGGAGGTGCAGGGCTTTATGGTATGCCGCTGGGATCTGATGCAGGAGGCAGGCATCGAGGCCATCCCAACCACGATCGACGAATTTTATGACTGTCTCGTAAAATTAAAAGAACATTTCGGAGATCAATACATCATCTTCTCTGGCCCGTACCGTTCCGCCTCGGAAGGCAACGGCACCTGGATCTTCCCGCAGGCCATTGCCGCGGCGTTCGGCATCTACAACGACTGGATGGTAGATGAGGACGGCAATGTATATTATATGACGGAGCATGAAAACTTCGGAAAGATGATCGAATTTCTGTCTAAGTGCCAGCAGGAGGGTCTGCTTGACCCCGACTGGGCCGTAAACACCTCGTCCACCGTGCAGGAAAAGCTTGCAGGCGGCAAGGCGATCATCGCTCAGATCAACCGCAACGGCCTGGGCGAGACCACTCCCACCATGCTTGAGACTCTGGGCCTCACTTACGATGACCTCGGATACATCGGCGCACTGAAAGGCTCTGACGGTACCTGCAAATACATGCGCACGGAAGCCATCAACTTTGTCACTGTCATTCTGCGCGGCTCGGAAAACGCCGCCGATGCCGTGAACTGGATCAACCTGAAGCAGCAAAACCAGCTTTATATCAACATCGGTGTGGAAGGAACTCACTTTAACTATGATGAAGACGGCGGCATCGCCCCCATCAACCCCATTTTTGCCGAGGAGCGCGGCAATTCCTACTGGTATATCGACTCTACCAACGAGGAAGAGTTCGCAACCGAATGGCCGTCCCGCGTCCGCAAATCCGACGCCCAATGGGCAGGTTTCGAAGCTGTTACTTTGTATGCCAACGAAAATACGCCTGAAATTTTTGTAAACAATGATTTCGCCTTTAAGCCTGCCACCGAAAACTATGCCAAATACAATACAGCACTGTTCAGCAGCATGAACGATTATATCCTGCAAATTCTGGCCGGGACCAAAACGCTGGACGATCTTCCCACTTTCCAGGCGGACTGGAAAAATGCCGGCGGCGATGCAGTTCAGGCTGAGCTGCAGGCCTGGTACGACAGTTTTTATGGCTGACCATATTCCAACCGCACCAAAAGGGGCCTCAGGCCCCTTTTTTGTGGAAGGTCGCAGATAAGAACGGAGGAATTTCTATGGACAAAAGGCCCAATATCCTTTGGCTTTGCACAGACCAACAGCGGTGGGACACGATCCATGCTTTGGGCAATTCATTCATTGATACGCCCAACCTGGACCGCCTGTGCCGCCAGGGTGTCGCTTTCACCAACACATACTGCCAAAACCCCATCTGCACACCCAGCCGCGCCAGTTTCCTGACAGGGCGTTATCCGTCTTCGATCAACGCCAATATCAATGGGGCGTGCAACCTGCCGGAGCACTGCACGCTGATCACAAAACGCCTTGCCGACGCCGGATATTATTGCGGGCTCGTCGGGAAACTGCATATCACCTCGGCCTGGAACGATTACGAGCCACGCATGGATGACGGCTATTCTTATTTCTGTTACAATCTCGCGTCCGGGCATCACCTGAACAGCCCCGGCAACCCCTATGTGGAATGGCTGAACCAAAAAGGTGTGGACTGGCATGATATTTTTACCTCCGATGAAAAGCACGATTATCACTGGTACCGCTCCGACGCTCCTGCGGAGCTGCGGCAAACCGCATGGCTGGCGGAAAAAGCCGTCTCCTTTATACGGGAACGGTCCGCCTGCGAGCAGCCATGGCTGTTATCGGTCAACTGCTACGACCCTCACCCGCCTTATGACGCGCCGGCGGACCTGGTGGAGAAATATCTTGCCCGCAATCTGCCCGACCCCATTTACAGCGATGCCGACCTCGCTCTGAACAATAGCCTTAAAGATTTTTTCTTTCAAAGTACGGCCCATCCCACAGACGATACGATGCGGAGAAACAAGGCGTCCTATTACGGGATGATAGAATTGATCGACAGACACTACGGACGCATCATTGACGCACTGGACGCAATGGGGCTGCGGGAAAACACCATCGTTATTTTCAATTCCGATCACGGTGAAATGCTCGGCGACCATGGGCTTACCCATAAAGGCTGCCGCTTTTACGAGGGTATTACGCACGTCCCGCTTATTATTTCCCTGCCCGGTACCTTCCGGCAAAACGCCGTGTACGGCGGCCTAGTGGAACAAACCGATCTGGCCCCCACCATCGCCGACCTGTGCGGCATCCCACCAGCCGACACCCATGGGCGTTCCCTCGTTCCCGTCCTCACAGGGCAGAACGCGCCGGCGCCGCGCAAATTCGTGCGCGCTGAGTTCTACGATACGCTGGAGGTGGATATGAACTACGACGGACTTCGCGTCCCCGGAGAAATTCAGGCGGCCGGCAAACCGGCCGAAAGCTGCTACGCAACCATGTATTACGACGGACGGTTCAAACTCAGCGTTTATCACGGCATCCAATTCGGAGAGTTGTACGACATGGAAAACGATCCGCAGGAACAGCACAATTTATGGTATGACAAGGATCATCAGGATGTCAAACAAGCCCTGATCCTGGATTCTTTCGGAGTTTCCACAAAATATTCGCGCCCGGGGCAGACCAGGCGGGGCCGCTATTGACCCCGCACCTCAGGCAGAACAAAAGAGCGGAGGTAAACAATGGAGACCGTATCCTTTACCAGGCAACTATCCGTTGCTGAAAATGTAGACGTTCTGGTAGTCGGCGCCGGCCCCGCCGGTATCGGTGCCGCTGTCTGTGCGGCCCGCAATGGGGCCCGGACCCTTGTGTTTGATCAGAACGGATGTGTAGGCGGCCAGGCCACAACCGGCCTCGTCGGTCCGTTTATGACCTGCTATGATGCACAAAACAAAAAAATGGTCATCCGGGGTATCTTTGAGGAGGTTGTGGCCCGTATGAAAACTCTGGGCGGCGCCGTTGATCCGGCCGATGTAGAGGCGGAAGAACCGTTTTCCGGCTTTTATAAGATCGGCCACGCCCATGTTGGCCCCTTTGACCATGAGTGCTTTAAACTGGTATGTACACAGATGCTTGCCGAAAGCGGTGCAAAGCTGCTGCTGCACACCCAGTTTATAGATGTACTGCAGGAAAACGGCCGCATCACCGGTGTCGTAGCCGCCAATAAATCCGGCCTGTTTCTGTTTCGTGCCAAAGTTGTGATCGACTGCAGCGGCGACGCAGACGTTGCTGCACGCTCGGGCGTAAAATTTGAACTTGGGCGCGTGGAGGACGGCAATATGCAGCCAGCCACGTTGTTTTTCCGTGTCGGCAATGTGGATACGCCCCGCCTCAAAGCGCACATTCGGGAACACCGGGATGAAATACGCCCATTTTACGGGCCTTTCAGCTGGCTGATCCGGGAGAAAGCCGCAGAATGGGGCGACGTGCCCCGAGGCGAGGTGTGTCTGTTTGAAAGCCCCGCGGCCGGGGAATACCGTTTGAACGTTACCCGAATCCTGGATGTGGACGGTACAAACGCGGAGGATCTGACCCGCGCCGAACTGGAGGGACTGCGCCAGGCGCACCAGGTATTCGGATTTCTGAAAAAATACGCGCCCGGCTTTGAAAACGCGCGTTTCCTTGACACTGCAGCTACCATCGGCATCCGCGAAACGCGGCATGTCGACGGATTATACCGGCTCACCGTTGACGACGTGCGGGCCTGCCGTGTACCGGATGATTCCATCGCCGTCATGGCGACCAATATGGATACCCACAATAAAAACGATCCCGGCGGCACCTACTATACGCTGGAAAACGGTCCGTTTTTTGGTGTTCCTTACCGCTGCCTTATCCCGCGCGGAATCTCCAATCTTCTGGTGGCGGGACGTTCCATTTCCGCCGACGCAATGGCCGGCTCTGCCATCCGTATGATTCCCTGCTGTCTTGTGTTCGGCCAGGCGGCGGGAACCGCCGCAGCTATGGCCGCATCCGGCGCCTGCGATCCATCCCGTGTCGACGCTCAGGCACTGCGCAGCCTTCTGCTGCAGCAGGGAGCTTATCTGGGACAATAGCTTGGTCACACGCAAAAGCCTCCCGGCGGGAGGCTTTTGCATTATTCATTAAAGAAAGCGGGCGGCAGCTGAAAATGCTACCGCCCGTTTTTTCATACCGTCATTATTTGCTGTACAAATCTACTCCTTTTGATTCCAGCGCCGCCTGAAGTTTTTTCACATCCAGAGTGCGGGGCGTACAGCCTTCCCGAACACACAGCGCCGCCGCCATCCCCACAGCCTCGCCCATCGCCATGCAAATTGACATCACCCGGTAAGATGCATGCGCCCGGTGTGTGCCCGAAATGCACCGTCCTGCAGTGAGCAGATTCTCCACCTTGAGCGGCACAAAACAACGGTAAGGCAAGTCGTAGGGCATTACATACTGTATCCTTTCCTCCGCCTGGCCCGCTCCTTCCGGATTATGGATATCCACGATGAACTCGGCCTTGTGTACCGCCACATCAGGAAAGCGCTTTCCCGCCGCCAATTCTTCCGCCGTAACAGTATACTCCCCCATCACACGGCGTGTTTCCCGCACGCCCAGCGTAGCGCCGCTGGCAATGCACCTGCATTTTTCATACCCGGGCAGATTCTCCCGAAAGAAATGCACCAGTATGTCGATTTGGCGGCGCAGCTCCAGCTCCGAGGAATAAAGCGCACGCACACAAGTAGCGTCTATACCGTTGCGCTGTGTCGTGTTCACCTGCCGCTGTCCGGGATGCGTGGTACGGTGCAGCCGCACAGCCGCCAGCTGCTCCGGCAGCAGCCCCTGCCGCGCGCAGCGCGCACAGTAATCAAGAAACCGCTCACCGTTCAGCTCCACATCGTCTACGTCGCCAATACATGCCACAGCCCGGCTCTCGTCCACACCATCCAGTGTAAATTCCAGCGTCACCGGCTGCATCAGTCCATCGGCGCGCCCCTTTTCCACAGGAGCGCCCGCAAACCAGGCCACGTCTCCATCCCCGGTGGCGTCTATCACGATTTTCCCCTCCATGGCGCGCAGCCCTTCCTTGGTTGCCACCAGCAGCCCTTCCAGAGAGGCGCCAGCCATAAGCGCGTCCACGACGGGCGTCTGCAGAAATACATCAAGATTCTCACATGAAACAAATTCGGCCAGAACCCGTTTGGCCTGTTCCATATCGTGGGCGACGCCCACCTCTCCGATCATATCATTCTCCGGTACCCCCAGCAAGGCCATCAGCTCATCCCGCATGGTCCCACTGCCGACCATACCCAATATCGGCCCGACATAACCGGCCGTCAGATTTCCTCCCAATACTCCGTAACGTTCCACCAGCGCCACGCGCGCCCCGCTGCGGGCCGCTGCCACCGCCGCACATATCCCCGCCGGGCCTGCCCCTGCTACCACGACCTCATAAGAGCCCAGCACCGGTACGTTTTTTTCGTAGTCGACTGTCGTCATCATCTTCCCTCATTTCCTATGCCCATGCGATCTATTCGCCTGCTTTGCTTTTTGAAAGCCCTGACGTTCCTTTAAATCAGCGCGCCCCATTTGCGCAGCATGGCCTGCAGCGTGGGCACATCGGCTTTGTGCACGCTCGTGCCCGCACAGGCACACTGGGCGGCGGCACAGCCCGCCGCCTGGCCCAGCCCCATCACCGAGGC
>OGYO01001234.1_pt1 | contig 13986 bp, 18 predicted proteins | sample 1576561 | NCBI WGS metagenome assembly OGYO01 (sample SAMEA3541507, study PRJEB24748) | human gut metagenome | biome: human gut; feature: human-associated habitat; material: faeces | place: China | collected 2012 | reverse complement strand
ACCTACCATAATCCAACAGGTAAAAAGGCTTATATTATGAATATGTATACGGCACTGGAATATCGCAGACAGGGGATTGCACTTCATACATTGGATTTACTGGTGAAGGATGCGAAGGAACAGGGTGTGTTACAGATTGCGTTGGAAGCGACGGATATGGGACGACCTTTGTATGAGAGATATGGATTTGTAAAACTGGAAGATGAAATGGAGCTGATCAAATGACAAGAGTTTATTTCGTGCGTCACGCACAGCCGGAACACGATTGGGAAGAAGACAGGACAAGACCTTTGACGGAAGAAGGTAAGAAAGATTCTGCAATTGTTCTGGAATTTTTGAAGGATAAGAAAATAGATACGTTTTATTGTAGTCCGTATAAACGTAGTATGGATACCATTGCAGAGGCAGCAGATTTTTTCACAAAAGAGATTATAACAGATGAGAGATTGAGGGAGCGCGAAAAGGGACCTAATGGAAACAACCACGGAATGTTTCAGAAACGCTGGGCTGACCATAATTATCATGAAGAAGGTGGAGAGTCCATTGCTATGGTGCAAAAACGTAACATAGAGGCACTGAATGAGATTTTATCAGATAATACGGATAAAGATATTGTTATAGGAACCCATGGTACTGCCCTTAGTACGATATTGAATTTTTATGACAATAATTTTGGATGTGAAGATTTTTTAAGAATTATTGACTGGATGCCATATATTATCGAACTGGACTTTGAAAGCAGCTGTAACGAAATGGAATCTGAATGTCCGATTTACAGTTTTAAGTTGATTGCCAAACAGGAACATTGTTATATAGAGAAGGAATTTAAAGGTAAGTAGCGTGCGGATAAAAAGTAATATTGTTTTATCTATGGAAGGATTGTAGTTATGCAATATGCAAGAAAATTGAGAAAAGGCGACAAAGTAGCAATTGTAAGCTTGTCAAGTGGAATGCTCGGTGAAGAATTCTGCAGTCATAATATTGAGATTGGCGTAAAGAGATTAAAAGAATATGGTTTGGAGCCGGTATTTATGCCTAATGCTTTGAAGGGTATTGAATATTTGCAAGTTCATCCGCAAGCAAGGGCGAAAGATCTAAAAGATGCATTTCAGGATAATTCTATTGCAGGGATTATTTGTGCAATTGGTGGTGATGATACATATAGGCTTTTGCCTTATCTGATGGAAGATGAAGAGTTTATAAAAGCGGTAGAGGAGCATCCAAAATTATTTACAGGATTCTCAGATACTACGATCAATCATTTGATGTTTTATAAACTGGGCTTGTCTACTTATTACGGACCAAACTTTATTTGTGATTTGGGAGAAATTGCAGATGAAATGTTACCATATACCAAAAGGGCATTTGAGAGTTATTTGGAAGGTAATGAATCTGATGAAATTATATCCAGTGATACTTGGTATGAAGAAAGAGAAGATTTTTCAAGAGCCGCAATAGGAACAGAAAGAAAAACTCATAAGGAAGAACGTGGGTTTGAACTTCTCCAGGGAAGTGAAATTTTCCAAGGAGGATTATTAGGTGGATGTTTGGAAAGCCTTTATGATATATTGACCAATAGCAGATATGAAGATGAAAAGGAAGTTTGTGAAAGATATGATCTGTTTCCAAATAAGGAAGAGTGGATTGGGAAAATTCTATTTATAGAAACCTGCGAAGAAAAACCGACTCCTGAATTGTTTGAAAGAGAAGTGTTATTACTGAAAGAAAAGGGAGTATTTGACGTGGTAAATGGTATATTAGTTGGAAAACCACAGGATGAAGCTTATTATCAGGAATATAAAGATATTCTTATTAGAGTGATAGACAATGAGGAATTTCCCATCGTTTATAATGTGAATTTCGGACATGCTATGCCACGATGTGCGTTACAGTATGGTGCTGTTGCAAAGGTAGATATGAAGCAGAAAAAGATTTATGTGAATAGGTAGGAGCGAATACTATGGCTGTATCATATAACAAATTATGGAAATTATTAGTGGATAAAAAAATGAGCAAATCTGATTTGCGTAAAAAGGCAGAAATTGCTCCTAACACGATGACAAAATTACGTCGTGATGAAGAGGTGAGCCTTACAATCCTAAGTAAGATATGTAAGACTCTAAATGCAGATTTTGGGGATATTGTGGAGTATGTGCCGGATGCAGAAATTTGGGATTTGTATGATGAAAATAGGGAGCTTCTTGGGAAGGACCATGTCAGGGGTGAGCAGTTACCGATAGACGGATATCATCTGGTGGTACATGTTTGGATTCGCAATTCAAAGGGAGAGTATCTGATTTCGCAGCGCTCGGCAAACAGACCAACATTTCCCTTAGTGTGGGAATGTGTGGATGGTTCAGTGGTAAAAGGGGAAGATAGTTTGCAAGGTGCGCTTAGAGAAGTAAAAGAAGAAGTAGGGGTCGATTTATTACCGGAAAAAGGACAGGTTATTTTGTCTGATATAAAGAAAATAGAGTTCGGTAAAGTAGTTAATAAAATTGTAGATGTTTGGTTGTTCGAGTATGATGGAGAGGTTGATTTAGGCAATGCCACAACGGATGAAGTGGCACAGGTTGCTTGGATGAACAGGGAACAGATAAAAGAATTGTTTGATGCAAATATGTTTGTAGATACATTGGAATACTTCTTTACGGAAGTGGACAAGAAGTGCAGTAAAATCAGTAATTTTGAAAAAAATTAAAAAATTTGTCTGAAGTTAGTCCCACATAGTCTCATTTTAGGGATGAGATTTTGAGACTAAGTTTGAGACTGATAAAAATAGAAAATTTTCGAGTAGAATTGGAGGTGAACAAGTGAATTTTTTTGATTATATAAAAAATGATGCCTTTTTTAAACCATTAACATTGAAATACAGAAGAGTATATTATGATTGTATACAGATACTAATTGATAAAACAAAAGAATTACCAGTATTGTATGAATCAGATGCAAAGGATAGCATTACGGTTTATTTAAAGAATGCTGGAATAAATGAAGTAAGCAACAGAACATAAAACATTATCTGAAAGAGAACATAAAATTTATAATATGATTTGTGAGAATCTGCATTTATCAGTTGAACAGGTAATGGCAGAACTTGATATATCAAGATCAACGGTGTTTAGAGATTATGCGAAAATTAAGAAAGTGACAGGTGCAGTTTATGATAAAAAGACTTCAACATGGACATTGTAATGAGACAGTCTCAAGTTAGTCTCAACAAAGTCTCATAAAATTTGACATTTGATGAGACTAAAAATGATTAATGAATTTATATGATTTATCGATTGGAGAAGATAAAATGAATCAATTTCTATCTATAGCATTAAAAACACATTTTGAAGTCGGAAAAGGATAAAAGATGAAAGTAAAATTAGAAGACATAATTGAGGCAATGGAATTTGCCAATATGGAAACAGAATATTATTATGATACCCACAATGAAAAAGTTATGATGATATTTGATGGAATGGTGGATGGTGAGGACAATCCGGAACTTTTCGAAGATATTAAAGAGGGATTTGTCGAAGATTATATACCATTACCGGGACAATACGATATCAATGAGTATCGAATAATGGAAGAGTTTATATACGAACTTCCAGCGGGAAATGATCAAGATGTATTGGCAGGGACAATTCAGGGAAGAGGTGCTTTTAGAAGATTTAAGGATAAATTGTATGACTTGAATCTGGAGAAACAGTGGTACCAATATCGTGATGAAGCCTATGAAAAAATGGCAAGGCAATGGTCTGAAAGACATAAGATTGATCTTGTGGAATAAAAGAAAGAGGTGCTGCTATGATACCCACAGAAGATATTATATCGATAGTGAAAAACACAATTACTGCATCAATTAAATGTAACACCCATCGGGGATACATTGGTTGGAGCAGCTGCGATAATATTTGTATGGATATGCATGACTGTCTTGATATGTGTGCTGAGACTTTAGAAATGCGTGGTTATATGGTTGCACTTGAGGCGGCTACATATATACTGGTATCTGGTGTTAAGTTAGCATCTCATGCAGATAGTAGTTCGGGAATGCTTACAGATGTTATCATGTGTACATACGAATTTATAGAAAAATGCGCAAAAGAAATCGAAAAACAGGACAAACAAATGCGGGACCAAGCATTTGCATTGATTATAAAAGAGGCAAAAAAGAGTGTATTTGATGGTTGGACTGACTGGCGTTATGACTTGCTGAAATGTGGGGTTTGCCTATGCGATGAAAAGAGTGCAAAGAAACTTGAAAAGGTTTTGGATACCCTGTTGGAAATTTCACGGGAGGATTATTACCCGGAATATACGAAAAAAGAAGATTTGATTGTAAGATACCTTTTACATAGACATTTATATGGCAAAAAGAATACGCAGAAGGAACTATATCAGAATATTTCGATAAATGAACTCCGTATTATAGCTATTAAAGATGCTATGGAAGACAAGAGCTATGATGAGGCAGAGAAGCTTTGTTTAGAGAAGATAAATGCAGAAAATACATGGCATTATCGTAGTGGTGATCCGGAAGATTGGAATAACATGCTATATGACATATATAAGGCAGAAAACAATACGGAAAAGCAAATCGCACAGGCAAAAAAGCTGTTATTAATGGGAAATGAGAAGTTCTGGGATGTTTTGAAACAGATTTATAAAGAGCATGGTGCATGGAATGAGAATTACGAAAGCTTATTAGATGAATTAAAGAATAATAAGCGAACTGTTTTCTATCGTAGTGTTCTTATTTCTGAAAATGAAAAGAAGAGATTGCTTGATGATGTAATGGAGAATCCGTATGATTTGTTTTATTATGGGAAGTATTTGGTGAAGGAATATCCAGAGCAGGTATATGAGTTGTGTTATAAGGAAATAAGTGAGAGTTGTGCTCAGGCAAAGGATAGACGAGAATATAAAAAGATAACGAAGAATATTGCACAGCTTATAAAATGGAAGGGTAATGATACTGCTAAATCTTTAATTGAGGAATTGATGCAGAGATATCCAAGAAAACCAGCATTGTTGGATGAATTGGAGAAGGTGGAGAAGAAATTATAATTCAAATAAAATACTGGAATTTTAACATAGTCTCACTAGTCTCAAATTATTATGAGACTGGTGAGACGTAGATGAGACTAACTCCAATAAAATGCTCCTTCAATTTGGGAAAAATCAATTAAATTCATTCATAGCATTCACATATTCCTGTAATCCATTAGGCTTGCAAGCCAATTCGGCATAAAGCAGAGGGCTTTCCTGTGCCAGCCGATATAGATATGCAATATCATCCGGTGTATCATGCAAGACAGATGATATGGAAAGATTCCGCAATCTGATCATTCGAGAAAAGGTGATCAAGGTGCCAAATCAGATGGAGGCATTACGAATATTCAATTATCCATATCAAGCTATAGAAGAAGCTGTGGTTAATGCTTTTTACCATAGAGATTATATATCTTACGAGCCAGTAACGATAGAAATAGAACCTGATTGCATAAATATCATGAACTTCCCAGGGATAGACAGATCTATATCAGAAAAGACAATAGCTGAGGGAAAACGATTTGTTTCAAGATATTACAGAAACAGACGACTTGGTGAATTTTTAAAAGAACTTGATTTGTCAGAAGGTCATTCTTCAGGTATTCCAACGATACAGGAAGAACTTGAAAAGAATGGATCGCCAAGAGCAGAGTTCTTTACGGATGAAGATAGAAGAGCTATGAGAATAAGAATTCCAATTCATCCAGCATTCTTAGAAAATAATGATGAAGATTCAGCGGAAAATAGTTATGAAAAAGCGACGAATAAATTGTCTAAGAAAAAGAAAGAACAGTATCACAAAATTTTGAAGTTAATGGCTGATGGTAATTGGCATAAGACAGCGGAAATTGCAGAGAATCTAAGACTAAGGGATACCAGAACAAAAGAATTATTGAAGGAATTAGTAGGGCTTGAGAGGTTGATTGACAATGGCAAAACCAAAGGCAAGATGTACAAAATAAAATAATTCGTCGCTAAAAAAGCGACGGAAAAAGCGACGGATTATTTTTATACTGATATGCAAGAATGTTTCGAGTTGGTCTCAAGTCAGTTTCATTTTTTAATTGCTTATTGAGACTAACATGAGACAGAGGAGGTTCAAGATTATGGAGATAAGAAAAAAAAATGGAAATTGTTTAGAGAGAAACTATCGGGGTGGCAGGAAAAATATATGGAAGGTCTTGTTAAAGAGTATGTGAACTTTCTGAACGATGATACAAGTCCAGCATCAGAGAAATTCTGGGAGCTGGAAAAGCGGATAAAAGAAGATAAACATCATCCTGGTGTTATCATGGAAATGCGTAAATTAGAAGCAATATGGGATATTGTTCACCTCATGAGATTGAAGGTGATTACATATGATGATTTATCTGAATTCAGTGGAGAATTGCAGCAGGAAGTAAAAAGAATGATTGAAATGAGCAGATAAGACACATGGAAATAGGTGCAACAAAAGCAGTTCAAGAAAGATTAAAAACAACAAAAATTGATGATATAAATGGTGTTTCACTTGTGTTCTGCTGGGACACACATTTGACGAAAATAAAAGGAAGAAATGTCTTGTTTATTGTAAATGCCAGTAATCGTTATACAATAGCAATGACAGATATTGAACCAAGAAACTGGAATTACTATGCAATGTATATCAGCCGCGTGATCCATGGCGTGATGCAGGAAATGGGATATTCTGAAGAACAGATAGCACAATATTTTAAAATGTCAGGCGATATGATTGTGACAAAGACACATGGGAAGAAATCGGTTGGCGGCATTAATAGAATGGTAACGGATGCGCAGTATTTTGATAAGAAACTGGAGAAAGATACAAAATATCAGTGGGAACTGAGTGAGTATCTTAACAGAGATATTTGTCAGCCAGAGGGATTCGATGCATATGGATATCCAAGTGAACTCTTTAAATTAGACATGGAACGATTAGGAATTATTCCTAAGAGAAAGCCTGCAAAGGTAATTGATTTTACCAGGTACATAGATACTAATCGCAGTTCTAACCATTAGCGCAAAAGAATTGTTAAAACAATTGTTTGGGCATAAGAAGTTAGTTTGCAATGACGAAAAGCAAGATGTATAAAATAATTCGTCGCTAAAAAAGTGACGAAAAAAGCGACGGAAAAGGAGAACATTTATGAGCATAACATTTGAAATAGTCAAATTTAAAAAGCCAACAAAAGATGATTTGTCTAATTTACATATGTTTAATCCTTATGGTTCTATTCCAATATTAGATGATGATGGCGATAGCACGGGATGGAATATTTATATGTTCAGGGTTGATGATAAGGATATACAGAATATTATAAATAGCAGTTATGCAGTCAAAATGGAACTCCCAGAATGCATTACAGATTATGATAGTTTTTTTGAAGATTTGGGATTCCCTAAAGAGGTAGTAAGGAATGGAGATGTTCGCATTATAAAATCCAATTCCAGATATATTACTATTTCTTATGGTGATAAATCAAAGGAGATAGAAAAAAGCAGGCTTGAAAAATATAAGGTGATGGTTCAAACAAAATGTGTTGTTTTGAAGATTAAAGCTTTATGGAACAGCAGTGAAAATAATCTATATGGTATAGATAAAAAGAAAGCTATAAAGTGTATACCAGATATTAAAAATTATGAATATGTTCCAGTTAATAATAGTATGCTGGCAAAAGCAGAAATTCCCTTCTTGATATTTGAAAGAAACCGGGGAAAATGTTTTATAGAGATGTATTGATAGAATCTAGAGAAAGGAACACTTTTATGAGCAAAGAATTACAGATAAGAAATAGTACTGTCGATTTTCTGGTTTTCACACGAGATGCAGGAGAAGACGGAATAGAAGTCAGGGTTCAGAATGGCGATGTATGGCTTGCGCAGAAAGCAATTTCGCGGCTTTTTGATGTAGATAGAAGTGTGATTACAAAACATCTGAGCAATATTTTTAAAGAGGGAGAATTAGATGAAAATTCAGTTTGTGCAAAATTTGCACAAACTGCGGATGATGGGAAAACATACAATTATAAGTTCTATTCATTAGCAGCCATTATTGCTGTGGGCTATCGCATTAATTCAGAACGGGCAATGCAGTTCAGAACATGGGCAACAAAGGTATTAGGTACATTTACAAAGCAGGGTTATGTTCTTGATAAAAGCAGATTGATTAATGGACAGATTTTCGACGAAGATTATTTTGAGCATCTTATTGCTGAGATTCAGGAAATCAGAGCAAGTGAGAGAAGATTTTACCAGAAAATTACAGATATATATGCAACAGCAGTTGATTATGATAAGAATTCACAGGTGACAAGAGAGTTTTATGCAACAGTACAGAATAAGATGCATTATGCAGTTCATGGTAATACAGTGGCAGAAGTGATAGTGGCAAGAGCTGATCATAATAAGAAACATATGGGACTTAAATCATGGAAAAATGCGCCGGATGGTAAAATAGTAAAAACAGATGTGTCAATTGCAAAAAACTACTTAGAAAAAGAAGAACTTGCAGAATTAAATGAGATTGTGACAATGTATCTTGATTATGCAACAAGGCAGGCACGAAGACATATTCCTATGACTATGGAAGATTGGAAAACAAAGCTTGACGCATTTCTTAGATTTAATGATGCAGAAGTACTTCAGGATAAAGGGAAAGTTACTGCAGCTATTGCGAAAGAATTTGCGGAAAGTGAATTTGAGAAATACAGAGTTATACAGGATTCACTGTATGAAAGTGACTTTGATAAATTGATGAATGATATGGAGAAGGATGGTACTAACGATTAGTACCACAAAACTTTTTCTTGCAGAAGTAGTGGTTGGATATTATAATCTCCTTAGGTGGACTTGTAAACCATCAGATTATTATCTTCTGAATAGTAAACAAACCTGCAAGCCACCAGAACTACACACAATAATGACAATATAGCAATGGTACTGGATTGGTACTAAAAATATGTGAAACGAAAAATAATGAGTGGAAAAGATGTATATTATCAATACGATACGGTATAGATAACTGCATTAAAACAACCAGAATTAAATCAAACTTTGCGAGTTTGAATAACGGACAGAAATGCCGAAATCCTGTATTTATGCGGGTTTCCGGCATTGGTTTTATAAAATGGCTCTACTTTGGCTCTATTTGTGAATTGAGTAATGGAAAGTTTTTTATGGTTTGAAATAAAAATTTTATTGACACAAGAGAATATGGATAGTATACTTGTCACCAAAATTACAAGGAGAGCATACAAATGAATCAGAACTTACATTCAAGACGTTATATGTACATGTATTATAGACATACTGTGTTATAAGCTTTGCAAGGTTAATGCATTGACTTATAGCCGGTAGGTCTATTAGTCTAGTGCATAAAACCAGAATGTAAGTGATGTGTTAATATATATTACATCGTAAATTGGAATTATCGCACTGGACAATGAATGTTTGGTGCGATTTTTTTGCGTGAAAGAGGTTCATGGAATGAATGATTTAATTAAATTGAAATTGGTAACAGAAGATGAAGCAGAGTGTCTGCACAGACTACAGGTAGAAGCGTTTATGCCATTATATGAAAAATATCAAGATGATGATACAAGTCCGGCAAAAGAAAGCCTGAAAAGAGTAACAGAGAAGATTATTGAGGAAAATTCAGATTTTTACTTCATTGTGTTTCATGGAGAAAAAGTTGGAGGTGTGAGAGTCAGATGGCATCAAGGCAAAAAGGTGCATGAAAATGTTAATTGGATATCTCCTATTTTCATAATTCCAAAATTTCAAAATAAAGGGATTGCGAGCACGGTGATAGAACAATTATTTGGCATTTATCCGAATACAATAGAATGGCGTTTAGATACGATTAAGCAGGAAACAGGCAATTGTCATTTATACGAAAAATACGGCTTTGTTAGAGTTGGCGAGGATATAGTGGTAAATAAAAAGATGACATTGGTTGGTTATGTAAAAAATTGTATTAATGTACGAAGATTTGAAGAAGAGGATGCAGATGAGGTTAGCAAGCTTATTGTAAGGAATTTCTTAGAGGTCAATAGCAAGGATTATGGAATTGCAGCTATGGAGGAACTTGCAAAGGTTTATGATTCAGGGAAAGTTCTAAATATTGCCAACTATGCACATATGTATGTCTTTGAATGGAATGGTAAGATAGTTGGTACGGGCTCGATTTCTAGTTTCTGGGGAAGTAAGACAGAAAGCATTTTGCTGACTATTTTCGTTTTGCCAGAATTCCATGGAAAAGGGATTGGAAGAAAAATCATAAATACGTTGGAACAGGATGAGTTTTATGTAAGAGCAACTCGTATTGAGATACCTGCTTCTATTACAGCAACAGAATTTTACAGAAAATTTGGATATGATTATAAGAATGGTGTTAAGGAGTTGGATGAAGAACATCATTATAGATTGGAGAAATTTAAGGAGGCAGGACAATGAAACATTTTATACATTTGAACGATTTTTCAAAGCAGGAAATTTTTCAAATCTTTGAATTGGCGGATAAGTTAAAAGCAGATAACGGAGAATGTGATTGGTTGAAGGGGAAAGCAATTGTATTATTTTTTCCGGAAAGCAGCATTAGAACGAGGGTTTCTTTTGAAAAGGGAATAAAAATGTTGGGTGGAGATACAATTTTGTTTCCGCCGGAAGCACTTGACAAAAAAGAAGATATTAAGGATGTGATAGGATATCTGGAAAACTGGGCGGATATGGTTATTGTCCGTCACAAGGATTTGTCGTTGATAGAGTATATGGCGGAGCATTCGCATATTCCAATTATAAATGCTATGACAGCTGTAAATCATCCATGCGAGATATTAACAGATTTGTATTCTCTTTCAAAGAAATATGTGGATTACTCGGAAAAGGAATGTCTTTTTATGGGTTCAAAGGGGAATATTGGAAATACATGGAAAGAGGCATCGGAATTAGTGGGATTCAATTTTACACAGTGTTGTCCTAGAGGATATGAAATTGATGGAGCTAGTGTCTGCTATGAAATTGACAAAGCTGTTGTTGGCAAAGATATTATTTGCACAGATTCAATCCCATCAGCGGCGAAGGACGACTTTGAAGGTTATCAAATCACATTAGATCGTCTTAGATATGCGAATGCGGATGCTTGCTTAAATCCGTGCCCACCATTCTTTAGGAGCGAGGAAGTGTCAGCAGATGCTATTGATAGTAAATATTTTGTGGGGTATGAGTTTAAGAAATCTTTGATAGAAGTACAGCAGGCAGTTATATGCTATTTACTTAGCTATGAGTAAATATCGTGCCTATGGTGCGAGATTTTGGGAGTACCTTGGATATAAAACAACATTCACAGTAGATTGACTTTTAGCATACGATAGTGTATATTTAAATTACAAAGAGAAGATACTACAGTCGGAACGGAGACTTAAAACCCGTTTCCAGTGGTCGGGATGAAGACCTAAAACTCATTCCCATTACAGAGTAAACTGCTAAAAATCAAAGGCGGATGGCTTCGGTCATCCGTCTTTCTTTAACCAAGGAGATAAAATGGCAGAGGAAAGTTTTAAGGAACGTGCCCGACAGGAAATGATAAAAGCTGCAAAACAGTATAAGGACATCTATGTTGATTATGAGTATCTAATTTGCTCGGTAACATTTGAGAAAAATGATTATTATATAATTGCTGCAGAGGAAGATAATTTTCAGCATTTAACAGGTGTGCAGTCCAAGATAGATGCTAAGACATTTTTCCGCAAATGTTATGATGGAACGCTTGCGGAAGTGGACTTTGATTTTGCAAAAGCAGGACACAATGAGAAGTCGGCAAAAGGTACAGTAAGAAGAAAAATACAGGTTTTGCCGGATATGATGACACTAATGAAATCGGATGTTCAAGTAGAAGAAGGCTTTCGGAAAAATCGGGTAGTGTGTTCGCTGGCAACAGCGGATGGAAACTGCACATTAGGTTTTTCAGAATCAAAGAAAGCACGTCCGAAGTCCTTGATAAAAGGAAATGAATTGAAGAATCCGGGGACTGTAGATTTGATTCTAAGAAAAACAACTGGAAGTTTATTCTTTGATGAAATTATTGTTGGAGATACAGCAATGCTTAAGCAGTTCAGAGAAAAAATTGAGGATATTGTGTCAACAAAGTTGTTTGAAGATGTAACAGGAGAATAAGACATATGAATGATGAAGATCATGTTTTGTTAAGTGAAAAATTAGAAGATCAGCTTAAGGCTGTAGAGTGGGCGCATGAACAGAAGAAAATTCTTGATGACAAAAGCAGACGTATCGCAGATGCACTCATGGAAAAAATGACACCTTTGATAATGAAAAATAGTGTACAGAAATAGCGTGGGTATAATTTGGGTACAGTAACTTTGAAACCATATTAACAAGATACAAAACCGCATTAAAATGATATGGTTTTGCAATATAATAACAGCAGATTTATGTGAAAAATTGAACCCGGAAAAGAGTTTGAATAACGGATTAAAATGCCAAAAGCCTGTATTTATGCGGGTTTCCGGCATTTGTTTTATCAAATGGCTCTAGTTTGGCTCTATTTGTGAGAGCAATAATGGCAAGAAAATAGATGAAATCTAATAAGGAGCATTATATGACGAAAGTGAATTTTTATGATAGTATTAATGATTCAATGCTGAAGTTTGCAGTTATTATTGCCAGACATAATGGTAAATGGGTATTTTGCAAGCACAAGGAAAGAAATACATGGGAGGCACCGGGGGGACATAGAGAAGATGGTGAGGATATTCTTGAAACAGCCAAACGAGAACTATATGAAGAAACAGGAGCAATAACTTTTGATATTACTCCAATTTGTATATATTCTGTGACTGCACCAGATAATTTCGATGGAATGGAGACTTTTGGAAAATTATTCTTCTCAGATATACATACATTTGAAAAAGAGCTTCACAGTGAAATTGAAAAAATAGCAATTATGGATGAACTACCGATTAATTGGACTTACCCAGAAATTCAACCCAAACTGCTAGAAGAAGCAAGAAAAAGAGGATTTTGCCCCAAAAAGGACGAAATAAAATGGCTATTTTTTGATGTTGGGTCGACATTGGTTGATGAAAGCAAAGTTTATGAAAACAGGATGAAAAGGATAGCGGATTTATCAGGTTTAACTTACGAGCAAATTTATAAATATGCCATGTCGTTTTATAAAGAAAACAAAAAAGGAGATTTAGAGGTAGCAAGGCAATTGGGGGTGAAATTACCTAAATGGGAATCGCAATACGAGAGGCTGTATACAGATACTAAAGATTGTTTGAAAAAGTTAAGTAGAATTTATAAAATTGGTGTAATTGCAAACCAATCATTAGGAACTTCTGAGAGATTAGAAAATCTTGGAGTACGAAAATATATTGATTTGATTATCGCATCAGCAGAAGAAGGCGTTTCAAAACCTGATAGGCGCATATTTGAAATTGCATTGGAAAGAAGCTGTTGTAAGCCAGAGAATGCAGTCATGATTGGTGACCGTATTGATAATGATATTGTACCCGCAAAACAGTTGGGTATGAAAACTATATGGGTAAAACAGGGATTAGGAAGTTTGTGGAATATAACAGATGAGAGTGAAAAAGCTGATATGGAAATTAATAACTTATCTGATATTTTAAAATATTTATAGGGGATAGGTCTATAAAATAAGATTCAAATTACAATTGTTCTTGCAGAACATATGATATATGTTAGGGTACTCTTTAAGGAAAGTACCCATGACAGGGCATTAAGTGTCTGGAGGGCTTGCTTAGCGCCGATGACGGCTTATGAGATCATTTCGATTTTTATTGGGATATTAGCATTGTTGGTAATGAATTGTAGTCCTGTAAGAAATGGAGCAACAGCACAAATTGTTAATATAGTTACTGTTTGTCTGGAAAAGAAACATGATGTTAAAAACAT
>OGYO01001221.1_pt1 | contig 14032 bp, 10 predicted proteins | sample 1576561 | NCBI WGS metagenome assembly OGYO01 (sample SAMEA3541507, study PRJEB24748) | human gut metagenome | biome: human gut; feature: human-associated habitat; material: faeces | place: China | collected 2012 | reverse complement strand
AATGTTCCAAATAAACTTATTATTACTACTGCTGTTAAAAGTCTTTGAAAAAATCTTCCTGAAAGCCGGTGAATCCAAACAAGTGTCTTTCAAGTTAACAGCTGATATGTTGAAGTTCTACAATTACAATCTGGATTTTGTGTGTGAACCGGGCGACTTTGAAGTAATGATAGGTGGTGATAGCCGTGATGTGAATAAGGCCCTATTTTCGCTTCAATAAGTATCTGCTTGGTAGTAGATAGATAAAGAACGAATACAGAAACTTTATTAAAAATAAATGTCTGATAACTAATTAGTTCTGCGAGTATGTAGTAGTTATAAAGTAGTACCATGTTTAGGCGTGGTACTCTTGTGGTAGCCTGTTTTTTGACTTAAATCAATTATTGCTATACGTTTGCAGAGTAATTTTAAATCAATACAAAATGAAAAGAAATCTATTAATTACATGTGTGATGTTGCTGTTTGCTGTCGTTTCGATGGCGCAGAACAAGATTACAGTTTCGGGTGTCGTTACAGATAAGACAGGCGAAACTGTTATAGGTGCTTCTGTTCGGGTAAAAGGACAGGAGAATATGGGAACTATTACGGATATCGACGGAAAATACCAGATTCCTGGCGTACCGGCAAATGCCACTTTGATATTCAGCTATATTGGTATGAAGGAACAGGAAGTGGCGCTTAATGGGCGTTCTACAGTGAATCTTATGATGGAAGAGGATAGCCAGCTCATTGAAGAAGTTGTAGTAGTAGGTTATGGTAGCGCCAAGAAGCGTGATTTGACCGGTTCTATTGTAACGGTGAAAGCTGCCGAGATTGCTTCAAAACCATCTACCAATCCTTTGGCTTCTATTCAAGGTAAGGTTGCCGGTGTGCAGGTTATCAATACAGGACGTGCCGGGCAGGATCCGGAAATTCGTGTTCGCGGTACAAACTCTATCAATGGTTATACTCCTTTATATGTAGTGGACGGACTGTTTACGGATAACATTAACTATCTGAATACAGCGGATATTGAATCTATGGAAATCCTGAAAGACCCTTCTTCCTTGGCTATTTTTGGTGTGCGTGGTGCTAATGGTGTTATTATCATTACTACTAAGAAGGCGAAAGAAGGTAAGACTCAGGTCAGCATTAATGGTTCGGTGGGTTGGAAAAAGGTTACAGACCGCGTTAGCCTGACTAATGCAGAGCAGTTCAAAATGCTTTATAATGAACAACGCATGAATCAGGGTGGCGATCCGTACGATTATACAGTATGGAATGCAGATACTGACTGGCAGGATGAGATGTTCCAAACAGGTTTCCTTACTAACAATACGGTTAGCATTACAGCTTCGGGAGATAGAAGTAAGTTTTATCTGGGCTTGGGATATGTAATGGAAGAAGGTTCCATCAAGAGTGAAAAGCTTAATAAGTTTACTGTGAATTTGCATAGTGAACATAAAGTAACCGACTTCTTACGTTTTGGTTTCCAGGTGAACGGTGTACGTGCATTATATCCTGATGCAAAAGGTGTAGGCTCTGCTTTGAAAGCAGCTCCGATTGCTCCTGTTTATGATGCGGAAAGCGGTCTTTTACATACTCTTCCTGATTTTCAGCGTGCTCAGGTTTGGAATCCTATGATTGAGCCCGTGTTGAGAGGTGCTCATAATAAATCTGCAAATTATCGTATGGCAGGAAATATCTACGGAGAGCTTGATTTGATGAAGAATCTAACCTTTAAGGCTACTTTCTCCCTGGATTATGCTTCCAGCCAGTCACGTTCTTATTCTCCGCTTATTTATGTGTATAACCCGGATGTAGAAGGTGGTAAAGAAAGATTGACGGATAAAGAAAGTATCAGTCAGTCGAAGTCTACATCAATGGCTGCACAGTCCGATTATGTATTGACTTATATTAACCAGTTTGGTGATCATGGTTTAACTCTGACTGCCGGTCTTACTACGAATTATAATGAATATTCTGATTTATCGGGTGGCCGCAGTCAATTGCCGGGTTATGGTGTTTCCATTGGCGAAGATATAGATAAGTGGTGGATTACTATGATTGATGATGCTACATCAGCTACTAATGGTGGATCCCAATATAAACGGTTTACAATGTCCTATCTGTTCCGTGCATTGTATAACTATAAAAATCGTTATTTGCTGAATGCTTCTTATCGTCGTGACGGTTCTTCCGTATTTAAGAGAACAGGAAATACATGGGATAATTTCTATTCATTCGGTGCCGGTTGGGTTATGAGTGAAGAGGCATTCATGAAGAAACAGAATGTAATCGATTATCTGAAGCTGAAAGGTTCATGGGGTGTTTTGGGAAGCCAGAATACAGGAGGTTCCCACTATCCGGCCTACCCTAATATAACAAGTTCGGGTTCTGCTGTCTTTGGTGATAATGTTATTGCAGGTAAGGGACCGGATAAACTGATTTCACAGACATTGGGTTGGGAGCGTAACTATTCATGGGAAGTTGGTTTTGATATGCATCTGTTGGATGGTCGCATGCAGATTTCTCCTGTTTATTACAATAAGACAACCAAAGACTTGCTGACAAGTGTTCCCGGTCTTTCAGGTACGGTTCCTGCATTGCAGAATACAGGAGAGATTCGTAACCGTGGTTTTGAGTTGGCAGCATCCTGGAGCGATAAAATCGGTGAAAACTGGCGTTATGGTGTTTCAGCCAATCTAACGACTATTGATAATGAGGTCGTATCATTGATAAGCAAGGATTATTCAATAATTAATGGCGTTTCCCGTGTATCTGAAGGATATCCTATCGGCTACTTCTATGGATACAAAGTGGCAGGTGTTTATCAGAATGAAACCGATATCGAAACTTCAGCACCTAACCAGGTAGCTTCTGTGAAGCCGGGCGATTTGAAGTTTGCCGATGTAAATGGTGACGGTATTATCTCAGAGAAAGACCGTACTATGATTGGTAATCCTACTCCGGATTTTACTTATGGTTTTAGCGTAAATCTGGGTTACAAGAATTTTGATTTGAGTGTAGATATGATGGGTGTTTATGGAAATGAGGTTTATCGTAACTGGGATAGTAGTGCTTATGCACAATTCAACTATCGTACAGGGCATTTGAACCGTTGGCATGGTGAAGGAACATCCAACTGGGATCCGATTCTTGATCCATCCCGTTCTGTAAATCTGGAAGCTTCTTCTTACTATGTAGAAGACGGAAGTTTCTTCCGTATCCGTAACATAGAGTTGGGATATACCTTTGATCCCCGTTTGTTGAACCGCATTAAACTGCAATCTTTACGTACCCGCGCCGACGATGGTGTGGATCTCGTCGATGAAGGTGATAATCTGCCCGTCGGCCTTCTTGATCTCCTCAAGCACGCTCTTCAGACGTTCCTCGAATTCGCCACGGTACTTGGAACCAGCCACCATGGAGCCCAGGTCAAGCGAGATAAGCTTCTTGTTCTGCAGGGTGGTCGGCACGTCGCCGGCGACGATGCGCTGCGCCAGGCCTTCGACGACGGCGGTTTTGCCGACGCCAGGCTCGCCGATCAGCACAGGATTGTTCTTGGTACGGCGGGACAGGATCTGGATGACGCGGCGGATTTCCTGGTCGCGGCCGATCACCGGGTCGAGCTTGCCTTCCTTCGCGGCGGCCGTCAAATCGGTGGAGTACTTCTCCAAAGCTTTATACGAGCCTTCCGCGTCGGCGCTGGTCACCTTGCGGTCGCTGCCGCGCGCGGCGGTCAGGGCGTTACGCAGCTTATCCGCGGTAAGACCGTTCTTTTCCAAGATGTCCGCGCTTTGATTAGGTTTCGCGGCCGCGATTGCGACCAGCATGAGGTCGACGGTGACGTACTCGTCTCCCCTCCGTTGCATTTCTTTTTCGGCTTGCGATAGCACCGCCGACAGCTGCCTGCTGACGTCCGGCTGCGTTGTGGTCGATCCGCTGGCGCTCGGCAGCGATTGCATCGCCTGATGCACTTCGGCGCTCACGTTTTGCGCGTTGCCGCCTGCCGCTTCGATGAGCGCGCGGGCCATGCTGTTTTCCTGACGCAGCATCGCGTCCAGCAGGTGCAGGGTGTCTACCTGCGGATTGCCCAGCGCCGCCGCGTTCTGAACGGCGTCCGAAAGCGCTTCCTGCGCCATCTGCGTGAACTTCTGTTCCATATCATCCTCCATGGTTCGCGCCCGGCCGCCCGGCCTTCGCTACCGGGCCGGCGTTCGGACGCATATGTCGTTGTCTGATATGCTCAACCGACTTCATCGCCATTATATTCCCAAAACTTGAGTCCCACACACTCAACTTTTTGCGTTTCTCAAAACCGTCTTTCGACACAGGACGGCAGTCACCGACAATCACCAGCGCTCACCGGCAATCGCAATACATACGAAAAAGGCGGGCAGCAACGTAACGAAATCACGAAACGTTGCAAACCCGCCTAATCCAAAGTCCGCCAGCAAGCCGAAAATCAGCCGCGCACCACCACGTTGCGCAGATCGCCGATGCCCTCGACGTGCACGATCGCCTCGTCACCCGGATCCAGATGACCCGACGCGTTCGGCGTACCCGTCATAATCACATCGCCCGGCAGCAGCGTGGTGAAACTCGTAATCGCCGCGATCTGCTCAGGAATGCCGTGAATCAGATTCGCCGTGGTACCCGACGCCATCGGCACATCCTCACCGTTGAGCGTGAAGGAAATCTTCGCATCCTTCCAATCCACATCGTCACGCGTCACAATCCACGGACCCAACGGGCACGCCGTATCAAAACCCTTCGCACGCGTCCACGTCGGATCAAGACCCTGCAGATCACGCAACGTCACATCATTCACGCACGTGAAACCCAGCACATAATCCATGGCCTGCTCCACCGGCACATTCTTGGCGATACGACCCATCACCACAGCCAACTCCGGCTCGAAATTCATATCATTCGAACACAGCGGAATCACAATCGGATCATCCGGACCAATCACCGACGTGCTCGGCTTGGTGAAAATCACCATATCCTCCGGCGCATGCTTGATATCGGAATGACCGGCCTCATGCATGAACTGCGCATGCGCCTCATAATTCTTCGCCAAACCGTACACCTTCGACGGAATCACCGGAGCCAGCAGACGAATGCCGTCACCATCCACCGGATAGCGCTCGCCGGTCGGCTCGACGGCCTGGCCGGACAGCGGATAGCCGTTCAAGGCCACGAGATAGTCCTTGCCGTCGTTCTTGTCGGTCTGAACGAAGGCGTACTGCGGTACATCATTATGCGTAAAACGTGCGATTCTCATACCCGCAAGTCTACCCGCTCGCCACGCCCGCCGTTCTCGACATGCGTCGCTTTGCGGACGATGCCGATTGCTCGCATTTTTACGATTTTTGCGATTATTTGCGATGCAGTTCCGCCCGCAACGCCGCCACCTCGCGTTCCAGCTCGTCGATGCGGCGCACCTGCTGGGCGATGAGCAGGTCGCGCACGTCACCTCCCGACAGAATCGGGACTTCGGCTGCGTTGCGCGGCACGGGCAGCGTCGCATTGCTTTGCGTTTCCGTCGTTTGCGTTGGCTGCACCGGCTGCGATACCTCAGATCGAGCAACCTCCGCAGATTCCGCCGACGGCGCCACATCCGCCGACGCCGATGGCACCACTCCACCATTCCCATCAACCGATACCAGCCGGTCCGTGCCCATACGGCAGGCAATCTTGCGCCAGCGCGCGAAACAACGTTCGATGCGCTTATAGCCGATCAGCGATGGGTCGAGTCCGGCTTCGCGGAACAGTTCGACCGGCGATTCGCCCGCATGGTACCGGCGCATGCAGTTGTGTTTGAACGATTCCGTGTAGGTGATGCGTCGCGACGTCGCTTCGGCCACCACCGGCAGCGAGCGCAGATATTCGACTTCTTCCGGACTGAACGCTCCCCCACCGTTGCACATGATGTTCCCTTTCGGCTTGGCGTGCGGCGGCCCCCTTCCACCGCACGGCAGTCGAATGGCCTCCGTCATGCCATTCCCCTGTTCGGCTTGCGATTCGGTTTGCGATGCGCGCTTGCGATACGTGTTTGCGATGCAAGGCCGCAATCCGATTCGTTGTTCGCTTCGTGTTCCATCATACCGGTACGAATGGCGTTTTTCCAACCATTTCAGGCGGTACTAAACCCTAAATCACCCGTATTCGTCACAACAAAAGCGGGTGAACCGTTGATCGCTCAACGACTCACCCGCCCGAACAAGCCCCGTTGCCTGTCTGCTGGCCCGCTCAGACCGCCATCGGCGTATCGGATTCGCGGAAGCGCAGCACGAGCGCCAGTCCGGCTGCGGCACGGCGACGTTACGCGCGGCACGCATCACGGTTTTGCGATTGAAGGTGAAGCGATCGCGCATGATGTGTTCGTCGGCGTCGGCATCGTCTTTGGCAGCATCATTCTTGTCGTTATCGTTGCCGTTTTGAGCCGACGCGGCATCCTTGTCGGCGTCATTCTTACCGTTCTTGTCGGCATCGTCGGCATCTTCAGCAGTGTTGCCATCGTTGTCAGCATCGTCCGCATCGCCGGTTTTGCCGTCATCGGCTGTCGCGCCCGCATCGCCATTCGCCACAGCATCCGTGCGATTTTCGCCGGCATGGTCGTTTCGATCGCCGTCTTGAGCCGGTGCAGCACCATTTGCAGGTACGTCAGCGTTCTCAGCCGTCGGCTGCCTAACCGCCTGCCGTTCCTGCTCCTTCTGCTCATTCGGCTGTTCCGTCTTATCGCACGGCTGCCGCTGTTCCGGCATCGTCTCCGACGGTTGTTCCGGTTGCGATTGCGACTGCAGTTGCGATTGCGCTTGTTCGTTCGATGGCTGCTGCGATTCGCCGTCGTCCGTAAGGCATTGTGCGTCGTCATCGTCCGTTGCGGACTGTCCGGCAACATCTTGCCCGGCAATGTCGGCAACGTCCGATCCGACTGCGTTTTCAGCATCGGATTGTTGTGTCGATTCCGGCTGGCTCGCTGCGGATTCGGCGGCCACGTTGCCGCCATCCGTCACCGTTTCGTCGGCGAACGCGGTCGCGCCGGCTCCCGTGGTGCCGGCCAGCATCGCAATCGTGACAAGCAATGCGGTGAATTTTCCCATCCGCGCGCCACACCGGCTTATGAAGCCGGCAAGCGGGTCCTTCATCCACTTCATGACATGTCCATCTCTCATGGCGCTGCGGCGAATTGCCTATGCGCCTCCATGCCTTGAACCTTATGGATGAACGTTTTGAAACCCGTCCCCTCCATTGATGGGTTCGGGGAACGTGCGGACCCGCGAAAATCGCGGCCTTCCCCCTTATCCTTTACGCGGCCAGGCGGAAGCGTGCCGCATGATTCGGTGTCGGGGCCGCATCGACCGCACGACCATGCAGCACAACAGCATGCCGCCCATCGTGCAAACGATGGTCATGGCGAGCGCGCCCAGTTCGGTCGCACGTTCGTCGCGCACGTCGGCCGGATCTGGCGCGGGCAGCGGTATTGCGACGCGATGCCCGGAGACTAGCAGCCGATGCGTGTTGATGCCGTATGGCGTGCAGGTCATCAACGTCAGCCGGTCTTCGCCGGGCACGATTTTCAACCGTGAGACGTCGTCCGGTTCGATCACGCTGATTCGGTCCACTTCGTATCCCAGCGTCTCGTCCATCACTTTGATGTACATGAAATCGCCGTCGTGCAGTTCGTCGAGCCGTGTGAACATCAACGATTTGACCAGGCCGCGATGCCCGGTGACCACCGTATGCGAGCCAGTGCCGCCGACCGGCAGGCTGGTGCCGTACAGATGCCCTGCGCCGACGGCGAGCACCGGTTCGGACGTACCATGCCGAATCGGCAGTTCCACGCCGATTTTGGGCACCAATACCGTGCCCATGATGCCTGCGCCGGAATCCAGCAGGCCCTGATAGTTCGCGTCCGTGTCCGCCGCGGAAAGCCCGGCACCGCCGGAAGGCGCCGAATCGTCGGCGGTATCAGCATCTCCGGCAGTGCCAGCCGGTCTGGTAGTGAACGGATCGGCCGCCTCGCCCAATACCGGCTGTCCTTCCACGGCAAGCCGCCGATTGTATGCGCGCGCCCGTTCCAACTCCTCCATCGCCATCGGATACGGCCATCCGGCAACCGTGCGAGCCGCCGAATCGGATGTCTCGGCCAAGCGCCGCGCGGAATGCGCCTGCATGGCGAACGGCAACGACGCGACCACCACCGCGCCCACGATCAGCAGCACGGACACGCACCGCACCAATATGAAACGAATCCGCCGCAGCCTGCGCGCACGAACCACATCGGCAATGTCAATCGCCTCGTAAAACGACGGCGTTCCAGCGAACGTTCCAGCAGACGTTCCAGCGAACGCAACAGTTCCGGCATGACCACTGTCGGCAGCTGCACCGGCATCAGATCCGACTCCGGCGCCATTGCCGATGCCATCGTTATCATCACCGGCATCATAGGAATCAGACGAGGCGCCCGCCACGGCACCGAACAGCCGCATGGGCGAACGCAGCACCGCATGCGCATGCACGTAGGAATCCGTCCTGCGGGCGAGCAGACGGACGGGTTTACTCATCAATCGAGAGGCAGACCAAAACATGGGTTTCTCCTTCGAACACACCCATGTTCACACCCGCCATACGAAAGCCCTTGCCCCCTATAGAAGGGCTTACCCCTAGAAAGACAACAGTTTCAGGCACGAAACCGGCAATTATGGCACCAAACCGCGCAGCACCCCACCTACCGGCGGAACGCAGCTCAGACAAGCCGTTTTTCAGAGGAATGCAAGTCAGACGAATGTAAGCCAGACGAATGCAATCCAGGCGGACGAGCCCCGCAAATCCTTAAAAAAACAGAAAAAGTCAAAGAAAGCGCTCAGATGAACGCACGCTCACCGAAAATCGCAGTGCCGACGCGCACGATGGTGGAACCTTCGGCGATGGCCAGTTCCATGTCGCCGGTCATGCCCATCGACAGTTCCCGGCAACGGTCCGTGCCCGGTTCGCCGGATGCGAGGATGAGGTCGCGGGTCTTGCGCAGGTGCGAGAAACCGCGGCGAATCACCGTTTCGTCGTGCACATGCGCGCCGATCGTCATCAGTCCCTGCAATTCGATGCCGTCCAACGTGCCGATTTTCTGCGCGATGCGGATGGCGTGCGCCGGATCGCAACCGGATTTCGATTCCTCGCCGGATTCGTTGACTTCCAGCAGCACGCCGACAGTAATACCGCGAGCCACGGCTCTACGTGAAATTTTTTCTGCCAAATCGATTGAATCGACCGATTCGATAGTGTCGACCACCGGCAGCACTTTGCCGATTTTATTGCTTTGCAGCTGGCCGATCAGGTGGAATGGAATATGCTCCGCCGCAGCATCCGGCGCGGCGCCTGCGACGCCCAGCGAAAACCCGCGTTCCGCGCATCGCCGTGCCAGCCCTTCGGCCTTCGCCGTCACTTCCTGCGGACGGTTCTCGCCGATCATGCGCACGCCGGCATCAATCGCAGCCATGATTTCGCCGATGTCGCGCGTCTTCGTGGCGGCCAGCAGGCGCACGGAGCCGGCTTCGCGTCCGGCTTGTTCCTCAGCGGCCGCGATGAGGTCGAGCACACGATGCACGCCGTCCGTGATCTCACGTGCGCGCGCATCGTCGATCACCTCGTTGGCGAGGTTCTTGTGATCCATGTATGCAGTCATCGTCCACCTCTCGCAAGTTCATTCGACCGCCGGTCCGCGGCCGGCACCACCGTTTCCGGCATGTCGGCTGATATTTCGATACCAGTGTTACCAGAAAACCGCCGACAACGTATAAAGAAGCCCACGCGATGACCTGAAGTGAAGCGATAAAGCGGTCATAAATTCGCGCGGGCTATAAAACCAGACGGCAGTAGAAGGGGGACTTCAAAGACTCCGTCTACGCATTTAATGTATCAGATAAATGCGCGCGAACCGCCGGAAAAAACCAATAAATCTGAAAACTTTTTTTCAGATTTTATCCCCCTTGCGCAGCCCCTCCACCAAACGCTCCAATTTATCGACGCGATCGCTCAACACCATCACCTGGCATACCAGCGATTGAATCTTGCCCAACGGCACTTCCGACATCGCATTGTGGTTGTCCACAGCCGTATCATGCGGTTCCGGCTCTTCGGCCGCCTTGCGCATGATGTCCTCGTCGCGCTTCCAGCGTGCGATATTGCGTTCGATGCGCTTGTGTCCGATGACCGATGGGCTCAATCCCGCGGAAATGAAGATCGCAGTTGGCTTCTCCCCCTGCAGATACCGCCTCATGCAGTCGATTTGGAATTCCCTCGCATACGTGATTCTGCTGTCCGTCACCGCGTCGATCGACGGCAATGTACGCAGGTATTCGATTTCCGCTCTACTGAACTGTCGCTTCGTCATATTCGCCCCTTGTAAATCCCCTTTTGACCGGCCATGCCGATAACGCATAGACCGAATTGCCGAAATCACCACCCAGAATACCGGATGACGCACACCACCTTACGCACACCCCAAACGAAACGCGCGGCCCGTATCACCATGCGCTAAATATCCTTCTCACACTGTGAGATATCTCACAGCGACGGCACGTTTTCGGAGCACGCTGCAACCTCGGCATGGCACGTCACGGCACGTCCAGCAACGCATTCCACAATCGCGTCCCACGAAACCCGCCGTTCCGGCCGCCGATGCAGGTACAGTTGCAAGCATCGGCGCAACCGGTCTCCGCATCGGCAACACCGAACCGCCCGCCAACGACAGGAAGGAACCCCGTGCCAGGTCGTTTCGCCCCCACCCCATCAGGCCGCATGCACATCGGCAACATCTATGCGATGCTCGGAGCATGGCTGTCCGCGCGCAGCCGCGGCGACGGCATGCTGCTGCGCATCGAAGACATCGACGAACCGCGCGTGGTGCCCGGCGCGGCCGAACTGATGATGGACGATCTGCATTGGCTTGGCTTGGATTGGGACGGCGATCCGGTGTTCCAATCCGCTCGGCACGACCTGTACCGTGAGGCGCTGCATTGCTTGGAAAACCTGACGATTGACGACGCATACGATTCGCCGTTTGACGAGCGCAACGACCACACCCCCGCAGTCGGCAGCGCAGCCAACAACGCAATCGCCGGCACAACCCCGCTGATTTACCCTTGCTTCTGCTCGCGCGCCGACATCCGCGCAGCCTCCGCACCGCAGGAAGGCGACCGTTTCATGGTGTATCCCGGCACGTGCCGCCGGCTTATCGCCAGCAATCCGGATACCGTCCGGCGGCGGCTGGCCAACGGCGACCGCCATTCGCTGCGCATCGCCATGCCCGCCGACACAAACCCGCACGCAACCGTCCAATTCGATGACGCAGTGTTCGGCCATCAGGAATTCAATCTGGCGCACGACGTCGGCGATACCATCGTGCGCCGCGCCGACGGCCTGTTCTCCTACCAGCTGGTGGTGGTCGTGGACGATCTTGACATGGGCGTCGACGACATCGTGCGCGGCCGCGACCTGCTCCGGTCGAACGCCTTGCAAATCGCCATTCGCCGAGCGCTTATCAAGGCGGGATTCCGCAAGGCGAAAACGCAGGCCTCTGCACCATCGCAGCACGCACCACAATCGCAATACACCCCATATAACCCCGAAAACCCACGGTATGCGCATCTGCCGCTTATCGACAACGCGGCCGGCCGCAGGCTCGCCAAACGCGAGCGCTCTTTGGATATGGGGGCGCTGCGCGCGCATGGCGTCACCGCGGAACAGGTTGTCGGCTATTGTGCGTGGCTGCTTGGTTTGCAGGGCGATTCCGCGCATACCAGTCCGCAGCCGATGAGCGCCGTCGAGGCGTTGCAAGAGTTCGATTGGGGTAAGGTACGGGCCGATACGGCCGACCGCAGTATCAGCCAAGACGATTTCGACGCGTATTTCGGCCTGTGACAACGGCTGGCCGGGTCTCGCCGAATTGCCGAGACGACCCGGTCAGTCCGGAAAACAGCAGAAAACAGCAGAAAATAACGGGAAGCAGTCGACGTTCAGCCGATCCACAGCTCCGAGTCAAGCGGATATTCGTTGACCTTGCAGCCGTCCAAATGCATGGATTGCTCCTGCATCAGCGGCGCCAACTGGCCTTCGCCGGCGCAGGTCGTTTCGTTGTCGATGTGCCCCAGCCGGTGTCCGACCTCATGGTTGATCACCATCGTGCGGTATCGCGCCAGGTTGCCGCCGGCGGCGAGCCATTGTTGCGTGCCGCCGTTCCAACGGTCGTCGTTGACGATCACGTTGTTGTCGACCCTGCAGCTGTATTCCACCGAGCATGATGGCGAGAACGACGTCATTCCCGACGCTTGGGACAGCACGAGATTGAAATCGCAGTTGCCGTCCGTGGATTGGTCGAATATGGCTCCGGCGCGTGGCCATCCGTGTTCGTCGTTGAGGATGCGGAACGCCGCGTTGCCGAATTCGTCGGCCGAACCGACGTTTCCTTTGGTTGCGATGCAGTAATGGTATTGCGTCACCGGTTTGCCGCTGTTTTGCGCGGTTTCCTGCGCTTTGTTCAGAATCGCGGTTTTCTCGTCGTCGCCCAGTGCCGCCGATTGCGCGCTCACCGCTTTGGCGACGGCCTGCTCTTCCTGCGATTGTTTGGTTTCCGGTTTGGTTTTTTTGGCCGTCTTATGCTGATTGGTTTTGGCTGTTTTCTTGGCTGGCTTCTTGGCCGACGTCGAATGCGTGGCTTGTGCCGTCGTCTGCGTGTTCGGCGTCATGCGGACCAGCAGTGCGTGCACGCTGCAGGACGTCATCGATGCGATCAGCAGGAACAGCACGAGCACCAGCACGGCGGCCCTGCGGATGCGAAACGCCTCAAGCCGTTCCCGTTGGCCCATTGTGGCGTCGGCTTTCGGATCGAGCGCACGTATGATACGACGAATCCGCTTCAATCCAGCCTCCCGATATGGTGATGTTTCTCTCTTCGGCAACAGTACCAGTCTCAGTCAACATGCCGAAGCCGCCGACCGCCATGCATACCACCTATGCGTAAGGCCCGCGATTCCGGAGGGAATCACGGGCCTTACCAGCATGCCAGACGAATGCCGGCAATCGTCAAAGTAATGCTCAGGCGAACAGCACCTTGAACAGGAACGCGCCGACGATAGCGCCTGCGATCGGGGCCACGACCGGAATCCAGGCCTCGCCCCAGCGGGAATCGCCCTTGTTCGGAATCGGCAGGATGGCGTGCAGGAGGCGCGGCATGAGGTCGCGGGCAGGGTTCAGACCAGGGCCGGTCGGGCCGCCCATGGAGGTCACGAGGCCCCACACGATGAAGCCGACGACGATGGATGCGGCGGCCGGGTTCGCCTTGCCCCACGGCAGGGACAGGCAGCACAGGGCGCCGAGCACCAGCATGAAGGTGCCGAAGAACTCGTTGAGGAAGTAGTTCACGCGGTCGTTGTGCGCGTCGGTGGTGCAGAAGGTGCCGAGGATGGCTTCGGCATCGTCGGTGTCCTTGTAGTGCGGCAGGTAGGTGACGTACACGATGAGCTGGCCCGCCACTGCGCCGAGCAGCTGGGCGATGATGTACGGCAGGACCTCGTTCCACGGGAACATGCCGTTGACGGCCTGCGCGAGGGTCATGGCCGGGTTGATGTGGGCGCCGGAGACGCCGCCGAACATCAGGACCGGGAACATGACGCCGAAGCCGTAGCCCATGGCGATGTTCAGCCAGCCGGCATGGTAGCCCTTGGTGTTTTTCAGTTCCGCGTTGGCGACAGCGCCGTTGCCGAAGACCATCAGCACGGCGGTGCCGACGAATTCCGCGGCAAGCTTGGTGAAGAGTGTGTATTCCACTGCAGTTTCCTCTGTTGCTTCTTCTCTTGGCGATTCTTACGATTCGTGCGATTCGAGATGAATTGCGATTCCGCTCTGGGCGGACAACAGCGCACTACTTTACTCCGTACGGAGGAAGTAACGCGGCTTTGGGTGGACACATGTCCGAAATACGAAAAAGACCCAAGCCATTGGCTTGGGTCTTGTCTGTGCCCCCTCAGGGATTCGAACCCTGGAC
>OGYO01001219.1_pt1 | contig 14042 bp, 8 predicted proteins | sample 1576561 | NCBI WGS metagenome assembly OGYO01 (sample SAMEA3541507, study PRJEB24748) | human gut metagenome | biome: human gut; feature: human-associated habitat; material: faeces | place: China | collected 2012 | reverse complement strand
AAAACTTTTGAACACCAATCGCTTTTCCACATTTCCACATCGTTATCAACACCCGTCTGTTTGCCGAAATTTGTTCTACCGGGGACATAATATAGTTTACATAACTATATTTCGACCTTTTACGACAAAAAAGCCGGAATTTCGCCCAGCGACAAGCTGCGGTGCAGCGCCAGATTACAGCCGTAGCCGATGAGTCTGCCCATCTCACGCACACGCGCGTCCACATCCTGCAGTGTAACCATTACGCCCTGCGGCACATCAAGTTCCAGTTCCGCCTGCCGGAACAGACTGAAGGCATCCACGACCGTCGGCACGCCCACAGCCACGACCGGGACACCCAGTGTCCGCCGGGAAAACTCGTGCCTGCTGTTTCCTACCCCGGAGCCTGGCACGATGCCGACGATCAGCGAGCCGCCGACGCCCCACTGGTTGCCCATGGTGAGTTCGAGCGCGGCCGCGAGGGTTTCCGCGAACAGTGCGGCTCCAGGCTTGCGCACGATGATGGCGGCCAGAGGGCCTGCGAACAGCCAGAAAGCGTTAAGCAGGCCTTCGAAGCCTGGAGTCACCGCCTCGAAGAGGGCCAGCGGCGCGGTGCAGACGATGTCCCAGCCCCAGAAGATCACGCCGGATGCGACGGCGATGATGGCTGCGACGACGATATCGACCACGCGCCACTTGTTGTTGTGTTTGCGAACTGCGGAAGACTGGTTTTCTTCAGTCATGGGATATGTGCCTTTCTCTTTTCGTCAAGGCACGGGAAATAGAGAGACGTCCGTGCGCCGGCATTACCCGGTATACGTTCATACGGTTGAAGCGGTTGCTTCCTCTCAGCCATTCGGCCCCCGTGTCTGCGCCTGATATTACACAGGACCCACGATTTACGTCGGTTTTGTCTCATAACGGATTCCGTATTCCGTGGCTGAGTCGCATTCCGATGTGTTGTTTTGGAGGAACGCTCCAACCGTATGGTGATTTTATTGAGGCAGTCTCATCAGCGATTCGGCAAGATTCTTGAATGTTTCTCCGATACCGTCCGACCGCAACGCGCCCTCTTTGGTCAGGACTGCGGGCCGGCCTGCTTCGCCGGTTTCGCGCAGTTCAGGCTCCAATGGGAGTTGTGCGAGCAGTGGCACTTCATAGCCGAGGCTGTGGGTCAGCTGTTCGGATACGCGTGCGCCGCCACCTTCGCCGAAGATACGTAGCTTCTCGCCTTTGTGCTCGTAGTAGCTCATGTTCTCCACGACGCCGCGAACTTTCATCGGCACCTGCAATGCCACCAGGCCGGATCGTACCGCGATGTCGGAGGCGGATGGCTGCGGTGTGGTGACCACCACCAGTTCGGCGTTCGGCAGTGCCTGTGCCACGGAAATCGCCATGTCGCCGGTGCCGGGCGCCAGGTCGAGCAGCAATACGTCCGGCTCGCCCCACCATACGTCGGATAGGAATTGTTCCAAGGAGCGTTGCAGTCTTGGACCACGCCATAGGATGGCTCTGTCCGCGCCGGCGAACATGCCGATGGAGATCAGTTTCACACCCCATGCGGTGACGGGCATGAGCATGCCGTTGAGGTTCGTGGGCTGTGATTGCACGCCGAATAGCCTAGGCAGCGAGAAACCGTAGATGTCGGCGTCGATGGCGGCGGTATCGTAGCCGAGCGCCGCGAATGTGGCTGCCAGATTGGCGGTGACAGACGATTTGCCCACGCCGCCTTTGCCGGAGGCGATGGCGAAGATGCGGGTTTTGATGCCGGGTTTGTTGAACGGGTTCTGTTTACGTTCCGCTTTGAGGCCGGCCACCAGCTGGGTGAGTTTGTCTTGGCTCATGGAGCCGACTTCGATGCTGGGAATCAACGTGGCATCAGGATAGGAGGCGACCGCGCCGTTGATCTGGTTGGTGATGGTCTGCGACAGCGGACAGCCTTCCACGGTCAGTTCGACCCGCACCCGTACGTCGTACGTGTTGGTTTCGCCTGCCACTGGCGTGGCGTCAATGGCTGCGATCATGCCCAAGTCGGTGACGGACCTGCCCAGTTCGGGGTCAATCACTTTGCTTAGCCGTTCGTAGATGCGCGCTTCGATGGTGTGCTCGTCGCTCATGCTTCCTCCTTATGCCGCGTACCACAGTAGCGGTTCGCGGCACGGCTTGCCAGATGGTGTGGCGATTATTCAACTGTTCCTGTGTCGAGCAGCTGTTTGAATTGGTCTTCGTTGAGCATGGGGATGCCCAGTTCCTCGGCTTTTGCGGCTTTTGAGCCGGCATTCTCGCCTACGACGACCCAATCGGTTTTCTTGCTGACGGATCCTGCGGCTTTGCCTCCGCGCAGAACGATGGCCTCTTTGGCGGAATCGCGGGAGAATCCTTCCAACGAGCCGGTGACCACGACCGTTTTGCCTGCCAATGTCTGTGGTAGTCCGCTGGCTTGGGCTTGTCCGACTCCTACGCCGGCGGCCTTCCATGCGTCAAGCACGGCACCGCGCCAATTGCCCGGCTCACGGGCCGCGGTGAACCATGTGACTACGGATTCCGCAATTTCCGGACCAATACCGTCGATTTGGGACAATTCGTCCACGCTGGCATGTTCGATGGCATCCAACGTACCGAACGCGCTGGCGATGGTGCGTGCGGTGGGCGGTCCGAGCCTGCGGATGGACAGGGCCACCAGAACGCGCCACAGGTCGGCATGGCGGGCTTTGTCCATTTCGTCGAGCATCTTGCGGGTGTTTTCCGCCGGACGAATGTACACCGGCTGCACGCTGGACGTGCCTCCACGGGATACCTTGATTTCCTCGCGGATCACCACGGCGTCATCCGGCACCACGTATTGCGGATATTCCGCGGTCTCGTCGATGTCGGCTTCCTTGCGTTTGCGGGCGGCGGTAGGCGCGGTCCAGAATGCGGGCACCTGATGCCATAATCCGGATCCGCCCACACGTTTGCGCACTTTCTTGATCTTGCCGTTTGACCCGACGGTCTCGTGGATTTCGATGATTGGGGCCTCGCGCCAGACGCGCACATCCTTGAGGTCTGCGGACGTCAACGAGAACAGCCCGGCCTCGCTGGACAGCACAGGTGTCTGCATGGGCGGCAGTTCCAGTCCTGCCACCGGCTCGTACGGTTCAGGCTCCTCACCGGGTTTCACCACGATTTCGGTGATGTTCGGCGCATACGTGTCGATGGAATCGGGCCTGTCCTCTTCGGGATTCGTCAGCGCAATGGCTGATTGGTCGCCCAGATGTTCGATATCGAACGCCTTACGGGACGCCAGATTGATGATCCGCTCGGTCAGCTGCGCCGGGCAGGATTCCACGTTCGGGCAGCGTATATCTTTGTCTCCCTCTTTGGCGGGAGCGAGTTCCGCGCCGCAGCTCGGGCAACGCGTGGGCATCACGAACCGGCGGATCTGGCCCTCACGTCCCTTGCGTCGCTCCAGCACCGGACCGACGAGCTCGGGAATCACGTCTCCCGCCTTGCGCACCACCACGGTGTCGCCGATGAGCACGCCTTTGCGTTCCACTTCAAAGGGGTTGTGCAGCGTGGTACGGGATACTGTGGAACCGGCCACGTACACGGGTTTCAACACCGCCACCGGAGTCACACGTCCGGTGCGCCCCACCTGCACAGTGATGTCAAGCAGCTCGGTATTGACTTCTTCCGGTGGATATTTGTAGGCGATGGCCCAGCGCGGCGCACGCGATGTGGCACCAAGGGAACGCTGCAATCCCAAATCGTCGACCTTCACGACGATGCCGTCAAGCGCGTGTTCGATGTCGCCTCGGTGTTCGCCGTAATAGTCGATCATGTCGAGGATTTCCTTGAACGACGTGACCTCACGGTTGTGCGGAGAGACGGGCACACCCCATTTCTTATACAATTCGTAGGCTTCGGATTGGTCGTTGACCACATCATGGCCGTTGCCGGCGTGCCCCGCACCCCAACGCAGCGATCCGATGCCGTGCGCGTAGAAGCTCAGGCGACGGGTTGCGGTGATACGCGGATCCTTCTGTCTCAGACTACCTGCGGCCGCGTTGCGGGGATTGGCGAATGGCGCGCGACCGGCGTCCTCGTTCTCGGCGTTCAGCTTGTTGAAATCGTCCCATCGCATGAACACTTCGCCGCGGATCTCCACGAATTCGGGAATGTCTTCCTCCGGTCCGGCAAGGTTCTGCGGAATGGTGGAGATGGTGCGCACGTTGAGAGTGATGTCCTCGCCGGTCACGCCATCGCCTCTGGTCAGACCCTGTTCAAGCACGCCGTTGCGGTAGATGAGGTTCAGCGCAAGACCGTCGATTTTCACCTCGCAGGTCATGGGCAGTGGCTTCGATTCGGGCCAATCCAATCCCCTGAGCACGCCGTCGTACCATTCGCGCAGCTCCTCGATGGAGAACACGTCATCGAGGCTCATCATGCGCGATGGATGACGTACGGAAGCGAAGTCGTTGGAGAACGTGCCGCCCACACGATGGGTCGGTGACTGCGGTGAGTCAAGTGATGGGAACTGCGCCTCAAGCGATTGCAGGCAGCGCAATCTTGCGTCATATGCCGCGTCGGATGAGACGGGGGCATCGTCGATATAGTATGCGATCTGGTCTGATTCCACCCATGCGGCCACGCGCGCCCACAGCCTGGCCGCGGCTTCGGCGCTCATCGAAGCCACATCAACCTTGTCGAGGCGCATGGCGTCGGCATCGGTCGGCTGCAACGCGGCAATCCAACGTTCGCTGCCCGGAGTCAGCGAAGCCAGCCCCTCATCGGCCACGACGGCCGCGGAACTACCGTCGCTCTCCGGCGCGTCGAAATCCCATGCCAACTGTTCGGAATCATCACGATTCGTCATTGTCACCGCTTTCCCATCATTTCCGCCATGCCGCGCGGATGTCCACGCCAGCACCGATTATCGCACAAATGTTCGACCGTTTTGTTAGTTGTTCAGAGAGCGCAGGAACTGCACCTGCACCACGTCGGCACCGTCATGGTCTTCGTAATCCATGCGCATCGCGGCCACCGACAGGGTGCGTGCGGGCACGAACATGCCTTTGTCCACGCAGACGCGGGCCGCTTGGTGCATCAGGGGCGCGACCGGCGTGTTCGGCCATACCGGCAGTCCGGCGTCGGCGAGCACGTGGATGGCTTCCTGCACGTTGGTCGGCACCGGAATGCACTGCGATTGCGCTCTTCCGATCAGTTCCTGCAGTTCGCTTTCGAGCATGGCGATACGTCCGGGGGCGATCTCCTCGCTCATGATGTATGAGGCGGCGGCAAGGTCGAAGTGGTCGCACATCCATTCCGCATAGGCGAGGCGATAGTAGGCAAATGAGGCGTCTTCCCGGTCAAGCGCGACGTTCAGCGCGTTGAGGCATGCCGCACGTGCCGGATCCCAGTCCTCGGCACGCCCCAGCTGCACGGCGAGCTTGAGGTGCGACAGCGGGTATGCGGGGGCGTAACGCACCATGGCGTTCAGATGCGGCAGCGCGGCATCGACGCCTTTGACTTGGGCGAGCAGGTCGGCAAGCTCCATATGCATGTAGAACAGGTTGTCGGGAATGAGCACCGTTCTTTCGCCTTCGGTGGCGAACATGCGGTTGTAGATGACGCGTTCCGCATATGAATTGAAGTACCGCGGCACGCCCGGATTTTCAGCGAAGATCCGGTCCATGCGTTCGAGTGTGGACTGGGCGGATTCGATGGCCCGCTCGACGTCTCCGGAGAACAGCATGTCTCGTGCCTTCAGACGTTCGTCATCGAGGGATTGTGCCAGTTCGAATGAGAAGTCGGGCGTGTCTTCGCCGTCGATCAGCGCGCTGGTGACCTGCGGTGCCAATTCGGTCAATTCCGGATCGGATATGGAATTGATGATGTCCATGGCCTGTTTGGCTTTGGCCACCGATTCGAGTCCGTCGCTTTGCGCAAGACGATGGAACTCCCCCACGGCGCGCTGCAACAGGTCGACACGCTGGATGGACAGGCCCATCATGTTCTCACAGCCGAACAACTGCGCCGTGCCGTCATCAAAACGAATGTCGGACAGTTCGGGTTCTTCTTGGCTTCCCGCCGGTGAGAATCGGCTGTCACGAAGGTCGAAGGCCGCATCGATGGGTTTGAGCGCGCCTTTGCCGTCCACGTCCATTTCGGCGTCGAACATGCGGTATGTGGCGGTCGGATGGGCCAATCCGTCAGTGTCGAGCCGCTTCAGGAACTCGTCGCGGGTGAAGGTGACGGTCACCAAGTTGCGTACGGTCGGGTTTTTGCGCAGCTGCGCCATCGGATCGTCGTCATCATCATCGAGGTAGGTGTCGTACTCCGTTTTGTCGCTGGCGTCGTCCCGCATGGAGGCGTCGTCATCATCGGCGCGTCCGTCCGGTACCGCGAACGCCATTTCGTCGAAGTCGATGTCTTTCATCAGGTCTTCGAACTGGCCGTCCACCGTATCGTCTCCAGTGCCAACGCTATCCGAGCCAGCCGAATCGTCGGAATCGATTGATTCGGATGAGATATCGGTGGTTCTCGGAGTGACGGGCCGAGCCGGATCGCCATGGTAGTCGCCGTCCTTTGGAGCGGCTTTGGATCCGGATGGCCTCATGTCTCCGGTACGGATGCGTTCGAAGGCGCTTAACGCCTCGCTCATCAACTCGCTGATGGCGGAATCCTGTTCGGCTACGGCCTCTTCCAGACCAATCGAATCGATGTGCATCGACACGCGTTTGACATTCGGATCGGCTCCGAAGCTCAGCGCGGCCATCATGAGTCCGACGCGCAGATTGTAATCGACGCTCATACGCGTGCGTTCGACGTCGGTCAGGTCGATCCACGCGCGGCGCGATACGTCGTATCGGGTGAACGGCATCATGGACACTCCAGCAGAAGTGAAGCCGATTGCGACTTCGCCGTCGCTGAGGTCGCACCGGAAGTCAACGTCGAAACGGTATGGCAGACGCAGGCTGCGCAGCAGACGGGACATGGTCTGCCGGTACACCCATTCGGAACCTCCGTCGGCGCCAAAATCGCCTTCCAACACGTTGTCCTTGGTTGATTCGGCGACTTCACGCCGGAAGTCGGCCGCGATATCCGCCAGTCGGCTGGCGGCCTGGATGCCGTCTTCCCGGTTCGGGTCGAGGATCGCGCCGAACCGGTCGTCCGGTTTCAACGCGATCAGCGTCGGATTCTCCAGCAGGGCGAAGTCGATCTGCGCGGCTTCGGCACGCGTCACCGTGTCCTCCGTGGGGAGAGCGCCGATGCGTGCGTTACGTTCCAGCCATGAGCTGACGGCGGCGAAGCGGTTGAGGTTGCCCTCGATGTTGAGGGCGCACAGCACTGCCGAGAACGGCAGGGAGGAATCCCATGCGAAGAAGTAGCATCCGGAATAGCTGGATGTGTACAGGCGCAGCGGTTCCGCTCCGTGCACAGCTTCGAGCCCTTGATCGGTATCGAGCGCGTGGGCTTCGCGCATCAGATCGGCGAAGTAGTCTTCCAGGCCGGAGGCGCGCATGCCATGCGACCGGGCGCTCATGGTGTCTCTGATGGACCGTCGGATGGCGCCTATGGGCGCTTCGCGGTTGAGCCTGCGGAAAATGTTGCCGGAACCGAAGCCGACGAGCAGGCCGTTCATCTGTGGCAGCATGTAGGCGGCGAAGAACGCGATGGTGATGGCGTCCCGGTATTCGAGGTCGAACCGCATATTCGCTGGCAGGTTGGCGCGCATTTGCTCAAGCGTGTAACGGCTGCCGGTTTTGAGCCATGAGGCGAGCCACATCATGCGACCGCCCGGCATGCGTCCCACGACGCCGCCTTGCGTGGCGCGCACCGTTTTCGGATTGCGGCTGGCCGCATGGCCGAGTCTTGGACCGTCCGCCAACGTAAGGGTTTCCTCTTTGACGAAGACGAACCGCGGTTCGAGTTCCTGCGTGTCCATGTCCGGATCGGTGCCGGCGAAGACACGCGCTTTGCCGTCCGCGAGCGCGATTTGGGCGAAGTGGTCGCTGTCGGTGAACAATCCGATGGAGAAGGCATGGCCGTGGGTCTGCGGCAGTTGGGCCCATCCGAGGCGGAATCCTCCGGGCACGCCTTCGAATCCGTCGATGACGTGTCGTTTGATGAGCGGATTAAGCCGGATGGCGTTGCGGGTCAGTTCGTCGACGATGTCGTCGGGCTTGTCAAGCGCCTTGCCGAAGGGGTTGGCGTGGATGTGGCGCGGCGTGGCCTGGTTGACGAGTCGCCGCACATTTTGCCTGACGCGTTCGAGCATGGTCCGGTTATGTTCCGGTTGGCTGGCCGGGTCTGATGGTGTGCGGTGAGACATGTGTGCCATTCTTTCAATCCAACGCGACATGAAGCTATTAGAATAATGACGTGACTTTTTCGAAGCAGCGTTTTCAGGCACGTCGTCGTATGTGCGCAGCCATTGTAGTCGCTTTCGCGGTGATGGTGGCGGTCGAGTGCGTGTTGTGCAATATGCCGTTTTGGCGTTCCTTGGCCGCATCGGGTGATTCCGCCGCCGCGTACAACGTGCTGGGCCCTGGGCTCGAACGTACTGACGAGGGGTTGTTGAAGGTCACCGATCCGACGCAGGCATATATGCAGGTCGATGCGGATGGCTCGTCGGAATATGTTCGTATGGATCCGGTGTCTTCGAAGGCGTTGGATAAGGCAGCCAGACAATCGGAGCAGGTGTTGCGCACGGTTCGCGTCCGTCCTGATGTCAATCGCAGGGCCGGTACGGTCAGTTCGGTGTCGGTGTCTTCGCCACGTTCGCTGTATGTGCATGCGGCGGCTGCAGGTGGTTCGGTGTGCGTGCGGATTGTCGAGCCGAAGGGTTCGCTGATTCCGTTTGATGCGGTGCGTGCGAATGTGCGTGTACCGTTCGCGTTGAATCCGTTGCGTATCGGCGTGATGGTGGCCGTGTTGGCGATGGTACTGGTGTGGAGGCCTGGTTCGCGGTTGTGGCGGATGCCGTTGGATACGACGAGTGTGAGGCAGCGTGCGTGGCTGGGGGCGCTGCTGGCGGTGCCTGTTGTGGTCACTTGTGCCGTTGTGGCGTGGCAGCTGGTGGAGGCGGCTCCGTTGAGCTTCCATACGAAAGGCACGTACACGTATGATTTCGACCAGTACGATTACGTGGCAAGGGCGCTGCTTGATGGTCACGCGTGGTTGGATTTGGATGTGCCGGATGCGTTGCGTGACGCGGCGGATCCGTATGATGTGGCCACCCGGCAGCGGTTGCTTGCCGATGGCGTAAGCCCAGTGTATTGGGATTACGCGTTCTATCAGGGGCACTGGTATTCGTATTTCGGTGTGGTTCCCGCGTTGTTGTTGTTCCTGCCGTATCGGGCGGTCACATCGTTGTTCGTCGATGGCGGGCTGATGATGCCCTGCGGTGCGGCCGTGCCGCTGCTGATGCTTGGTTTTCTGGTATTCGGATGTCTGCTGGTGATTCGTGTGATATCCCGAATTCGTCCGAATGCGCCGTTGGCTGCGGTCAGTATGCTGTGCGTGTTCATGCTGTTGGCTTCCAATGGTTTGTATCTGTGGTATCGGACGAATTTCTATTCGGTGCCGATCGCCGCCTCCCTGTTTCTGAGCGTGTTGGGATTGTGGCTGTGGTTGGGCGCCGCCAAGCGGGTGCCGGTGTCAGGCGATCGGATTCGTGAGGTTGATGGCACGCAGTCGTTGTCGTTGCCCCATCTGGCTGCAGGCTCGATGTGCATTGCGGCCAATCTGGGGTGCCGTCCGCAGTTCATTCTCGTGGCGTTGCTGGCTTTCGTAATATTCTGGCCGCAGATTCAGTCGATTTTCCGTCACGCCTCCAATGATTCCTCCCTTCCCCATATGTCGGTCTGGCGTCTGATGCGCGCGCCGTTGGCCGCATTGCTTCCCGCATTGATTGCGATCGTTCCTCTGCTGGCGTACAACGTGGTCCGGTTCGGATCACCGCTCGACTTCGGCACCTCATATCAGATGACGGTCACGGATATGACCAGTTATCGGCAGCCATTGTCGAATCTTGCGCTGACCGTCGCATATTACCTGTTCCTGCCGTTGCGGTTCACGGATGCGTTTCCGTTCCTCGCCGTCAATCCGACGCCTCTTCCCACTTGGGGATTTACCGAGGCAATGCCTGGCGGCTTATTCACGATAGCTCCGTTGACGTTGGCCGCGCTGGCCTGCCCGTTCCTCTACCGGCGTATGCGCAAGGCCGGGCGCACGAACACATGGCTGTTGTTGACATCCAGCCTGGCATTGGGATTGCTGCTTGTGGTGATTGACTCCCGCATGGCTGGTTTGGGATGGCGGTACATCGCCGATTTCGGATGGCTGTTTGCCTTGGCCGCGTTGCCTTCGTTGCTGATCGTACTTGATTGCGTCAAGCCGCGTCTGCGTTGGGTATGTCGTGCCGGATTCCTCGCGCTGCTGCTGTTCACGCTGGTTGTCGCGCTGATGTCGTTGTTCCTGCCCGGGCGTGACGATGAGATGTTGCGCAACAATCCCGCCCTCTATCTCGACGTGCAGTCCTGGTTCATGTTGGGTTGACGTCCGACATAAGCTACATCCAGTAAAAATTCAGGTTTCTTTCCTGATTCATATAGCAGTTTTTCCGGTTTGCTCTGAGTTTCATCGGCAATCATAACGATTGTCATCATTGTTGCTTTGAGTTATGTTCCGGGGGTCGCCAACCATGAAACCGCTTTCGCCGCCACGCAACCATCCTCGGGCCGCACGTTGGATGCCAAAGGCGACATCGTGCTGCTCACCACCGAACTGGGCCGCGACGACAACGCCGTGCAGGACCAGGTCGTCAAACTCGATGCCGAAACCAGCAGTGTGACGCGACTGTTGGATTTCGGCAGCCTGTTCGCCGATTACAAGGCGTCCGCCACGCATGCGGGCACGGACGATTCGGATGAACTGCCGGTGAACCTGCGCGCGGTTGCGCCTGCGGTTCGTTACAATCGGCGGTATGGGTTTCTTCGATTCGCTGTTCGCCGGTAAACGTTCCACACCGGCTTCGTCCGTCACGTTCCATCTCGACCAGGCCGCCCACATGTACGAGGACGGCAATATCGGCTTGGAGGCCACCACGCTTGATATCACACCTGACAGCAAGCGTGTGGCGGTGATAGGTTTGAACGGTGCCGGCAAGACCACGCTGCTCAAATTGTTGGATGGCGCGTTGGCCGCCACGTCCGGAACGGTCCGCATCGAAGCGGACGGTACCGCATACGACCCCGCCGTGAAACGCGATCTGAAGCATGTCGAGGATCTGGTCGGCCGCGTGCGGCGCGAAGAGATTCCGAACGCCTACTACAAGGCGGCTTCGATTCGTGAGGCGATCGACCTGCCGTTGAAGAAGCACAAGGTGCCGGAAAGCGAACGTCAGGCGATCATCGGCAATCTGTTCGCGCATTTCGACTTGGCTTCCGTGGCCCGCGAGCCGGCCTCCGCTTTGGATAGCGAGAAGCGGCATCTGCTGGCGATCGCGGCCGCGTTGAGCTTCTCCCCCGCTGCGATCGTCGCCGACGAGCCGACCAAGGGCTTGGACGAGGTGGCGTCGGCGCGCGTGGCGAAGGCCCTGTTCAGCTATGACAAGCAGGTGGTGTTCGCCACGCATGACACGGATCTGATCGTCCGTCCGGAATATGCGATCGGCCGCGTGCTCGTTGTCGACGACCATCGTGTGGTGTTCGACGGCGTGCCTCGTGAGGCGGTCGATTTTTACACGGATTTGGTTCGTTCGAAGTATGAGGCGGCGAAGGGCGACAGGGCGTAGAAGAGATTTCGGACTCGGCAGTCCGTTCAGCCGATCAGTTCGTTGACGGTGTCGATCACCACGTACACGTTATGCCGGAAATCGTCCGGTTCGGGCAGTAGTGAGATGGCCAGATAGCCGTTGGAGGTCATGTCGAAGAAGTAGCCGGGCTGTCCGGATACGCCGTGGCGTTCGATCATGTGCAGCACCAGCTCGTTCTCGTCGAGCACGCTGGGCACGCGCAGTAGTACGTTCCATCCGCCTTCGGCACGCAATACGCTGACAAGACCTTGCTCGTCCGCGTCGAGCATGGCATGCAGTGCTTTGAGATTGCCGCGCACACGTTCCTGCACGCGCGCGGTCTGCGATGGCGCCGCTTCAAGCAGTGCGGGAATTTGTTTTGCGACGATCTCGCTCATGGGCAGATAGTCGTCGGCGATCACGTCGAGACGACGCTTGGCTTCCGTCACGTCTTCTGCCGGTCCGGACACTTGGATCCAGCCGACTTTGGCATGCGGTGCGGCGAGCATTTTCGAAAAACCGTCCAACGCGAATGTGAGCGCGCCACGCTCCCCCGCGAGTCGTGCATTGCCTTCGAATGGTTCCAAATCGTAATCGTAGAACACTTCGTCGGCGATGATGGCCACGTCGTGGTCCCGGCACAGGCGGACGATCGCCTCGCGTTCCGACGGTTTGACGTACGAACCGGTCGGATTGTTGGGGTTGATGAGCACCAGCGCGCGGATGCGATTGCCGTCCGGGCCTTCCAGCGCGGTTTTCAGTTCGGCCACGTCGATGTACCAGGAGCCGTCGAATCGTTGCTGGTATTCGATCATGTCGACGCATTCGAGGCGTGCGATCGATTCGATGAGCGGATAGCCGGGTTTCGGTGCGAGCACGGCGTCACCGGCATCACACAGCAGTTTGATAAGCCACGAGTAGGCTTCGGAAGTTGAACTGAGGATGTACAGGTCGTCCGGCGAGCAATGGCCGATTTCCTGCATGTCAAGGAACGCGGCCAGCGCCTCACGCGCGTAGCGTTGGCCGCGCGGGTCGGCGGAGTAGATGTCCGGCACAAGATCCGGAGCCAGCGCGTGCCGTGTCGGATTGGAGTCGTTGAGCTTGCCGAGCGGTCTGCCGGCTGTTTTGGCGGTGGCTTCCGCCTTGGCGATGGGATTGGGCTCACTGATGTCGACTCTTGAGGAAAAACGCATGCTCTCCACCCTACTCCATGGACTGCCGTCTTCCATCTGCGGCACATGGAACAACGAAAAAGGCCGTCCGACGAATCGGACGGCCTTGTGACAACCTAATCGGTCAACACATCACTTCTGCTTGGTGCTCGCGTAGTATGCGGCGCCGATGATGCCGGCCTCGTTGTGCAGCTTGGCTGCGACGATCGGGGTCTTGATGTCGATGTACGGCAGGAACTTCTCGGAGACGCGGGACACGCCACCGCCGACGACGAACAGCTGCGGGTCGAAGTAGAACTCCATGAGGGAGTAGTACTTGGTCAGGCGCTTCGCCCACTTCTTGTAGCCCATGTCGAGCTTCTCGCGGATGGAGGATGCGGCGTACTTCTCCGCGTCGCCCTTGCCCTTGAGCAGTTCCAGATGGCCGAGCTCGGTGTTCGGAATGAGCTCGCCGTTGAAAATCAGCGCGGTGCCGATGCCGGTGCCCAGCGTGGTGGCGATGACGAGGCCATCCTGGCCCTTCGCGGCGCCGAACTGCTGCTCGGCAAGACCGGCGGCGTCAGCGTCGTTCACCACGGTGACCGGACGACCGCAAGCTTCGGAGAACACTTCGGTGACGTCCACGCCGACCCAGGACTGGTCCAGGTTGGCCATGTAGCCAAGCTTCTCGCCCACATGAATCGGAGCCGGGAAGGCGATGCCGACCGGAGCGGACTCCGGAACCTCGAAATGCTCGAGCTGCTGGCGAACGATTTCGCCGACGGCCTTCGGAGTGGACACCTCCGGGGTGAGGATCTTCAGACGCGGTTCGGCGAACTCGCCCTTCTCGAGGTTAACCGGGGCGGCCTTAATGCCGGAGCCACCAATGTCAACGCCGAATGCCTGTGCAGTCTCAATCATCTTCAACCTCTCTATCAAGGTATGTTATGGGTGTATTCGAACCGGTACGTATTATGGTAACTCGAAACATGCCCAAAATCGCGCGCGACATGCACAAATGGTGAGAACGATTGCACAAATTGTAATACTTAACCGAGTAAATATTTCATCGCCTGTTTTGCAAACGATTCGTCCCACGTCGGTACCGATTTTGAAAAAAGGCTTGCCCATCG
>OGYO01001216.1_pt1 | contig 14068 bp, 8 predicted proteins | sample 1576561 | NCBI WGS metagenome assembly OGYO01 (sample SAMEA3541507, study PRJEB24748) | human gut metagenome | biome: human gut; feature: human-associated habitat; material: faeces | place: China | collected 2012 | reverse complement strand
CTTCCTTATCAGATAACTTAATATCAAAATCATCATAAGCATCTATATATAAATATCTAACCATAGATATTTCATCATCTTTATTACGACCTTTAAAACTTCTATTAATTCTTACATTTTCAGCTTTACCACATTCTAAAGATAATATTCCATGACTTAAAACACTCTCAAATTTACTAAAATTAAATCCTACACCATGCATCAAAGTATCACTATTATATTTATATTCCATATATAACCACCAAAATAATAGTAACACAATATTAATTTCTTGTAAACCAAATAAATATCATATATAATTATTTCAAGGTGATAATATGTACTCTATAAAAAATAATAGTATAAATGAACTAATAATTAAAAATTCAAAATTTATAACATTACTATATAAAGTTGATGATATCAATATAATTAATTATTATTTAGATAAAGTAAAAGAAACATACAAAGATGCTACCCATTATTGTTATGCTTATATCATATCAGATATTAAAAGATCTAGTGACGATAATGAGCCATCAGGTACAGCAGGTATTCCTATGTTAGATGTATTAGAAAAAAACAATCTAAATAATGTATTAGCTATAGTAGTAAGATACTTCGGTGGAATTAAATTAGGAAGTGGTGGACTAATTAGAGCCTATAGCAAAAGTGTTAAAGCATGTTTAAATCTTGTAGATAAAGTTAAATTAACTAAAGGATATAATATAGATATAACCTTTAACTATAATGATACTAAGAAAATAGAATATCTCTTAAAAGATACAACTATTTTAAACAAAAGTTATAACGAAAAAATAACATATAATATAGATATAGATACAAAATACTTAGATATTTTAAATAAAAATAAAATTAATTATATAATAAAAAAAGAAGTATATATAGAAACTAACTATTAATTACTTCTTTTACTTTATCATATAATTCATCATTAATATCTTCAATACTTCTCATTATATTATCACTAACACAATCTATCTTAATATATTTATATAAATCCACTAATTCTAAATAAGTTCTCTCAGAATTCTTTAAATATATACTAGAAGATTCCAACTGATCAGGAGACTCTTCCCTATTCTTTTTAAGAATTAAAGCATTCTCATAAGGAACATATAAAAACATAATAGCATCAGGTCTATTCAATTCATTTATCTTATATTCTAACGTTTCTATTTTCTTAAACATTTTTCTTCTTTCACTCTTAGTCTTTAACATTCCTCCCTGATGAGCCATATTAGAACCAACATATCTATCTAATATAACATTAACACCAGAATCTAAAAGTTTATCTATCTTAGGTTTATTATAACGTCTATCTGCTGTAAAAAAATTAATAGACACTAACGGATCAACATTATCTGCCCCTTCCAAAAACCATCCCTTTTCACTTTTTAATTCGCTTTTACAAAGATATTCCTTTCCCAAATAACAAGCACCAATTATCTTACCCGTAGGAGTATCATAATCCGGATAAGCTAATCTTTCTGCTCTTATTCCTTCCCTATTAAGTCTATCTACTAATAATCTTGTTTGTGTTTCTTTTCCAGAACAATCTGTTCCCTCAATAACAATTAATTTTCCTCTCATATCATACTTCCTTTACATATAAATTATATCAAAATTATATTTAAAGAAAACACTTTTTAAAAAACTTTACTAATTACTTACACAATTTCCCTATAAAATATCCAAACAAAGATAAAGGAATCCCTATTAAATAACCAAATAAACTAGGACTATAAGTAATTATTTTCAAAAAAAGAATAACTATATTAGATAAACAAAAACCCAATATTGCCGAATAAGTTTTCGAAGAATATTTAGAAAATAACCATTTAACTACAATAGATATTAAAATAATACCCAAAAATAAACCAATAACAAAAAAGACAATCAACAAAAAATTATCAGCTATATAAACAACATTTGTTAAATTAGCTAACATCTCAATAACTATATTGTATATTCCCATAACCATAAATAAAGCAGTCCCTGATATACCTGGTACAATAGAACTAAAAGCTTCTATTATACCCCCTATAAAAAGAATAATATAATCAACAAAATTACCTTTTAACATATATGTATTATTAATAAAAGAAAAAGAAAAAATAGTAACAATCAGAAAAGACACACTAGTTATAATTATATTTCTATAATTATAACTAGTCTTATTAATTAATCCAGGTATTCCCCCAATAATAAGCCCCATAAAAAATAACATAGTAGGAATATAATGATTAGTATAAAAATAATTAATAATCTTACTAAAAACAATTATTGAAGATATTATCCCAATACCTAATAATAATAAATATTTAAAATTCTTTTTTATATCACTAGTAAAACCAGTAAAAGCCTGTATAGCCTTATCATATACTCCTAAAGTAATAGCAAGCATAGCTCCTGATACCCCAGGAACAATTTTACCTATTCCAATAATAAACCCTTTTAACATTAACCTCATAATAAATTATATGAAAAAAAGAAGATTTATTCATTATTTTTCTTCTTTTTCAAAACAATTCTAATAATATTTATAACTAATAACAAAGATATAACACTTATAAATATATATACATAACTTTTAGACTTCTCTATCTTTATATTATAAGTTTTACTACCATCATCATTAAAAACAGTTATTGTAATTAAACTACCATTTTCTAATTTATCATTTCCCTTTATTGATATATCTTTAACATTACTAGTTATCTTTAAAGATTTCTCATTTTTTATTTTTAACGTATATGAATATGTATTTTCATCAAAATTTAAATCATACCCCTCTACATTAATTTCTATAGGTTCACTAACATAAGGCGTAACAACAATATTAATACTTGCACTATACTTTCCATCCATACTACTAGCAGTAACAACAGCCTCACCCACATTAATTCCTTTAATAACACCTTCATCAGATACTGATAAAATTTCTATATTATCAACATCCCATTTCAAAGAAGGCAAATCTGCCCCACTTGGTAAAGCATTAAGAGTTAATTTTAAAGTTTTACCAACACTTATACTAAGAGACTCATCTTCAAATACTATTCCCGTTAAATCTAATTTTTTAACAATAACCTTACATGTATCTTTAATATCCTTTCCATTTATAGTAGCCGTTATAGTAGCTTCACCATCTGAAATAGCAGTAACAATCCCATTCTTAACCACAGCAACATCTGTATTACTACTTTTCCAAATAATTATACTATCAGTCAAATCTTGTGATAACTTGTACTCTAGTTTTTCCTCACTACCTTTATTTAATTCAATCATATCCTTAACAATATCAATACTAGAACTAATACTACTACTTCCACTACTTGAACTAGAACTTGAGTTAGAACTTGAACTAGAATTTGGCCTATTTATAACAGTAACATCAGTATATGCACTATATCTACCATCATTTGTAGTAACAGTAATCCTTGCCTTACCAGAAGACTTCCCAACTATTTTACCATTGCTAACACTAACAACATTAGTATTACTACTACTCCAAGTAACCCCTTTATTAGTAGCATTACTAGGTTTAATAGTATGTATAAGTTGATAACTTTGTCCAACATACATTTTAACAGTAGAAGCATTTAAAGAAACACCCGTTACCAAAACATTTGTAGGTTTAGAACTTTCTACCGTAACACTTGCCTCTACATATTTACCACTTCCATCTTGAGCAGTGACTCTAATCTTAGCCGTTCCTTCTTTTAATGCTTTAATGTTACCATTTTGATCTACACTAACAACATTAGTATCGTTACTACTCCAAATAACTCCTTTATTAGTAGCATTATTAGGACTAACCGTAACATTGAATTTATATGTACCATTAGGATTCAAAGTAACTGAAGTTGGTGATAAAGCAATAGAAGAAACAAGCACAGGTTGATTAGAATTTATAACATTTACTTTAACACTATCAGTTTTAACATTTCCATCATAATCCTTTACAGTTATTTCAATATCAGAACTACCAACTTCAAGCCCCTTAATAAGGGCATATCCAACACTATCTTTCATAGAAACTTTACTACTATCAGAATTAGTCCAATTTGCTTCTTTTAAAGTAGCATTACTAGGATTAAGTAAAAATTTTATAGTAACCTCTTCACCAATATTTAAATTTATACTATTAGAAAGAGTATTATTATTAACATCAACTAAAGTAACAGAATCAACAGATGTATACCGACTAATAACATTAACCACTATTGAATCAAAAGCCTCACTATTATCTTGACCTACTACTTTAATAACTACATTTGCCATACCTATTCCTACTGCGCTTACTTTTCCATCTTTATCTACTGAAACAACACCTGTATTACTACTAGACCACACAGTACTCTTAATATCAGCATTACTAGGACTAATATTATAAGTTAAACTTGATGTCTCACCTACCTTCAAATTAAGAACATTAGGGCTAATAGTCACAGAATCAACACCTATAATTGAAGGCTCATCATTCGTATCAGTCGTAAATGCTTTAACAAATATAGTTGATGAATTAGATGTAGAAGCATCAGTCCAAGTACTATTATTAAGGTAATAATTTTTTCCAGCAGAAATACCTACTTTATCATTAGATAACGTCGGATGAGCATTACCTTGAAATGCAAATATTTGACCATTTCCCTTTAGTCCTATAAAGAAATATTGTTGACTAATTATCTTAGAATTAGATAATTCACATGAATAATATCCATTATTTGTAATATTATTCTTTTCACAAATCTTATTATTACTATCAAATAAATCAGAAGGAATATCATTACTAGATGATGACGAAAAATAAACTTCAACACTCTTAGAACTAGAAGATTGAACATAAAAACCAACTGAATCTAATTTTTGATTTCCTTCACCATTTTTTTCAAAAATACTAACAACTTGTTTAGATGGAACACTTCCTAAACTATAACAATAATAATCACCAGCATATTGATAACTTTTACATCCTGAAGGATTATATTGATATATATGATCATATCCTACACTTTTAATTGAAGTTATAGCCATATTTTCATTATTCAATAAAAATGGATCATAATAAGAAATATAATATTCACCACTACTTCCATGCGTATTTCTAATTATCCAAGCACCATTTTTATCTGGCTTATATCCTTCTGCAAAATTATCCTTAGAATAATTATCATTCCATCCCACAATCAACGAAGCATGATAGTTGCAATTACTTCCATAACTACCATTTAAATTAGGACAATACGATGCTCTAGTATCAGTATTAAAACAAGAACAACCAGAACGCAAACTTCTACTATTAGTAGTAACACCTATTCCATCATTTATAAGAGACTTAATTGCATTAATTTTATTTGAAACAGCACTATCACTATCAGGATCAACTCCACCAATAACTTGTATTTCTGTAACATCATATATTTTTTTCTGATTAAGAACATTGTTTCTTGATACTAATGTATCACTACTATATTCCCCATTAAATGGAGAATTAGAATTAAGCGCTATAGGTCCATATCCTCCAGTTAAATACAAAATACTATGTAAAGCATATCCACCTTTACCAAGAGTCATAAAGCCATATTCATTAGCATTACTACCACTAAAAGCCTTAGTCAAATAAAATCTCTCATGTGAAACATTAACAATATTTTTACTATTAGACAAATTATATGTAGTACTATACTTATTTAATAAAGTTGATTCCAAAGCATTCATTGCAGAATATGCCCAACATGAACCAGTAGTTTGACTACGATAATTTGGCTTTGTTAATGTCTTAGAAGAAGGAAAAGAAGAAATATCGACTCCTTTAGTAGATTCTACAAAAGGAATAGCATTTTTATCTTCAATTAATAATGCACCAGTAAAACTATCTTCCAATTCTTCATCTAAACTATATGTAGACATAGCAATTATAGAAATAATTGAAGCTACAAAAATAACACTAATAGAAAATATTTTATATATGTTTTTAACTCTCATATAATACCTACCTTATAAACAAAGTATAATATAAAAGCAAATAAAAGTAAAGAGGAAAAAAATCTAAATAAAAGTATTGTAAAAAAAAATGTATAGTGTTAAAATAATAATATCTTCAAAAAAGATATATATGGCCCGTTGGTGAAACGGTTAACACATTACCCTCTCAAGGTAACATTCATGGGTTCAAATCCCATACGGGTCACCATATGCTGATTTAGTTTAGTGGTAAAACAGATGCATGGTAAGCATCAGAGGATTGTTCAATTCAATCATTCAGCACCATAAAAGCCGAAATAGCTCAATCGGTAGAGCATCTGAATCGTAATCAGGAGGTTGCGGGTTCAATTCCTGTTTTCGGCACCAAATTGATTGTTACTCGAACTTTTCGAGCTAAATAAAAATACTACTCACAAATTAAATTGAAAGTAGTTTTATTTTACCATTTACACATAATTGCAAATATACAAATTTATAATGTCGATGATTTTATTTTTTTAATATTGAATAAACCTTTGCAAAACATATTATTTTAAATCTAGTGAACAATCTAAAATCAAAGACAATTCTTTTGATAGTGATAATTGAAAAACTAGCTAAGCCATCTAGTTTTTTGTGGTACATTTTAAATTTTCATTTAAAGCAATGTTTTAAGATTGCATTGTAGTATTGTATTTGTGTATGATTTTTGGTAAAATAATAAATAGTGTTGTACTATTAAACATTTAAAATAATGAATAATGAATTTATACAAGAATTATATAATTTATATTCATAATAAAAAAATGAAAAACTTTTTTAAATTTGCTCAAGGTGAAAAAAGAGTATTATTAGAACTTAGTTTAGCAAATGCAGATATTTTGCCAAGCAATTTATGTCAAAAATTAGATGTAAGTAACCAAAGAATTACATCAATTCTTAATTCTTTATATGAAAAAAAACATATAACTATAAATATAGATGAAACCAATAGAAGAAAAACTAATATTAAATTAACACCCATAGGCAAAAAATATATTGATAAATTAAGTAGTGATGTATTAAAAGAATTAAATAAAACTTTAAGTAAAATTTCTTCAGAAGATATAAATAAACTGACTGAAATAATAGCCAATATAAATATAATATTAAATGAATAAAAAGAGTTTTTCTTGATAATGTTGGTAAATTTTATTTTTTCACAAACAAGTGTAAAATACCTGTTGTATTTAGATATTCAGTTAGTTTAAAAGAAGTAATAGATAAAGAAACATTACAACATGCTCTTAATGATATTCTAAAGTATTTTTCAAATTTTAATTGTCATTTAAAAAAAGAATATTTTGGTATTATTTAGAAACATCAAATAAAAGTGTTGAAGTTTAAAAAGAAAATGAACCCATTTGTTCTAAAATATATAAAGATGGAGATGATGTGTTATTTAGAGTAAGTTATTATAAAAAAGGATAAAATTTGAAGTTTTTCATATTTTGTTAGATGGTTGAGATAGTTTGATTTTCTTTAAATTTCTAATAAATATATATTTAATTTTAAAAGAAAAAGTGGAAGATATAGAATTAGAGGTTGATTCTTCTATTTTCGAAAAAAATGAGGACAGTTTTGATAAATACTACACAAAAGTAAAAGTAAAAATTCCTAAAGATAGAAAAGAAGAAAAATACCATTAATTATATGAAATATTATATTTCTACTAAAAAGATTTAGAATTAGCCCATAAATATAATGCTAGTTTAACTTATATTTATGCAATATTAGGGTTACTGGTTTTTGTTGGTTTACTTATCTTTTGTAAGGAAGATATTATAAAAGAATTTAAGAAAGTATTTAATTTTTAAGGAGATGAAAATATGGCTTATATAGAATTTAAAAAAGTGAATAAAGTTTATCAAATGGGTAGTGTTGAAATAAAAGCATTAAAAAATACTTCATTTGAAATTGAAAAAGGGGAATTAGTTTGTATATTAGGTCCTTCTGGAGCAGGAAAAACAACTTGTCTTAATATTTTGGGTGGAATGGATACTCTAACTGATGGTAAAGTAATAGTAGATAGAGTTAGAATAGACAAATTAAAAGATAAGGAACTCATTAAATACAGAAGAAATGATATCGGTTTTGTCTTTCAATTTTATAATCTTATTCAAAATATGACTGTATTAGAAAATGTAGAACTTGCAATTCAATTATGCAAAGATTATTTGGATCCGAATACTATTTTAGATAAGGTGGGATTAGGAAAAAGAAAAGACAATTTTCCTGCTCAACTATCTGGTGGTGAACAACAAAGAGTTGCCATAGCTAGAGCAATTGCTAAAAATCCTAAATTGCTTTTGTGTGATGAGCCAACAGGTGCTTTAGATTACAAAACAGGGAAGCAAATTTTAAAATTGTTAGAAGATACTTGTCGAAAAGAAAAAATGACAGTTATTATTATAACTCATAATGTTGCGATTTCTTCTATTGCTGATAAAATAATTAAGTTTAAAAATGGCGGTGTTGAAGACATTATCATAAACAAAAATCCTAAAAGAGTGGAAGATGTTGAGTGGTAAGATGAAGAATAAATTATTAAAACATATTTTTAAGAAAATAAAAGATAACAATAAAAGATTTCTTTCTTTGTTTTGTATGGCTTTTTTGGGAGTAGGTTTTTTCGCAGGTATTCAGTCTTGCGGACCAGATATGTTAAAAACATTAGACAATTATTATGATGAAAATAATGTATATGACATTGAAGTTATTTCTAATTTAGGATTAACAAATAAAGACATAGAAATATTAAAAAAAATAGAGAATGTAAAGCAAGTAATAGGAACATACGCCAAAGATACCTATTTAAAAATTGACAATAGAGAGTTTGTTTTAAGACTTATAGGACTTAATGATAATATTAACACAGTTTATTTAGAAGAAGGAAAATTTCCTAGTAACAATAGTGAAATCGTTGTTGATAGATTGGTTTTAGATGAAAATGATTTAAAAATAAATGATACCATTACTATTATGAATGAGAAAAAGAAAATTGTAGGTACAGTTCTAAGTCCATTGTATTTTTCAACTGAAAAACCTACAACTACACTTGGAAATGGCAAAGTAAATTATTATGCTTATGTAAATGAAGAAGTGATAAAGGAAGAAGCATTTACGAATGTTTATATTACAGTAAAACAAGCCAAAGAAATGTTAACGAATAGTGATGAGTATTTGGATACTGTTAATAATGTAATGAATTATATAGAGGATATTAAAGACGAAAGGCAAGATGCTAGATATAACGAACTTTATGGAGAAAAAATATTAGAAGCAAAGCAATATGGAATACAAATATATGAAAGTAATTTTATTAAACCAAAATGGTACATATTTGATAGAAGTGATAATGATTCTTATAATGAACTTATAAATGCAAGTGATAATCTAAATAAATTAGGTGATGTTTTTCCAATTATATTCTTTTGTGTAGCTATTTTAGTTAGTCTTATTTCCATGATGAGAATGATAGAAGAGGATCGAACAGAAAATGGTACTTTAAAATCATTAGGATTCAATAATTTTCATATAACATCTAAATATATTGTATTTTCGTTGTTAGCAACCATTACTGGAGGCATCATGGGGATATTGATAGGCTCTGTTTTGATTCCTTATGTCATTTGGAATATTTATAAAAAATTATTTTTAATACCCAAATTTATATATGAAGCAAATAATCTTTTTAACTTTATCGGTCTTTTAATATGTGTCTTTTGTATTTGTGGGACTGCTATATTTGTGTGTATAAAGAATCTAAAAAATGTACCTGCTAATCTAATGAGACCTAAATCTCCTAAAAGTGGTAAGAAAATTTTACTGGAGAATATTCCATTTATTTGGAAAAGATTAAATTTTTCTAATAAAATAACAGTCAGAAATATATTTAGGTATAAAAGTCGAGTTATCACAACAATATTAGGAATTGCAGGTTGTACTGCATTGATATTGGCAGGATTTGGGTTAAAAGATTCAATAAAAGATGTTACGAATTATCAGTTTGGACATATTTTAAATTATGAAAAAATAGTGATGTTAAAAGAAAATACAAATTATGAAAAGATAAAACAAGAAATAGAAAATGATACATCTGTTCGTAAAATAGTAGAAACCAACATTAATAATATTACAGTAGAATATAAAGGTAATACGCAAGAAGTAACAATGATTGTTGCAAATAATAATGAAGAATTAAAAGAAGTAATAACTTTAGATAGTGTTAAAGATAAAAATAATACAAATTTAATTCCTAGTGATAATTCAGTAATTATAAGTGAAAAAACAGCAACTCTTTTAAATATAGATGTAGGAGATAAACTTATAATGTTTAATGATGAGAATAATAAATATGAACTTAAAGTAGAACATGTTATAAAAAATTTTATTAACCAGTATTTATATATAAATAAAAACACTTATGAAAATACATTTAAAAATTATAAAATAAATTCCTTTCTAATAGATTTAGACAATTTAGATAAAAATGATAGTAATAAATTTGATGAGAAGTATATCAGTAAAAATGAAGTAACTTCTATTGTAAATAATGAAGATATAAAAGAAAATATCAATAGTATGTTAAGTTCGATTGATTCTATTGTAGCAATTTTAATTATTGCAGCAGCATTACTCGCATTTGTTGTTTTGTACAATCTATCCAATATCAATATTAGTGAAAGAAAAAGAGAAATTGCAACTTTAAAAGTATTAGGATTTTATAATAAAGAAGTAGATAGATATATTACAAGAGAAAATATTCTATTAACGATTATTGGAATTGTCATAGGTTTATTCTTTGGATCTTATTTAAGCCACTTTATTATATCCACTTGTGAACCAAATTATATTATGTTTATTAGACATGTTGATATATTGAGTTATATTATATCTGCTTTGACGACCATATTATTTACTGTTATTATAAATATAATCACACATTATAACCTAAAGAAGATAGATATGATAGAATCACTTAAAAATGTAGAATAAGTGACTATAAAGAGAACCTATAAATTACAATTTCTGCAACAGATTCAATAAAATCACATTAGTATCAATAATAAAATGATTAATTGTTAAAATAGTATTAGAGATTGATACAAATATTGTATTGATTACTTATTTTATCAAAAAAGTTTGAAATAGCTTTCTTCCTCGCACCAAATTGATTGATACTCGAACTTTTAAAGTTTTGAGAAAAATAAATTACTAACAAAAATGTTAGTTTTTTTATTTAAATAAGTAAAAACTAATTATGATAAATAAAAATATAATAATATATTTATTTATAATTATGAATAAAAAAGAAAGTAATCTTAATTAATATCCGCATCAAATAAAAGCTTTATTTTTTTATTCTTTATTTCAATAAAGCCTTCATCTTTTAGGGTTTTCAATTCCCTAGACATAGCTGACCTATTTACTGCTAGATAATCCGCTAAATCAGTTAAAGTAAATGGTAAATAAACAATACGATTATTTGAATTTTTAGTATTATTTTTAAAATATGCTAATAATTTATCACGAATAGTTTTATTAGTTAGAATTTCAATTCTTTCATTATTTTCTTGAATTTTCTGAGAAATTATTTTTAATAAATTTTTTAAAAACTGATTAAAATATTTAGTATTAACTTCATTATAGTTAATAATTTCATTAAAATCTATAATAACTATTTGTGCTTCTTCTTTAGCTAAAACATCATATTCCGTATTAGAAATGGATGAAATCATAGAACCAAAAATAGAATTTTCTTTCAAATCTTCAATAATTGTACGATTACCATAATAGTCAGTTCTAACAATTTGAAGATGACCAGTTATTAAAATACAAATAATGTTTTCATGCTTGACACTTGACAACATAAGATTATTTTTTTTCAATATCATAGTATGAGCCTCTAAAATCTTAAGTAATCTATGCTTTTCCAACGTATCAATATTAAAAAATAATTCATCCATATTTACGCCTCTTAATAAAATATTACCACTTTTTAATATTTGTTGCAATTGCAACAAACAAGAAAAATAAAATATATTATAATTATATCGACGATACAAAAATAAGGAGGAACAAAAATGAAAGTCATTAAAAGAGATGGACATATGGTAGAATGGTGCCCTGAAAAAATAGAAATGGCAATAGAAAAAGCTAATGCCGAAGTAGAAGAAGAAGATCAGGCTTCTAGTGTCCAAATAAAAAATATTATTAAATATATTGAAAAATTAAGAAAGAAAAGAATTTTAGTTGAGGATATTCAAGATATTATTGAAATAAAATTAATGTCTATTGGTAAATATGCCTTAGCCAAAAAATATATTACATATAGATATACTAGAGAATTAGTTAGAAAAAGTAATACTACTGATTTAGCAATTAAAGAATTAATAGATGGAGAAAATGAATATTGGAATACAGAAAATTCTAATAAAAATGCCAAAATAGTTACAACACAAAGAGATTATTTAGCTGGTATTACTAGTACAGATATTACTAGAAGATTTTTATTACCAGAAGATATAGTTAGTGCTCATGATGATGGAATAATTCATTTTCATGATGCTGATTATTTTGCTCAAAACGCATTACATAATTGTGATTTAATAAATTTAGAAGATATGCTTCAAAACGGAACAAATATTAATGGTGTAATGATAGAAAAACCACATAGATTTTTAACAGCAATGACCATTGCCACTCAATTGATTACAGCAGTAAATTCTAGTCAATATGGCGGAGCAACAATTACCCTTACCCATTTAGCACCTTTTGTTAGAGACAGTTATAATAGATATTTAGAAAAATATAAAAAACGCAAATTCAAAAAAGAAGATTGTGAAAAATATGCAAAAGAAGATTTAAAAAAAGAGATAGTTGATGGAGTTCAAACTTTTCAATATCAAATCAATTCGATGACAACGACAAATGGACAAGCACCATTTTTGAGTGTATGTATGTATTTAGGAGAAACAGAAGAATACAAAGAAGAACTAGCAATGATTATTGAAGAAGTATTAAATCAAAGAATTCAAGGAATGAAAAATGAAAAAGGTGTATATATTACGCCAGCATTTCCAAAACTTTTATATATCCTTGAAGAAGATAATATCCACGAAGATAGTAAATACTACTATTTAACAGAATTAGCAGCTAAATGTACTGCCAAAAGAATGGTTCCAGATTATATTTCTGAAAAAATCATGCTTCAATGTAAAATAGATAAAAATGGTAATGGTAATTGCTATCCATGTATGGGATGTCGTTCATTCCTAACCCCTTACGTAGATGAATCTGGAAAACCAAAATATTATGGAAGATTTAATCAAGGTGTTGTAACAATTAATCTAGTTGATGTAGCATTATCAAGTGATAAAAATATGGAAAATTTCTGGAATATCTTCGAAGAAAGACTAGAACTATGTCATAGAGCACTACAAATAAGACATAAAAGACTTAGTAAAGCAACTTCTGATGTAGCCCCAATATTATGGCAATATGGAGCATTAGCAAGACTTAAAAAAGGAGAAAGTATTCACGACTTATTACATAATGGTTATTCAACAATTTCTTTAGGTTACGCCGGATTATATGAATGTGTTAAATATATGACAGGACATAGTCATACTGATGGTGGTAAAGGAAAAGAATTTGGTTTGGCTGTTATGCAAAAAATGAACAATAAATGCAAGGAATGGAAAGAAGCAGAAAATATCGATTACAGCGTATATGGAACTCCTATTGAATCAACAACTTATAAGTTTGCTAAATGTTTAAAAGAAAGATTTGGAGTAATTAAAGGAATTACCGATCGTGATTATATTACTAATTCATACCATGTTCCAGTATTTGAAGAAATCGATGCTTTCTCTAAATTAAAATTAGAAAGTGAATTTCAAAAGTTAAGTCCTGGTGGAGCTATATCTTATATTGAAACACCTAATTTAACTAATAATTTAGATGCTGTATTAGAAGTTATTAAGTTTATCTATGATAATATTATGTATGCTGAATTAAATACTAAATCTGATTATTGTCATGAATGTGGATATGA
>OGYO01001206.1_pt1 | contig 14132 bp, 12 predicted proteins | sample 1576561 | NCBI WGS metagenome assembly OGYO01 (sample SAMEA3541507, study PRJEB24748) | human gut metagenome | biome: human gut; feature: human-associated habitat; material: faeces | place: China | collected 2012 | reverse complement strand
TAAGCGGTGTAGGTGAAGGACTGAAATCATACAATCCCAATATCGAAATCGTAGCAGTAGAACCAGACAGCTCAGCTGTCCTTTCTGGTGAAAAACCGGGCATGCATAAGATACAAGGTATAGGAGCCGGATTTATCCCCAGCACCTACAACACACAAGTAGTAGACAAGATAATAAGAGTCAAGGACGATGATGCCATCCGAACAGGAAGAGAACTTTCCCTCCAAGAAGGACTCTTGGTCGGTATTTCTTCGGGAGCTGCAACATTTGCAGCACTACAACTTTCTCAAATGCCAGAATATAAAGATAAAAACATCGTCGTATTGCTGCCCGATACCGGAGAACGATATTTATCAACCGTACTTTATGCCTTTGAAGAATATCCGCTTTAAAACAGAATTACAGTAACATACAAAATCATTGCAACTATGGACATCAAAAAACTTCATTTCGAAACACTCCAACTCCACGTAGGACAAGAACAGGCAGACCCAGCTACAGACGCACGAGCCGTCCCTATCTATCAGACAACTTCGTACGTTTTTCATAATTCAGCTCATGCAGCTGCACGCTTCGCCTTACAAGATCCAGGAAACATCTACGGAAGACTTTCCAACCCAACACAAGATGTCTTCGAAAAACGTATGGCTGCACTAGAAGGAGGTGTTGCTGCTCTTGCTGTTGCTTCCGGAGCAGCGGCCATCACATATGCGTTTCAAAACATCACTCGTACCGGCGACCATATCGTAGCCGCCAATACAATTTATGGTGGAACATACAACTTGCTGGCACATACACTGCCTGCATCAGGAGTAACCACAACCTTCGTGAATCCATGTCAAGTGGAAAATTTCGAACAAGCCATACAAGAGAACACCAAACTTATTTTTATCGAAACACTGGGTAACCCTAACTCGAATATCATCGACATAGCAGCTGTTGCCCAAATAGCTCATGCACATAAAATACCTCTGATAATAGACAACACCTTCGGCACTCCCTATCTGATTCGTCCAATAGAACACGGAGCAGATATTGTAATACACTCAGCGACTAAATTTATCGGGGGACACGGAAGCAGCCTCGGAGGAATTATCATCGATTCCGGAAACTTTGACTGGAAAGCATCTGGAAAATTTCCACAACTAACGGAACCAGACCCTTGCTATCATGGAATACGTTTCTGCGACGTAGCCGGAAACGCATCCTATATAGTCCGCATCCGAGCTATTCTGTTACGTGACACAGGAGCAGCAATCAGCCCGTTCAACGCTTTCCTTTTATTACAGGGCCTAGAAACTCTTTCACTTCGTGTTGAACGACACGTAGCTAATGCCCTGCAAGTAGCAGATTATCTAAGCAAACATCCCAAGGTAGAAGCCGTGCACGAGCATATATGTCCGGATTACTCGCTTTATGGAGTCAAAGAAGCCTATGGGTTTCTCACGCGCGGATGCGTGAACCGCTGCCCGTGGTGCGTCGTGCCCCATAAGGAAGGTGAAGTCCGGGCACATGCCGACATCGAGGAATTTCTCGACGGGCGTAAGCGTGCCGTGCTACTCGACAACAATGTCTTGGCTTCGGAGTGGGGACTTATGCAGATCGAGAAGATCGTCCGCATGGGCATCCGGGTAGATTTCAACCAGGGACTCGATGCCCGGCGTATCGCCCGCACGCCGGAGATCGCTGCGCTGCTCGCACGGGTCAAATGGATACGTTTTCTGCGCATGGCCTACGACAGCCGTGCCATGCAGGACGACGTTCATAAAGCCATAGAACTCCTCCGTAAGCACGGCGTTCCGGCCCGGAAGCTCTTCCTCTATGTGCTGATAAGGGATGACACCGAAGATGCACTCGGGCGTATCCGAGAGCTGAAAGCGTTGGGATGCCAGCCTTTCGCGCAGCCGTACCGGGATTTCGAACACGAGGGGAAACCCTCGCGGGAGCAATGGCGGCTGGCCTACTGGTGCAACCGCAAGCCGCTGTTCTACTCCGTGGATTATGAGGAATACCGAAAAAACCGAACTTAACAATCGAACTTATGAACAGACTGAAAATCAAATATGCCGTCGCGTACGGCTTTCTTGCAGCAACGGCGGTCGCGCTTATCGCATCGCTATTTGCGGGCTGCCATGTCTACGAACACGAAGAGGTGGAAATTATCCGCTGTCCGGTGATCGAAGCCGACACGATCGACATTCCCGGCTGGGATAAGGAAATCGCAACCCCCGAATTTTAACCGCTGTCACGATGAAAAAACTGTTGATTTGGCTCCCGGGCATGCTTTCGATGCTCGCAGCCTGCACCGAAGCGGTAGAGATACCGGCTCGGGCGCCCGAAAAACAATCGCCCGTCAGGGTCGAACTGCATCTGACGACCGAGCAGCAGGCCGCCACCCGCGCAATGGATGAAAATTGCATTCGGGATGTGAATTTGTATCTATACGGAGATACAGAATATCATTTTTATTTCCCCTCCGTTTCCTCGCCGCTGGTGTTCAACGTCCTTCCCGGCAATTATCGGAGTTATGCGATTGCGAACGCCGGACAGGATCTGGGAGATAAAAATGCGTTCAAGATCCAGTTTTACGAAACAGCGGTAGACGTGATGGTCTCTTCGGACGCTATCCCGATGACGGATCGGGGAACATTGGCGGTCGATGGCGCTGGCCGGTGTACCCCCTCATCGCTTCGCGTAACGCGCAGTGCGGCGAAGATCGCCTATACCATCGAGGTCGCCGACGCCGTCGCACCGTCGCTCCGTCTTCGCTCTGTGCAGTTCTGCAATCTGCCGCGGACGATACGTCCCTTCGATTCGGGCAGTATTTCCTCGACGGTCGAGGCGAACTACTATGACGGCGAGGCGATGCCTGTCGGCAATGAACGGAGAACCGCGGGTACAGCGTATCTTTTCGAGAACTTGCAGGGCTCGGTAGACACGATCACCGACCAGAAGGACAAGTGCCCTGAAAATGCTCCGTCCTGTGCCACCTACCTGCGGATTCTCGCGGAACGGAGCGCGGACAAAGCCCTTGTCGAATACATCGTTTATCCGGGTGAAAATAACACGTCGGATTTCAATGTCCGCCGAAACACGTGGCATAATCTGGAGCTTGTTATCAGGGGCGAAGATGAGATCGACAACCGGGTTCTCGTCTACGACGGCCTGTATTACGGAACGGCGAACTGCCATATCTGCACCGGCGATCAGGTTACGTTCGATGTTACCCCGTATCGCACGTCCCGCAGCCGCAATTACGCCTATCTGGGAATCGAGGCGGGCGATGAATACGCTCCGGCATCCGCCGGGCTGCTGTGGCAGGACAACAAGATCATTACAGGATTCACGCTTGCGGACAACCGTCTTACGGTGCACACGAACGGTCAGCGGGGCAATGCGCTCGTCGCGGTGTACGATGCCGGCGGGACGATTCTCTGGAGCTGGCATATATGGTGCCTGCCCGGCGATCGGCCGCAGGACGACCGGTATACGAACCGAGCGGGCGAACAGTTCCTTGTCATGGATCGGAATCTGGGAGCCATCGGTACGGATTTGAAAACCCGCTACGGACTGGTCTACACATGGGGGCGCAAAGATCCCTTTACGTCGAACGAGGTCTACAACGCCGCAGGACGTAAGGATCGGTTCATAAACCATTGGCCGACAATCTACACCACGAACGAATCCGAAGCCAAAACATACGATCTGACCTATATGACCCGGCACCCGACGACGTATGTCTATACGGGGTGGTACGCCAAACTTTATACCTATTACGACAATGCCCTTTGGGGCGATCCCGCGCCTGTGGACACTTACGGTTGGGCGAGTGCGAAAAGCGTGCATGCCCCCTGTCCCGAAGGGTACCGGCTGCCGAGCCGTTATACATGGACGGCTTTCGAGAATTACGTTTTTCCCGGAGAACCATATGTGGTCGGAGCGTTCGACAACGGCTATTGGTTCCAGCGCTTCAGGGGAGATACGAAGGGGACGTTTTATCCCGTACCGGTCGGGAACGACGATTTTTGGCTGGATCGTGACGGCGTTGCCGTCATGCTGACCGGAGCGGCGTCCGAACCGACATCCGCTACGCCGTATCCGACCGTCTATTTCAAATTCGAGATCAACAGCGGGTGGACGAACTTCGAAGGCGGAAAAGGCAAAGGGCTGGTGCGTTGTGTCAGGGAATAGATATTATTTCCGATTCTGTCTTGTAAAATCCTCTGAAATTTACCGTTCATGTCCCGAATCGCAGATTTTTTAGACCGCCTCATGAGGCGCAAGGTTCCGGCGAGTGTTTTCGTTACGATGAATCCGCAGATGCAGGCCGTGCGTATCGCCGTCCGAGAAAACGGACGTCAGTCTTTCGAAGATTATATACGCGAACAGGTTGCCGCCTGCTCCCGTTCATCGGTCGTTCCTGACCACACGCTGCTGCATCTGACCTTTCCCGACAGCAAAGCGATTCCGTCGCGCCGAAGTACGACGAACGAATATTTTTACGGGAAGCTGGCTCCGGCTTTTATCCGGCAGGATATACACCCCGAGCCGGCCGTTTCGCTCCGGGATGCGGCTTTCGCACTCTCGAAAGGTCTTTCGCCCCTCTCTCCGGCAGGGCGGCGGGAACAGCTGATGCGCGATTCCGAATACCGGAGATTTACGATGCATTGTGCCCGTACGGCGCCCGACGATGCACCGCTCTATCGGGCTGTAACCTCTTCGCAGGGAACTTATCTCTTCAGCGATACGCCCAAGGGCCGGCGGGCCATGTACTGCTATATGCAATACATGACGGATCGTTTCTTCGGAATGCGGACTGATGCAGATACGCTGAAAATCTATGAATTGAAACATTTGCCGCCCCGAATCGCCGCGATGGCGGACAAGTGTATCGACAAATTCGTGAAAAGCGACCTGAAAAGCGAGTATCCGGGACTGGAGAGATCCCGATACAGTTTTACCGAGGAGAAGTGGATTCCGACATCGGTACTTTCGGAAGGCGTATGTTCGGCAGCATATTCCATATCGCCGTGCTACGAGGACTTCAAGAGGTTCGTTGCCGGGAACCGGACACAGGTATCGTCAGGCAATCACGATCTCGCAACGCTGTTGTATATCGCGGAAAACGGGTACGCCGCATCTGTAGCCGACGACGGGTTGCATCGTTTCAGACATCGGGAGTTCTTCTCCGAGGTGGCGTCGAAACTCCGGGATTGCGACCGGGCGCGTATGGGAAACCGGCAATCGACGCACGACTTCGGGTACGGTGCCTTGCAGCAGCAGGCCCGTGAAATCGCAGCGGGTATTCTTCGCACGGAATACAACATTCAGAACGGGAGATTCCTGACGGAATACAAAGAGTCATTGCCGGATGCGAAACAGCATGTTTCCCTGCCCGGAACGGGCACCGTAACCAAAAGGCGGGAAACGGAACGCAGGCTGCGGCATTCCCGTCCTGTCAGCGGCAAACGTGCCGCAATAAAAATGTAACGAATATGCGGGAAGACCGGATACGAAGTATTTACCTGACGCTCGACTGAACGCTGCATGCCGTACGTTTCGCTGTCGGAACGAACGGCGAAGAGGGTTTCAGGCATCACATCTCCGAAGAGTTGAAAAAGACGACACCCGGACGGGCGCTCGAAAACCTGTTCTATCTGCAATACGATCTGCCTCCGGAAGCATCCTTCCATGCGACGACGGAAGAAGCGAAGCGGCCCGATGAACTATACATGCGGAAATTATTGCCGGAATTGACTCGTCTGAAGTTACAGCCCCGTCATGTCGTGGCGAATGACGAGGCGTATTATGCGGTGATGAAAGGCGTAATGCTCTTTACACCGGAAGCAGAAAAGCTGATGCTGACGGAGGATTACTTTTCGGCACGACGGCAAATCCGGCTGTGTGCACCGGATTTGAAACGACGAAATGAAACACGACGGCATCCGATGCCGGTGCTTAAATTATACTAAATACTAATTCATAAAACATTCGACTTATGGAAGTAACCATGATGGAACACGATGCCTATCTGGAACTGAGAAGGCGTCTGTGCGGCCTGTCGGTCGCCGTAACGGAATTGTATCGTAAGGTAGCTCCGCCCACACGGGAGAAATGGCTCAGCACGCAGGAAGTATGCGAGGCGCTGCATATCTCGCAGCGGGCTTTGCAGAATTACCGCGATCGGGGAATCATCCCATATTCCACGATAGGTTCCAAATTCTATTACCGGGAGACCGACGTCGAACGCGTCATCCGCGAAGCTCTGATCCGCAGATAGTATGTCGGACATTATTACGAAGCGATCCGAAGAGTTCAAGGAACTGACGGATTGGATGGTGCAAACCACGCGCGAGATCGAAACGGCCATGAAACATTTGCGGCCGACGATCGGTCAGGAGCATTATCTGACCGGAGATGAGATTTGCAGACGCTTCCATGTGTGCAAACGGACGTTGCAGACCTTGCGGGATACGAAAGCGATTCCCTATACGACGCTCGGCGGGAAAATCCTCTATCCCGAATCCGGTATCTTCGAGGTGCTGAAGAAAAACTACCGCGACTTCCGGCCCTGGAATAAGTAAACGAACGGCGACCAGACTGATCTGGTCGCCGTCCGTTTAGGGTTAAGCCTCTTTGGAAAGCAGCCGGGTCGTAGGCTGTGTGAGTTCATACAGATTGCCGATGCGCTGCGTAAGAAGACGTACGTCTTCCTTCATCTTGTTGGCGGTTAATTTGGCATAGATCTGAGTCGTCGTAATCTGCTTATGTCCGAGCATCTCCGAGACAGTCTCAATGGGAACGCCTTTCTCCAGCGTGACCGTCGTTCCGAACGTATGCCGACCGATGTGCGTCGATAGGTTTTTGGTAATGCCGCATTTTTGGGCAATACGTTTTATCGTTGTACACATACTTTTCCGATCTTTCACGGGAAAGACCCGCGTTTCGTCGATTTTACCCGGATACCCCCTATATCGTTCGATAAGCTCTTGCGCAATGGGCAGCAACATGATGTGATAAGGCGTACCGGTCTTCTGACGGCGATTGTAGATATATTGTTCTCCCGTCGGAGTTGTTACGATATGATCGTAAGTCAGATTCTTCAGATCTATATAAGCCAGTCCGGTGAAACAACAGAAAATAAACATATCCCGCACGGCCCGCTGCCGATGATAACGCAATTCTATATCCATAAGCCGTTGTATTTCTTCGTCGGACAGGAACATGCGGGGCTTATAATCCGGTGCACATTTGAACGCCAGAAAGGGATGACGGTCTATCCAGCCTTGCTCAACGGCTACATATAAAACACACTTCAACGTCTGGGTGCGTTTGAAAGCCGTTGTCTTGCCGCAATGTCCGTCTGAGAGCATCCATGCGTAATATCTTTCGATGAACGTAACATCCAACTCCTTCAAAGTCACATCTTCCAGTTTTTTCAGAACCAGATACCGCACCAGGCAACGGCGTTCTTCCATCAGCCTATCGTAAGTACGTTGCGCTCTGTCACGTCCGATTCTCGCTTTTATAGAATCGGCATGGTAGTCGAAAGCTGCGATAAGCGTTTTATATCGGTCGCCGAAACCATGGTAAGCATTCTTGACCTTATTGGCCGTGACATACGCATCACGGTCACTGATCGACTGATAGTGTTTGGCGATTTGAGCTTTGATGTTTTCAAGCATCTGGTGAATTTCGCGCGAAAGCGTATTTCGTTGCGATTTCAGATAATTGGTTTTCTCATCCCATAGTGCCGGGTCGATATTCAACTTGCAACTGAAACCGGCTTGCGTGCCATTGACCGTGATGCGCCCCATGACCGGAACTTTCCCGTCTTTCGAGATTTTATCCTTTTTCAGATAAAACAGAACTTTGAACGTACTTTTCATAACTCAACAATTTTTAATGTGACAAAGGTATCGGTTGTTGAGTTCTCAAGAATTACGTATATTTGCGCAAGAAATTGTAATTCAGTAGCATATATGCTATTATAAAGCAATTCGACGGGGTTACGATTTGGTAACGAAACTCCCGTCGAATTCTACTTTTAATAGCCTTTGCATCCGAAATCCGTGTAAATAACAGAATTTTAATATATTGATTTTCCGCTATTTACATTTTGTCTATTCCAATTATAAAAAAACACTCATCCCCAACAGGAGGTTCCCTTTTTTATCGGGTATGGGAATATGGTTATTTGCCGAGCCCCATTTTCTCGATCAGCGCCCTGGTTTCGGGTTTGTGGCCGCGGAAGCGCACGTAGAGTTCCATCGGATGCTCGGTACCGCCCTTCGAAAGGATATTCTCACGGAACGAGCCGGAGACCTCGCGGTTGAAGATGCCCTTTTCCTTGAAGAGCGAGAAGGCGTCCGCCTCCAGCACCTCGGCCCACTTGTAGCCGTAATACCCCGCGGCATAGCCACCCGAGAAGATATGTCCGAATGCCGGGGCCATCGCCGTTCCGGGAACTACGGGCAGCACCTGCGTCGGGGCCATCGATGCGACCTCGAACTGCTCGACATCGCCCTCGAAAGGCTCGGTGATCGTATGCCATGCCATATCGGTCAGGCCGAACGAAAGCTGGCGCACGTTGGAATAGGCCGCCAAATAGTTCTGTGCGGCGACGATGCGGTCGACGACCTCGGCCGGGATCGGCTCGCCCGTCTGGTATACTTTTCCAGATAGTCTGGTAATGCACGGCCCACAGGTCGAGGAACTCCTTCTCGGTAGCCCAGTTCTCCATGATCTGCGAAGGCAGCTCCACGAAGTCACGGTAAACGCTCGTTCCGGTCTGCGACTCGTACTTGCCCTCGCCCAGCATGCCGTGGAGCGAGTGGCCGAACTCGTGGAGGAAGGTTTCCACCTCGTCGAAGGTCAGCAGCGAAGGGGCCGTTTCGGTAGGCTTGGTGAAGTTCATCACCAGCGACACCAGCGGACGGGTCTCCTTGCCGTCGACGATCTTCGCACCGCGGAACTCGGTCATCCATGCCCCGGAACGCTTCGATTCGCGGGGAAAGAAGTCCAAGTAGAGTACCGCCATGAAACGGCCGTTCTCGTCGGTCACGTCGTAGGCCGTCACGTCGGGATGGTACACCTCGATCTTGTCGTTGGGCGTGAAATTCAGCCCGTAGAGCTTGTTGGCGAGCATGAAGACGCCCTTGCGGACGTTTTCAAGTTTGAAATAAGGTTTCACCAGCTCGTCGTTGAGCGCATATTTCTCGTGCTTGTACTTCTCGTTGTAATAGCCCCAGTCCCACGGCATGAGCTGGCCTTTGAATCCGAGCGAAGCGGCATAGTCGCCGACGGTCTCATAGTCCCGGTCGGCATAGGCTTTGGTCTGGGAAAGCAGCTCGTCGAGGAAGGCCATGACCGTCGGGGTGTTCTCGGCCATGCGGCGTTCGAGCACGTAGTCGGCATAGCATTTATAGCCCAGCAGGTTGGCGATCTTCAGGCGCAGGTTGGCGATCTGTTTCACGACCAGCGTATTGTCGTTCTCGCCGCCCAATGCACGCGAATTGTAGGCACGCCAGAGTTTCTCCTTGAGCGCACGGTTCGACGAATAGGTCAGGAAAGGCACATAGCTCGGCGCCTGCAACGTCACCGTCCAGCCCTTTTCACCGCGCGCCTTGGCATCGGCGGCCATGCCCTCCTTCACGAAGTCCGGCAGTTCGGCCACGACCTTCGGATCGGTGATGTTGATCGAGAAGGCATTGGTCGCAGCCAGGGCATTCTGGCCGAATTGGAGCGTTGCGGCCGACAACTCGGACGAATACTTGCGGTAGAGCTCCTTGTCCGCGTCGGACAGGGCGGCACCGTTGCGTGCGAAGCTCTGGTAGGTATCCTCGAGCAGTTTCTTGTCCTCTTTCGAGAGGCCGCGGCCGGGTTTCCCGTAGACTGCCTTCACGCGGGCGAAGAGTTCGGGGTTGAGCGAGATGTCGTTCGACAGTTCGGTCAGCTTGGGCTGCACGCGCAGTGCGATCTGCTGCATTTCGTCCGACGTATCCGCTTCGAGCAGGTTGAAGAAGATACCCGAGATACGATCCAGCAGCGCACCGTGGCGCTCCAGAGCCACGATGGTATTGCCGAAGGTCGGCTTCGAGGGGTTGGCGACGATCGCGTCGATCTCGGCATGCGAGCAGGCGATGGCCGCGTCGAACGCAGGCTCGTAGTCCGAGAGTTCGATCTCGGAGAACGGCGGGGTCTGGTGGGGCGTATTCCACTCGGCCAGCAAGGGGTTCGAAGTATCTAATTCGGGCAGTTGCGCCTTGGGAATCGAATTGTCGGCGCACCCGGCCGCCATCGCGGAAAAGGTCATGATGATAAATGCTTTTTTCATGTTATTGCAAATATTGGGTTAATTTTACGGATGAGGGCTATTCCTGCCGTACTTCGGGCTGAAGGGGCGCTTCGCCTTCGTCGTCGGGTTCCGGTTCGGGTTCGGGTTCGTCCCAGAGTCCGCGGCTGCGCAACATCGCCCGCTTGTCGGGATCGGCACCGCGGAATGCCCGGTAGAGCGACATGCCATCCTCCGAACCGCCGCGCGAAAGCAGCTTGGCGCGGAAATCTGCGGCGATCTTCTTGTTGAACAGGTCGCCGCTCTCGCGGAAGGCCTCGAACGTATCCTTGTCGAGCACCTCGGCCCAGGTATAGAAATAGTAACCCGCCGAGTAGCCGCCGTCGAAGATATGGCTGAAATAGGGGTAACGGTAGCGGGGCTCGATCTGCGGGATCAGGCCTCGCTTCTCGTTGAGCGCCTGCCGCTCGAATGCCATCGGGTCAAACGGTTCGTATTCGGTGACCGAGTGGATATCCATGTCGGAAAGCGACGCGGCGATCAGTTCCGTGGTGGCGAAACCCTGGTTGAAGAGTTCGCTCTTGCGGAGTTTGTCCACGAGGTATTTCGGGATCACTTCGCCCGTGCGGTAATGCACGGCATAGTGCTTCAGCATCTCGGGTTCGAATGCCCAGTTCTCCATGACCTGCGAAGGCAGTTCGACGAAATCGCCCTCGACCTCCGAGAGGCCGCGGTATTTCACGTCGTGAAACAGGAAGTGGAGCGCATGGCCGAATTCGTGGAAGAGCGTTTCCGTCTCGTCGAGCGTCAGCAGTGCGGGCGTATTGCGTACCGGGCGCGTGAAGTTGCAGACAACACTCACCACGGGCGCCACGCGCTTGCCGTCCTTATAGGTCTGCTCGACATAGTTGCCGCACCAGGCGCCCTGGCTCTTGCCGTCGCGGGGGAAATAGTCGAAATAGAGCACACCCAGGTGCGAGCCATCGGCATCGAGCACCTCGTAGGCGACCGCATCGGGATGGTAGAGCGGCACGACGATCGGCTGGAAGGTGATGCCGTAGAGGCGGTTGGCCAGGTAGAAGATGCCGCCCTGCACGTTCTCGAGCGAGAAGTAGGGACGCAGCATCTCCTCGTCGAGGGCATAATTCTGCTTGCGCAGCTTCTCGGCGTAATACCACCAGTCCCACGATTCGAAGGTGGCACCGGGGATGTCCTTCTGCAAAAGCGTGTCCATCTCGGCCAGCTCGCCCTTGGCGCGTTCGAGCGCCGGCGTCCAGATCTGGTCGAGCAGGCCGTAAACGGCATCGGTCGTACCGGCCATCTCGTCCGCCACGACATAGGCGGCGTAAGAGGGATAGCCCAGCAGGTGTGCCTTCTCCGTGCGCAGGCGGATGAAATCGTTGATGAGCTGCTTGTTATCGTATTCGTCGCCGTTGTTGCAGCGGTTCAGGTAAGCCTTGTATATTTTCTCGCGCAGGTCGCGCCTGGTAGAATAGGTCAGCAGCGGAATCAGACTGGGCTTGTGGAGCGTGAAGACCCACTTGTCGCCCTTGCCCATCTGCTGGGCCTTCTCGCGGGCGGCATCGCGGATGCCTGCCGGCAGCCCGTCGAGTTCGTCCGACTTGAGTTCGAGCACGAAATTGTTGTTTTCTGCGAGGATGTTATTCCCGAATTTCACGGCCGTGAGCGACAACTGCCCGTTGATCTCTTTCAGGCGGGCCTTCTGCTCGGCGTCGAGCAACGCCCCGGCACGCACGAAGGAGTCGTAGGTTTTCTGCAACAGGCGCATCTGCTCGGCGTCGAGCCCCAGCGCCGCACGCCTGTCGTAAACCTCCTTCACACGGACGAAGAGCTTGTCGTCGAGGCGGATCTTGTCCCTGTGCGCGGCCAGCAGGGGCATGGCCTGCTCTTGCAGGGCCTGCATGCGGTCGTTGGTTTCAGCGGCACACAGCATGCCGAACACCAGTTCGGTCTGCGCGAGCATCTGCCCGGCATTGTCATAGGCAAGGATCGTATTTTCGAACGTGGCCTCGTCCTTGTTCGAGGTGATGGCGTCGATCTCGGCCTCGTGCAACGACATGCCGCGTTCGAAGGCGGGCATGAAATGCTCGGGCAGGATCTTGTCGAACGGCGGCACGCCGTGCGGCGTATCCCATTCGGTGAAAAACGGGTTTTCCCCGGCCGTTTTCCGGGAATCGCATGACGCAAGTGTCATAAGCAGTAAAAGTGTTGTGAATAATCCTGCAATACGTTTCATCTATCGTGTTATTTTGTGTAACTTTGCAATCGCCGACGGCGGAGGCATCTTCGATGCGTCCGCACAGCGATGCAAAGTTAGTAATTTATAACAGGTATGCAACTTTTTTACGCCCCCGACATCACGCCGCCCCTCTATACGCTGAGCGAAGAGGAGTCGAAACATTGTGTCCGCGTGCTGCGTCTGGGGCGCGGCGATACCCTCCATATAACTGACGGAAGGGGCAATTTATTTTGTTGCCAGATCACCGACGACAACCCGAAACGATGTACGGTTCGCGTCACCACGACACAGGCGCAGTGGGAACCGCTCCCCTACCGGCTGGTGATGGCCGTGGCGCCGACCAAAAACGCCGACCGCTTCGAATGGTTCCTTGAAAAGGCCACCGAGGTGGGGGTCAGCGCCATCGTCCCGCTCGAAACGGAACACAGCGAACGCCGCGTCTTCAAACCCGAACGCGCGGGGAAGGTCATCACGGCGGCGATGAAACAGTCGCTCAAGGCCTACCGCCCGGAGCTGCACCCGCTTACGCCGTTCCGCGAGGCCGCAGCCAGGCCGTTCGATGGGCGGAAATTCATCGCTCACTGCGCCCCGGCGCTGTCGCCCGCAGGCAAAATCTACCTGCCCGCGACGCTCCGCAAAGGCGAGGCGGCGCTGGTCTTCATCGGCCCCGAAGGCGATTTCTCGGCCGAGGAGATCGCTTTCGCGTGCGCCAACGGGTTCGAGGAGATCACCCTCGGCACGCAGCGCCTGCGCACCGAAACCGCAGCCGTCGTCGCCACGGTCATGGCGTCGGTGGCCAACGCCGGACAATAAAACGGCCGGGCGGGGAGCACAGCCGCCCCGGAACCCCGCCCCTGCGGCACGACTGCAACACTGCCGGATTAAGTAAAGAACACGGAAAACATGCAACGACTTCGTACCATTTTCGCCTCCTTCTTCAAGATCGGGCTTTTCACCTTCGGCGGGGGATACGCCATGCTGCCGCTCATCGAGCAGGAGCTGATCGCCAAGCGCGGCTGGATCGAGCACAAGGAGTTCCTCGACCTGCTGACCCTCGCACAATCCGTCCCGGGCCCCATCGCCATCAACACCTCGGTGTTCGTAGGCTACAAGATGCGGGGGCTGAAAGGCGCCGTGGCGGCATTGCTGGGCAGCGTTCTGCCGTCGTTCGTCATCATCCTCGCGATCGCGCTCCTGTTTGCCGACATCCGCCACAACCCCGTTGTGGACGCCGCATTCAAAGGCATGCGCCCGGCCGTGGTGGCACTGATCGTTGTGCCGGTGATCTCGCTGGCGCGGGAGATGCATTGGGCCATGTTCGCGGTGATCGCCGCGTCGGCGCTGGCCGTATGGTACCTGGGCTGGTCGCCGATCTATATCCTGATCGCAGCGGCCGCCATCGGCATCGCATGGACATTATTCATCGCTAAAAAAGCAGGCAAATGATCTTCTGGCAACTGTTCGTAAGCTACCTGAAAATAGGGTTCTTCGGCTTCGGAGGCGGTTACGCCATGCTCTCGCTCATCCAGAACGAAGTGGTCGTCCAGCACGCCTGGATGACCAACGCCGAATTCGCCG
>OGYO01001195.1_pt1 | contig 14195 bp, 7 predicted proteins | sample 1576561 | NCBI WGS metagenome assembly OGYO01 (sample SAMEA3541507, study PRJEB24748) | human gut metagenome | biome: human gut; feature: human-associated habitat; material: faeces | place: China | collected 2012 | reverse complement strand
CTCTTCATAAAATTTTTCCAGGATATTTTTAGCCAGCCCGAACCAGTGCAGCCCCGTGCCGCCCACAAACATCAGCACCGCGCCGATGGACAGGATCAGCAGCGTGCCGGACAGGTGCGGCTCCAGCAGCATGAGCACCGTGACGACCCCCAGAATCAACGCGAACGGCACAACGCCTGTGGAAAACGACTTCATCCTGTCGTGATTCAGTGAGATGATATGCGAGAACACCAGAACAATCGAGAATTTTGCGATTTCACTGGGCTGCAGCGTGCCCAGCCCCGGCAGCACGATCCACCGCTTGCAGCCGTTGTACTCCGGCATGAAAAGCACGATGGCAAGCAAAAGCAGCGAGATCCCCAGCATCGGCCAGGCCAGCCTGTGCCAGACGTGGTAGTCCACCAGGCTGGCCGCGTACATAGCCAGCACGCCCAGCGCCGCAAACAGCAGCTGCGGGCGGATGTAGGTGTAGGCGTCGCCGCGGTGGTAGAGCGCCACCGCGTACCCCGCGGAGAACAGCATGATGAGCCCGTAGCTCAACAACAGCAGCAAGATCAGCAGAAACGGTATGTCGAATGTCGGCAGCGATGCCGCCCGCGCCCGAATCCTTTGTACAAGTGCAGCCATAACAAAGCCCCCTGCGCAGAGTGTACGCAGGGGGCGGCGGGTTTATGCTTTTGTCAGCGGTTCAAATCAAGGCTCAGCATCGTGTAGCCGTTGGCGCCGCTCTGGATGCTCTGGCCAATGGCCTCATAGCAGGCCTGCAGGACCTCCATGTTGGGCTGGGGCGCGTCCGGGTCGGTGATGGTCCCGGTGGCAAGAGCCTCGTTATAATTCTCAATAATCTGGGCACAGATGCGGCGGCGATCCCGCAGCGGTGTCAGCAGATTGGCCATCCACTGCTGGTACATACCGTGGTAGTCGCTGCCGTGGTCAGCAAACAGAAAGTAATATTCCTGCTCGACCTCCATGGGCGACGCCTGGCAGCGGTAGAAATCCCCCAGTGCCTTGCGCTTTTTATCGGTGGAGTATTGCAGGATGTCCGACAGTCCATTGAGGAAAAGCTCTGGGTGCCGAATCCATTTGGAGTACGGCTCCACCTGCACTTTTAGTGCATCAAAGACGGCCAGAAAATCCTCAAGCGCGATCTTCATCTCGCCCTTTTCCCATTTCTGGATCGTGCGCTTATCCCGGCCCAGGCGGTCTGCCAGTTCCCGCTGTGAAACACCCGCCGCCTCCCTCGCAGCGGTCATTGCTTCTGCCACACGGCATCGATATGCGGACATAACATCTTCTCTCCCCTCAAAACGCGATTCACCGCCGGAAAAACAGCAAAGCGGCGGTGCAAAATGCGCCGCCAAAATTCCCGGCACTGGTTGTGTACTTTGCACACCGGGATATGCTATATTGTGAAGGGCGGCATCCATAAGTACACTAACACTACCGTAATTTTACTCTAGTTACCATTTTTTGTCAATATATTTTGTTATGTAACATAGCAGGAGTGGGTGAAAATCGTGTATACCTATCGCGTTGTCTGTCAAAAGCTCTCCGCGCCCGAGCTCGGGCCCTACACTACCTACGGCATTCTGGCCGCGCGGGACCTCCGCGGCTGCCAGCAGGTCGTGCAGTTTATCTCCGACGTATCGTTGGACCGCGCCTTCGTCGAGGCCCTCGCACGCCGCTGCACCGCCGCCCAGCTCGACCCCTGCCACCTGCTGGACGTGGTCGAGGATGCCATTGGCGGGTAAAGCCTTCCGCCCCCAAAGGCTTCGACCAGTGGCGAGGTGCGCCCTTTTGCCGGGTGTCCTATAGCGCAAGGGACACCTCTCACATGCTGTTCCCGGCAAGCGCAGTCCTTGCCCGGGTGTGTTTGCCGTGCGCCTTTTTATGCGGCCACCGCAACTTGCTTGTCAGCTCCTGCTCATACTCCGGCGTGGCAAAAAATCACATTCGTGGCCTATTGAATATGTAGAGGCGACCATTGGTCGCCCGCCAACTTGGCGCAGCAACGCCTTTTCCGGGTAAGTTTTTTCACAGGCAAACGGGCACGGGCGAGCAATGCTCGCCCCTACAAGAGTTTTTTGACAGTCTGCATACTCAGGGAAGATATAAGATTCCATCTTCAACTTGAACATTGGTGTGCCGCATAAGCTGACCCCTGCCCTTTTCGGCTCCGGATAAGGATAAAACCGCAAGCACACACGACCAAATTCACGGACATTCCCGTTGAATTTGTGTTGTGTTTACGCTTTTTTTGTGGCGATTTTTGCGCAACAGTTGCGCAAAAACATCAGCAAAACTCTAACAAGTGCTGGGCGGTGTGTATAATAGCTGCCGAAAGCGCTTGTCATTGTGACGAATTCGACAAGTCAAAATTTTGCAATCTGCCAAAAGTCACTTGCTTGAATGTAGCCGTATTGAAATTTTCATCCCAAAGTATTATACTGCTTTTTATAAAAAGGCACACACACAAACATACCGTGTCTTACTTTTCCCGACGCAAGCGCAAATGTTTGCACATCGGATTATATTCTCAAAAAAGACTGTAAACACAGCTCAGCTTGTGGAAAAAGTCCGTTTCCGTGCCAGATGTGCGCAGCGCATAAAATCGCGCCGAATGGCGCGCGTTCCCCCGATATATCGTGAGAACACACATATATAGAAAAGGAGTCGAAGCAAATGACGAAGGCATTTTCTATCCTGCACCGTGCGGCGGCACTGCTTGTCGCCCTGTGCCTGCTGGTCGGTATGGCTCTGCCGGTTTATGCAGCTGAGGATGAGGCTTTATTTTTTGACGCAGGTTCGGAAACGATTCCGACCATTCCTGCCGCAGACACGTCAAGCGAGGGTGTAGAGCCTGCGCAAGAACCTATTGTATCCGACTTGGAAACGATTCCGGATGAAGGAGATACCCCGCCCACTGCGAACGAGCCGGGAACAGAAGCGGGAGACACGGTAAATAATGCAGCAGCGGTTCCGAACAATGACGGCAAAACCCAGGAAGCGGCAGAAAATCAGACTCCCGCCGCCGATACGGACACCGCCCCTGCCGACCCAGCCTTGACGAACAAAACCCCTGCGGACACTTCCGATACGGCTGCCGCGCCAAACCATGCCATCAACGCAGAGGAAGCCACGGCGGCAAAAACCAACACAGAGCAAGATGTCCTTTTTGCTGACGGGGACAACCCCAACGAAGAAGATACTATGCCTGCGGATGATTCGCCTGACAACGATGACGCGAACACACCTGATACGATAGCGGATACCAGTGTATCGACGGGCTTTATCCCGGCAACGACAACCATTTATTTTGAGGATGACGGCAGATACAATACAACATATAACGGTCAAAACTGTACCATCCGTTTTTATGCACAAAAGGTAGCCTCTACTGACGCAGGTACCGCCGACTTGAACAAGGATATGGTGGATGCCGGAGAAACAACCGATAGCAATGGGGAAAAACATAGAGTATTCAGCGTCACACTGAATTCCGCAGATTATCCGGATGACGGGTTTTATCGGGTTATTTTCCAGTATTGGGTAGGCGGCAGCTGGCAGGAAGAAATCTTTGCCTTTGGCAATGGTGATCGTGAAACCGGAGCCACCACTCACTGGACAGCGATTGACCAACTTGCCGGTAAAAAGTTTGTTCGAACAGACAAAAATACTACGGACAAAAATTACAATCGGGGTTCATCTTACAACGCCGCCCAATGGACGCGCGTGGAGTACTATTACAAGGATATGCCGCTTTACTTCAAAAATGCAAGCGGCACCGCGCTTACCAACGTAACCGCAACATTTTACAAGCTGGTAAACGGTGCCCTGGCACCAACCGACAGCCAAACGATCGGCACGGTGGATGCGGGCAAACTTGCCGCGCAGCAGATCCGGATCCCCGACAATGATTCGCGGTTTGTGCAGTTTACTTGGAACAATGGCCAAAGCGCCCTGTATGATTTCACCACAGACTTCACCACATCCCACTACGCGGATGCCCAGAAACTGGACTTAACAGCGGCAAATTGCTATGTCTACAACGATACCACAAGCACCTGGGCAAGCGCGGGCGGTGATTTGCTTACCGCGGGCAAAAAGATTTACTTTGACGCCACGCTGTCCGCGTACAGTTATGAGGGCGAAGGTTTACAGCAGTCCGCCATGGGCGACGGCGAAACCATGTACTGCTTCCTGACGAGTTCAGACGGCGCGGTCACACAGCAGCCGATGACACAGGAAAAACCTGACTCCACAGCCGCTGACCGCAAGCTGTGGTCTTGCGAGATTCCCGGCGATGGAAAAACTTACACCGCGGTGCAATTCTCCGCAACGGATAACCAAAACGCCCCCGCAAAAGACAACAAGACCAGAAAGTACAGCACGGCAGAAATCCCCCCAGCCCTGCAAGAACCCTGCTTCTTTGCCGACGACGGCGACCCGTCGGCCTACACGGGCGGCGAAGGTGTCAACCGCGACGGCTACTGGGGCGAGAAAGCCTCTGTCCGCGATGCCGAAAGCGGCAAAAATACCACCGTTGTGGACATTGATAACAGCGGCACTTTTACCCAACAAAAGGATACAAAGTATATCACCAGCACCCTGTACGATTACTACACCGACTACGAGCTGAATGGCCTGAACCGCGACACTTACTCGTGGGTGACCACATCTTCCCAGCGCGGGTACGTCACTTTTGAGCAGTTCAACCGCGCATTAAGCAGCGCTTACACTGCAAACGGCAATGTAAAATACCCGCTTTATACCGGGCATTTCCAAAAGTCAGGCTGGGGCGACCCCTTTGCAACCGTTGCCGCCGGTATGGGTCTATACGGCTGGGGCGCTGAGGGTAGTTCCAACTACAATATCTTTATGGCCGTGAATAACTCGGCCTTGGATGATAATGGTAATGGAAGCTCCGATTACAATCGCACCTTCCAGGGCCTTGTGGAAAGCAAGACCTCTGACGGTACGGCAAACGGTCTGCCGCTGTTAAGAACCAAGAATTCCAACACAAATGCGTCGGTTGACCCGCACTTTGACAAAGACTTCCTGCAAGGCAAAAACGCCTTTAACACCGTGCTGGGCAAGGTGTACGAGGATGTTTCCTTCCCGCTCAAGCAAAAAGCCGTTTTTGCGCAAAATCCGGACAGTCCGGACGATAACGACCCGGAGAGCAAAGCCGAATATTGGTACTATGACAGCAGCAAAAGCTCTCTGTATTTGAAGCAGAACCAAACCGACGGCAAGTATTATCTGGAATCCCCCAAAGGTGGTGACGGCAACCCCACCACGGACAGCAAATCACAAAACATTTCGTCACCAAACAATACCAATGGCACCTACGGCTTTTTCCCGTTTAACCAAACAGTCAGCACAGTCGGGGCATCCCAATACAACTACGGCTTTGGCGCCAAGCTGCAATTTGACTTTACGCTTACAGAGGACGGCAAGGTTGTTGTAGGAAAAGACACCAGCGGCAGGAACATTGAAGTTCCTATCAAGTTCTTCTTCTCCGGCGACGATGACGTGTGGGTCTACATTGACGGCGAGTTGATGCTGGATGTCGGCGGTGCGCACGGCAAAGCGTCCGGTCTGCTGGAATTTGGCGCGGGCAGCACCGTAACCCCCTACGTCAGTTCCAACAAGAACACCGACACAAGCGACACCATGGTCTACCAGACTGATACCACCAAAACCGTCTGCTTCAACCAGACCCCTGTCACGTTCACCAAGACGACAGGCAAAGCCATCCAATTAGACAAAGACCGCACCACCCACACCCTGACCATGTTCTATATGGAGCGCGGTATGTGGGAGTCCAACATGGCGGTGGCGTTCAACTTCCCCGACAATAACAAATTGCAGGTTGAAAAGCAGGTCGATCTCAGCAAGGTAAACACCGCGTTCAAGTCTTTATTCCAAAATCAAAAGCTCTTTACCTTTACCCTGCAAAACTTGGCTACGCATTACGGCCCAAAAGCAATCACCAACAGCACCCCCGACCCCGTGGCAGTCGGCAGCGCTTTCTCCGCTAGCAGCAGTGATACTGACAGTACAACCATGGAAAAGGACGATAATCCGCCCGACACAAGCGGAACATACACTGGTCAAACCGTAAAATGGTACGCCCAAGGGTATGATAAAGGCAGCGCACACCGCAACCTGCGCTACGGCACTATGACGCTGACAAACCCGCTCAACATCGAAAACCGCGACTATCTGTCCTTTGACGTTTACGCCGTGGGCAACCCGGGTGACGGCGTTCTGTCCACCAACTACCTGTATCTGACCTTGGTGGACAACAACGGCAAGAAGATGGGCTGCGATGCCAACAGTCAAAAGTCCTATCTGAACACCATGCTCAGCGGCAGCGTTGTGATGCAAAACGACAAGTGGGTCACGGTCAAGCTGCAGCTGAACAAAATGCCAAAGGACACGGACTTTGACCTGACCAAACTCTCAAAAATCCTCATTGGCGATGACTACGAGCGCACGGTTTACTTCCGCAATTTTGTTTTTACCGCCAAGCCCGTGGCAAACAAAACGGTGGGCTTCTCGGTAGAGCAAGCGGATATCCCGGACTATGACTCGGCGGAAAGCAATACCTTGAAGCCCGCCAGCGGCGCGATATTTACGTCCAGCGTAGCGGGCAGCGGCACGCAGGCGGTGGACACCGATGGCACGTTTGATTTGCAAGACGGCGAAACCGTGACCTTTACGGACCAGTTCCGCTGTGGTAGTTATATCTCGCTGCAAGAGGCGGAAAACACCGCCTTGTACGGCACCCGCTGGGAAGTGTACGAGAACGGGACGTTGGTCAACGCAGCGGGGACAAGTCCGTCTGTAAGCGGCACAACCACCACCCCGCTGCAAGGCGGCGGCACAAAGCCGGAGGACGGCAGAACCGAAACGGCGGACACACCATCAACAGGCAGCAACTACAACGGCAGCAAGCCAGACGCAAATACGCTGGTGTTCCGCAGTTACGCCGCGCCGGAAGAAGAATTCCCCGAATTGAAGGTCAAGTTCATTAACACCGTCAAGGTCGGTACGCTGGTAATTAAAAAGGAACAGCCGAACGACGAAACAACGGCGCTGACAGGCAGCTACACGTTTACCGTCACCTTCAGCAACGTTGGCGGTATCGGCTTGGGCAGCGCGGACAGCGTACCACAAATGACCAATACCATTCCAGTTGGCGGAAGCTGGGAAATTACCGGCATCCCCATTGGCACACGCTTCCGGGTAGTTGAAACGCCCGCCGCTGACAGCAGCCTGAAAAGCGTAATCTGCGACGCCACTGACGCAAAGTACGATGTGGACAACGGCGTGCGCGGCACGGTTACCAGCGATAAGACAACCGTCACCGCCACCTTTACCAACACGGCACACCAATTGATGGATATTGAGGTGGAAAAGCAGTGGCAGGATGCAGACGGCAACAAGCTGACCGATAAACTGCCGGATGCGATTTGGGTCAAGCTGGAGCGCCGCCATGTGAATGACACAAGCGGCGCGTGGCAAGACGTGCCGTCTATGGACGCTGTCGAGCTAAAATACGACTATATGTCCAAAACGTGGACGCACACGTTTAAACGTCTGGACAAGACGGATGTCAACGTCACCGGCAACCCCGAATATGTGTACCGCGTGGCGGAGTGCGCAAGCAAAGACGGCAAGTATAAGGCAGACGGTACGGTTACGATTGGCGCATACACCTACACCGCATCGCAGACAACCGACAGCACAACCGGCAAAATCACCCTGACAAACAAGCGCACCGACCCGAAATTTGCCCTGAACCTTACCAAAATGGGCATAGACGGTACAACCACTCCCCTGCTGGGCGGCGTGGAGTTCAAGCTGGAAAAGCTGAACGATAGCGGCGCGGCTGAAACAACCTATAACGGCGTGACGGGCAGCGATAGCACGAACCAAGGCAAATGCAGCTTTGCGTCCCTGACCCCCGGCAGCTACCGCCTGACCGAGACCAAGACCGCCGAGGGCTACACCCTGCTGGCCGAGCCCATCGAATTTACGCTGACAGCGGACGGGCAATGCCGACGCGGCGACGAGACGTTTGGCAAGATAACCCCAGGTGCCGACGGCGTGTACAACATTGCCCTGACCATTTACAACCGCAAGGGCTTTACCCTGCCGCACACGGGCGCGGACGCACCCAGCCTGTGGCTGCTGATAGGTTTGCCCGCACTGGTGGCTGTGCTGCTGGTGCTGGTGTTCCGATACAATAAGAAAGGGGGCAGACGTTCCTGACCCCCACCCCTCTACACAAACCAACATAGAAAAAAGAGGTATGCATCAAAATGAAACTGAAACGTTTATTTACCGCAATCCTCAGCGTCGCCCTGACCCTGAGCCTTTGCGCCATGCCCGCCATGGCGGAAGGGGCGACGACGGCGGGGGCGATGCCTAAGACAAGCACAAGCACGATTGACAAAAACCAGAAAGGCTCTATCACCATCTATAAGCGGGCACTGGATAGTAGCGGAAATGCAGGTACTGCCGGTGATGGCGAAACAATGGTGAGTCCGCAGGGGGCAGCATTGAAGGATACAGGCTTTACCCTCTATCAGGTCATGGATACAAATACGTTGCTTGCCTACTATAATGATAACACAACTGCCGATCAGGTAGATGTTAAGGACTACTTTACTAACTATGCTGAGAATAAGACGGCAGCAGGGCTGAAAACTGCTTATGCTACTGCTTATAAGTCAGAAGTGCGTACAGATGAAAACGGCAAGGCTACCTTCACCGAACTGCCTGTCGGTATGTACCTTGTAATTGAAACCAAAACCCCGCAGGCTGTTACCATGCCCGTAGAGCCTTTCTTGGTTTCGATTCCTATGACCCGCATTGGCGACAAGACTACGGGCGCTGATAACCAAAACCAAAAAGAATGGCTGTATGATGTGACTGTCTACCCCAAAAACAGCATTGCCAAAGGCACGGTAAACCTTGTCAAGCAAGGCAAACAGGGAAGTACAACAACACCGCTGGCAGGCGTCAAATTCACCCTGAACAAGAAGAATGACACAGATGATGACTATACTGCGGTAAAAACTGACGTTGCCACGGATACGAATGGCAAAATCACTTTAGATAACCTTGCCAAAGGCCGCTACTACCTGCAAGAAACAGGTTATACCGACGGAAATGACAAGGGCTATATCCTGAACACCACCGGCAAATTCTACTTTGACATTGACGAGAATGGTAAGGCTGTGAAAGTTGACGATACCATTGACGGTAAGGTGGATGACGCAAGTTTTACCATCGACAGCACCCACGCCACTTTGACCGTTACGAACTACAAGCCCGATATTGCAAAGACCGTCACCAAGCGCGACGGTACCGCAAATACACATGAAGCCGATTACGGTGTTGGCGATGCCGTGCCGTATACCCTGACTATCAAAGTCCCTGAAAACATCACCAGCCTGAAAACCTTTACGGTTACCGATACCACGGTTAAAGCACAGTTGATTCAGAATAAGGGCAGTGTAAAAATCAGCGGCAAGAATAATGCTGGCGGCGATGTAACCCTTGCTAAGAGTGCTTACACCATTACTGTTGCACCAGATGCCAACAACTCCGTTATGACGGTTGCCTTTACGCCGAGTGCATTGACTGGCGTTGCCGGCGGCGAAATTACCATTGCCTATACCGCTACCGTTCAGAGTGGTGCAGTTGTTGCCGGAAACGGCAACGTGAACACTGCCAAGATCGTCTATTCTCGCAAAACCAACCTGACGGATGAAACCGGCGGCAACAAGCCCTACGAAATCACGGACAAGGGCGTTGTTTACACCTTTGGTCTGAACATCCACAAGACTGCCAAGGGCGGCACCATGAACGGAACGGGTCTTAAGGGCGTTACCTTTGACCTGTACAAGAAGGTGGATACGGAAACGCTGAATGGAAATAGTAAGTATCCCTTCTGCGGCCAAGAATACGCCGCTATCAGTGGTGACGATGCCGTAAAACTGGGCTTGACCACTAACTCTGCTGAAAATTGGATCAAGATCAAGACCCTTACAACGGGCGAAAACGGCTACGTCTCCGCAGCGGGTCTGCCCTCCGGCACCTACAAACTGGTCGAGACCAAGACCGTGAACGGCTACAACCTGCTGTCTAAGCCTGTGGATGCAAAACTGAACCTTACTTATGCTGCTACATGGTCAACCACCAAGACATATGACGATAATGGCAACCAAATCAAGGCTGAAACAAATACCACAAACTATACGAGAGATACCGCGCCTGTGGCGGATCCCAGCGCAGCGATTGAAATCGTCAACCGCGCGGGCTTTACGCTGCCTGTCACCGGCGGTTTCGGTACGCTGCTGTTCAGCGGTATCGGTGTGCTGCTGGTTCTGGCGGGCGTCAGCGTTCTGTTCAGCCTGAAAAAGAAATCCAACCGTGCGTAATGCACACCATCCAAACACCCACAGCAAAATAAACGGGTAATCCATAGGGGAAGGGCCGGAAACGGTTCTTCCCCTATGGGCGGTTGTGGCAGTGCGTCAACCCTTTACAGAAAGGCTCTTTGCAATGGAAACCACCGTCAAATTAAAACTTGGCTTTGCTGCGCTGATGATCGTCTCCGGCATCGGCGTGGCCATGTACCCCGTTGTCAGCAACGCGGTGGCACAGCGCCACGCAAGTTCGGTCATTGAAAGCTACAACGACAACGTGCAGTCGATGGACGCCGAGAAAATCGACGCCGCCAAGGAGGCTACGCGCCGCTACAACCAACAGCTGAACAATGCCATTGACCGCGACGCGGCGGGCGAAGCGGACGACATCGGCACAAGCTATGTGGACATGCTGGACGTGGGCGAGAGCCTTGGCTACATTACCATACCCAAAATTGACGTAAACCTGCCCATTTATGAGGGCACAAGCGACGATGTGCTGGTAAAGGGCGTCGGACATCTGGAAGGCTCCAGCTATCCGCTGGGCGGCGCGGGCACTCACAGTGTGCTGACGGGGCATCGCGGTATGGCCGAGGCGGTACTGTTTACCGACCTGGACAAGCTGGGCGAGGGCGACCGTTTTTACCTCCACATCATGGACGAGGTGCTGGCGTATCAGGTAGACCAGGTCAAGGTCGTGGAGCCGGAAAACACCGAGGATTTGGAAATTATCCCCGGCGGGGACTACTGCACGCTGGTCACCTGCACACCCTATGCCATTAACACCCACCGTATGCTTGTGCGCGGCACCCGTGTGCCGTATACCGGAGAGGACGAGCAGCCCGACACGCCGCAGACCGTGCAGTACCAACAGCTGAATACCGGCAACGTGGTAAAGCGCATTGTTGACGCCTGGCCGTGGATCAGCGTGACGGGCAGTGTGGTTATCGGCGGCGAGGCGCTGCTGTTGCTGCTGCTGTTGCACCGCTGCAAAAAGCGTGAGGAGGAAGACTGATGAAACGCCTGTTTCTGCAAATTTTTGCATGGCTGGCAATTTTGCTGGGCGTTGGGCTGATGCTGCAGCCCACGGTCAGCCGATATCTGACGGAGCAGAAAAGCACAAAAACCGTGCAAAAATTTGTGCAGGTCGCCGAAGCTGCCGCCCCCGCCGCGCCCGAAGCCTCCGCCGCCGAACCCGCGCGCGCCTACCCCGAACTGTACGACGCGTTTCTGGCCTACAACCAACAGCTTTTTGCCCAAGGCCAAAGCGGCCTGAAAGACCCCTTTGCCTACGAGACCCCTGCCTTTGACCTGACGGGCTACGGCTTGCCCGACGACGTTATCGCCGCGCTGTGGATACCGCGTCTGGACTTGGAATTGCCTGTTTATCTGGGGGCCAACGCGGCCAACATGGCCCGCGGCGGCGCGCTGCTGGGGCAGACCTCGATGCCGCTGGGCGGCGAAAACACCAACACCGTCATTGCCGCCCACCGCGGCTACTACGGCGCGGAAATGCTGCGCAACGTGCAGCAGATACAAATCGGCGACAAAATTACCCTGACAACGCCGTGGGACACGCTGGTTTACCGCGTGTGCGAGCTGAAAATTATACAGCCGGACGACATAAACGCCGTGCTGATACAGCCCGGCCGCGACCTGCTTACCCTGACGACCTGCCACCCCTACACCCAAAACACCCAGCGCTACCTGGTGATAGCCGAGCGCGACCCCGACGCAGAGGCCGCCACCCATGCGGCAGACTTGGCCGAGTGTGACGAAACCTGGGACGCCGCACCGCGCCAAGTGACGGTGGAGGCCGACGGTACCTCCGCGCTGGAGGAAGTCACCCCCGAAAGTATCACTCCCCTGCCCCACGAGGGCGGCGGCGAAAACGCGGGCGGCGCGTACTCCAACTGGGTGATTTGGCTGGAAAACAACGCCCTGTGGGCGGGATGCCTGCTGATTGCCGCCGTGATTGGCTGTATGCTGATTTGGCGCAGGCATAGAAAGGATTGACCCATGCAGAATATCAACGAAAAGGCGCTGGCCGTTACAGCCGAGGTAAGCAAAGCGGTGCTGGGCAAGCCGGAAGTCGTGCTGAAAATCATGATGGCAATACTGGCCCGCGGCCATGTGCTGATTGAGGATATCCCCGGCGTGGGCAAAACTACGCTGGCACAGGCGTTTGCCCGCGCTATGGACCTGACCCAAAACCGCGTGCAGTTTACCCCCGACGTTCTGCCGTCCGACATTGTGGGGTTCTCGCTGTACCAAAAGGAAACCGGCAAATTTGTATACCACCCCGGCGCGGTGATGTGCAACCTGTTTTTGGCCGATGAAATCAACCGTACCAGCGCCCGCACCCAGTCCGCCTTGCTGGAAGTCATGGAGGAAAGCGCCGTCACGGTGGACGGCGTGACGCGCGTTCTGCCGCAGCCGTTTACCGTTTTTGCAACGGAAAACCCCGTCGGCTCGGTGGGTACGCAGATGCTGCCGGAATCCCAGCTGGACCGCTTTATGATCTGTATTTCCATGGGCTACCCGGATATCCGAAACGAAATTGCCATTTTAAAAGACCACAGAAGCGGCAGTCCGGTAGATCGCATTTCACCGGTGATCCAGATGAACGATCTGCTGACAATGCAGGAAGAAGTCGACAAAATCTTTATCCATGATGTGATTTACAATTATATTGCAGAGCTGATCGCAAAGACCAGACAGCATCCGATGCTGGAGCTTGGTGTAAGCCCACGAGGAACGATCGCCCTGGCGGGGATGATCAAGGCGGCTGCTTATCTGGCGGGAAGAAATTATGTCGTGCCAAACGATGTGGAGAAGGTACTTGCGATAGGCCTCGTTTTCAAACGTGTACAGATTTTCTTCGGACATGGTGTTTCCTCCTTCATTCTGAGGGGCAATAAGTGAACCTCTGTATAAAATCAACTGCGGTGCCTGCCAGATCTTTTTCGCCAATCCATCGGTTCGGAAAACTTGAAATACATACCAGTATTCCGGCGTTTCCCAAACCTTGGCTTGACAAAAAATATCTTGCCATTCACGCTTGTTGATTTTATCAGAGGTTCAAAAAAATCACCCCTGATCCAATCAGGGGTGAGATACAGATCCTGTATTCCACGGTTCCACCCTGCTTGCAGCGCATGGCGCTGCCGCTCGTTGGCGCGGTAACGGGCGCACCCGGCTCAGCCTACTGGAAGTTCAGCGGAGCGGCTCGGAAGCGGTTCGGCGGCAGGCGGGTGCAGGAGCTTTCACCAACCGCTCCCTCTCTGGGCAACCGGGCCTGTTCCGGTCTTCGTCACAGCCTCTTTGATATCGCCAATATAGCACGTTTGCCCGGCCGTGTCAAGCGGTGCGGGCAAAGTTTTTTGCCTGCGGCGGGGAGGTTGCGTTTTGTGGCCGTTATGTTAACCGTTTTGTAATTCTTTCACAATATCTTGTGCCTCCGCGCGCCGTGTATGCGGATATCTAGTCCGCCGGAAAACGGAAATAATAGCATAAAAAGTTTGACGAAAACAGGAAAATAAGAAAAAAGCTTGACAAATCGTGAAAGAATGTTATAATTGCGCGGTAGTTACAATATAGTAACAATAGTTGCAGCCCGCAAACAAAACCGGCCGCTGCAGCGAAAAATCTCAGAAATTGGAGGAGGCAAGCATGCAAAGAAGCACACAACATCCGCGCCGCCGGGCGTGGCTGCGGCGGCTCATCGTCGTCGCGGTGCTGGCCGCC
>OGYO01001194.1_pt1 | contig 14201 bp, 10 predicted proteins | sample 1576561 | NCBI WGS metagenome assembly OGYO01 (sample SAMEA3541507, study PRJEB24748) | human gut metagenome | biome: human gut; feature: human-associated habitat; material: faeces | place: China | collected 2012 | reverse complement strand
TAGCAAATGGAAAAGAAATTCAAAATGTTAAGTTGAACGAAGGAAATTCTTGGAAGCATACATTCAAAGACTTACCTGTATATGATGACAATGGAAAAGAAATAACTTATACAGTTAAGGAAACAAAAGTAGAAGGATACGAAAGCAAGATAGAAGGAAACGCAAAAGACGGCTTTGTAATTACAAATAGGAATGTAGAAAAAACACAAGTTCCAGTTGAAAAGAAATGGATTGGAAAGGTATTAAAAGAAATTGAAGTACAACTTTTAGCAAATGGAAAAGAAATTCAAAATGTTAAGTTGAACGAAGGAAATTCTTGGAAACATACTTTCAAAGATTTGCCAAAATATGATGAAAACGGAAAAGAAATAACTTATACAGTAAATGAAGTTGCAGTTGAAGGCTATGATACTAAGATAGAAGGAAATGCAAAAGACGGCTTTGTAATTACTAATAAGGAAATTCCAAAGAAACCTAGAATTCCAAAAACAGCAGTGGGAACACAAATCTTCGGATATGTTGCAATGGCTGGATTAAGTCTTGGACTTCTACAAATTTCAAGAAAGAAAAGAAATAAATAGGTAATAAAAAAGAGGGCATAAGCTCTCTTTTTTGTTGTTTTACAATACATTTTACGTCAGATTTTTTGCAAAGAAAAGCACTTAACACATCATCTCGGTCGAAGTGAATCTAGCCCTAACTTTGATTACTTATGAGCAGAAGTATTTTTGATGATGTTATTGTATATATAAAGTGAAAAATTCACGTCAAAATCTTTTGTATAAAGATATTCCTAATACGTCATCTCGACCGAAGTGGAGTGAAACGGAACACAGCGGAGAGATCTCATTACTATTATTTGTTTACAAATAATAGTAAGTACTATAAAGGACTTATAAGAACCCCACCCTTCCATGATGCTTCGCATCGGGGGGGTACCCGGGAACCTTGTTGTTTTATAATAAAAAAAGCATACTTATTTTTCTTAAGTATGCTTTTACTTTATTTATTAAAATTTTCCTACATCTTCTCTGTAGAAGAAATAGTCAGTTTTTAATTTTTCAATATCTCTGTAAGCTAAATCTCTTGCTTTTTCAAAATCTTCTGCCATAGCTGTTACAATTAAATTTCTTCCACCTTTTGCGTAGAGTTCATTATTTTTTTCTTCAACTCCCATAAAGCAAATATCACTTTCTATCGGAACTAGATTAATTTTATCTTGACATTTTTCCTTTGAAGGATAACCGTTAGATGCAAGAACTACACCAACACAAACTTCATCATTCCATTTAATTTCAGGTTCTTTATCATTCATTACATCCAAAATGTTTTGAACAAAGTCGGACTCTAAACGTGGCAATAACACTTCAGCTTCAGGATCTCCAAGTCTAGCATTAAAACTTAAAACTTTTATTCCATCTTTTGTAACTACAATTTCTCCATATAAAAATCCTTCAAATCCATAACCGTCTTCATACATTGATTTTGCCATAGGTTTTAAGATTTTGTCGACAACTTGTTCAATTTCATTATCCGTAATTTTTGCAACAGGGCTACAAGCTCCCATACCACCTGTATGTTCAGCATCGTCGCTATCAGATGTTCTCTTATAATCCTTAACAATTTGAAGCGGATAAACTTTGCTATTTTTCACCAATGCAAAAATCGAGAATTCTTTACCTATGATAAATTCTTCAACTAAAATTTTTGAATTTTCATTTTCATCAAAGATTTGATTAACTATATCTGTTGCCATTTTATTGCTTCTTGCAATAAAAATTCCCATATTTTTTGGAAGAGAATCAATCTTTATAGTAACAGGAAATTTTTCAATTTCTGAAACGAATTTCAATGCTTGTTCTCTATCGGTAAATACGACATATTTAGTTGTAGGTATCTTTAATTTTTCCATAAGTTGTTTAGTAAAATATCTGCTGGATTCGATTCTTGTTGCGGATTTCGTAGGCCCGAAAAGTCGTAAATCATTTTTGTTGAATTCATCTTTTATTCCAAGTGCCAATACATCAGCAGGACCTACTATAGTTAAGTCGATATTTTCTTTTATTGCAAAGTCTTTAATTTTTTCAATATCATACATATCTATATCTACTCTTGTAGCACCATCCATTTTACAATTTCCCGGCAAAACGTAGATTTTGTCAACCAATTTACTTTTTTTACAGGCTTTTAGCATAGCGTGTTCACGTCCGCCTTTTCCAATAATTAGTATTTTCATAAAATCACCTCTTTTTTATTAACTTTAAAATTATATATAAAAATTTTTTGATATTAAAATTAAATACACAATAAATATAATTTAACAAAGTTAAATTATATTTATTATATCACTAGAACAAAGTTTTTTCAATTTTATTTTTTTACATTAATAGGAAATGATAAATTTTTGTACAAATTTTTAGTTGAATCTTGCTAATTTTATTGTATTTATTTAATTTTTTAGTTAAAGGGGTATATTGAATTTAAGTGAAAAAATCTATTTTAGTAAAGGAGGACGAGAATGTTACAGCTTAAGAATATCAGTAAGAGTTATAAAACCGGAGACTTGTTTCAAAAAGCATTAGATAATGTATCTCTCAATTTCAGGGATAGTGAATTTGTAGCTATTCTTGGTCCGAGTGGTAGTGGAAAATCTACTCTATTAAATATAATAGGTGGATTGGATAAATATGAACAAGGCGAACTTATAATTGATGGAATATCAACTAAAAAGTATAAAAATGAAGATTGGGACAGTTATAGAAATCATACAATAGGTTTTGTTTTTCAAAGTTATAATTTAATTTCTCATCAGACTGTTTTAGCCAATGTGGAGTTGGCTTTAACTATTTCCGGAATATCTAAGACTGAAAGAGAACAAAAGGCTATTGATGTTCTGAATAAGGTTGGGCTTAAAAGTCAAATGCATAAAAAACCTAATCAGTTATCTGGCGGTCAAATGCAAAGAGTTGCCATAGCAAGAGCTCTTGTAAACAATCCGAGCATTGTACTTGCAGATGAACCTACGGGTGCGCTGGATTCGGAAACAAGTGTTCAAGTAATGGAGTTGCTTAAAGAAGTTGCAAAAGATAGACTTGTAATAATGGTTACTCATAATCCTAAGTTGGCAAATGAATATTCAACTAGAATTGTTGAATTAAATGATGGGCAAATTGTCTCTGACACCAACCCTTTTATTTTAGAGAATGAGAGTGAAGGAGTTCACAAAAATTTTGGGAAGTCTTCAATGTCCTATCTTACAAGCATAGCTTTAAGCTTTAATAATTTAAAAACTAAATTTAAAAGAACTCTTATGGTTGCAATCGCGGGTTCAATCGGAATAATCGGTATAGCTCTAATTTTAGGTTTATCAAATGGTGTAAATCAGTTTATCAAGGATACCGAAGAGGAAACTATGATTTCTTATCCGATAGAGATTGACAGAAGTAGCTTTTCAATGGGTAAAATATTTGAAAATTCAAGTGAAGAAAATAATGATGGAGATATAACAGAAGTTAAAGCTATTCAAAAAGTGCTATCTGCAATTAATAAAAATGATTTATCTTCCTTGAAAGAATATTTTGAAAATGACGGGAAAACAATCAATAATTATTCTAAGACAATAGAATATAAATATGATATTACGCCTATGATTTATACTTTAAATAAAGAAAAATATGTTAAAGTAAATCCAAATGAGGCAATGAAGTCAATGGGTTTGTCGTCTAATAATTTTCTTTTTTCAAAAAATTCTATGAATGTATTTTATAAATTGCCTAAGAATGCCGACTTATACAAGGATAAATATACTTTAAAATACGGCTCTTGGCCTAGTAACGAAAATGAAGCGATAGTAATAACTAACTCAAAGGGCGCTCTATCTGACTTTATTTTTTATTCACTGGGGCTTCGTGATAATGACGAGCTTTCAAAAATGGTAAAAAAATTTGCAAATAGAGAAAAAACCGATGTAGAAGAAGATAATATATCTTGGAAATATGAAGATATTGTGGGTAGAGAATTTAGAGTTTTAAGTAGCTCACAGCTTTATTCTTATGACTCTAAAAATAAAGTTTATATAGAAAATTCTACTGATAGTCCATTTGTTGAAAATCTTTTGAAAAATAATTCAAAAAAATTAAAAATAGTTGGAATAGCTTCGCCAAATAGTGACGAAAGTTCACTCATTTTGAAAACCGGTATTTGGTATACTGATGATTTGGAAACAAATTTAAGAAAAATATCAAAAGAAAGTGAAGTTGTAAAGGCACAAAAAGAAAATCCGGATACCAATATTTTGACAAATACTCCTTTTGGAGAAAAAATCAAACAGAATTTAGACTTTGCAAAGTTGTTTTCAATAGATCAGAAAAAGTTATTTGAAGCATTTAAAATAGATACTTCTAAATTAAATTTTAACGTAAATTCAATGAAAAATATTGATTTTACAAAATACCTAAATAGTAATTCGGATATGGATTTTTTAAAAAATTTAGATATCAAGTTTGATTCGGATAAAATAATTGGATTAATCAGTAATATTCTAAAAGGATATTTAGATTATTCTTCTAAAGATCCGTCGACTAATTATAGCGAATTGCCAAACTCAATAAGTGATTATATGAAAACTGATGAGGCAAAAAATATTTTAAAAGAATTTTTTTCTAAGATGATTTCTAAAAATTCTGGTTCTTTAATTACAAATGAAAAGATAACTGATATAATGAAATCCATTATGTCAGGATATCCTGAATTTGCAAAAAAGAATAACTACACAGATCCTACTAAATTTAATCAATATTTACTAGAATATTTGAAAAGTCCAGAAGCGAGAGAAAAAGTTTCAGCTGAAACTAAAAAACTATTAAATTCATTGGGAGAAAATTTAAAAATAGATAATAAAGATATATCAGAATTAGCAAAGGCTTTATCAAATGGATATTTGAAATATGCTAAAGAAAATAACAAGCCTGATCCATCTAAATTAAAAGATTCTTTTAATTCTTATCTTGCAACTGATGAAGCAAAAAATATGATTTCTTCAGGAGTAAAGGATTTAATAAATGGTAGTTTGCAAGGGAATCAAAACTCTTCACAAAGTTTTGTGGAAAATTTGATGAAAAATATATCAACTGCAATAGCTAATAATATTAAAGATGTTCTAACATCTTCTATGAAAAATTTACCACAGGCAATATCCATAGATCCAAGTAAATTCGGAAATGCCTTTTCAATGAATTTAAATGAAGAAGAAATAAAATCTTTTATTATGGCTATGGCGAATAGTAATGAAAGTTCGTATGAGAATAATATGAAATTATTTAACTATGCGGAAGATAATGATATTTCTAAAATTAGTATATATCCTAAAGATTTTGAAGCTAAAAAATCAATAATTTCCTTACTTGACAGCTATAATGAGATGAGGAAAAACAATTCTGAAGAGGATAAAATGATAACATATACGGATTTGGTTGGAGCAATACTTTCTTCTGTAACTACAATTATAAATGTAATTAGTTATGTATTAATTGCTTTCGTATCCATATCGCTCATTGTTTCTTCCATTATGATTGGAGTAATAACTTATATAAGTGTGCTCGAAAGAAAGAAAGAGATAGGAATTTTAAGATCAATCGGAGCTTCAAAGAAAAATATATCACAAGTCTTTAATGCAGAAACCGGAATAATCGGATTATTTGCAGGATTACTTGGAGTTGGAATAACATATTTATTACTAATACCAATAAATATTATAATAAGAAAAGTTACTGAAATGCCTAATATAACGGCTTATTTATCAGTTCCACAGGCTATAACTTTAATCTTAATCAGTATGATTTTAACTTTAATAGGCGGATTTATTCCTTCAAAGAGTGCTGCAAAACAAAATCCGGTTGAAGCTTTGAGAACAGAATAATAAATTTAGTAAAAACTAAGGAGATTCTTCTCAGTTTTTTTGTGCTTTATAGATACGGCTTATTATCTGTTTATGCTTAATTTAGTTAATTTTTTTGATTATAGTTTATAAAAATATTAATATTTTTTATATAGGGTGTTGTAAAGTGATTAAAATTGATGTATAATACATTTGGATAGTAAAAAATTTATTTAGCTATTTTGAAAGGAGATTGAATAATGAAAAGGATTTTGATGACAGGAGCACTTGGACAAATTGGTACTGAATTAGCTCTTTATTTGGGGGATATTTATGGAAGAGAAAACATCTTGGCTACAGATTGTTCAGATGCAAATAAAGCAGCTGTTGAAGATATTCGTTTTGAAATGTTAGATGTTACTGATCCAAAAAGAATGTTTGAATTGGCAAAAGAATTTAAGGCTGATACAATAGTAAATTTAGCGGCAATACTTTCTGCAAGAGGAGAAAGCATGCCACAATTAACTTGGAAGGTTAATGTTGACGGAGTTGTAAATACTTTAGAAGTTGCAAGAGAATTAAATGCAAAAGTATTTGTACCTTCATCAATAGCAGCATTTGGAGCAGGAACTCCACTTGACAATACACCACAAGTTACTATTCAAAGACCTAACACTATGTATGGAGTAACAAAAGTTTCAGGAGAACTTTTGTGTGATTACTATTTTAATAAATTTGGAGTTGACGTAAGAGGAGTTCGTTATCCGGGAATTATTTCTTATAAAACACTACCTGGTGCAGGAACTACTGACTATGCAGTTCATATTTATTATGAAGCAATTAAAAACAAAGCTTACACTTCTTATATAGGTAAAGGAACTCAAATGGATATGCTTTATATGCCTGATGCACTTAAAGCAGTTGTTGATTTAATGGAAGCTGATCCTTCAAAACTTAAGGACAGAAATGCTTTCAATATTACAGCTATGAGTTTGACACCTGAAATTTTAGAAGAAAGTATTAAAAAATATATGCCTGAATTTAAACTAAGCTACGATGTAGATCCAATCAGACAAGCTATTGCTGAAAGCTGGCCAAATTCATTGGATGACTCTGCAGCAAGAGAACAATGGGGTTGGAAACCAAGTTTTGATTTAGACAAGATGACAGTTGATATGTTAGAAAATTTGAGAAAAAAATTAAAATAGTGATAGATAGGAGAAAAAGATATGAGTATTCATGATTTAAAATTTTTACAAGAAAAAGTTAATAAATTAAAAGAAGATGGAGTTTATCGTGTATTACCTGTATTAAACGGAAAGAATTCATCAACAATTGTTCTTGACGGAAAAGAAATGGTAAACTTATCAGCAAACAACTATTTAGGCCTTGCAAATGACCCTGATTTAAAGAAAAGAGCTCAAGAAGCTATTGAAAAATACGGTGTAGGAGCAGGTGCTGTAAGAACTATCATAGGAAATATGGATTTACACGAAGAATTGGAAAAGAAATTGGCAATTTTCAAAAAATCTCCAAGAGCATTCATTTTCCAATCAGGCTATGATTGTAATATAGGAACTATCCAAGCAATTACAGAAAAAGGCGATTTAATTATCTCTGATGAATTAAACCACGCTTCAATTATCGATGGTATTAGAATGACTAAAGCTGATAAAGCAGTTTTCAAACACAGTGATATGGAAGATCTTGAAAGAGTTTTAGTTGAAGCTCAAGGAAAATATAAAACAATCTTAATTATTACTGACGGTGTTTTCTCAATGGACGGAGATCTAGCAAAATTACCTGAAATTGTAAAATTAGCTGAAAAATATAATGCTTTAACTTATGTTGATGACGCTCACGGTTCAGGAGTTATGGGAAGTCACGGAAGAGGAACTGTAGATCATTTCGGATTACATGACAAAGTTGACTTTGTTATAGGAACTCTTTCAAAAGCTATCGGAGTTAAAGGTGGATATGTTGCTTGTAACGAAGTTGCTTACGAATGGTTAAACCACAGAGCAAGACCTGTACTATTCAGTACAACTTTATCTCCAGGAGATACTGCAGCTTGTATCGCATCTGTTGAAAAATTGATTGAATCAGATGAATTACAAAAGAAACTTTGGGACAATGCTAAATACTTCAAAGAACAATTAGGAAAATTAGGATTTAACACTGGTCATTCAGAAACTCCAATTACTCCGGTAATTATCGGCGATGAAGCTAAGACTATGGAATTTTCTAAAAAATTAAGAGAATACGGAGTATTCGGTTCAGCTATAGTATTCCCAACTGTACCAAGAGGAACAGGAAGAATTCGTTGCATGATTTCTGCAGCTCACAGCAAAGAAGAATTGGATAAAGCTGTAAAAGCATTTGAATTAGCCGGAAAAGATATGGGAATTCTTTAAGATAAGGCTTAAAAAATAGAGAAAAGAATAAAAAATATTAAAGAGGAGAAAAAATTCTCCTCTTTTTAAGTTCATTTAAGCTCTTAACGATATAATATTAACAGTTGATAGATAATACATGTATTTTACACTAAAATTCAGAGTATTATATTGTTTAATAAGGAAATTTATTTTTTTGATTATATTTTTTAAAAAAATTTTTAAAAAAGTTTTTTCTTTAAGTTTTTTTTAAGGTTTATGGTTTAAAATATATTCAAGATAGTAAATGATATTTAAAAATGAGGTGATTTATTATGGACGATAAAAGAGATAATATCTTTGAAGAAAATGAAAATAATATTAAGAATGAAGAACATATAGAAGAAACTTCAAAAAATACTGAAGATGAAATGAAAGAAACATCTGACAGAGAGTCTATGAAAGAAACACAAAAATTATTTAATAATGAAAATATAGATGAAATGAAAGAAACAGTTGATGAAGATTTTGGTGGAGATTATGGCGAACACATTGAAGAGCCATACGACCATTCTATTGAACAAGAAATTTATAATGAACCATATATGGAAGATTCAAAAGCAAAAGATAAAGAATTTGAATCTTATGTAGATGGTATTGTTCAAAAAGAATTTGAAAAAAGAAGAAAGGGCAATAGACTTAAATCCGTTTCAAAATTTCTATTGGCAATTGTTTTGGCAAGTTCTATAAGTATAGCGGGAACTAGTGCATATCTAAAGAGTAATAGTGGAAAATCACTTTTAAATCAGTCTTCAACTGACAAAGGTGCGACTACTACAACTATAAATACTTCTGATAAACCGAATGTAGAAAAAGCTGTTGCACAAAAATCAATGCAATCAGTTGTAGGTATAACAACTGTTGGGGTTTCTGAGGATATGTTTTCAACTCAAAAGCAAACAAAGGGACTCGGCTCAGGAGTTATCGTAAGTAAAGAGGGTTATATTTTAACTAACAACCATGTTGTTGACCCTTCAAAGACAAAATCCGTAACAGTAATATTGAGTGACGGAACAAAGAGAAAAGCAAAAGTTTTATGGAGTGACAAAACTTTGGATTTAGCAGTTATCAAGATAGATCCTAAAGGACTTGACTTGAAACCTGTTGAATTTGGAGACAGTTCACAAGTTTCCATTGGCGATAAAGCTATAGCAATCGGTAATCCGCTTGGTATAAATTTAAAATCAACTTTAACTTCCGGATATATTTCAGGAAAAGATAGAGTGATTACACTACAAGATGGTTCTACTATGGAAGGATTATTCCAAACAGATGCGGCAATAAATCCTGGAAATAGTGGTGGTGGATTATTTAATGATAAAGGACAACTTATCGGAATAAATACAGCGAAAGCCGGAAATAGTGACGGAATCGGATTTGCAATTCCTTCTAATCTTGCAAAACCTATTTTGGAACAAATAATTAAAAACGGTAAGTTTGAAAGTGTTTCATTGGGTATAAGAGGTATAGATGTTTCAAGATATAATGTATTGGGACAAGAAAAATTACCTATAGACTCAGGTGTATATATTCATGAAATTTTATCAGGTTCACCTGCAGAATCTGCGGGACTAAAACCTAAAGATATTATTACAAAAGTTGGAGATACTAAAGTTACATCAAACTCAACTTTAAAAGCTGCCCTATTGAATTATAAGATAGGTGATAAGGTTAAGATTGAAGTTTATAGAGATGGAAAGACAACTACAATAGAAGTTACATTCTCACAATTCGATCTAAATAAAGCTGAAAATAAAGCAAATCAAAATCAAAATAATTTTAATCCAAATCGTAACCGTAACCGTAATCGTAATAATGACAATTATGATAGAAACGAAGATGATTTTGATGGAAATAATGATGATAACGACAATAACGACAACAATAATTAATTAGCATATTAGTAGAGATTTTTTTATAAATCCTCCGTAAAAATAAATAAATGCAAAAAAAGTTATGAAACAATTTCATAACTTTTTTTGTTTTTTAATCTATCTAATGATTATTTGTAAATACTATCTTTTGATAATTTAAATTCATAATTATCGTCTTCATCAAGTATTGTTTCGTCATCAACAAATAAAAGTTTATATTCCAACTTATCTGCTGTTAGATATTTTTTATCTCCTTTTTTTACTATTTTAGGATTATTAAATGTTGTTGCATGTTCTTTTTTCATTTTATCTTTTGCCTTATTAATATCTTCAGGAGTTGAATTCGGATTTATTTTACTCGGTTCTCCTGAATATATTACAACTTTTTCGGTAATAACAATTTCTCCGCCGTTTTTACCAACAAATTTTTTTCCATAATAATTTTTAACTTCATTATTTCCTACACAGGCAGTCAAAAGTAAAATCATAAAACACAATAATACTTTACTAAATTTTTTCATATCTTACCTCCTACTAAAAACATAACACTAATCATTAAAGTTAAAATATTTGATAAATCCCCGTTTTTGTACCTACTATAGTTAATGTAAAACATAATATCCTCCAAAATAACTTTACAGCATTAAGGGAACTGGTTTCTTACTACTATAATATCATACAAAAAAATAAAGTCAATATTTATTTATGAATTATTGATTACTTTTATTAAAATATACTTGATGTGAATAGTTATCCTCTATTTATCCACAATTTTTGTGGATAAGTCTAATAAATTGTGGATTTTACTTGAAAAGATATATATTTATATGTTATAATATACACTTGAGCTGTGGCTCGTAATATGTCGTGATGTTTAATGTATAGTTTGTTTTTGTCTTTTTCTTTCGTAACTAACGTTAAGGTTCACGAAAAAAGAAAGGAAAAAATATGATAGAAAATTTTAATGATTTTAATTTGTCGAAGGAAGTTTTAAAAGCCGTTGTTGAAATGGGCTTTGAAGAACCTTCTCCAATTCAAAAACAAGCAATTCCGACTATGTTAAACAACGAAGATATAATCGGTCAAGCACAAACTGGAACAGGAAAGACAGCATCTTTCGGTATTCCAATAGTAGAAAAAGTAAATAAAGATAGCAAGACAACTCAGGCTATGGTACTTTGTCCAACAAGAGAATTGTCAATTCAAGTTGCGGAAGAAATTTCAAAACTTGCAAAGTATAAGGGAGTAACAGTTGTTCCAATCTATGGAGGTCAACCTATAGAAAGGCAAATCCGTTCTTTAAAAATGGGAGTTCAAGTTGTTGTCGGAACTCCGGGACGTGTTATAGACCATATTAAGAGAAAAACTTTAAAAACTGAAAATATTAAAACTTTTGTATTGGACGAAGCTGATGAAATGTTTGATATGGGCTTTAGAGAAGATATTGAAAAAATTATAGGCTTTTTACCTTATGAAAGACAAACAACTTTCTTCTCTGCTACAATGGATCATGAAATGATGGACTTTGCTGCAAGATACCAAAGTGAACCAAGACTTATAAAAGTCGTACCAAAGGAATTAACGGTTCCAAAGGTAACTCAATACTATTTTGCACTTAAGCACAATATGAAACTTGAAATTCTATCCCGTATCTTAGATGTTCAAAATCCAAAACTTACAGTAGTTTTTTGTAATACTAAAAAAATGGTTGATGACTTAACTGCAGGGCTTCAATCTCGTGGCTATTTTGCGGATGGACTTCATGGAGATTTAAAACAAATCCAAAGAGATGGGGTAATGAATAAATTTAGAAATTCTACAATTGATATCTTAGTTGCAACAGATGTAGCGGCTCGTGGAATAGATGTTGACGATGTAGATTTAGTTATAAACTACGATATGCCTCAAGATGTGGAATACTATGTTCATAGAATAGGTAGAACTGCAAGAGCAGGTAGAGAGGGGACTGCAATAAGTTTTGTTTCTCCAAGGGAAATGAATACTTTATCTCAAATTCAAAAATACACAAAAACTAAAATAGAAAAAAGGGATATGCCAACTCTTAAAGACTTGATTAAAAGACATGAAGAAAGATTTATGGAAGACATCAAGGAAGAAATCAATAAAAATGAACATACAAAAGAGTTAAATCTTATAAATATTTTAATGAGTGAAGATTATTCACCGATTGATATTGCAGCTTGTCTTTTAAAACATTATAATGAGAATAATAAACTTAACAATCACGAAGAGCTTATGGACGTAGATATTAAGAAGAATAAGAAAAAGGGAAATGATAAGACTTCTATTTCAAACAAGGGCGGAAAGTCAAATGTTACTGAAAAGAATTCTGGAAGGATTTATATTAACATTGGTTCAAGAAAGGGAGTTTCTCAGAGACATATAGTTTCTGCACTTTGTAATGATGCGAATATTAGCGCAAGAGATATTGGAGATATCGAAATTTTTGAAAAGTTCAGCTTTGTAAATATTCATAAAAACGCACTTAAAGATGCAGTAAATAACCTAAACAATGCTCATATTAAGGGCTTTAAGGTTTTAGTTGAACTTGCCAATAAAAAGGAAGACTCTTCAAAATTTTCTGCAAAGTCTAAAGATAAGAAAAATAAAAAGGATAAAAAAGATAAAAAGAGCGAAAAGTCCAAACGTGATAGACAAAAGAGAAGATAATCTAAGGTAAATTTTATGGAATTTTGTAAATATAAAAAAGATTTGAATTTTTCATACACAATGGGAGCTTTCCCGACTATTGAGCTTTTACAGTCAAAAAATTACAAGACTATATCAGTTTTGGTACATTCAAAATATGATGATAAAGCAGGTCTCGAAAAAATTTGTGATGAAAAAGGAATTAATTTAATTTATAATGATAAAATTGTAAATAAACTTCAAAACAAAGAAAATACATTTGTTATTGGAGTTTTTGAAAAAAACTTTGCAAAGATAAAAAAAGACAATCACATACTATTATGTGAGCCGAGAGATAAAGGAAATTTAGGGACAATTTTACGAACTGCATTGGGTTTCGGTTTTAAAAATATTGCGATAATTGATGGTTGTGATGTTTTTGATCCTAAAACTGTTAGAGCTTCAATGGGAGCAATCTTTAAGATGAATGTAGAAATTTTTAAAAATTTTGAAGACTACAAAAAAACTTTTGAAGAAAATAATATTTACTCTTTCATTTTAAATAAGGATTCAGTGTCTCTAAAAAATGTAGAGATTAAAAAGCCTTTTACATTGATGTTCGGAAACGAATCACATGGTCTTGAGAACTTTGACTTAAGTGGAACAACTCCTGTATTCATAGAACAAAGTGAAGACATAGATAGCTTTAATTTACCAATTGCAAGTTCAATAGCAATGTATAAATTTACGGAAAAAGAATAAAAATAAAGGTCTAGTTTGCAAATTAATTGTGGACTAGACCTTTTTTGTAAATTTTAATTTTAAATTTATTTACTATTAACATTAAGCTATTAAATAACGATTATTCATCAAACGCCATCTCGACTGGAGCAGAGCGAAACGAATCTAGCCCTAACTTTGTTTACTTGTAAACAAAAGTAAATGTATCACAGATACATCAAATGAAAAATACTATAACCCAAATTATTTTTAATAAGCAAAAAGCAGGGGATTTCCCTGCTTTTTCGTCTTAGTTTGGGGGTATGTGATTGTTTAAGCATTAATAAAGTTTTCTAACTTTTCTTTTAATTCGTCAAATTCAAATCCACCTTTAATAGCAACCATTTCAAGAGTTGCAATGTCTTTCATCATTGCAAATAATTCCGGGTTATCAAGATTTGAATATTCAGGACTTAAAGTTTTTAAGAAGTCTTTAACTTCCGGATATTGTTCGATTAATTCACCAATTTTTGTACTTTTTTCTAATTTCATTGTATTTCTCCTTTTCTCTAATCAATTTAATTTACTTTATGTATTATTTATGTTAATAATATTATTATTACTAAGTATAACTATGTAGTAAATAGTGGT
>OGYO01001190.1_pt1 | contig 14218 bp, 14 predicted proteins | sample 1576561 | NCBI WGS metagenome assembly OGYO01 (sample SAMEA3541507, study PRJEB24748) | human gut metagenome | biome: human gut; feature: human-associated habitat; material: faeces | place: China | collected 2012 | reverse complement strand
TTGAAATGCGCCGGCATTTGGGGGATAATAAAACTAAAAAATAAAGGCCCGGGCCCAGGCCTGCGCCCGCCGCATCTGTGAGGTGCTTTGGGCCACGCCGGACATCCGGGACTGTGAACTGAGCCGGGAGCTCCCCGCGCCCCGGGGCAGGGTGGAGTTCCGGGACGTCTGCTTCAAATATGTCGCCACCGGCACCGGGGACGACGTGCTCCGGGATGTGAGCTTTACGGTGGAACCCGGCCAGTTTGTGGCGATCGTGGGCGGTACCGGCGTGGGCAAATCCTCCCTGGTCAACCTGATCCCCCGTTTCTACGACGTGACCGGCGGCGCGGTGCTGCTGGACGGAGTGGATGTGCGGGATTATCCGCTGGAGGAGCTGCGCGCGCGCATCGGCATGGTGCTGCAGAGCAACGTGCTTTTTTCGGGTACGGTCCGGGACAATCTGCTCTGGGGCAAGCCGGACGCCACGGAGGACGAGCTGATCCAGGCCGCCCGGGACGCCCAGGCCTATGACTTCATCATGTCGTTCCCCGACGGCTTCGACACCAGCCTGTCCCAGGGCGGCGTCAACGTGTCTGGCGGCCAGAAGCAGCGACTGCTTTTGGCGATTGCGGTAGCCAGCAACAGAAACCTTCTTGTATTTGACGAACCGACAAGCGGACTGGATGGGTACAATATGCGGTTGACGGTGCAGCTTTTCAAACAGCTCGCAAAGGAGGGCAAGTGCGTTCTTCTGATTACACATGACATGGATTTAATTGCCGAAGCCGCTGACTGCGTTCTATACCTCGAACAAGGAAAAGTGCGTTACCATCGCAATGTGCTGCGAAAAGTATAGAAAAAGGAGGGGTGCCAATGGCTTTGACATCAGCGATGGAGGATTATTTAGAAGCTGTATTTATGCTCCAGAAACAAAATGGCTATGTCCGCTGCGTGGATGTTGCAAAACAGTTGATGGTAAAAAAGCCTTCTGTAAGCCGGGCAGTCAAGGAACTATCCAGATCCGACCATCTTGTTAAAAATGCTGATGGCACACTCTCCCTCACAGAAACAGGATTGCAGCTTGCCGAACAGATTTACGAAAAGCATCGTTTTTTTACAGAACGGCTTATAGCAGCTGGTGTGGATCCCAAAACTGCGGAACAAGATGCCTGCGGAATTGAACATGTAATCAGCTCAGAGTCTTTTCAAAAGTTAAAGAAGGTATTTGATGACGGTTAGGTGGTGGTGATATGGGAAATTAGCTGTATTTGATTTAGCTGAAACCGGCAGGCAAATTGGTGAAAAGTTGTTTACCCTTCTTTCCGCGGATCAGCAGCGGGAGCTGGCGCAGTTTGTCCTTGAAAGGACTACAGGCTGCATCAATTTTACTGATGTACCATATCAAACCATCTTCCGTGGCAAATATTCTATCCCCCAGAAGATGAACCATCCCCTAACAGAAACACGATCTGGAGATTTGTACTTCTGTTTAGAGCAAAGACTTGTTACAATCCGGGAGCAGCCGATAGAATTGACCGTCAAGGAATTTGAAATCTTCTCGCTGCTTATCTTAAATCCGAAGCGGGTATTTACCTATGAAATGCTTATGGAATTAGTATGGGAAGAAGATTACACTTACTATTCCCGCAAAGCAGTCAATAACCATGTGAGCAATCTGCGGAGGAAGCTAAAGATCGCTCCTAACCTGCCAGACTATGTGAAAAGCGTCTACGGTATCGGCTATAAGTTTGAAGCAAAATGAAAGGTGCGACAGCGTTGTATGTATGCTGTCGCACCTTTTTAATCATCTTTTTTACAAACCAAACAAAGCCAATCTTTTTGGTTTTGGTCTACCTCGATTTTTGAAAACCCAGCATTTTCCAATTCTTTCTCAATCTGCTCGGAAGTATAAATTGTCATGCCGTGGATTATATCTGTCCATTTTTCGTCCTTTGTATTTTTCCCATTGGATTCATTGCATATCAGGAAAGTTCCTCCATTTTTAAGCACACGATATACTTGCTGAAAAGCAACTTGAATACCGGGCCAAAAGTAGATTGTTTCAAAGGCAGTTACCAAGTGAAAAGTGTTTTCTGAAAACGGCAGATTCATAACATTGCCTTGCAAAACTTCGCATCGGCCTTCCTGAATTGCTGCCCGATTAAGTTTTTTCGACTTCTGAACACTAACTTCGGAGTAGTCAACGCCAGTTATGTGTCCATTTGAACTTTTTCCCAAAAGGCGTTTGAGGTTAGCCCCTCCACCGCAGCCAATATCCAGACAGAAATCATCGTCGCGGATTTTTATGTGCGTCAAGCCCCATTCTGCAAGTGCGGCATGGCCGGTGTTCATCATATTGACCATGATCTTCCCGGCGAATCCTTTTGGTTTGCAGGTGTTTTGAAAGAAAGACATATTTTTTCTCCTAATTTAACATGATGCGAAAGATTGGCAAGTGCCGATTCTCCGAAGTTTTCCCGCAGAGTAGGAACTTAAATTTCTCCGGGCGTAACGCCATATCTTTTTTTAAAAGCGTCGATAAAATGGCTTGCGTTGGTATATCCTACCATCCATACCACGTCTTTTACCTTGTACTTTCCGCTTTGCAGCAGGCGGTAGGCCATCTCCATTCGTTTTTCCACGATGTATTCATAAACCGTGCAATTAAAACAGATTTTGAACCCCTGTTTCAATTTGGTTTCGCTCAAAAAACATTGTTCGGCAATCTGTGCGATTGTCAAAGGATGGAGGAAATGATTGTCGATAATTTCCCTCGCTTTCATCAAGCATCGGTAATCTTCTCTGGAAATATCTTTGGTATTTTTCTGCTTGCCAATCGCTTCATCACAAAACAAAGACAGCAGTTCTAAAACCTTTCCTTCCAGATACAACTTGCGCAGCTTCCGCTCGGGCGGGCAGTCCAACAACTGCTGTAAAACAAGGCGTATCTCCGGTGTGGTGGAAAATACATGGGTACAAATCTTATCATCCCGCCGAATTAAATGCGCTGCTTCTAAATCTTCTGTCAGTGAGGAAAAACATCCTTCCTCCAGCGAAATGCTCAAGGTATGGTAAGGCTGCTCGGAACCGAAATGGCTTACGCACTGTGAAAACGTCCCACATTGCAAACTGCACTGTGTTGGGGAAAGCTGGTAGTGCTCGCCTTGCTTTTGGCGATAATCCCATTCGCAGATCCCATTCATACAGAAGGAAAGCTGAAAGACCTTGCGCTCTGGATATTCTTCGTACAATTCCGTTTCCCGCTTAAAGGCCATTTCAGACTGAACCAAAAACAGTCCTTTGGATAACTCCTGCATACCCACAAAACCATCGGCAACCTGTTTTGTGAGATCAAAGCAGTTGCCGGTTTGTTTATGCCCTACGGTACCCGAAAGGCCGGAAACCTGAAAAGAGTGAGGCATATATTCGGGGGCGGACCATTGTAAAAGCATACTGCCAAACTCCTTTCACAAAAATAATAGTTAGCAATAACTAACCACATAATATCACATCTGCTTGCGAAAATCAAGTCGCTTCAAAAACAGATTTGCCGGATTGGGGTATAAAACCGCCGGATTCGGTCACAAAAGCGCAGGCGGTTTTGCTACACTAAACTGTGTTTGGAAAATAACACGGAAAGGCGGGTAAATGTATATGCGAAAAGAAAATGGCAAGAGAGAGTCCCCCTATAAAGGAATCCTCAAATTTGCCGACGAAAAGAAACCGCAGCTATCATTTGCCGTTGTCCTATCTGTTTTGTCCTCTGCTTTTGGTATTGTTCCATATATCGCGGTTGCAATCTTGCTGCAAAAGGCATTGGCAAGCAGTCTGACAACGACTTGGGCAATCCTCTTGCCGGTCATCGCTCTGTGCGGGTATCTTTTGAAGCATACCCTTTACGCGAAATCGACGCTTTGCTCCCATAAGGTAGCTTACGAAATCATCAAAAATATTCGTACCACAATCATGAAGAAAATGTCCAAGGTATCTATGGGAACGATTCAGGGCAAATCTTCTGGCGAGTTTAAGCAGCTTGTTATCGATGATGCGGAAAGGCTGGAAGGACCGCTGGCTCATGCTATCCCTGAGATGACCGCCAGCATACTTGTTCCGATCTTTGTCATTCTGTATTTGTTGGTGATTGACTGGCGCATGGCGTTGGCCGCTTTGGTTTCAGCTATTTTGGGAAACCTGATCTATTATGGCATGATGTTTGGCCGTGGCGAAGTGATGAAGGAATACATGATGTCCAATGCCAATATGAACGCAACCATTGTGGAATATGTCAATGGTATGGAGGTCATCAAAGCATTTAATCAGACTGCTTCCTCAATGGGGCGGTTCCAGTCGGCGGTTCTAAAGGTGCGGGACATCACGACAAAGTGGTATAAACACTGTTGGCCGTTTATGAGCATCAGCCAAGCGATTCTACCATCCTCGATTGCCTTTGTTTTGCCTGTCGGAATGGCTCTTATTTCAGGCGGTGCGGTTAGTCTTGCCGAACTGATTGTTTGTATTCTTCTCTCTATGGCAATCGTTGGTTCCCTGCAAAACTTTACCGAGTTTTGGGAAAGTTTTGCCGTTATTTCCGAAGTGCAGCCCCGTATTCAGGCGCTTCTTGATATGGAAGAATTGACGGAACCGGCACAGCCGAAGCATACAGACAAAGCCGACATGCAGATGAAGGATGTTCATTTCGGCTATGGCGACAGCGAGATCATTCACGGTATTTCTTTCACAGCAAAGGCCGGAAGCGTAACTGCCTTTGTGGGGCCTTCCGGTTCGGGTAAATCAACCTTAGCCAAACTGATCGCCCGGTTTTGGGATGTCGATGCAGGCGCAGTTTTAGTAGGCGGGATTGATATTCGGGAGATGTCCCTTACCGACTTAACAGAGAAGATCAGCTATGTATCGCAGGACAACTTTCTGTTCAATATGAGTCTGCGCGATAATATCCGCATTGGTAAACCGGAGGCTACTGATAAGGAAGTGGAATGGGCGGCAGCACAGGCCGGGTGCGATGAATTTATTTCACGTTTCCCCCAAGGGTACGATACCAATGCCGGTGACGCCGGGGCAAGGCTTTCCGGTGGCGAGCGCCAGCGCCTTGCCATAGCGCGGGCAATCCTCAAAAATGCGCCTATCGTGATTTTAGATGAAGCCACCGCCTTCACAGACCCGGAGAATGAAGATAAATTGCAGCGTTCCATTGATAAGCTGACAAAGGGGAAAACTCTGATTGTCATTGCGCACCGGCTCTCTACCATTATGTATGCCGACCAGATTTTAGTGTTGGAAAACGGACAGATTACCGCACAGGGAACCCATGAGCAGCTTCTAACCCATTCCGAAACCTATCTGGATATGTGGAAAGCTCATATCAGCGCAATGGACTGGAGTATGAATCAGGAGGTGAGTGAATTATGCTGAAAATCATCCGGCGCGTACTGCGTTTAAGCGGAAACTTATCGAAACGGATTTGGGGCAGCTTTATCTGTGGCTTTCTGGAATCCATGTTCGGCCTGCTGCCAATCGCCGCCGTCTTTCTTGTCCTGATAGAATTGCAGAACGGTCAACCGATTACAGGACAAACATGGGGTATTGTTATCGGCTTGATTGCAGGAGGTTTAATCCTGCGCATGATTTTCAAATATCTGGTTTACCGGCTGCAAAGTACGGCAGGCTTTGAGTTTGTAGCCAGAGAACGGATTGCATTGGGCGACCGGCTGCGGAATGTGCCGATGGGCTTTTTCCATGATAACAGTGTCGGAGACATTACGGCGACTGTTACAACGGATTTGAACTTTCTCGAGAACTACTCTATGCACATCCTTGATAAGGTTACAACCGGCGTTTTGAGTATGATTGTCATGGCGGGTTGTATTTTAGCCTTTGACTGGCGTATCGGTTTGATTTTCGTGGCAGGCATCCTTCTTTCCTTCCCAATCTACAGCCACATGCAGAAAAAAGGAAAGGCGCTCTCTGCAAAGCGGCAGAAAATCCAATCCGAAGCAGTTGCGGCCACATTGGAATACGTGCAAGGTATTTCCGTTGTAAAATCCTTCAATATGTGCGACAAAAATCTGAGCGATATTGAAGATGCCTATGAGAGCAATGCGGCTGCCTCTTATGGGGTGGAGCGTGTATTTACCCCGCTCAATATGACCTATTCGATGGTGTTCCGTATTTCGGCCTGCATGATTATGCTGTGCGCGGGAATCCTCGCTGTTGGCGGCGACCTGTCTTTCGCTAATCTCGCCGTTATTCTGATCGCTTCCTTTACCATCTTCAATCCGATTGAGGTTATGGGCCAGATGACGACAATGATTCGGACAATGGACGCTGCCCTTGACCGGGTAGAGCGTATCAAACAGGCAAAAAAAATTGATGAAAACGGTAGGGACATCCCTTTGGATTCCTTTGACATTGGCTTCGAGCATGTGTCCTTTGCTTATGAGAATGGCAATCCAATTTTGAAGGATGTGAGTTTTTCCATTCCACAGGGCAGCATGACTGCGATTGTCGGTCCCTCTGGAGGCGGCAAAACCACCATTACAAGGCTGATCGCCCGGTTTTGGGATGTGCAGGAAGGCAGCATTACCATAGGCGGCCACGATGTCAAAGAGTTTACCTGTGACAGCCTCTTGAAGAATATGAGCATGGTATTTCAAAATGTGTATCTGTTCCACGATACTATTGAGAACAATATTAAGTTTGGCTGCCCGGACGCAACCCATGAGCAAGTGGTAGAAGCGGCAAAGAAAGCCTGCTGCCACGATTTTATCTCTGCTCTGCCACAAGGATATGACACGGTAATTGGCGAAGGCGGCTCCACCCTGTCCGGTGGAGAAAAGCAGCGCATCTCCATCGCCCGCGCCATGCTCAAGGACGCGCCGATTATCCTGCTTGACGAGGCAACCGCCAGCGTTGACCCGGAAAACGAGGTGCATTTGCAACAGGCCATCAGCGCTTTGGTAAAAAATAAGACGCTGATTGTCATTGCACACCGGCTGTCCACGATTCGGGATGCCGATCAGATTTTGGTGGTGGATAACGGAAAAATTGTAGAAAAAGGCGTTCACGCTGAACTGATACAACAAAAAGGAATCTATCAAAAATTCTGGAATATCCGGCAGAAAGCGCGGAACTGGAAACTTGCACAGTAATTTATGCACTGCGGCGGGCGATATGCCGCCTGCCGCAGTTACTTCGACACAATGGTTAGCTTTGATTAACCGGAAAGGAGGGAAACGGTGAAATCTCATTGGATAAAACGAATCGTGCGGCTGCTGGTTCTGCTCTTTGGCGTAAGCATCCTGTGCTTTATCCTGACTGCATTATCCAGTACAGACCCAGCCACTTATCTTGTGCGCCGTGGAAATCTCTCTCCTACACCGGAAGTGATTGAACAGGTACGCGCGGAACTTGGTTTGGATCAGCCGCTTCCGATTCGGTATTTGAACTGGATCGGCGGTGTCTTTCGCGGCGACTTTGGGGAATCTATTTTTTCAACAAACGAGGTGGCTGCGGATTTGGCAGCCTACTTCCCGCAAACGCTGCAATTAGTTTTTCTGTCGTTAGCTGAAATTATCGTGTTTTCAATTCTGCTTGGCGTTTTATGCGCGGCCAAAAAGAACAAGCTGACGGACCATATCATGCGGATTGTTTCGCTGTTTGGAATTTGTGTTCCTCCGTTCTGGCTCGGTTTTTTGCTGTTGATTGGCTTCGCTGTGGAAATCCCGATTTTCAGCGTAACGCCTGCATCGGGGATTATGGGATTGATATTGCCATCCATTACCTTATCTTTTCCTGTGATTTGCTCGACTGTACGGGTATTTCGCGCTTCACTGCTGGAAGAAATGCACCGTGATTATGTGAGCTTTGCCCGTGCCAACGGGATGACGGTAAACAGGATCCTCTGGAAGAAGGTATTCCGCAATGCCCTGCCGCCCGTCATCACCCTGTTCTGCCAGTATGTAAGCTATCTGATTGCTGGAAGCGCCGTAGTGGAAAAGGTCTTTTCTATCAAAGGTGTGGGCAACTACCTGATGAACTGTATTATGGCTGCTGATGCCAACGCGATTGGCGCTTGTATGCTGATTATCGCCGCGCTGTATCTTCTGGCCGAACTGTTTGGCGAAATACTCAACCACTTGCTATGCCCGTGGAGAAAGGAGGAAAGCGATGCTGCGTAAAATATGGAGAAATCCGCAGGCGGTCATCGGGCTTGGCCTGATTGTGCTGATCTGCGCCGTTGCAATTCTCGCACCGCTTTTGGCTCCCCATGCGCCGGACGAGGTGAATCCACTGATGAAATATCAAGCGCCGAGCGCCGATTATCCCCTTGGAACCGATCAGCTTGGGCGGTGTGAATTATCCCGCTTGCTTTATGGTGCAAGAGCATCCCTTGGGCTGGCGCTTCCCATTTTGATTCTGTTGGGAGGGATTGGTTTAATCCTTGGAATGATGACAGCGTGTATCGGCGGCTGGTTTGACCGTGTTGTGACAGGAATCAGCCAGGTATTTATCGCTTTCCCCACGCTCATTATCGCAGTGGCGATTATCGGCGTTTTGGGAAATGGCCTGCAAAATATTATTTGGGCGGTTGTCATCTCCATGTGGGCGCGGTTTATGCAGCTTATTCGCACCTATGCCAAAACGGAACTTGGGCGGGATTACATTGTCGCCGCGAGGGTGTCCGGCTGTGGAATGTGGCAGCTTATTGTTCACCATTTAATTCCCAATATCCTTCCGCAGTTTTTGGTGTATTTTTCAACGGGCGTAGCTTCGGCCATCCTCACGGTTTCCAGCTTTTCGTTTCTCGGCCTTGGTCTGCCCAGCGGAACGGCTGAATGGGGCGCAATGCTGGAGGAAGCGCAGATGGCGTTGTATTCCCACCCGGAACTGCTCATTTACCCCGGTATCTGCATTTTCATTGCCGCCGCAGGCTTCAATCTGTTTGGCGAGGCGCTTAGGGACATTCTTCAGCCGCAGGAGGATGTGCTATGAGCAAAAAGCTGTTACAGGTAGAACATCTTAGCATTGCGCTTAAAAATCCATATCAGGATTTGGTGAAGGACATCAGTTTTTCGTTGGAGGAAGCGGGTGCAGTTATCCTTTTAGGCCAATCAGGAAGCGGAAAAACGATGACCTGCCGGGCAATTTTGGGGCTGCTTAACAGCAGCGCCTTCCAAGTGAATGGCGAAATCTTTTTTGATAACAGATCGCTTTTACAGCTAAAGGAAAAAGAACGGGCGCTGTACTATGGCAATAAAATCGCTTTTATCCCGCAAAATCCGATGACGGCGCTCGACCCTTCCAGAAAAATTGGTGCTCAAATGGCCGAATTTCTTAACCTGCATCAAGATTTGAAGAAAAAGGAAGCCTTGTCTCTTTATGAACAGGCGTTGTCTCGGGCAGGGCTTACAGACACCAAAAGGATTTTAAGCAGCAGGCCGTATCAGCTTTCGGGTGGTATGCTCCAGCGCTGCCTCATTGCCCTTGCGATTGCCGGTAACGCAAAGCTGGTGGTTGCCGATGAACCGACTACCGCTTTAGACGCGATTCACAGGGACAAAGCGGTGGAGCAATTCCTGCATCTACAGGAGCAGGGCTGCGCACTGCTTTTAGTCACCCATGACTTTGATGTTGCACGGCATGTCGGAGGCCATGTACTGATTTTGAAAGAAGGACAGATGGTAGAACAAGGCTGCGCCCAAGAGGTCTTACAGAATCCAATAGCTGATTATACCAAGGAACTGATTGAGGCGATCCACTTGGGATGGGGGTGAGTACATGCTGGAGGTGAAAAATGTAAGCAAACAATACAAAGGCGAAGATAAGTTGCTGTTTGATGCGGTTTCTGATGTGAGCCTGCCTATGGAAGATCATCATATCTACGCTTTGGTGGGAGAAAGCGGCTGCGGAAAAAGCACCTTGTCACGGTTAATTTTGGGGCTGGAATCACCTTCGTCCGGTCAAATCCTGCTGGACGGAAAACCGATTTCCCGCAAAGGAAAAAGAAACCGGAAAGAAACGGCAAAAGCAATCCAACTGGTATTGCAGGACGGAAAAAGCGCCCTTGACCCCCATTTTACGGTTTATCAGGCGATTGCCGAGCCAATCCGAAACCTGCTGAATATACCTAAAGAGAAAGAACGGGCAAGAATTTTTGAATTGCTTGACCGTATGGGGATGCCGAAGGAAACAGCGAACAAGAAAACGGGCGAACTCTCCGGCGGGCAGCAAAAGCGCGTAGGGATTGCCCGTGCTCTGGCTGTTTCCCCGCGCTATATCGTCTTTGACGAATCCATCAGCGGTTTGGATGTCATTCTGCGCAAAAGTATTTTGGAATTGCTAAAAAGAGTTCAGGAGGAAGAACAATGCTGTTATCTTTTCATTACCCATGAGATTGACGCGGCGCTTTATCTTGCGGACGAAATTCATGTGATGCAAAACGGGAAACTGATCGAAAGCCGTCAATGGAATGGGGATCTGAAGATATTTCAAAACCCCTATACCAAACAGCTTTTGCGCGCTTCCCACTTGATTTGAAATAGGTATATACGCTCCTTGGGGCGTGATATATACAAAAAACGAAAGGACGGTTTGATTTATGAAACTAAAATCACTTGCTGCACTGATGATGGCGGGCGTTATGGTGCTTGGTCTCTGCGCCTGCAACAGTACAACACCCGATACTTCCGGTTCTGATTCTACTCCGGTAAGTATCACAACAACAGAAAGCTGGGATTTTTCCACCGGCTTCTATCCAGCGATGTCCCCTGCCACTTCCAATGGTACTTACGGTTTCACCTACTATGCCCGTAACTGCTACGATACACTCGTCGTTCGGGAAAATGGTGAATTTAAGGCTGGGCTGGCCGAAACGTGGGACATCAGCGATGATGGACTGACCTACACTTTCCATCTCAAAGAAGGCGTGAAGTTTTCGGATGGTGCTGACCTCAATGCGGAAGCAGTAAAAACCAGCTTAGAGGCGGCATTCTCCAATTTGGGAGCATATATTGCATCCTTTGGTAAGATTGGAACACTCACGGAGTCGATTGAAGTGGTGGACGAACATACCGTGGCAATTCATCTTACCACTCCTTATTATGGTGTTTTGAACGACCTCGCCATGTGCAACCCAATGGGAATCGTATCGCCCAATGCGTTTAATGAGGATTTGACAACTAAAGAAGAACTGCTGACCCAGACAATGGGGACTGGCCCCTATATGTATGCCGGGGACGGTGACGGAACCTCTTATACTTTCGTCCGCAATCCCAATTATTGGGGAGAACAGCCTGATGTGGACGAATTTACCGTAAAAGTGATCGCGGATCCCGATGCTGCAATTCTCGCTCTGCGCAATGGCGAAGTGGATCTGCTTGCGGGTACATCCCGTTTGAGCTTTGCTGGTTATACCGAACTTTCCTCTGCGGATGGAATTGGCACCGTATTGGATGACAGCATTTCCAACAGCCGTTTTATCGGCTTCAATACACAGGAGGCTCCGTTTAACGATGCCGCTGTCCGGCAGGCGGTGGCCTATGCGATTGATAAGGAAACGATCAGCGACAGTGTATTCTCCGGTCTTGAAACAGCTTCGGAACAGTTGCTGGATACCTCTCTACCGTATTGCGATGTAGAAGCCACTACATACAGCTACAATGCAGATAAAGCAAAAGAATTGCTGGAAAGCGCCGGTTGGGTAGACAGTGATGGCGATGGCATCCGCGAAAAAGATGGCGCAAAATTGAGTGTTACGCTGGATTATATCACCAATCAGGGAACAATGGACGATGCGGCGCTTGTAATTGCTCAGGAATTGGGTGAAGTAGGGTTTGAAGTAACGCCTCGCGGTTCGGATAATATGACGTGGTTTACGCAGGTTTCTACCGATTTTGATTTCTCGCTCCACACAACCTACGGCGGTTACTATGACCCGTTCCTCACCATGACGAATATGAACCCGGAAATGATGTCCGACCCGATTTTGTGGCAGGTTGCCCTTACTATGGAAAATGGCACGGACACCATTAAAGAGCTGGACAGCACCGCTGATTTGGACCGTGTGCAGGAAATCTATAGCGAGGTGCTTACCTTTGCGGCAGATCAAGCCGTACTGGTTCCGTTTACCTCTGCGCATCAGTATGCCGCCTTTAACAGCGACAAGATTGATTCGTTCAGCTTTGGCAGCGACCAGTTGTTCATTGAAATCGCCAATGTAAAGGCGAAATAACGGTAGTGAACACGAAGAATGTTCTGGAAGGGAGGTGTGCCAATGGCTTTGACACCAGCGATGGAGGATTATCTGGAGGCTATCTTAATGATAAAACAGCAGCACGGTTATGTTCGATGCGTAGATGTCGCAGAGCAGTTGGGGGTAAAAAAGCCTTCCGTAAGCCGGGCAGTCAAGGAACTCATAAAATCCGGCCATCTTGTTAAAAATGCTGACGGTACACTTTCCCTAACGGAACTAGGATTGCAGATTGCCGAACAGATTTACGAAAAGCACCTGTTTTTCACAAAGCAACTTATATTGGCTGGCGTGGATCCCGAAACCGCAGAGCAGGATGCTTGCGGCATTGAACACGCAGTTAGTTCAGAATCGTTTCAAAAATTAAAGAAAGCATTTGATGACGGTTAGGTGGTGGTGATATGGGAAATTAGCCGTGTTGGATTTAGAGGATTCTGGCAGACAAATAGGCAAAAAACTACTTTCCCTGCTTTCCCTGAATCAAAAGAAGGAGTTGGCTCAATTTGTTCGTGACTATGAGGCTGGCGATATTCCGGCTGATCTTCCATATACAACGCACTTTCGAGGCCAGTATTTTACTCCATTACAGGTGGATCAGCCATTAACAGAAATCCGGGAAGGTGATTTATATTTCTGTTTAGAGCAACGCCTTGTGATGGTGCAAGGCAATGTGATTCCTCTGACAGTCAAAGAATTTGAAATCTTCTCCTTGCTTATCTTAAATCCGAAACGAGTATTCACTTATGAGATGCTCATGGATTTGGTGTGGGAAGAAGATTATACTTACTATTCACGGAAAGCGGTGAACAACCATGTAAGCAATCTACGGAGAAAATTGAGGGTTTCCCCTGATCTGCCGGACTATGTAAAAAGCGTCTACGGTATCGGCTATAAGTTCGAGTCAAAATAAAAGGTGTGGTAGCATATGTGCTATCGCACCTTTTTACTGCTTATATCCTGAAAAAAGTTACTATCAACTTCTAAACCATTCGGAGTATTTTCAACCTATCCAGAGTGGTACGCCTATTCGGAGTATGATAAATTAAATACATGCGAATTTCATGTCGCTATTTTTTAGCGGCATAGGTTAGCAATGACTAACGCCATCATGGAGGAATGAAACTATGGAAACAAAAAGCAAAAGGCTGCAAGCCAAAGACCTCATCAATGTGGGTATTTTTACCGCAATCTACTTTGTCATTTTCTTTGCCGGTATGATGTTAGGATATATCCCCATCTTCATTCCGCTGCTGGGGCTTGTATGCCCGATTTTGTGCGGGATCCCATTTATGCTGTACTTAACGAAAGTCAAAAAATTTGGGATGGTTACTTTGACGGGCGTTATTCTTGGCCTGCTTAATCTAATTATGGGTAGCGGCGTTTTAGTGCTGATTGCCGGTATAATTTTCGGCATTGCAAGCGACTTGATTTTGAGAGCCGGTAAATATCAAAGCTGGAAATGCACTTTGCTTGGAAACGGTGTATTCTCACTTTGGATAATGGGATATGTGAGCCGCATGTTTTTGACTCGGGACGATTTCTTTTCCTCTCTTGTTAGCAGTTACGGGCAGGAATATGTGAATACGCTTATGTCCTATACTCCCGGCTGGATGTTCCCTGTTCTATTCGTCGTGACCTTTATCGGCGGTATTTTGGGAGCTTTACTTGGAAAGGCTGTTCTGAAAAAACATTTTGAAAAAGCGGGGATTGCTTAATGGATGCGGCGCTTTCATTAAAATTTGAGAAGAAAGCCATTCTTCCTGCTGACCCCAGAACAAAACTTTTTTTGACGGTTACAGTTAGCACTATTATGATAACTGGAGGCACGGGCGGGTTTATGAATTTTGTCCGTCCGTGCCTGATGGCTTGTCCTATCATTTTTCTGCTACTTTCAAAGAAGTGGAAAGCGGCTGCCAGACCGCGCCGAGATTTTGAAGCATCCACAGATTCACATTGCAGATGCTCCGCAGT
>OGYO01001187.1_pt1 | contig 14233 bp, 11 predicted proteins | sample 1576561 | NCBI WGS metagenome assembly OGYO01 (sample SAMEA3541507, study PRJEB24748) | human gut metagenome | biome: human gut; feature: human-associated habitat; material: faeces | place: China | collected 2012 | reverse complement strand
AGTTTAAGCACGGCGTCCGCGAATTCCTTCACCTTTTCGCTTTGGAAGCCGCCGGATTGTTCTGATAACCAAATGAAGAATAGAATCTTATTTTCTCACTTCCTCCACTCATTGAAATTACATGATTGTGTGATACAGAGTTGTTGAATGTATCATCAATCCAGTTTGAATTTGGATAGCGCAAGGCATCTTTCCCTTCATTGTCTCTCCATTCTTGAATGGTCTGTGCAGAGAACTTTTCGGCCATTCCTGAGTTTCTATATCCTTCATTGATATATTCCATGTAATCTGCATAATTGGAAACAGGATCCATAGAACTTGGAATAGAAGGAGAGGTAAATGATACATAACCGTTATAGTCAAGTTTAATTTTACCTGACTTACCTTGTTTGGTGGTTATTAAGATGACACCATTGGCAGCACGTGAACCGTAGAGAGAGGCGGCAGCGGCATCTTTAATGATTGTTATGTTTTCAATATCAGAGCTATTGATAGTTGACATAATGTCAAGACCTGCATCTGAACTCATCGTATTGATAGAACCTGAACGCATAGGAATTCCGTCAATTACGTATAATGGAGAATTACTGGCATTAAAAGATCCCATACCGCGAATATTCAAAGAGGAAGAAGCTCCTGGTTGACCTGACGATGAACTGAATTGTACCCCGGGTGCATTACCTTGTAGTAAATCTTTGAATGAAACAGCCGGAATATCTTTCATTTTATCAGCCTTCACAGTAGAAGCAGAACCTGCGTATGCCGATTTCTTGAAAGTACCATAACCGGTAACAACCACTTCTTCCATAACATTATTATCAGGAGCCATGACTACTTTCAGTATCTTTCCGGCAGTGGCTTTAATTTCCTGCTTGCCATAACCTATATAGGAGATAATCAAAGTGGCAGGTATACGGTCTACATCTAATGAGAAGTGCCCGTCCAAATCTGTAGTAGTTCCATTCGTAGTACCTTTGACTAAGATATTCGCTCCAATAATAGGTTCTCCCGTCTCATCCAGTACTGTACCGGTTAATGTTGTTTTCTGTTGAGGAACAGCAGACTCTTTTTCTTCAATTTGCTTGATAGCAATAACGCCGTTGTGAACTGAATAGGTCAAACCGCTATTCATAAGACATTTATCAAGCACATTGGCTATTTTTTCGTTATTTACATTTAGGTTTTGGACTTTTATTTGTTTTACATCATTGGTGCTGTATACAAAAGTAAAGTCGGTTTGTCTTTGGATTTCCCAAAGAATTTCACTCAACGTGGCATTCTTGAATGAGGCTGTGACAGTGGCTTGTGCAAACACTTTGTTGGCAGCCTGCATAAAACCTGTGGTAATGATACAGAAAAATAGGAACGTAATCCACAAACGTTTACTACTTTTACCGTGATTGGTGTAGTTGTGTTTTTTGTCCATAATACATCATTTTTATTAGTTATAGAATGTGATTGTTTTGTTATTGACTTTTACGTGTACTTTTTGAGTCTCTTCCAACAAACGTACAAATGGAGTGATTTCCGAATACCGATCTACATTGCATCCAAAGCGTAGGTCTTTTATTTTCTCATTGGCAAAAATTACTTCCATGTCATACCAGCGTGATAGTATTTTCATGATATCTTCCAATCGCTGGTCTTTGAAATGAATTTTTCCTTTTATCCATGAAGTATAAAATCCGGCATCTACCATGCGTATCTGTATGCTGCTGTTTCCGAGGCTGATGGTAGCTTGCTGGGAAGGCTTTAAAATACAGCTTTCTCCAGTTTCTGTATTTACTTTGACAGAACCGTTTACCAAAGTTGTCTGATACTCTTCCTGTGGATAAGCAGAGATGTTGAATGTGGTTCCCAACACTTCTACTTGCATGCCTTGAGTGCATACTATAAATGGTTGCCCTGTTTTGCAGACTTCAAAATAGGCCTCGCCTTCCAGTTCCACTTTGCGTGGACCGTTATCAAATGTCACAGGAAAGCGGAGACTGGTCATTGCGTTCAGATGCACTTTTGTTCCATCACTTAACAATAGAGCATATTCTCCACCTCGTGGAGTTTCCACTTTATTATATACAGGCTTGTTTTTTTTAGCTGTTTTTGATGTTACTTGGTAATTCAGCATTGTAGAGTCCATGTGGACTCGGGCTCCGTCTATTTTCTCAAGCAGACTCTCTGTTTCTTTATTTATATGGATTGTCTGGCCGTCCTCCAATGTCAGAATAGCTTGGGATTCCCCAGGTAGAATGGATTGTGCGATGAACTGTTTGTCCGAAAGAGAAACGGGCGAGGTGAATTTCATGGAAATACTTACAAAAAGGACAGGTAACAGAATGATTGCGGCATAACTTACTATTTTGATATATCTGCTTCTGTTATTATTTCTTTTGATTCGCTTTTCCACTTCTTTCCATCCGGATGAAGGATTGAATGCCGTATTTTTCCGGAAATGTTGCTTTTGGTTTTCTTCATCACAAATTTTCTTGAATAAAATCTCGTGCGCTGTAGATTCTTCTCTCCAAGCAGTTAGTTTTATTGTTTCTTCCGGGGTTATTTCTTCCGACAGATACCTTGCTATGAGGTTGGCTATATAGAAATCTTGTTTTATCATATTTTGACCTGTTTTTTATCTCTTTTATAATAAAACAGGTCTGTTTGAAATTTGGGTGAATAATAAAACGACTTTTTTTGAAAAAAAACAAATTAATGTCTTTTTATATAAAGAACAAGAGGAAGTAATAGTAGTCTTTCAAGTTCTCTCTGAGTTTCTTGTAGGCTATTTTCTTTAATGTATGGACTGTTTCTGTAGATATGTTTAGTCTGTCTGCTATTTCTGCGTTTTTTTTCCCTTCCAGAGATAGTTGCATAATGGCTTTCATTTGGTCAGGTAATTTATTTATGGCTTCAGAAACGATACGATAAGTTTCCTCTTCAACGATTGCATCGTGAAAAAAGGAATCCTTTTTCTTTTCGATGACATTTTGAGCGTATTCATATACTACTTTTGAATGCTCCAGTTCGTTGAGTGCTTTATTGCGTACAGCTGTATATAAAAATGCTTTTACCTGATGCAGATAAAAAAAATCTTCTCTTATTTGCCATAGTTTGGCAAATGAATCTTGTACAATATCTGCTGAAGTTTCTTGGTTTTCTGTATATTGATTGGCAAATAAGCATAGAGTTACATAATATTTATTGAAAATATCATGAAACCCTTGCTCATTAAGCTTAATACTTATAGTTGTATGAGAAGTTCCCGCTGCCACCTTTGCTTTTAATTTTCTCTAATTTTAGTGCGAATATAGAGAAAATTAATTAAAAACAGCCTCTTATTCTATTAAAATATTATTTTAAGTCTACTACAGTAATACCTGCCCCACCAAATTGTACGTGTTCGTCTTGATAGTGTGCTACTCCTGGAACACTTCCCAAATAGCTGCGAATCAGGGTGCGCAGTATGCCTGTACCTGTTCCGTGAAGGATACGTACACGGTCTATTCCCAATAGTATGGCATCATCGATAAAATAAGTTACTGCCTGTATCGCTTCATCGCCACGCATACCGCGTACATCAATATCTTGTTTGAAATTTAGTTTCTTTTCATATACCCGATCTTGTGTTTCACTGCTGACGAAGGTACTTTTTACCATTGTTTTCTGGGTGGGCTGTATTGGTGTGCTACGTTCCAGCTTATCCAGTTTTACATTGGTTTTTATCATTCCGAACATAACTATTGCATTTTTGCCATTAATTCCTAGTACTTCTCCGACACTGGATTGACCTTTGATCTTTACAGTGCTACCTACAGTGATAGGCTGTTCTTTGGGTATTGACAGTTGGGAAGATTCCGTTTTGGCTTTATCCTTTTTGTTTTTTTTCCGCTCTTGTTTTTCACGGAGTTTTTCCATTTTCCGGATGATTTCATCTTCCTTGTTCTTTTTCTCGATATCTTCTATCTGATTTTTAAAATCAGTCAGTTCCTGACGTGCCGATTGTGTACGTTCTTTGTCGGCTTGTGCTTCCTTGATGATACGGATGGTATTTTCAATTCGGGCATTTGATTCCTGTATCAATTTTTCCGCATCTTCTTTGGCCTTTCGTAAAATCTCTTTACGACTTTTCTCCAGTTCCTGTAGTTCTTCTTCGTATTTGGCGATGGTTTCTTCCATCTGTTTTTCTCGTTTGCGGATGTTCTGACGCTTGGTTTCCCAATAACGTTTGTCACGTACGATATCTTGTAGATATTTATCAGCATTGATATATTCACTCCCTACAATTTCGGATGCGTCGGCTATTACTTCTTCCGGTAAACCTATTTTCCTAGCTATTTCTACTGCAAATGAACTTCCCGGATTTCCTATTTGTAATTGGAATAAAGCTTGCATTAAATGCCTGTCATATAACATGGCACCATTAACCACTCCTTCGTGATCTTCGGCAAAATGTTTCAAATTTTGATAATGAGTGGTGATAACGCCGAATGTGCCCTTTTCATTGAAACGTTTCAACACAGCTTCAGCTATGGCTCCTCCAATTTGTGGTTCTGTACCTCCGCCGAATTCATCAATGAGGATAAGGCTGCGTTCGTTACAGCTTTTCATCATTGTTTTCATGTTGGTAAGGTGTGAGGAGTAGGTACTCAGATCGTCTTCGATACTTTGTTCGTCACCTATGTCTATAAAGATACTGCCGAATAATCCGGCATGGCTACGTTCATGCATCGGAACCGGCATACCACATTGTAACATATATTGTAGTAATCCCACAGTCTTCAGACAAACGGATTTACCTCCGGCATTCGGTCCGGATATAATTAGAATGCGTTGATTTTTAGTTAGTTCTATATCTAGAGGAACAACCTTTTTATTATGCTTGGCCAGCGAGAGTTGCAATAGTGGGTGTATGGCCATGGTCCAGTCCAAAATCTGTTTGTCTTCCAATGATGGTTTGGTGGCGTTCGTCTGAATGGAAAAATGGGCTTTGGCACGGATGAAATCAATTTCTGCCAAAAACTCGTATGACTGGAGGATGGCGGGGACCTGTGGGCGGATTATGATAGAGAAATCTGTCAGGATACGGATGATTTCCCGGCGTTCTTCTCCTTCCAATTCCCGTATTCTATTGTTTGCTTCCACTACTTCGGCCGGTTCTATGAAAACTGTTTTGCCGGTGGATGATTCATCGTGTACAATTCCCTTGATTTTCCGTTTTAATCCCGGTGCGACAGGGATGACGAGTCTTCCGTCACGCATGGTAGGAGTTACATCTTTATCAACATAACCTTCTGCTTGAGCGTTGCGTAGAATTGCATTCAAACTGCGTGATATGCTTCCGGCTGTCGAGGCCAACTCTCTGCGGATGCGTAATAATTCGGAAGAAGCGTTGTCTTTGATTTTTCCGAATTTGTCTAAGATGTTGTTTATACGCGTAATGAGTTGAGGAAACACGATAATATCTCCTGCCAGTTTTTGTAGGGCAGGGTAGGGGGAGTTTTCTTTTTCTTGTTCTTCGTCATTCGAGGTCAGTGTCAGAAAATGGATGATATCACGAATTGTTTCTAAAGAACGGCGTAAATCAAACAGTTCTTGCTCATCCAAATACATACCTTCTACGCGGATACGTTTTAGTGATGGTCGTACATCAAAAAAATATTGGTCGGGAAAACTGTCTTCCTCTTGTATGATGCGCATGAATTCCATCACCTGTTCCAGCCATTCATTAATATCCTTAAAGGATTCTGAGAAGTTCATTTCATCTACTCTTTCTTGACCTAATGTGCTGAGACATTTCTCTTTTAGTAAATGACGGATGGAATCGAAACCTATTTTCTGTTCGAAATTCTGAGGGTATATCATGATTTATTTCTTTCGTTTATTATTCGTATGCAAAAATACGATTTGAAAATTTTATAGCAAAAAAACTGGTAAACTATTTGCTTATTTAAAATAAAGTCGTACCTTTGCAGCGCTTTCAACAGAAAGTACTTTTGAAAAAAGAAGTCTTGGAGAGGTGGCAGAGTGGTCGATTGCGGCGGTCTTGAAAACCGTTGTACTGCGAGGTACCCGGGGTTCGAATCCCTGTCTCTCCGCTGGAAAGAATTGCAAAACAAAGAAAATCCCTGTAAATTAATACTTTACGGGGATTTTTGTTTTTGGTGCATAGCAAAAATAAGCATATCAAAGCATTCTTTCGGTGTACTATTCGGTGTACCTGATCTCCTTCAATGTCAGGTACACCTATTAAGTGAATAATTCGCTGTTTATCAGTGTTTTGCATCTTGACTTGTTGCTCTTGGAATTTTAGTTTTGTGATTAAAAAACAAGTAAGATGGAAAGAACAACATTTTGTCTATTGTTCTACATTCGTAGGACGAAATTGAATCGGAACGGTGAGGCTCCGATAATGATGAGAATTACAGTGAATGGAGTTCGGGTTGATGCTTCAGTGAAGAAAACAATTCTTCCGGAATTCTGGAGTGTGGCAAAAGGAAAGGCCCTGGAAAAGAAGCGTGAGTACAAGGAACTGAATCTGTATCTTGATTCTATCCGTTTGAGGATAATGAAAATTCAGCGTGAACTGGAAATAGAAGGTGTAGCGGTTTCTGCCGGCAGTGTCCTGGACCGTTTTTGGGGTAAGGATGCTCCCGTACAGCGTACCCTGTTTGAGGTTTTCCGTGAACATAATGATAAATGCGCCCGATTGTCCGGTACGGACATGGCGCCTGCAACCGTGCAGCGTTATGAGACATCCTTGAAACATACTCAGGATTTTGTCTGGGAGACATATCATAAGAAAGATATTCTTTTGGATGAAGTTTCCCGCCAGTTTGTTGAGGATTACGAGTTTTGGCTTAAGACCTCGAAAAAGTGTTGTCATAATACAGCCACCAAGTATCTGAAGAACTTCAAGAAGATTATCCGTATCGCTTTGGCCAAGGGATGGATGAAGAATGATCCGTTTTTGGAAATCAGGTTCTCGTTGGATAAGGTGGAGCCGGACTTCTTGGAAGATTCGGAAATCCGAAAACTGATTTCAAAGGAGATTGATATTCCGCGGCTGGGTCAGGTACGGGACATTTTTGTGTTCTGTTGCTTCACCGGTCTGGCCTTCTCGGATATTCACGGATTGGGAAAGGAGCATATCGTGGAGGACTCGAACGGTGTCAGATGGATACGCAAGGGAAGGCAGAAAACCAAAATCATGTGTAACATCCCATTGATGGAAATTCCGTTAAAAATATTGGAGAAATATTCCACCAATGAATATTGCAGGAAACATGGTGTACTTTTTCCAGTGCTTTGTAATCAAAAAATGAATGCCTATCTCAAGGAACTGGCTGATATTTGTGGCATAAAAAAAACATTGACCACCCATGTGGCGCGTCATACTTTTGCCACTTTTGCCCTAGCCAATGGTGTCTCGATAGAGAGCGTTGCTAAGATGTTGGGGCATACCAACGTTCAGATGACCCGTCATTATGCACGTGTACTGGACCGTACGGTGATGCGTGAAATGTCACAAATAAAAATGGATTTTCATTTTTCCATGTAATGTAAGGAGAGGAGGTTAGGAATGAATACTGGCAGGCATGAGCTTTGGATGCCTATTCTTTCAAGAATGGCTGGAGGTTGCTTCCGGCTGTCTTGGTAAACAAATTTATTAGCGTAGCTATATACTTTGGTCACTGTATAATGACTGGCTGGGAGATTGTAAATTAAACAGGAGACATTCAGTAAAATTACAATAAAATGGCATATGGAAAGATTATCGTTTATCAGTTTTATACGACATCTTACTTTTTAGAGGCATTTTCTGAATGCCCCTAAACTGTGTTAGCAAAGTTAATATTTTAGTCTTTGCTGACACAGTTTAGTTTACAGCCTCAGGGCATACAGGGAAACTGGTATGCCCTCTTATACTTTATACACGCATATCGTAGACGATTTACTCAAGCATACTATTTGTGAAAAAGTTTACATATGTTAATTATTAAACTAATTAATCCCCATACTCCCCCCAGAGAAGCTATGCCTTTTATAAAATTTTTCATTCCAGAAAATAATGTTGGATAATATAAAGCAACTAGAAAAATAACTGCTGAGAGGATTAGTCCGCCTAATGCTAACCAAAAACTACGTTGAGCTTTTTTTCTCTTTAATAATGATTCAGCTTGTTGTTCTTCTATTTTCCTAATGCGTTCTTGCTGTTCTTTCCGCTCCTTTTCCCCTTGCGATAGCTTAGCTTCTAGGTTTTTCAACTTTTCCTCTAAAGATAGTTTCTCATGATTTACTTCTTCAAACTGCTTTTGTCTTTGTATTTTTTCCTCTTTTGACTTAGCTTGTTTAGTTCTTTCCTTTTCAATTAAATTATGGATACTTTCATTAAACTTTCTTTTATCGCTGATTTCCTCAAGTAATTTCTGGATTTTATTAGTTGATTGCAAAGCAATAGAAGAAAATAATATGTTATAATCTTCGGCACTCAAATCTGCAGATTCTTTAATAGCAATATCAATTTCATTTATAAGCTCTTTACTTGCATATTCTTCAGAGAGAGTCTGTGCAATAAGTTCGTTAAGTCCTATTTGAGATACCTTTTTAGCCAATTTTTGAGGGTTTTTAAGGAATAGCAGGCTAGTTAGTTCTTCAGGCATAATAGTTTCATTAACAAACCCATTTGTCTTGCGTGAAATATTGAAATCAGCTAACTTCTTGTTAGCTGTAACAAACCAATATTTAGCTTTTTGAAATAATCTAATATTACCCTCTCGACGATCTCGAACATGTAAATAGGCAGCTACATCATGAATTGCAGTACTTTTATGTATTCGTGTCTGTTTTAATAAATTAACGTCCTCTGATCTGGAATATAGATTCATTTTTGTTTCCAAAATACCATCAATATCTACTTGCAGTTCTGCTTTAATGAAAGATTCCAATTTCCCATTAATACTTATCAACCAAGTCTTGTTTTTACCAATTCGTACACACGCTTCATTTACAGTAGTAGTAGGATGGCTCTTACTATAATTATTTATTGCTAATTCGATTATTTTATGAATTTCGTTGATTGTAATGTCGAGTAATCTAATTTTACCTCCTGTTGCTCTTATAAGCTTTAATAATTCTTGAGTTGGTAATGTGTCTTCTGCCTTCTGTAAATCTAATGCTTCTAAAACGATTTGAGTATCTAAGTAATAGATAATATTATCATCTATTTTGGATTCTAAATCCACTCCCGTTTCTAGAAAAGAAGCTATAACAGAACCTAAATAGATTCGTTCAGCAGTTTGATAAAGATAGTGATAACCTCCTTCTATATGCTGTAGAAAATTAACATGAGCCATAAAAGAACCTTCTACATCATGTATTAAACAGTTTTTTCCTGAAAAGAAAGAACTTAGATTACATTTATTCTTATCTATGAATTGTGAAAAACTTGGAATGTTTTTTTCTGATAAATTCTCTGATTTAAGATAGTCTTCAAAAGCCTGTTGTAGAGCTTGAGCATTGCGTCTTTCTCTATCATAAATTTCTTCTGTAGAAAAGTAATTATAATTAGTAAATTGAAAGGCTTTTCCGTCTTCAAAAGTATCAAATTTGAATATATTACGTTCTTTCTTTGATAAAGAAGTGCCTACTGCTTTTATTAATTTTCTTACAATAAGAATTGGAACCTCAATACCATATTCTTCAAGGATAATACTCTGTATATCAATATCTGTGCCTTGAATTGAATTTGATTCCTTAGAAGATTTCTTTGCTGCATACGAAGATATTGCCCTTTTAAATAGAGGTAAATAAACGGTTTTATATATGTCAGTTTCGTTTTCTGACAAAGCAGCTAGAAAGGAATAAGATGTTAATACATTATCATTCATGCTTTATTTGTTATTCTATCAGTTGGTTAAAATGCAAAGTTAACTAAAAAAACAATAGCTGTTCGCACTATAAGTCTCTTTTAAATGCTGAACACCTTTAAATGTGTGTAGTTAAAAAGATTGTAAGTCAAATCTTTAATCCTTTTTTATCAATGAGATGGAAAATGAGAATGCTAAACAAAACTCGTATTGTCAGTTTTTTTGAGTTTACTCAAAAATTATGATTGATGTGGTTTAATAATGCCAATCTGCGTTTTAGCGGATTGGCATATTAAAGTTCAACCATTCATTATACACAATCGTTGGTACAATAAAGTATATAGCTGCGTCTGATTATTAACATATTAATAATTGAAGGCATAACTTATTGATGCCTACTTGTTATAGAATAGCCGTAGACACTGCCTCCCGGCTATTTTTTGTCCCGGCTTGGCGTTTTCTGTCTTTTTTTGGCGGTTGCTCAACGGTTGAGTAACCAATGGCTTTATAATATCTCCGTAATATTGCACCATAAACAATAAAAACAAGGTCATTATGAATAACAGAAGAACTGCACCTGGTGGGCAGATGACCCACATGCTCAGTACCATACTCGCCAAAGTAACCAACATTGAAAAGTTACTGGCTCCTGCCATACATAACTTGCCCGACAGCGAGATACTGGATTCAAAAGGCGTGCGCCTGCTTACCAAAATGTCCGACAGGACACTTCTAAGACGCCGCAATGACGGTTCATTGCCTTTCCACCGTGACAAGGGGAAGATTTACTATCGCCGTTCGGACGTGCTGCGTGCCATACTGCTGGAAAAAGAAGAACACTCTAAAAATAAAAGGTTATGAGAAAGATGATTAAGGTTGAAAGCGGCTCGTTCGCCGCACTCGTGAGAAGTTACAAGAAGTCCCTCAACATGTTGGCCGTGCTGCAACATATCTGTGAGGATAACTGTGTAGAACTCTCCATGCTGCCCGATGAGGTTTGTGAGCTGATAAACCTCGATCCGGCAGAGATTGAGAAGCAGCGTTTGAGCGGACGGCTGCGTTTTGCGGAAGAGGAGAACGGGACCAGGCATTATTCGATTGTGGATATAATCAATCTGAAGGATTCCATTGACTGGAAGGTTATTAACAGACAGGTGGAGAGCCTTTCCTTTGAGGAAGAGGAATGACGGAGTGCCCTTCTTCCCATTACAGATAAGAGTATGGCCGGCAGGCAGGATTTATCCGGATGCCGGCCATACCTTTGTCATTTCCTGAAAAGCGGCTCTTTACGGCAAACTTAGGATATTTTTTTCAGTCCGTTTGACGGGGCGGCAATTTCCATTGGGGGGACATGCCTTGCCTTCCGTGGCAGGTCCGGTGTATCGTCACTTTCGCCTGTCGCTTTCTCTCCTTTTATTTCCGTTCCGTCATCCGTTCCGCTTTCATGCCCGCCTGCCGGTTTTATGGTAAGCTGTATTTTCCGGTTCAGCGTGGCAAGTTCCTCATTCAGCCGCTTGATTTCCGCATCCTTGGGCCATGAAGCCGCCACAATCTCCTGAAGGACCGGGATGTCCTTCGACAGCTCCGCGTTTTCCTGCTCCCGTTTCTCTATCATGGCGGGAATGCGTTCCAGCGCATTGATGAAGTTCATGACGGCCAGTTTCGGGTCTTTGGCAATATAACCGTTGTTGTAGGTATATTTGATACCGTCCAGCCCCTCGACCATGAACTTGTTCTGCAAAGCCTGCATGTCCCCCTCACAGGTCCTTTCGGTACGGACAAGGATGCGGAAATCGAACAGGGTCCCGATTTTCATATAGTCATCCTCCGTCCGGGCATTCCGGTTGATTGCGGCAAGCCGGTTGCCGAGTATCTCCACGTTGTCCGAATCCACACCGTCCAGTTTCAGGGGATTGGGACGGAGTCCGGTTTCCGTATCTGCGGGCATCACCTTGTTGAAATATTCCCAGTCCCTGGTGAAACGCCCGATAAAGGTGTTGTTTTTTTCTATTCCCAAAGTCCTTTCATTCAGCTTGCCTTTCGCGTTTCCCTTGTTACGGTGGAATGCCTGCCTCTCGCTTTCGAGGACCGCCAGTTTCTTGTCCAGCTTCGCCTTTTCCAGCAGGTCGTCGTTGCCCGAAAGGATGGCCACGTATTCGCTGAAACTGCCGCCTCCGTTTTCGTCAATCGCCCCCTCGTCAATGGTACGGGCGGCCAGATTGCGGCTTTTGAGCTGGTTGATGAACACCTGCTTGTTTTGCAGCAGGTTGAACTTGTAGCTGTCCAGTGACTTCTCCACCGCATAGATATAGCAGTCCACCTTGTTGCCGGCGTACTGCTTGGCGATGATATTGCCTTTTCTCACCGCGCGTCCGTTGCGCTGCTCCAGATCGGACGGCCTTCAGGGTATGTCCAGATGATGGATGGCCACGGCACGTTCCTGCGCGTTGACACCCGTTCCCAGTTTCTGTGTGGAACCGAAAAGGAAACGGATGCGCCCGGAATTCATATCCTTGAACAGTTCCTTGCGTGCGTTGTCGCTGTTCGCCTCCTGAATGAACTTTATCTGCTTTTCCGGGATATTATGGTCTTCCACGAGCTTGCGCCTGATTTCACTGTAGATGTTCCACTGGTCGGGTTTATAGGTACTCAAGTCTGAAAAAATGAACTGTGTGCCTTTCTGGTCAAGATATTTATAGTAATATTCCGCAATCTTGGCCGCGCAATGGGACGCCTTGTTTCCCGGACTGTCGCCGTACTGCTGGTCTATCAGCCGCATGTCAAGCGACATCTTGTTCGAGTAGTTGGTGGCGATCAGCATCTGTGCCTTCTCCTCCGCTTCGGACAGAGGCTCCCTGTCTATGTAGGTCGCATCCCCGGTTTCAGCGAACTTTATCAGTTTTTGAATGAAAATCTCCTGCTGGGGAGTGGGCGGTATGTGATAGAGTTGCTCGTTGAGTTCCGGTCTGTCAACCCCCACGTCTTCAGCGGTCTTGTAATCGGTTATTTCCGCATAGAAATTGGCGAGTTCCGGCACCTTGATAAAATAGCGGAAACGCTCTTTCTGCACCACCTGGTTGGTCACTGAAAATTCAAAGTCCGTGCTTTTCTTCGCATAGACTGCGGCCCAGCCGTCAAAGCAGGTAATCCCCTGCCGTTCCATTTCCTTCGGACGGAGATATTTGAAAAGGAGATAGAGTTCTGTCAGGCTGTTGGAGATGGTCGTACCGGACAAGAAAGTGGCCCCCAAATCCCTGCCCGTACGCTCCTGTATGGTACGGATGGCGAAAAGCATGTTCATGGCCTTCATGCTTCCCTCGGGATTGCCCAGACCGGAAACTCTTGCATGGCGTGTATTGAACATCAGGTTCTTGAAATTGTGCGATTCGTCAACGAAGAGCCGGCTGCTGCGCAAACGATGAGTATTGCAAAAGACATGGATATTATTTATGATACGAAAATGTATCGTGAGGGAATGAAGTCACGTTTGAAGAAAGCCTATGGACGTAAGATAAAACGGCTTACTCCCGAAGATCGGGTAGCCTATGATGCGGTATATGATTCTATAACTGATGTATTTTTTCGGGAGAATCCACAGGGGAAGGAGCTGGTTGAATGGAAATATCAACGGTTTATGCGTGATTATGCAAAAGTCGTGAAGTCGTTGGACGATAATGTTGGACGAGTGTTAGACTATTTGGAAAAGGCTGGGTTATTGGATAATACGTTGGTTGTCTATACTTCCGATCAAGGATTTTATATGGGGGAACATGGCTGGTTTGATAAACGGTTTATGTATGAAGAGTCTATGCGAACACCGCTTGTTATGCGTTTGCCGAAAGGTTTTCAAAAGCGAGGCGATATTACCGAATTGGTGCAGAATATAGATTATGCCCCGACATTCCTCGAATTGGCCGGTGTGGAGATTCCCGATGATATACAAGGTATTTCATTGATGTCGTTATTGAGGGGCGAGCATCCGCAAGACTGGCGATCTTCTCTTTATTATCATTTTTATGAATATCCGGCAGAACACATGGTAAAACGTCACTATGGCGTTCGTACAGAACGTTATAAATTGATACATTTCTATGACGATATCGATCAATGGGAACTATACGATTTGCAAACTGATCCCACGGAAATGAACAATCTTTTCGATAAGTCGGGATATGAAAGTATAATCGAGAAATTGAAACAGGAATTGGTCGGACTTCAAACTTTATACGGAGATTCGATAGAGTACCGATTACGGGATAAAAAATTATAGGATAAAAATTAGGGAGAGAAATTTAGAAATAAGTTATTCAATATAAAGTTATGGTGATGAAGAAAGTTTTTTGGATTATTTTGTGTATGTTTTTTATCCCCCT
>OGYO01001186.1_pt1 | contig 14249 bp, 13 predicted proteins | sample 1576561 | NCBI WGS metagenome assembly OGYO01 (sample SAMEA3541507, study PRJEB24748) | human gut metagenome | biome: human gut; feature: human-associated habitat; material: faeces | place: China | collected 2012 | reverse complement strand
TGCCGTCCTCCAAAGAGAAGACGTGTATAGTTTATTGTAATTGACAATTACCGAACGGCGACGAAGCCGCCTTCTTCGCGCTGATCCGCGCCGCCTTCTCCCAGCGCCGCAAGACCGCCGCCAACGCCATCGCCAATGGCCTGCACCTGCCCAAGGCGCAGGTCATCTCCGCCCTGCAGGCCGCCGGTCTTGGTGAGCGTTCCCGCCCCGAGCAGCTGACACTGGAGAATTACTGCGCTCTGCAGACGGCACTGGCAAACACTTAAAACAGCAAAGCAAAACGCCCGGTAAGCATCACGCCTACCGGGCGTTTTTTAGGAGTATATAGAGTAGGGTGCAATAAGGAAAAGCTTCTCTAAATATTCCTCAAGAACAATCCATCAGCTTTATGTACAGAAGCATTCCTGAGTTCAACCCTGACTCCGCGTTATGCGATTCTACTGCGTTTACAACTTGTTTACGACCTGTTTTTTACTGTTTAGGACGCAAAAAGACATACAAAATCAAGAAAAAAGCGCGTAGCAAAGTGGATTTGCTAACGCGCTTTTTTAAGTGGAGCTAGTAACAGGAATCGAACCTGCAACCTGCTGATTACAAATCAGCTGCACTGCCAATTGTGCTATACTAGCGGGAACTCTAATATAATATCACAATCGGCAGGGGTTTGTCAAGGGTTACAGCAGCTCTACGCCCGAATTCCTGCATGCCTGTACCGTAGCGTCATCCCACAGGCTGACCTGTACCTCGCCGACATGGGCCTTGCCCAGCAGCAGCATGCACAGGCGGCTCTGGCCGATGCCGCCGCCCATTGTCAGGGGCAGGGTGCCATCCTGCAGCAGTTTGTGGAAGGGCAGCTCCGCGCGCTGCGGGCAGCCTGCGGCGTCCAGCTGGCGGCGCAGGGCGTCGGCGTCAACGCGGATACCCATACTGGACAGCTCCAGCGCGCAGTCCAGCGGCTTGTGCCAGAACAGGATGTCGCAGTTCAGCGTCCAGTCATCATAGTCGGGCGCGCGCCCGTCGTGGGGCTGGCCGCTCTTGAGCCTGCCGCCGATCTGCATGATGCAGACGGTTCCATGCTCTTTGGCAAAGGCATTCTCGCGCTGCTTCGGCGTGAAGTCCGGGTACCTGTCCTCGAGCTCCTGCGTCGTGATAAATGCCACCTCGCGGCCCAGGTGGATGTTGTTTTTCAGCTCGGGGAACTTCCAGCGCAGCTCGTCAGACGTTGCGCAGACAGCGTCCACGATGTCCCGCACGGTCTCCTGCAGAAATTCCAGCGTGCGCTGGTCGGCAGTGATAACGCGCTCCCAGTCCCACTGGTCCACGTAGATGCTGTGCAGGTTGTCCAGCTCCTCGTCGCGGCGGATGGCGTTCATATCGGTCACAATGCCCTGACCGGGGCGGAAGCCGTACTTGTACAGGGCATAGCGCTTCCACTTAGCCAGACTGTGGACGACCTCGGCCTGCTCATTCAGGCTGGGAACATCGAACGCAACGGGGCGCTCAACGCCATTCAGGTCATCGTTCAGGCCGCTGCCCTGCATGACAAACAGGGGAGCCGTGACGCGCTTGAGATGCAGTGCCATGCAAAGCTTTTCCTGAAAGATCGTTTTGATAAGGCCGATGGCCTTCTGGGTGTCATACAGCCCCAGCAGGCTTTGGTACCCTTCCGGAATGATAATGCTGCTCATAGTAGAATCTCCTTTTTCTTTCCCAGATTTTGACCCTATGCTTACGCCTTGGCAAACTGACTTTCGTAGAGCTGCTTATAAAAGCCACCCTGCGCCAGCAGTTCATCATGCGTACCGCGCTCGATAATGTTGCCGGCCTTCATCACCAGAATCTGGTCAGCATTTTTGATGGTGGACAGGCGATGGGCCACAATAAAGCTTGTGCGGCCCTTCATCAATTCTTCAAAGGCATCCTGCACCAGAACCTCGGTGCGGGTGTCAATGCTGGAGGTGGCCTCATCCAAAATCAGAATCGGCGGACGCCGCAGCATGACCCGCGCAATGCAGAGCAGCTGCCGCTGCCCCTGACTGATATTGCCGCCGTCCTCGGCAACCTGTGTGTCGTATCCGTTCGGCAGACGGCAGATAAAGCTGTGGGCGCGCGCCTTCTTGGCTGCGGCTATGATCTCCTCGCGGGTGGCGTCCGGTTTGCCGTAGGCGATGTTTTCTGCAATCGTACCGGCTTTGAGCCATGTTTCCTGCAGCACCATGCCCAGATTGGCGCGCAGGCTGTCCCGGGTCACCGTGTCGATGGGGTGTCCATCCACCCGTAGCGTACCGCTGTTGATCTCATAGAACCGCATCAGCAGGTTTACAAGGGTGGTCTTGCCGCAGCCGGTCGGACCGACCAGCGCGATGCGCTGCCCCGGCTCGACCTTGAGGTTCATATCCTCGATCAGGGGTACATCGTCCTGATAGCGGAACCGCACATGCTCAAAGGCCACGCTGCCGGCACCGTGGGGCAGGCTCACGGCATCGGGGGCATCAGGGGTGATTGGTGTCTCATCGATCAGATCAAACACCCGCTGCGCACAGGCCAGCGCATTCTGCAGCTCGGTCATGACATCGGAGATGTCATTGAAGGGCTTTGTGTACTGGTTGGCATAGTTCAAAAAGACGCTCAGCTCGCCGACCGTGATGCCACCGGCAATCGCCACAAAGGCGCCCAGTATGCCTACCGAGGCGTAAACCAGTGAATTTACAAAGCGGGTGCAGGGATTCGTGGTCGAAGAAAAGAAAGTTGCCCGCACACCGCAGCGCTGCAGGTCGCGGTTGATGCGGTCAAAGCGCTCCTCAGCGCGCGCCTCATAGCCGAAGGCGCGAACCAGATGCTCGTTGCCGATCAGCTCCTCCACAAGGCTGGTCATCTCGGCGCGGGTCTCGCTCTGCACCCGGAACATAGAATAGGTGTGTGTCGCAATAAAGCGCGCCACAAAAATGGAGAGCGGTGTCAGCGCCACGACCACCAGCGCGATGCGCCAGTCTATATAGAGCATGACCCCCAGGGTACCCAGAATGGTCAGCACACCGGTAAACAGCTGGGTAAATCCCATCAGCAGGCCGTCACTGAACTGCTCCACATCGGTCGTGATGCGGCTGATCGCATCGCCGGGGCGGTGGGCGTCCATATATTTCAGTGGCAGAATCTCAAGCTGCTCAAACACGCGCACCCGCATATCCCGCACGACCTGAAAGGTGATGCGGTTGTTGACAACATTCATCAGCCATTGGGAGAGCGCCGTGCAGGCGATCGTGGCAGCCATAGCCAATGCGATGCGGCCAAGCCCCTGATAATCTACCTGCCCGGGCCCCACGATCTTATCGACCGCCCTGCCGGCCAGCACCGGTGCAAGCAGGGTGGTGACAACGGTGATGAGCGCCAATGTAAGCGTAAGAATGACCATGCTCTTGTAGGGGCGGATCAGCTGCAGAACGCGTTGGATCGTATTGCGGTCAAGCTTCTTCGATGTCTTGCTCATAGTGTTTTGGCCACCTCCTCCTTGCTCAGCTGGCTCAGGCAGATTTCCTTATAGACCTCACAGCTCTGCAGCAGTGCGGCATGGGGGGCATCACCGGCCAAGGTGCCGTCATCCAGCACAAGAATGTGGTCAGCGCGCTGCACGCTCGCCGCGCGCTGGGAGACGATAAAGACCGTCATACCCTGCGTTTTTTCTTTAATGGCCTTGCGCAGGGCTGCATCGGTGGCGAAATCCAGCGCGGAGGCACTGTCATCGAGAATCAAAATTTTCGGCTTCGGTACCAGTGCGCGTGCAATCGTCAACCGCTGGCGCTGCCCGCCGGAAAAGTTGCGTCCGGCCGTTTCCACAGGGGCATCCAGCATGCCGGGCTTGCTGCGGACAAAATCTGCGGCCTGTGCGATTTCAAGCGCCTCCCAGATTTCCGCATCGGTGGCATTTGGGGCGGCCCACTGCATATTGTCGCGGATGGTGCCGGTAAACAGCACCGCCTGCTGGGGTACGATGCCTACAAGGCTGCGAAGCTGTGCAAAGCTGTACTGCTTTACATCATGGCCGAACAGTGTCACCGTGCCGCGGCCGGCGTCGTAAAAGCGGCAGATCAGATCGATCAGGGTCGATTTGCCGCTGCCGGTACCACCGATCACGCCGATGGTCTCGCCGCAGCCGGCCGCAAAGGAAATATCGGTCAGGCTGGGTGCGCCCGCACCATGATAGGTGAAATCCACATGCTCAAACTGGACCGCCTCGGCAGCACCGTCAACCGCGAGCGGTGCCGTGCCGGGGTCCTCCATCGTGGTGCGGGTGTTCAGAATCTCATTCACACGCATACCGCTGGCCAACGCGCGCGTTACAGAGACGACCAGATCTGCCAGACGCAGCAGGCTCAGAAGGATCTGGCTCATATAGTTGATCAGCGCGATAACCTCACCCTGAGTCAGCGCACCGGCATCGACCTCCATGCCGCCGCGCAGCAGCAACGCTACCACGGCGAGGTTGACCACCAGATAGGTCAGGGGATTCATCAGGGCGGAGATACGGCCCGCCGCAAACTGCAGCGATTTCAAATGATCGTTCGTCTCGACAAAGGCGGCCAATTCATCGGCCTGCCGGGCAAAGGCGCGCACCACACGGGCACCCACATAGTTTTCACGGGTCAGCAGTGTCACACGGTCAAGGCCGTTCTGTGCCTCATGGTAAATCGGCACTGTGACCCGCATGATTGCCCAGATGATCAGCGAGACCGTAACGGTAACGCCGAGGAAAAGCAGCGTCAGCTTGGGGCTGATTGAAAATGCCATGATAAGCGCGCCAATAACAATGAACGGCGAGCGCAGCAGCAAGCGCAGGGTCAGGTTTACACCGTTCTGAACCTGATTGATGTCACTGGTCATCCGCGTGACCAGCGTGGGGGTGCCGATACCGTCCAGCTCGCTGTAGCTCAGCGTGTCAATATGGCGGTACAGATCCCTGCGCAGCGCCGTGCCGAAGCCCAGCGCCGCCGTGGCGGAAAAGTATTGGGCCGTCAGGCTGCTGGCAAGACCGATGGCAGCCAGCAAAACCAGCAGGCCGCACCGCGTCCAGATAAAAGCCGCATCCCCGTTTTTGATGCCTGTATCAATGATGCTGGCGATGACCAGCGGTACAAACAGCTCAAAACAGGCCTCCAGCATCTTGAACAGCGGCGCCAACAGGGCTTGCCGCTCATAGCCCTTGATATAGCGCATCAATTTGTGCATGAAAAACCACCTCATATGTGCAGATTGCGTGTAACTGCATTATTATACCACTAATTCGGGAATTTGTCATATCCTGATTCAACGGATTTCGATGATTATTTATCCGTCCGGCGTCTATACTTTCAATGGGCAGATACAGGAGGAGGATATGCAGATGTTCTGGGTCTACAGCTACAAAGGTTTTTCACGCACGGCGGCGCGCACCGTCCGCACCGCGCTGGTACTGGCAGGGCGGCAGGGCTGCTGTCAGGCCGACACAGGCCATCTGCTGCTGGCGCTGGTGCAGACGGCACGCGGCAGTGCAGCAGACTTCCTGCGCCGCAAGCGGGTCACCACCACAGCGCTGGCCAACTGCAGTGCCGCCCGGGCCGAAGGCGCACCGCGCAGGCTGCACCGCTGCGACCTTGCGCCGGAGCTGCGCAAGGCGATGGAGTTTGCTGTGCTGGGGGCGCACGCTGCCAGTGCTGCCCGGGCCGAAAATGAGCATCTGCTCTGCGCTATGCTTGAGGATTCCACCTGCACAGCCAGCCGCTGGATGCTTTCCCTTGGTGTCGAGCTGCCGCAGGCTGCGCGGGAGTGCCGGCAGCTCTCGGGTCAGCTGGTATTGCCCGCACAGCCCCGGATGGCAGCCAGCCGCACGGGGCGTCCCAGCGAAAAATACGGCCGCGACCTGACACGCCTTGCGCAGGAGGGCCGCCTTGACCCGGTGCTGTGCCGTGACAGTGAGCTGGAGCGGATGGTGGAGATCCTTTGCCGCCGCCAGAAAAACAATCCCTGCCTGCTGGGGGAGCCGGGTGTCGGAAAAAGCGCACTGGCCGAAGCACTGGCCCAGCGCATTGCCTCTGGGCAGATTACCCCGGCCCTGCGGGGCAAACGGGTCTTATCACTCGATATGGCCTCGATGGTGGCGGGCACGAAATACCGCGGTGATTTCGAGGAGCGCTTTAAAAACCTGCTTGAGGAGCTTTACCGCGACCGCTCGACCATCCTGTTCATTGATGAGATCCACATCATTGCCGGTGCCGGGGCAGCGGAGGGGGCTATCGATGCCGCCAGCATCCTAAAGCCGATGCTGGCGCGCGGGGAGATACAGCTCATCGGTGCGACCACGCCGGAGGAATACCGCAAAACGATCCAGAAGGACTCTGCGCTCGAGCGGCGGTTCGGGCGGGTGATGGTCGAGGAGCCGACACCAACCGCTGCCGAAACGATTCTCGCGGGCCTGATGCCCCGGTATGAGCGCTACCATGGGGTGGCCATCCCGCCCACAGCCATCCATGCGGCAGTCGAGCTGAGTGTGCGGTATCTGCCGGGGCGGTATCTGCCCGATAAGGCCATCGACCTGCTGGACGAAGCCGCGGCTGCACGCCGCATTGCCGAAAACAGCAGCGAGAAAAAAGCGCTGACCCCGGCAGACATTGCCCGTGTGGTGAGCAAGGCGAGCGGTGTACCCGCCGAGCGTGTGGGGGAGGCCGAGCGTGAGCGGCTTGCACAGCTGGAGCAGCGCCTTGCCGCAGAGGTCATCGGCCAGCCACGGGCTGTAGCCTCGGTAGCTGCCGCCATACGCCGCAGCCGCACCGGCCTGCGGGAGAACAATCGTCCCATCGGCGCGATGCTGTTTTTGGGGCCTACCGGTGTGGGTAAGACCCAGCTGGCCCGCACACTGGCCAAGGGCTGGTTCGGCAGCGAGAAGGCACTGCTGCGCTTTGATATGTCCGAATATATGGAGCGTCACACCGTGGCACGGCTCATCGGCGCGCCTCCGGGCTATGTAGGCCACGACGAGGGCGGCCAGCTGACCGAGGCTGTGCGCCGCCGCCCCTACAGCGTTGTGCTGTTTGATGAGATTGAAAAGGCGCACAGCGATATTCAAAACCTGCTGCTGCAGATTTTGGAGGACGGCACCTTGACCGATGCACAGGGCCGCAGAGCGGATTTTTCCAACACCATCATTTTGCTTACCTCCAATCTGGGTGCGCGGTGCCTTGCCGGGCAGACGGCCCCCATGGGCTTCGGCGCTGCCGGGGCGGAAAAGGACCGCCGCGGCCAGCAGGCAATCCGGGAGGCGAGGGAGTTCTTCCGCCCCGAGCTGATGGGGCGTCTGGACGAGACCGTGCTGTTTGACCCGCTCGGCCCGGAACAGCTGGCAGGTATTGCCGACCGGCTGCTCTGCGAGCTGGAGGAACGCGCAGCCGGGCAGGGCTACACCCTGCGCCATACTGCCGCAGCCGCCAAGGCGCTGGCAGGGGATAAGGTGCCGCCCTACGGCGCGCGGGAGCTGCGCCGCACGGTCAGCCGTGCAGTGGAGCAGGCACTGGCCGACCGGATCGCCGACGGCACTGCCCAGCCCGGCACAGTCTACACGGCCGATGCCGATGCAAACGGGCACATCATCCTGACGCAGGACACCCTGACGGCCTGTGTGTAACGCCGCTGCACAAACAAATAGGGAGGCATCCGCCTGTAGCAGACGGATGCCTCCCTATTTTTATCAGCTTCGGAACAGCCCTCAATCCTTCACATACAGGCCGCAGTGGCAGGGGCCGTGATAGTCCGGGTCGGCCAGCTGCTGCTTGAACTCGCTGCAGATGCAGATATTTTCCGGGATATGCTGCAGACGGCAGGGGCAGTATCCGCCCGTACGCTTTAAGCCCTCACGGATGGTCTTGACAATCTCCTCGTTGGGATTCAGATGAAACTTCGGCTTTTCCATCGCAGTTACCTCACTTTACGGTTTGACGCGGAACTCCTGCTCGCAGTAGATGCAGCGGTAGCGGCCGCTCGGCGTCAGTGCAAAAATATGGTCGCAGCCCTCCTCGATGGAGGTAATGCAGCGCGGGTTCGTGCATTTGATGACATTGACCAGGCGCTTGGGCTGCTCGGGGTGTTTCTTCTCCGTCACCCTGCCGTCCCGGATAAAGGTAATGGAGATTTTCGGGTCGACATAAGCGAGAACGTCAAAGCTCATCTCGCTGACATCGCCCTCGATCTTTATTATGTCCTTTTTTCCGTCCTTTTGGCTGCGGACGTTCTGCAAAAGTGCCACGCTGGCATTGTTCAGCTTTTCCAGCTCCATCATGTGGTAGAGCGCCAGACCCGTGCCTGCGGTAATGTGGTCAATGACCACGCCGTTCTGGATTTCATCAACCTTCAACATTGAACGCTACCTCCCCGGTCTTGGGGTCTTTGAGACCCAGCAAAGTCATGATCAGCGCCATGCGCATATAGACGCCGTTCTGCACTTGGTCAAAGTACGCTGCGCGCGGGTCGTCATCCACGTCCAGCGTGATCTCATTCACACGGGGCAGGGGATGCAGCACCGGCATATCCGCGGGGGCCAGAGCCAGCTTTTCCTTTGTCAGGACATAGCTGTTTTTCAGGCGGATGTAATCTTCTTCATTAAAGAACCGCTCACGCTGGACGCGGGTCATGTAGAGGACGTCCAAATCGGGCAGAGCCTCCTCCATGCTGCGTGTCTCAACATAGGGGATGTTGTTAGGTTCGAGGATCTCGCTGATGATGTAATCCGGCACGCGCAGCTCCTCGGGTGAGATGAGCACAAACTTCATGCCCGGCAGACGGGACAGGCTCTTGATCAGGCTGTGCACCGTGCGGCCAAACTTGAGGTCGCCGCAGAAGCCGATGGTCAGATGATCCAGGTGCCCCTTGCGCTGGCGGATCGTCATCATGTCCAGCAGCGTCTGGGTGGGGTGGCTGTGGCCGCCGTCACCGGCGTTGATGACCGGAATGCGGCTGTAGCGGGACGCGCGCAGCGGTGCCCCCTCCTTGGGGTGGCGCATGGCAGCAATGTCTGCCACACAGCTGATCACGCGGATGGTATCCGCAACCGTCTCGCCCTTGCTTGCGCTGGAAACACCGGCATCCGGGAAGCCCAGTACCTGACCGCCCAGGTTCAGCATGGCCGCCTCAAACGAAAGGCGGGTACGGGTGCTCGGTTCGTAGAAAAGCGTTGCCAGACGCTTGCGCGCGGCAACATCTTTATAAGCGGCCGGGTCATCGTGGATACGGTCGGCAAGGTCCATCAGGCTGAGCGTTTCTTCCAGCGTAAAATCCGCCGGGTCGATCAAATGTCTCATACACAATCCCCTTTATAATAGCTCTATATTCTAAGCGGCGATATGCCGCTTACAATCAAACCAGTTTGCGCACCATGGCAAAATCAAAGAAATCCGTGTAGCAGGTCTGGCAGCAAAGCACCGGCTTGCAGGTGCGGGAGTAGCAGATCTCATCCAGCTGCAGCAGCGCCTGATCAGGCCGCACCCCCAGCTGGCGGCGGATGCCCGGTGTACCCATTACAGCGTGCAGCGTTGTCAATGTCTCGGCTACCTCCACGCGGCAGTGCTGCTCAACGATCTCAAAAATCGGGCGGCTGAAGTCGATTGCATCAAGCCGCTTGCCGCCGAACAGTGCCAGCGGCAGAATATCGGTGGAATACAGCACCGGCGTTTCATCTGCCAGCACGCGGCGGCGCACAAACACCAGCGTATGTTCCTTCTCCGGGTCAAGGGCCAGCCGCTCCATCAGTTCGGGCGTTGCGGTTTCCCGTGTGACCATCAGGTTATCGCTGTGCGGCACCCGCCCGATTGCGCGGATCATCTTGTTGAACTCCAGCTTCTGATCCATGCGGTTCTCAACCATCAGCACATCACGGTTGACAAGCGTACCGATGCCGCGCACCCGCTCCAGATAACCGTCGCGCTCCAGCTCACTCAGGGCATCGCGCACCACGGTGCGGCTAACCCCCAGCGCCTCAGCCAGCTCCAACTCACTGGGCAGCTGTGGTGCGGCAGCGTAGATTCCATCGCGCAGCTCCTCCAGCAGGCGTTGGGCGGTCTGCTGGCTGCGCAGCTCGCCGCCAAGGCGGTTTTCCGTCGTTTTATTCATTGGCAAATTCCTTTCGTGCCCGGCAGATATCGGCCAGACAGCATTTGTCACAGTAAGGCTTTGTGCGCGCCGTGCAGACTGCGCGACCGTGATCCACCAGACGGTGGCAAAAGCCGTTTCCCTCCTCGGGGGGGATGATCTTCCACAGCTCCTTCTCGACCTTGGCCGGGTCCTTGCAGTTATCCACAAGACCAATACGGTTGCACAGGCGGATGCAGTGGGTATCTGTCACGATGGCCGGCTTGCCGAAGACATCCCCCATTATCAGGTTGGCGCTTTTGCGGCCAACCCCCGGCAGGGAGAGCAGCGCATCAAAATCATCGGGCACACGGCAGTCAAATTTATCCCGCAGCATCCGCATACAGGCGGAAATATCCCGCGCCTTGCTGTGGCCCAGCCCGCAGGGCTTGACAATGGCTTCGATCTCCTCCGGGCTGGCGGCGGCCAGCTCCCTGACGCCGGGAAACCGGGCAAACAGCTCCTGCACAACGACATTCACCCGTGCATCGGTGCATTGGGCTGCCAGACGCACCGACACCAGCAGCTGCCATGCGTGGTCATAGTCCAGCGTGCAGTCACTTGCCGGGTATTCAGCCTTAAGCCGCGCAATACAGACCGCTGCGAGTTCCTTCTTTGTCACCGTGTATTTCTCCGTTTCGTGCTATTTCTTTAATATTACCACGATACTGCCCTCTAATCAAGTCCAGAAGTATGATGTTTTGGGACACAATGCGGTAAATGTTTTTGCCCGGGCAGCACCATACCCCTGCTGTCCATCGGGCAGCAGGGGTTCGGTACGGCTGTGCTTTATCTTTTTGTTATTTTCCGGTATCGTTTGCAACGGCTTCGGCAATCAGCTTTTCCAGCGTAGCCATGTTGGCCTCCTGATCGATGCCGCCCATGATCGGCTCACCGACGATGTTGCCCTGGCGGTCCACAACACAGGTGGTGGGGAAGGCCATGATGCCCAGTGCAAACTTACCGGCCTCGCCGTTCGGGTCAAAGTAGATATTGCGGAAGGATGCGCCCGCAGATTCCAGAATTTTCTTGGCGGTGGTGATGTTGTCCGCGTTGCCGTCCAATGTCTCGGTATTGACGCCGATGACCTCGCCGCCCTGCTCCTTGATGCGCTGGTTGAGTGCGTCAAGGTCATCCATCTCATCCACGCAGGGCTTGCAGCCGCTGAACCAGAAGTTTACAACGGTGAACGCATTGTTGGCAAACAGGCTGCTGTCAACGCTGTTGCCATCAAGGTCCTTGCCCTCAAACTGTGGGAAGGTGCTGCCGTTCTCCGCTGCGCTCTGGCTGGTGGCTTCATCCTGAGGAAGGGCTGTGATCTGATTTTCGATTTCCCGGATCTTATCAGCGTCCGCTTTGAGGGAGGCGTACTCTTCCTCGGTGAACTGATCCTTCGCGTTATCCACGGCATCCATAAGGAAATCGCCGTAATTGTTGTTGAGGGTGGTCTGTGTCACATTTTTGTCCATCGAGGCAAAAACCTTTTCCCACAGTTCATCGTTCGCGGTCAGAATATCGTTTTCCTCTGCCAAAAGTTGCTCCTCGGTTTTGGTCTGTGCGGCGGAGGCTGTTTCGCTGCTGGCGGTGGAGGCTGCTTCGCTGCCGGCGGCGGTGCCTGCCTGCTGGCTGCCGCAGGCGGCGAGGGAAAATACCAGAACCAGGCTGGTCAAAATTGCTGCAATTCGTTTCATACTCAAATCTCCTTACTGTTATCTGCCTTATCGCCAAAGCCGTACTGATAGTGTATCGCCTTGGTCGGGCAGGATTTTATACACATACCGCAGCGGATACACTCCGCGTGGTTTGGCGTCTTGGTAATATCCACATCCATCTTGCAGGCCCGCGCACAGGCACCGCAGGATACGCACTTATCGGTGTCCACCCGCATCTGGAAAAGAGATACACGGTTCATGACCGCGTAAAAGGCCCCCAGCGGGCAGAGCCACTTGCAAAATGGGCGGTAAAACACCACACTGGCAACAACGACCGCCAGCAGGATACAGAGCTTCCAGCTGAACAGCTTGCCGAGCGCGGCGCGTATCCCTGCATTGGTCAGCGAGAGGGGGATTGCGCCCTCCAGCACCCCCTGCGGGCAGAGATACTTGCAGAAGAACGGATCACCCATTCCCATCTCATTGACAACAAGCGCAGGCAGCAGCACCACCATGATGAGCAGCACGGCGTATTTCAGATATCGCAGCGGCTTCAGACGCTTGGTGGAGCACTTGGGCGATGGGATCTTATGCAAAAACTCCTGCAGCCAGCCAAACGGGCAGAGAAAGCCGCAGATAAACCGTCCCAGCAGTACCCCCAATAAAATCAGGATGCCGGTAATATAATAGGAAAATCGAAATTTTGACGAGCCGACCACTGCCTGAAACGAGCCGATCGGGCAGGCCCCCGCCGCACCCGGGCAGGAGTAACAGTTCAGCCCCGGCACACATACTGTTTTGCCCTTGCCCTGATACAGAACACCCTTGGCAAAATTCGGCAGGTGAATGTTCGTCAGCAGCGCTGCGCCTGCTTGAAACCAGCCCCGGAAACGGGCCAGAAAAGAACCGTTTTTCTTATCCAATGCCAACACACTCCATACACAACCGGATAGCCTTTGCCAACACCGTATCTGCCTCCCCACGCCAGATGCCGAAGCCGATCATCAAAACGGCGGCCAACAGCAGCGCCGACTGGGCGATTGCTTTTTTGTTTATCACTTTCGGTTGCTCCTTTCTGTTTGATGAGATTAGTATACACCTGCCGGTATAAAATTTCTGCTAAGAAAAAATTAACGCAGACTTTATCGAAATCTGCTATAATGACTGTTATAAAGGTATCGCTGCAATGCTTTTGCCGTGTGCAGCGCCAAAAAGCACCTTATAAATGCGGGAGATGATCGCTTATGCGTCTTTTGTTGATAGAGGATGAACCGACCCTGCGGGAAAGCGTAGCTAAAAAGCTGCGCCGCTCCGGCTACGAAACGGATGACTGCGGAGACGGAGAGGCCGCGCTTGAGCTGCTTGCCGCAGAGCGGTACGATCTTGTCCTGCTCGATCTCAATCTGCCGAAGGTGGACGGCATGACCGTTCTGCGCACGCTGCGCAGGACCGACCTTGAAACGCCGGTGCTGATCCTGTCCGCCCGCAGCGAAATTTCCGACAAGGTGGAGGGACTGGACGCAGGTGCCAATGATTATCTGGCCAAGCCGTTCCATCTGGCTGAGTTGGAGGCCCGTGTGCGCAGCCTGACCCGGCGGCAGTTTATCCAGCGTGATGTATGCCTGCGGTGCGGGCGGCTGACCTTTGACACCAAGAGCCGCCTTGCCATGGCAGACGGCCAGCCCATCCCGCTGACCCGCAAGGAGAGCGGCGTGCTGGAATATCTGCTGCTGCATCAGGGGCGTCCTGTCAGTCAGGAGGAGCTGATTGAGCATGTCTGGGACAGCAGTGTCGATGCGTTCAGCAACTCAATCCGTGTGCATATCTCAGCACTGAGAAAAAAGCTGCGCACCGCACTGGGGTACGACCCCATCCGAAACCGCATAGGTGAGGGATATGAGTTGGAGGAAAATGAACCATGAATCGCATATCTTTTCAGTGGCGGATCACGCTGATGACCGCTGTGCTGATTGCCGGGGCCTGCATCTGCCTGAATCTGCTGCTCTACCGCTCCGGCGCCACCGGCATGGACAACCTGAACGGGTATGTCCTGCAATACCAGCAGAGCGATGATGAAAACCTGACGATTGAAATACCGGACGATCAGATGTCGGACTTTCTTGTACAATTTTCGCAGGAGGTCTACGATGCCAAGGCTGTTTTCGGGCGCAAGGGCTGGTGCATCACGGCAGCGGTAACGCTGCTGAGCGCAGCGATTGCCTATTTTGTCAGCGGCAAGGCGCTGGAGCCCTTGAAAAAGCTTGCGCAGCAGGCCGAACGCATTGATCAGGACAGCCTTGTGGAGGTTCGCTTAGAGGAAAACACGATTCCGGAATTTCGCGACTTGAGCCAGTCTGTCAACCGCATGCTGGACCGGCTGGCGCATTCCTTTGACCTGCAGCGTCAGTTTGCCGGCAATGCCGCCCATGAGCTGAAAACACCGCTGGCCAT
>OGYO01001177.1_pt1 | contig 14314 bp, 7 predicted proteins | sample 1576561 | NCBI WGS metagenome assembly OGYO01 (sample SAMEA3541507, study PRJEB24748) | human gut metagenome | biome: human gut; feature: human-associated habitat; material: faeces | place: China | collected 2012 | reverse complement strand
ATAACTGGATCGGGGCCGATCCCGACTTCTTCGCCCGCAACGGCTTCGTCGACCGGGGTATCAGCGGCCAGACGACCGCCGAGATGCTCGCGCGTTTCCGCCGCGACGTCATCGACCTGAACCCGAAGGCCGTGGTGATCCTTGCCGGTATCAACGACATCGCTCAGAACAACGGCGCCATCAAACTCGAAAACGTCTTCGGCAACATCGTCTCGATGTGCGAACTGGCCAAATTCAACGGAATCCGCGTGGTGCTCTGCTCGGTGCTGCCCTGCGACCGGTTTTCGTGGCGTCCCGAGATCAAACCTGCGGCAGCCGTCGCGGAGCTCAATACGATGCTCAGACAGTACGCCGCCGAACATAAGATCCCCTATGTGGATTACCATGCGGCGCTGGACAACGGCTCCGGCGGCCTGGACGCCCGGATCTCCCGGGACGGCTGCCATCCGACCCTGTACGGCTACACGCTCATGGAGCCGATGGTCGTCGAGGGGATCAACAAGGCCCTCCGTACGAAGCAGGCGCGGTATACCACCCCGATACCCAACGAATAACCGATAACAGATAATGAAGAAAACACTCCTCCTCACCGCTGCGGCAGTTGCCGCATGTGCTTTTGCCGCCTGTGACCGGACGTCGCCGAGCCAGGCCCGCAACCTCGAGCGTGCCAAGGCTACGCTCGATTCGGTCTATGCCTCGTATGGCGTCGCCGACCGCTGCCTCTTGCGCGAAAACTATCCGTTCAATGCCGATTACAAAGCGGGTTATCTCGCCTCCGAAGACCAGGCGCGTCCGAATCCCTATTCCTACCTGTGGCCCTTCTCGGGAACGCTCTCGGCTGTAAATACGATCCTCGAGGAGGATGCCTCCTATCGCAGCGTGCTCGACGGCCGTGTGCTGCCGGGGTTGGCCGAGTACCTCGACACGACGCGGATGCCGGCGGCTTATGCCTCCTATATCAATACGGCTCCGGCGTCGGATCGTTTCTACGACGACAACGTGTGGCTGGGCATCGACTTCTGCGATATCTACGAGGCTACGGGCGACAAGAAATACCTCGCCCAGGCCGAGATGATCTGGAAATTCATCGAGAGCGGCACGGACGACGTGCTGGGCGGTGGTATCTACTGGTGCGAACAGAAGAAACATTCGAAGAATACCTGCTCCAATGCTCCGGGAACGGTTTATGCGCTGAAACTCTATGCCGCGACGGGCGACGGCCGCTACCTCGAGCAGGGCAAAGGGCTCTATGCCTGGACAAAGGAGCACCTGCTCGACACCGGGGACGGGCTCTATTTCGATAACGTGTCGCTCGACGGCAATATCGGCCGTGCGAAGTTTGCCTACAACAGCGGCCAGATGGTACAGGCGGGGGCGCTGCTTTACAAGGCTACGGGCGATGAAAGCTACCTGAAAGATGCGCAGCGCACGGCCGCCGCATGCTACGACTATTTCTTCGAGGAATTCACGCCCGCGGACGGTGAGGCATTCCGCATCATCCGCAAGGGAAACGTGTGGTTCTCGGCCGTGATGGTGCGCGGGCTCGTCGAACTCTATGGCATCGACGGCAATGCCGCCTATGTCGATGCCGTGCAGCGCAGTCTGGACTATGCCTGGGATCATGCGCGCGACGGGCGCGGGCTGTTCGAAACCGATTTTACGGGCGCGGACAAACAGGCTGAGAAGTGGTTGCTCACGCAGGGTGCCATGGCCGAGATGTACGGCCGCATGTCCGGCGTCGGACTGAAATAAACCGCACAAAACCTGCAACCTGATGAAACGAAAAATCTTCTTCATACTATTGGCCGCGGTATTCGCCGCGGGGATCGCCTTTGCGGAAAAGTTGCCCGTGGCAAAGGCTTTCCGCCCCGAAAAAGAGTTGTATAAAACATTCGCTAATCCCGACGCGCGCCATCGTCCCTATGTGCGCTGGTGGTGGAACGGCGCCCGTGTGAACGAGCAGGAGATCCTGCGCGAGCTGGACGTGATGCACAAGGCCGGGATCGGCGGCGTGGAGATCAACACCATCCAGTTCCCCGACCAGACCGCCGATACGGTAGGCTGTGCCGCGCTGACATGGCTGAGCGACGAGTGGATCCGCATGGTCAACGTGGCTGCCGACGGCTGCCGTGAGCGCGGCATGGTCTGCGACATCATCGTCGGCTCGGGCTGGCCCTTCGGCGCCGAATACCTTGCGCCCGAGGAGCAGGTGCAGATGCTCTATCCCGTTACGGTCGATGTCAAGGGCGGCCGGTTTACCATCGGCCGCGACGAGGTGCTCGACATGGCCAACGCCCAAGTGGCCAATCCCCGCAGCAACCCGACCAAGGAGCTTCTGTTCATCCGCCTGATGCCCAAGCATGTCGCCCATTTCACCGAGGGCGTTTCGTACGACGAACAGGCCGGCAATGATACCATCACGGTCGATGTCCCCGAGGGCGAACATGTCCTCTACTTTTTCGTGAAGCTGAACGGCTATTCGCGTGTTATCTTGGGGGCTCCGGGCGCCAGCGGGCCCGTGGTGAACCACCTCGACGGTAAGGCCGTGGAGCGTTACCTCGATAAATTTTCCGATGCGATGCATTTCACCCGCGGCAAACTCAAGGGGGAAATCCGCGCGGCGTTCTGCGACAGTTTCGAGCTGGAAGGCAACAACTGGACGCCCGGCATGTTCGCCGAGTTCGAGAAGCGTATGGGTTACTCGCTCTATCCGTTCCTGCCCTATGTGTTCCAGCGTACCGGAGCCATGGGCGAACCCGTCCGTGAGGCTTACGGCTGCAGTTTCTCGCCCGAAGTGACGCGCGACGTGATCGAGCGTGTCCGCCACGATTTCTGGCACGTGCAGATGCAGCTCTTCAAGGAGAACTTCATCGACGTATACAATGCGTGGTGCCATCGCAACGGGCTCAAGTCGCGCATCCAGGCCTACGGCCACCAGCTCCATCCCATCGAAACGTCGATGTATCTCGACATCCCCGAATGCGAATCGTGGATACACGACGGCATCGGCCGGGTGATGGAGCCCAACCAGTACCTTTCGGGGCGCGGTTACAGCATGGTCAACAAGTTCGTCTCTTCGGGGGCGTTTCTGGCCAACCGCAACATCGTGAGCTGCGAAGAGCAGACCAACGTGGGCAATATCTTCCAGACCACGCTCGAGGAGGTCAAGGTGACGGGCGACCGCAGCAACCTTTCGGGCGTCAACCACTCGGTGCTCCACGGCTTCAATTACAGCCCCCGCCAGAAGGATTTCTTCGGCTGGATACAGTTCGGTACTTATTTCAACGAGAACAATACGTGGTGGCCTTATGTGCGTCCGTGGATGGATTACAAGGCGCGTGTCTCCGCCCTTTTGCAGAACAGCGTCTATCAGGCCGACATCGCCATCCTGCCGCCGCTCGAAGACCTCTGGTCGATCCACGGCATGCAGCGTGACCCCTATCCTGGCGTCACCTATCCCGCCTATGCCAACGACCTCTGGGAGGCCGTCCAGCAGAGCGGCAACGGCTGCGACTATGTCAGCGAGAAGGTCATCTGCCAGTCGTCCGTCGCGGGCGGCCGGCTCCGCTTCGGTTCGCGCAGCTACAAGACCCTGTTGCTGATGGAGGTCGAGAGCCTCGAACCCCGGACCGCTGCGCGCATCGCCGACTTCGTGGCAGCGGGCGGACGTGTGATCGCCATCGGGAAGGTGCCCCACAAGGGGCTCGGCTTCCGCGATGCCGCGGCGAAGGATGCCCGTGTGAAGGCGATCATCGACCGTGTCGTGACGACCTGGCCCGACCGTTTTGTCCGTGTCGATGCCCCGCAGGGGGATATGCTCGGCTGGTACCGCACCTTGCAGGCGGAATACGGCCTGACCCCTTATGCGAAAATCTCCGACCTCGACCGTTTTATGATGATGAACTATTACAAGTCGGGCGACAGGGATATCTATTTCGTCGTCAACTCTTCGATCGAACGTTCCATGCAGACCCGGCTCGAATTCCCCGCCGAGGTAGCTGCCAAGCAGGCCTGGGTCTGGGATGCCGAGACGGGCGTGCGGCATATGCTCGACATGCGGAACGGTACGCTGGAGTTGTGCCTGACGCCTGCCGAGGCGAAATTCATCGTCTTCGAGAAAGACCGCGGCGGCCAAATGCTGCCCGCACCTGCACCCCGCAGCGCGAACCCCATTGCCCTCAACGGCATCTGGGATGTCAGGGCCACGCACCATGTGGATAAGAGTACCCGGGAATTCTCCCTGACCGACCTCGTGGATCTGCACAGCCTGCCGTTCCCCTGGTTGCAGAGCTTCGCCGGCACCATCGAATACACCCGCACGGTCGATGTCGAAGATCCGGCGGCCTACCATACGCTCGATGCCGGCCTTACGCATAACGGCATCACCGAACTTTTCGTCAACGGCGAGCCTGCGGGCGTGCGCTGGTACGGTGCACGTACGTTCGACGTAGCGGGCAAACTCCGTAAGGGCACGAATGTCCTGACGATCCGTGTTACCACAGTGCTGACCAACTATGCCAAGGCCCGTGCCGCAGATACTCCGACGGCTGCCCGCTGGGAATGGGCGCAGCGGCTCAACAAGGAGCTCGGCCTGCGCGGCCCCGTAATCCTGTACTGATAACTTAAAACCTTAATAAAGTAATTCTGTAAACGACTATGAAAAACAAAAACATCTCCCGGGCTTGCCTTGCTGCGGCCCTTGTCATGGCCGGTACGGTTTCGGCACACGCCTCGGCGCTCCGCAGCAGTGCTCCGGAAACCGAAGCCGCGGTTATGATTATGGACAATACGCGTATGGCCAGGCCCAAAGCGAAGATCGTAAAAGAATATGCCCCGACCAACCGTCCGGCCGAGTCCGAGCGTCTGTTCCGCTCCGAGGCCGTCGAGGCCGAGATCGCGCGCATCAAGGGCGTGCTCTCCAATGCCAAGCTGGCCTGGATGTTCGAGAACTGTTTTCCCAACACGCTCGACACGACGGTGCGCTACCGCAAGGATGACAACGGCAGGGACGATACGGTGGTTTATACCGGCGACATCCATGCCATGTGGCTCCGTGACTCGGGTGCGCAGGTGTGGCCCTACCTCCAGCTGGCCAACAAGGACGAGCACCTGCGCAGTATGCTGGCCGGCGTGATCCGCCGCCAGTTCAAGTGCATCGAGCTCGATCCCTATGCCAATGCGTTCCTCGACCCCTACGACCCGAACCCCGACCATCAGTGGATGAGCGACCAGACCCAGATGCGCCCCGAACTGCACGAACGCAAGTGGGAGATCGACTCGCTGTGTTATCCGTTGCGTCTGGCCTATGAATACTGGCTGGTGACGGGCGACGACTCGGTGTTCGACGAACATTGGATGGCGGCCATCAGGAACATACTCAAGACCTTCCGCGAGCAGCAGCGCAAGGAGGGTGTCGGCCCCTATACGTTCATGCGTGTGACCGACCGCCAGCTCGATACGGTCTGCAACATGGGCAAGGGCAATCCGGTGAATCCCGTCGGGCTGATCGCTTCGGTATTCCGTCCCTCGGACGATGCGACGACGTTCCTCTTTCTCGTGCCTTCGAATTTCTTTGCCGTGACTTCGCTGCGCAAGGCTGCCGAAATCCTGACCAAAGTTAACGGACAGGCCGCGCTGGCTGCCGAGTGCACCGAGCTGGCTGCCGAGGTGGAGACGGCACTCAAGAAATACGCTACCTACAACCATCCCGAATACGGAACGATCTACGCCTTCGAGGTCGACGGTTACGGCAACCGTTTCCTGATGGACGACGCCAACGTGCCGAGCCTGCTGGCGATGCCCTACCTGGGCGATATGGACGTGAACGATCCGATCTACCAGAATACCCGCCGCTTCGTGTGGAGCGAGGCGAACCCCTACTTCTTCCGCGGTTCGGCTGGCGAAGGCATCGGCGGCCCGCACGTCGGTTACGACATGGCCTGGCCGATGAGCATCATGATGAAGGCCTTTACCTCGCAGGACGATGCCGAGATCAAGCGCTGCGTAGAGATGCTGATGACCACCGATGCCGGGACGGGCTTCATGCACGAGTCGTTCAATGTGAACGACCCGACGGATTTCACCCGCTCGTGGTTCGCATGGCAGAACACGCTGTTCGGCGAGCTGATCCTCAAGCTGGTGAACGAGGGCAAGGTCGACCTGCTGAACTCGATTACGGTAAAATAACAGGTTCGGTTTTTTTTCAGGAGGGCCGCGGGAATATCGCGGCTCTCCTGTCGTTTTTTTGCTATCTTTGTATCCGACCCAAATTATTATCATTATGAAGAAACGACTTCTGGCATTGTGCTGCGCATTGGCTGTGGCCGGTGCCGCTACGGCCAAGATCGTCGGTGCGACGTCGCCCGGCGGAAACCTCCGCCTGGAAATCGAGGTGGCTGACAAGATCAGTTATACCGTCTGGAGCGGCGCGGACAAAGTCCTCGATGCCTGTACGTTGTCGCTGACCCTGGACGACCGCACGCTGGGCGAGGCTCCCCGTTTGCGCAGCGTGAAACGCTCCTCGGCCGACGAGATGCTCGAACGCCGCAACCCGACGAAGGATGCCGTCGTCCGAAACTGCTATAATGCCGTGCAACTCAGGTTTGCCGGCGACTACGCGGTGGAGTTCCGCCTTTTCGACGACGGCGTGGCCTACCGCTTCGTCACCTCGCTGCCCGGCGAGGTCGAGGTGCTCGGCGAAGAGTGCCGGCTGGGGCTGCCCGCCGGAAGCGAGGCGTGGCTCTCCGAGGTGAACGGGTTCCGTTCGATGTACGAGGAGCCCTACACCCGCGTGGCGATGGCCGAATATACCCCGGCGGATAAGATGAGTTACCTGCCCGTGCTGGTCGGGATGCCGGGGGGCAAGAAGCTCCTGCTGGCTGAGTCCGATGTACGGGACTACCCCTGCATGTTCGTCAGGAGCGACGGACGGGGCGGTTTCGAATCGCTTTTCCCGCGCGTGCCGAAGGAGTACGGCCCCGATGGCGACCGCAGCCTGAAGGTGCTCTCCGAAGAACCCTATATTGCCCGGACGCAGGGGACGCGCACTTTCCCGTGGCGCCTTGCCGTCGTGGCCGGGGAGGATGCCGACCTGATCGAAAACGAGCTGGTGTGGCTGCTGGCCGCCCCCGCTGCCGATACCGACTGGGAGTGGGTGAAGCCCGGACTGGTGAGCTGGGACTGGTGGAACGGCATGCGCCTGTCGGGGGTCGATTTCCGTGCCGGGCGCAATACGGAGTCCTACCGTTACTACATTGACTTCGCAGCCAAATACGGCGTCCCTTATATTATCATGGACGAAGGCTGGTCGGCATCGACGACCGACGTATTCCGTCCCAATCCCGACCTCGACCTGCCCGGCCTGATCGCCTACGGCAAGGAGCGCAACGTGCAGATCGTGCTGTGGCTGACATGGCTCGCCGTCGAGAAGGACATGGAACGCCTTTTCACGACGCTCGAAGAGTGGGGCATCCCGGGCGTGAAGATCGACTTCATGGATCGCAGCGACCAGTGGATGGTCAACTATTACGAGCGCGTGACCAAGTGTGCGGCCGACCACCATATCTTCGTCGACTGGCACGGCTCCTATACACCCAAGGGTCTTTTCCGCACCTACCCGAACCTGCTGACCTACGAGGCGGTGCTCGGCATGGAGCAGGGCGGTCGCTGCAAACCCGACAACAGCAATTACCTGCCTTTCATCCGCAATGCCGTCGGCCCCATGGACTTCACGCCGGGCGGGATGTTCTGCTCTCAGCCCGAGGATAACCGTTCGACGGGTTCGAACCCGATGGCCTCGGGGACGCGCGCCTACCAACTGGCACTTTACGTCGTCTTCGAAAGCCCGTTGCAGATGATGGCCGACAACCCGGTCTATTATTACCGCGAACATCCCTGCACGGAGTTCATCGCCTCGGTGCCTACGACCTGGGACGAGCTGCGCGTGCTGCGTGCACGGTGCGGCGAACAGGTCGTCATGGCGCGCCGCAAGGGCGACCGGTGGTTCATCGGGGGCATTACCAACAACCAGCCCTATTCCACCGAGGTCGCGCTCGATTTCCTGCCTGCCGGGCGCAGTTATACGATGACCTCGTTCGAGGACGGTGTGAATGCCGACCTGCAGGCCATGGATTACAAGAAACGTGAGCGGAAAGTCGATGCTTCGACCGTCGTGAAGATCGACATGGTTCGCAATGGCGGCTGGGCGGCCGTAATCGAATAGGCGTGCCCGGGCCGGAGTCCATCCGCGATCGGTAGGCGGACAGTGCCCGGATTTGCTGTAAAAAACGAAAGGAAGTGCGAATAACGCATTTCCTTTCGTTTTTTCGTTCCTGTGTTTTTCCTGGCGAGCCCGGGAGGGTTTCAGGCCTGCGGGGCATATTCCCGCATCCCGTACAGCTGGTCGCGCAGGCGAGGGGTGAAACCCGCCTCGCGGATGGCACCGCGGATGCCCTCGGCGTCGAAACGGTTGTGCGCTCCGGCCGAGGAGACGACGTTTTCCTCGATCATGATCGACCCCATGTCGTTGGCGCCGCTGTGCAGGGCGGCTTGTGCCGTGGCCTTGCCCACGGTGAGCCACGAGGCCTGGATGTTGCGGATATTGCACAATACAAGGCGGCTCACGGCGATGATGCGCAGGTATTCCAACGGAGAGAACCGTGTCGTTACCCCCTGGCGTTCCAATTCGGTGTCCGTCGACCGGAAGATCCACGGGATGAATGCGATGAAACCGTACTTTCCTTCGGGGCAGCGGGCCTGCAGGTCGCGGATACGCAGCAGGTGGTCTACACGCTGGTGCGGGGTCTCGACATGGCCGTACATCATCGTTGCCGAGGTCGGAAGGCCGAGGCAGTGCGCCTCGTGCATCACGTCGAGCCACTTTTCGACCGACGGCTTGGCGGGCGATATGGCCCTGCGTACGACGGGGTCGAGGATCTCGGCGCCGGCACCCGGAAGCGAGTCGAGCCCGGCTGCCATCAGGCGGCGCAGGGTCTCCAGGGTCGTCAGGCCGCTGATGCGGGCGATGTGCGCCACCTCGGGCGCACCCAGCGCATGCAGCCGCAGCGTGGGGTAGAGCGCTTTCAGGTCGGAGAAAAGCCGCTCGTAGAAGTCAATGCGCAGTTGCGGATGCAGGCCGCCCTGCAACAGCAGCTGGTCGCCGCCCAGCTCCAGCGTACGGTCGATCTTCTCGCGGTATTCGGCCAGCGTGGTGACGAATGCCCGGTCTGTCTGGTGGGGCTTGCAGTGGAAATTGCAGAACCGGCAACCCGAGATGCAGACGTTGGTGATGTTGACATTGCGGTCGATCTGCCAGGTCACCACCTCCGGGTCGGGAACCATGGCGCGGCGTACCTCGTCGGCCACGAGCGCCAGCTCCTGCAACGGGGCCTGGTCGTAGAGCCGGTAGGCCTCCTCGCGTGAGAGCGGCTCCCTTCGCCGGCATTTGTCGTAGATGCGTTGCACGGCTATCGGTTTTTGCGGCGGGTGCTGCGGCGTACCTTGGGGCCGTCCTCGCGTGACGCGGGGGCCATGGGGCGGCCGTTGTCTATCAGCAGCTCGAAATCGAGCTGGCGCTTCTGCAGGTCGGCACGTTTCACGCGGATGCGTACGGCGTCGCCCAGCGTCATGCGGCGGCCTGTCGAGCGGCCGACGATCTCGTAGTTGGCTTCGTCGAACTGGAAGAAATCACCTTCGATGTCGCGCAGGAACGACATGCCCTCGATGTGGGTTTCGTCCAGCTCGACATAGATGCTCCATTCGGTGAGCCCCGAAATGTGCCCGTCGAACTCCTCGCCGATGCGCTCCTTCATGAATTCGACCATCTTGTACTTGATCGAGGCGCGTTCGGCCTCGGAGGCGATCACCTCGCGTTCCGAAGCGCGGGCGCACAGATCTTCGAGCGTCGTCTTGTCTGCCGCCTTCTCGCCTGCGAGGTAACGCGCCAGCAGGCGGTGCACCATCATGTCAGGATAGCGGCGGATGGGCGACGTGAAATGCGTATAGTAGGGGAATGCGAGGCCGTAGTGGCCGATGTTGTCGGTCGTGTAAAAAGCTTTGGCCATCGAACGCACGGCCATCGTCGAGACGGCGTTCTCCTCGGTCGAACCTTTGATCTGGGCGAAGAGCTTGTTCAGCTCCTTGGCCACGGCACGCCCGCCCGTGGCCTTGAAGATGTGTCCGAAGCGCAGGATGAACTGCCGGAAACGGTCGAGCTTCTCTTCGCTCGGCTTGTCATGCACGCGGTAGACCATCGTGCGTTCCACGGTGCGCCCCTTGTCGGTCTTGCGCTTGCCGCAGAACTCGGCGACGCGGCGGTTTGCCAGCAGCATGAATTCCTCGATCATCTGGTTCGATTCTTTCTGCTCCTTGAAATAGACGCCGATGGGCTTCCCAGCCTCGTCGAGTTGGAATTTCACCTCCTCGCGGTCGAAGCTGATGGCCCCGTTTTTAAAACGTGCCTTGCGCAGCGCCTGGGCCAGCCGGTTGAGGGTCAGCACCTCTTCGGCGAAATCGCCCCGTCCCGTCTCGATGATCTCCTGCGCCTCGGCATAGGTGAACCGGCGGTCAGAGTGGATGACCGTGCGGCCGAACCATTCGTCGAGCAGTTCCAGCCCTTCGTTGATCGTGAATACCGCCGAGAAACAGAGGCTCGCCTCGTGCGGGCGTAGCGAGCAGAGCTCGTTCGACAACCGCTCGGGCAGCATCGGGACGGTGCGGTCTACCAGGTAGACCGACGTGCCGCGTTCTACGGCCTCGTCGTCGATCACCGAGTGCGGGCGCACGTAGTGCGTCACATCGGCGATATGTACACCGATCTCCCATATGCCTTCCCCGACCTTGCGTACCGAAAGCGCGTCGTCGAAGTCCTTGGCGTCGGCCGGGTCGACCGTGAAGGTCGTCACATTGCGGAAATCGCGGCGCTGGGCGATCTCCTTGGCCGTAATCCGGCCGTCGATATCCTCCGCCGCCTGCTCGACTTCGGGCTCGAAGCGGTAGGGCAGCTCGTATTCGGCCAGGATGGCGTGCATCTCGGTGTCGTTGTTGCCCGCCATGCCCAGCCGCTCGATCAGCTCGCCCACGGGGCTCTTGCTCCCTTCGGCCCAGTCGGCGATGCGCACGACGACCTTTTCGCCGTCCTTCACGTCGGGGTACAGCCGTTTGGAGAGGTAGATGTCCATCGGCATACGGCGCGAATCCGCCCGTACGAATATCTGGTGTGCCCCTACTTCGGCGATGCCGACATAGGGTTTGCGGCTGCGTTCGACGATGCGTGTGATCTCGCCCTCCATCTTCCCGTCGCGGCCGCGGTGCATGACGACCACCTCCACGCGGTCGCCGTTCAGGGCGTTGGCCGTGTTGCGCTGGTTGACGAAGATATCTTTCTCCTCACCTTCGACGCGCACGTAGATCGACCCCGTGGCCGTCATGTCCGCCACGCCTTCGAAGTGGGGCAGGTGCTTGTGCGTGAGGCGGTATTTCTCGCGTGCGCACTCCTCGACGATGCCTTCGTCGTGCAGCCGTCCCAGAATTTCGAATGTTTCGCGGCGCCCCTCTTTCGTGGCGCCTCCCGAGGCCGAAGCCAGGTGCTTGAGCGAGAATTTATTGTTGGGGAACTCCCGGAAAAGGCTCAGGATGACTGCCGCCCTGTCGGTGTTCTTCGCACCCTTTGCCGGGCGCTTTTTTTGTGTTTGCTTTTTCATTTCTTCAGAATTTGCAGGGCAAGGCGCTTCATGAAGCCGATGCCCACGTTGATAGCCCCTTCGTCGGGGTTGAATGTCGCCGTGTGGGGGCGTCCTGCCGCGGCGCCTACGCCCAGCCGGTAGAACAGCGACGGGTATTTGGTACAGTAAAAGCCGAAATCTTCGGCCGTGGTGCGCAGCGGGAGCATCTCGACCTGCAGTTTCTCCTCGCGGGCCAGTGCCGCGGCCTGTTTCACGAGGTGTTCGTCGTTGACCACGCAGGGGTAACCGTGGCTGATGTCGACGGCGATCCGCACCCCCAGGCGCTTGTCGATCTCGGCGGCGATGTTGCGAATGCGCTGGTGGATGATTTCGCGTTCACGCTCGTCGAACGTGCGCAGCGTCCCCTCCAGGTAGACCTCGTCGGGGACGATGTTCGTGGCACCTCCGGCCTCTATGCGTCCGATCGAGAGCACGCACTCCTCGTGGTTGAGCGCGATGAGCCGCGTCACGAACTCCGCGGCGGCCGCTACGGGGTCTTTCAACTGCGGGCGCATGGCGCCGTGCCCGCCCGTACCGTGCACCGAGAAGCGCAGTTCGTCGCTGGAGGCCATGTATTTCCCGGCGCGGAATCCCAGCGTCCCGACCTCCAGTTGCGGCTCGACGTGCTCGCCCACCACGGCACGCACTTTCGATCTGATAAATCCGTTTGGTTTATTTTGTTCGGTGGTTTCGATTGCGTTCGCGGCCCGTCAGAGCCGCGGTTTTTCTGTTCGGTTACTCTTTCGGCTGCGGCGTATCGGATTTTTCGCTGAGCTTGCGCGCATATTTGTTGACATAGCGGCGTTTGGGCGGCTCGCAGGGATATTCGCCCGTGAAGCAGCCGACACAATAATCCGTTTTGCCGTTGCCGGCAAGCAGCCTTGCGTTCTCAACGCTCAGGAAACCGAGGGAATCGAGCCCGAGTTCGCGAACAAGTTCCTCATCGTTGTATTTGTTTGCAATCAGCTCCTCCCGCGAGGGAACATCCGTGCCGAAATAGCAGGGGAACAGGAATTTCGGCGCGGCGGAACGCACATGCACCTCCGTTGCGCCCGCTTCACGCAGAAGGCGGACGATACGCTTGATTGTTGTTCCGCGAACGATGGAATCATCGATAAGCACAACGCGCTTGCCGCTGACAGTTGCGGATACGGGGTTGAGCTTGATTCGAACGAGCTTTTCGCGCTCGTTCTGTTTCGGCTGAATGAAGGTTCTGCCGATATATTTGTTTTTGATAAAACCTATGCCGTAGGGAATGCCGGACTGTCTTGAAAAGCCGATCGCGGCATCAAGCCCGGAATCGGGAACGCCGATAACAACATCCGCCTGCACGGGATGTTCAAGCGCAAGGAACGAACCTGCGCGCTGACGCGCAAGATGCACCGAACAGCCGTCAATAACGCTGTCGGGACGCGCAAAATAGATGTATTCAAACACGCAGAGCGCAGGCTTGACTTTTCCGCAGTGGCTGCGCAGGCTGCGCAGCTCGTCGTTTTCAACAACAACTATCTCGCCCGGTTCAACATCGCGCAGGAATTTCGCTCCCATTGCATCAAGCGCACATGTTTCGGAAGCAAAGCAGTAACCGCCTTCGGACAGTTCTCCGATGCAGAGCGGACGGAACCCGTGCGGATCGCGTGCGGCAATAAGCTTTTTGGGCGACATGATAACAAGTGAATAGGCACCCTTTATCCTGTCCATTGCGCGCGATACCGACTCCTCAATGGAATCAGCCGTCAGCCGTTCTTTGGTAATTGTGTATGCAATTACTTCCGTGTCGGTCGTTGTGTGGAAAATAGAACCCGCAAGCTCCAGTTCCTCACGCAGTTCGGCATCGTTGACAAGGTTGCCGTTGTGTGCTATCGCCATCGTGCCCTTTATGTGGTTCACCACAAGGGGCTGGCAGTTGATGCGCTTTTCGTAGCCGGTTGTGGAATAGCGGACATGCCCGACCGCCATGCTTCCCGTTCCGAGTTTTGCAAGCGAATTTCCGTCAAATACCTCGTTGACAAGCCCCTCATCGCAGTGCGCGTTTATAACGCCGTCGTCGTTGACGGCAATGCCTGCGCTCTGCTGCCCGCGGTGCTGCAAAGCATAGAGTGCATAATATGCAAGCGCGGCAACGTTTTCGCGTTTTGAAGCGGCAATGCCCACAACGCCGCATTCCTCGCCGATATGTTCAAAGGTTGTTTCGTGTTCGGTTATGCTTTCCAAAATATCCATTTTGCTGTTCTCAATCCAGATAAATCGTTCTGTTAATTCTCCCGAGTTTCGCACAAAAGCTTACTCGCCCATCAGGCGGTGCAGGATCTCGTGATATGCGCCTTCAACATTGCCGAGGTCGCGGCGGAAACGATCCTTATCCAGTTTTTCGTGAGTTTTGCTGTCCCAGAAACGGCAGGTATCCGGCGAAATCTCGTCCGCAAGCACAATTGTGCCGTCGCTCAGTCTTCCGAACTCAAGTTTGAAATCGATAAGCTCGATGTTGACTTCCGCAAAGAATGCGGTCAAAATTTCGTTGATTTTCAGAGCGTATTTTTTTATCGTTTCAAGCTCCTCCGGCGTGCAGAGACCCATTGCAAAAACATGGCTGT
>OGYO01001169.1_pt1 | contig 14348 bp, 17 predicted proteins | sample 1576561 | NCBI WGS metagenome assembly OGYO01 (sample SAMEA3541507, study PRJEB24748) | human gut metagenome | biome: human gut; feature: human-associated habitat; material: faeces | place: China | collected 2012 | reverse complement strand
TTTCCTCCGCCAACATCAGCCATATCGTCAAGGTGAAGCACATCGAAAAGATAAAGGTGGGTGTGAAAAACCTGCTTTTGCGCTCAGATGTGGAGCGTGTCATGGCTGAAAGGAACAAATAACCGTGAAAAATCGGGATTATCGAAAATTATTTCAAAATGATGTATCGTGGTCGAGAATATTATCAGGCATATATCTGCAAAATCTCCACGTCTGCCGTAGAAATCAAACAGATTGATCATTGGTTCAGTTTCAATATCATAACTATCAGTAATCATAGCATATTGAATCAGATGTGAGTTTTATATTGCTCCGGTATCTCAAGATTGAAAGTTCTGCATAATAACAGGACGTCGTGGACATCATTTTCATCGTATTCATATCCAAGTGTGAGAAACGGCGTGACCGAGGTGTCATATTCCGAGCGCGATGCCACATCGCGCATTTTTCGTATAAAGAGCTCGTCCGTCATGTCAGAAGCGTCTGGATTACGGAGATCAGAAGGAATGTTATGAAGAACGGCACATCGACGGGCAGATTGCGCACGGATTCAAAGCGATCGAGGAGGATCCTCATCGGAACGATGAACGGCTCGGATATCGCATACGAGAACTGATCGAGCACCCCGCCCTGAAGTGAAGGGACAAAGCTGATTACGGCGCGGACGAACATTGCGATTTCGATCACGACCAGAAGAAACTGCGCCGCGGTCCTGATAAAATACAGAAAAAATTCCAAGTGGCATTACCCTTTCGTTTATGGGGATTGAAAAATGCGTTTGTGCGCGAAGGCGGGAGATACGGCGTATCGCGGATGATGATGCGGCGGGCAAATCCGTGCGCCCGATCGGAGATAGCGCCGTCCCGACGCGCACGCCGGACGGCGAAAGTCCCGCGCTGCCGTGCGGTGCACCGTGCGCCCGCCCATTTGAAAGCTTGCGCTGCCCACGCATTTGAAAGTCCGTACGGTCATGTACTCGCTTTCCGCCTTGCCGAAAGCTCACGCTGTCCGTGCTGCGTTCGTTTCAAAGATCGCGTGATCCTTGAACCGCCGCACATACGGTCGGAAGTTTGCACCTCCCGCACAGCCGAATTACGGATTGGAGTTTGCGCCGCATGCCGTGCGTTCGAAAAGCACGCTGCCCGTGCAGCTTTTCGTGCTGTCGGGTACCGCTGCCGGCACAGTCAAAACCGTGCACTGCCGCACGATTCCCGCGCCGTTTTTCGTACCGCCGTGCCGCATTTCCGAACCTGCCGCACAGCCTCGCCGGAACTCGTCCGACCTTGCGTCCGCCTTCGGCAATCTTCGCTTAAATACGCGCAAAGCCGTGCCGATAAAACCGGCACGGCCAGAGCCTCAGGTTATAAATCGAATCAAAGCTCACCGAAGGTGTGCTCTTCCTTAGTCTCCTCCTTGGGAGGCTGAGGACGGCTGCCCGCGCGGAGCTGAGCGTCTCCGACATCGACGTTCGAGGGAGTGATGACATAAGCGTTGGACGCGATCTTCTTGAGAGAACCGTCGATCGAGTAAGCGACTCCGGAAAGGAAGTCGATGAGACGGCGCGCAGTCTCCTTGTTGGTGTTCTCGAGGTTGAGAACGACGGTGCGCTTGTTGAGAAGATGATCTGCGATCTGCGGAACGCTCTCAAAATGCTCCGGCTTTACGACCTTCATCTCGATCGCGCTTCCGGAAAGGCTTATACCGCCGGTGCTCGAGGAGAAAACTCCCGTGGACGTGCCTGCGGCGGGGGTGTATGCGGAGCCTGCCATTCCGCCGGTTCCCGTGGGAGCGGCGTAGCTCTGCTGAGTCTGATTCATATTTACCTGCTGGGTCTGAGCGTCCATTCCGGCATCGCCGTAATCGTCAAACCCGTCGTAATACTCGTTATCGTAAATATCGTCGTACTGCTCGTCAGTACCGGTAGCCCGTTTAATCTTATCCATGATTCCCATGTTAACAATCCTCCGAAAATTTTATAAGCTTAAATGCAGCGTTTCACCGATGTCCGAATATGGCGGAACCGACGCGAATCTCGGTCGCGCCCTCATGTATCGCCGGAACAAAGCTGTCGCTCATTCCCATTGATAAAATATACTCTCTTATATTATGAGGCTTTCCGTTAAAAATGTCAATAAAAATCCGATAAGTTTCTGAAAAATATTTTCGATATTCGTCGATTTTTTCGCAAACGGGCGCCATTGTCATCAATCCGGCGACCTCGATCGAGGAAAATTGTTCCAATTCATCGACAAAAGAAGGGGCGTCCTCGGGCATGATGCCGCTTTTTGCTGCCTCGCGTCCGCTGTTTATCTCGACCAGAACGGGGATCTTCCGTCCGAGCGCGCCGAAGCGCTTGTCGATCTCGGCGGCGAGCGGGATCGAATCGACGGATTCTATCAAATCCGCTTTGTCGGCGATGGTGCGCACCTTACGCCGCTGGAGCGTGCCGATCTGATGTATCTTTGCATGACCGCGCAGCGCGTCGAACTTTGCGCACATTTCCTCGGTGCGGTTTTCCCCGATGTGGGTGATGCCGAGCGAATCGACCGCGAAGAGGATGTCCTCGGCGCATACCGTCTTTGTCGCGGCGAGGAGGGTTATGCTGTCCTCGCTGCGTCCCGCTTTCGCCGCGGCATCCGAGATGCTCTCGAGCACGCGGCTGTAATTGTCCTTTATCTGCTGCTGTCTTTCGGTTAGAATCATTTTCATGCCTTCCTTTAGAATTTGCGCTGCGGCTTCGGCCGCGCACCAATGCCGCCCCCCGATTGCGGACGATGCAGCTCCGCCTCGGTATTGAGCCGCGCTTACGCCGTGCTTTTGCGCACGCTTTCTCCGACGTGCCGGCGTACCTTCGCGCTGCGCCGACGTTTTTGCGCCGCAGTGCTTTCCCGCCGCCGCACGGCAGACCGATTCCGACGGCGCGGTATTGATTGATCCGCCGAGCCTACGACAGTATGCGCCCGTCGTAAAGTCCCTTTCCGGATGTGATTATCTGTTCGTTTCGGGAGAGGTACGGAGCGCTCTGCGCGCTGCCCTCGTTACCCGTTTCGGCTGACGCTTCCCCGACGTCGGACGATACGAGATAAGCATCGTCGAATTCCCGTATCACCTCGATACGGCGGAACGACACGGTCATTCCGTCGAAGACGTATACGCCGATCCCCCCGTCGTTCATGCGGATCGCGCTTTTCGGAACGGAGAATCCGCTCATGACCTTCGTCGTGATCTCGACCGTCTGCGAACGCACGAAGGAGAAATCCGACGTTATCTTTCCCGATGAAAGCACAAGCGCACATTCTCCCGTTTCGTCGTCGACCGCGCTTTCAAGCGTCATTTCGAGGCTCTCTCCCCTGTTGTACGGGAAGGACACCTCATATGTGCGACCGATCTCCATGCCCGATACCGACTGCGCGGACACCTTGACCGCGACGTACCATTTGTAGTCCGTCACGATCTTTCCCGCATCCGTGTCCGTCGGCTCGCCCTGCGCGGCGGAAAGCGCATCGTATCCCGAGGGGGAGAGGTCCTTTATCTTCTCGGGGGTAAAGACGCTCTCATATCCGTCGGTTTCGGAGAAAAACCATCCGGCGGACGGAGTAGTGACCGTCGCGGACGGCGTGCCGAGAAGGCTTTTCTTCGCGCTTATCTGCGCACTCAGCGATGAGATTATCGAGTCGATGCTCTCGCCCGACGAGACCGTCGCCTTCCGCTCGCTTATCTCGCAGAGCAGCTCCGATCTCATGCCGAGCGCGCCGCCGATGTCGTTGTCGCGGACGAGCCGCTTCATCTTGGTCATGATGTCGTATATACGGCGGTCGGTTTTCGATGCCTCCTTCGCACTGTGCCCGGCGACGGAATAGTCCTTGAGCAGACGAAGCTGCGCCTGAAGGTTCGTGATCTCCGCGCGCAGCGCTTCGTCGGTGTTCGAATATATTCCGGCGACCGTCGAATACGCCGCGACGTGGGAGGCATCGGCGACCTCGGGGAATGCCTTGCCCGTCCCCGACGCGCGTATCGGAGTTTCGCTCATCACGATATATGCGTCGGCGCGCACCGTGAAGCTGCGCGATACCTGAAGCGCCGGGGAGGTCGTGATCTTCGACGTGATCCCGTTCCAGAGGTGGTATCCTATGTAAAGTATCATTCCGACGGAAAAAACGGCGGCGAAAACATACAGCGCGACCCGTTTCAGATATTTTTTGTCCATACCGTTCCCCCTTTCGGAAAAATCATGCGCCGTGCGCGGTGATCAGTCGAGATCGTCTGCGCCGTCAAGATCGTCCGCTTCTCCGATGTCGCCCATGACCTCGCCGAGGCGGACGCGGCGCGAGATCTTCATTTCCTCGACCTGGCGGTGAAGAAGCTCCTTCACCTCAAGCGGATTCTTTACGTTCTTTATCAGAAGATCGGGAGTGGACTTGTCCGACGAAAGCACACGGATGCTGCCGACTCCGAAGATGCGCTGCCACAGCGAGCGGCGGAGATTTATATCTCTTACTCGGTAAAGAAGTATCTCCTCGCTTCTCAGGTTGAAAAATCCCGTGTCGAGGAAAAGCCTGTCCTCGGTCAGCGCGTACCGCGTGAATGAAAGCGGCAGCCCCATACGGCGCCGACGGTCGTTCCAGAGAAAGTTCATTTTCACCTTTTTCATAAAAACCTCCGATTAAATCGAACGCAGCCGTTCTTTTACTTGATAATATTTTAACTCAAAACTCAGAAGATTGCAACAGATATTCGTTTTTTCTTCGTTCTGTGTGCAAAACAAGCAATATACGGCGCAAAAAGTCCGAATAATATGTTGACAATGTACGCTCCGAAATGTTATAATATATAAGGTAAACATTGCCCGAACCATGCAGCATGCCGCGGCAGGGTGAAAATGCACCCGCGCGCATCGCGGCGGCTGTCGGAAAACCGCCGGAAAGGAGAAGCTTTCATGCAGTTCAGAATACTCGTGACCTCTTCCAAGGGCGGCGTCGGCAAGTCAACGACTTCGCTGCTTCTTGCGCTGAGTCTTGCAAAGCGGGGGAAGCGCGTCCTTCTGTGTGACTGCGATATCGGTTCGAGATGCCTCGACATGCTCCTCGGCATAGAGGACGAGGTCGTTTACGACATCGGCGACGTGTACGGCGGGAATGTCTCCGCCGAACGCGCGATCATCCGACCCGACGGGCGCGGCGGACTTATGTTCTGCGCGGCGTCGCTCTCGCTTTCCGTGTCGGAAATGAAGGCGGAAAAGCTGTGCGGCGCGCTCGACGCTCTTGCGGAGGCATCCGATGCGGATTTCGTCATATGCGATACGGCGGGCAGTGCTATACCGGATATGATCGCCGGGGGCTTTGCCAACCTTGCGCTTGTATGCACCACGCAGCAGCCCGCGTCGGTTAGATCGGCGGAGGCTACGGCGATAAGACTGCGCGCGGCGGGGCTTGCCTCGATCCGGCTTGTGCTTACGTCGTTCGAATTCCGCGAGGCTTCGCGCCGTGAGCGAAGCGGCATCCTCGAGATAATCGATGCATCCTCGCTCCGCGCGATAGGTGCGGTGCCGTTTGACCGGGAAATGCTCCTTGCACAGGAAAAAGGCGCTCTTCCGCCCGGAAGGTCGGCGGCACTTCAGGCTTACGACAATATCGCCGCAAGACTCTGCGGAGAGGATACAAAGCTGTTTTATAAGATCCGGGGGATATCCTCGGGGCGCGCGCTCTGACGGCGGCGCATCAACGGCAGACAGGTAATATTTCATTTTTATAAATTCCGAAAAGAAAGGCAGATAGAATCAAATGGAAATTGCAATCATCGCACACGATACGAAAAAGGAACTCATGACGCAGTTCTGTATCGCCTACTGCGGCATACTTTCAAAACATAATATCTGCGCGACCGGCACGACCGGAAAATATGTGAGCGAGGCCACGGGACTCGAGATCGAGAGAATGCTTGCGGGCTCCCAGGGCGGCGAACAGCAGATCGCGTCCCGTATTTCGTACAACGAGATAGATATACTTCTGTATTTCCGCTCCACGACACCCGCGTCCACGTTCAGCGACGTGGAGTATAACCTCCTCCGCCTCTGCGACGTTCACAATGTTCCCGTTGCGACGAATATTGCGACGGCTGAGGTTCTGATCACGGCGCTCGACCGCGGCGATCTCGATTGGCGCGAGATCGTCAATCCGAAGTCGGATTACAACCGCCGCCGCCGTCCCAAGATAAACTGAATCATGCGCGGTGCCGCGGCACCGCTTCGGGACCGCTCCGAACGGGCGGTCCTTTTGAATCCGCGCGGGAGTGTTCGCGCGATCGGCAAGCGGCAGAATCAAGCCGTCCGCCCTTCACACTGACGCACCGTGGATTTCGCCGCGGACGAGCAAAGCCCGGCACCGTTTTTATGAAAGGTTTGAAATATGTCTGAAATAAGGATTCTTGCGCTCGGCGACGCCGTCGGCTCCTCGGGAGTCGGTTATCTCGCCGATAACCGCTGCCTTGCCAAAGCGATACGAAGCCTCGGCGCGCACTTCACCGTGGTCAACGCGGAAAACTCCGCCGACGGCAACGGCATACTGCCTCAAAGCGCCGAGGAGTTGTTTGACGCGGGTGCCGACATTCTCACCGGAGGCAATCACACCTTCCGCCGCCGCGAAATATATCACATGCTCGACGACTGCGAAAATCTTCTCCGCCCGGCGAATCTGCCCGCCGCGGCGCAGGGTCACGGATGGACGGTGTACGATGCGGCGGGGATACGGATACTTGTCATGAACCTGCTCGGCACGGTGTTCATGGAGCCGCTTGCCTCGCCGTTCGAGACGGCGGACGCGATACTTGAAAAATGCCGCGGCGGATACGACATTGCGCTTGTCGATTTCCACGCGGAGGCGACCTCGGAAAAGCTCGCGCTCGCGCGGTATCTGACGGGGCGCGTCAGCGCGGTGTGGGGCACTCACACCCACGTCGCCACGGCGGATTGCCGTATACTCGGCGGACACACGGGATTCATAACCGATCTCGGCATGGTCGGCTCCGCCGACGGCATCCTCGGTGTCAAGTCGGAAGCGGTGCTTCACAAATTCCTCGTCAAAACTCCCGTCCGGTTTGAGACCGAGCACGGAAACGAGGGCGCGTCGGGCGCGCTCTTCACGGTTGACTGCGAAAGCGGGAAGTGCATATCCGCCGAGAGCGTGAGCTTCTGACTTTTCCGAAGCGCGGACGGATCGCCGCCGGATCGCACAACGTATCACGAATCGGTGCATCCGCCGCGCCTGTGCCGGTGGAAAACGGTATTTCACTCCAATACGAAAAAGGAGGATCAGTCGATCCTCCTTTTGGCTTTTTCTGATATTTTGAATCCGATATCGGACACGCGATTATTCTGCGCCGGAGACGATGTGCAGTTCACAGTTTCCGGATTTGAATGTAGGTCGTCCGTCCCAATCAACGATAAGTTCCTTTTCATATTTGTAAAGGAGCGAGGATTCTCTGAGCTCGTAATACGATTTTTCGCCGTCGAAAAGATTTTCGCAGGGAAAGCCTTTCGGCATAAACTGTTTTACGTTTCTGTATTTTGCCTCGATTCTGTAAAGGCGGATGAATGTAGCTGTATCTTCGCCGGGAACGCCGAGAAATACGCAGAGATACTTCTTTCCGTCTAATTTACCCAAGTTCTGTTGACAGGTATAATCATAAAGAAACCCTTCTTCAAAGCATTTCTTGCAATTTGATTCTGAAAGGGCATGGCGAAGAAGTAAAATATCTTTCAGCTCCAAGTCGGGAATTTTTGCGATCAAGTTCTTTTCGAGTATTTCCGAGAATAGTTTGTTGTTCATTGCGAACCTCCCAAAAATAAAATTATTGTTTTCGGAGCAGCTCTCCGAATTAGTTACGGATATGACAGACAGAGCCGCGCGGATTCACATCGGAATTCGGCGCTCGGGCAAAGCCGGGCTTTAGTCGGAAAACGGAGCATTGCTCTGCTTTCGGGAACATGGTAAGCCGATGTACAAGATCAAATCGGCGCTATACTATTCCCATTATACTATATAATTGAGATAAATGCAACATTATACGACAAAAAATCAGAAAAAATACAAAATTTTCTCAAATAAATCTATTTGCGGCAGGACGCCGTTCGAAAGTAAATTATCCGCATTATACTTTCCCGCCGTCAGCATTATAAAAATGCACCAATACGAAAAAGGAGGATCGGTCGATCCTCCTTTTATGCGTTGTTTTTTCAGAATGCGACTTCGGTGCCGCCCGCCTCTGCGGATTCGAATCCGCGCATTATAACGCGGAGAACGGTGCGCATCTGATCGTGCGTGACGAGCTGCTCGCACTTCCCGTCGATCGCGTCAACGTAGTTGCGGTAGAAATCGTGGACATCGGAATGCGGACGCGGTACCTTGTAGGTGTCGACGGTCACGCTGTCGCGCGGAGCCATCGTCTTTGTAAGTCCTGCCGCAGTCTGAACGGGGAGAACGTCGCTTTCGTGCCAATACTTGCACTTCACGACATCGGTTTCGCTCTGCCAGTCGGAGAGGTAAGCCGTGCCGGACTTGCCGCGCATATAGAATCTCGGCATTGCGATGAAGTTGTATGTGCCGACCTCGATGTACGCGCGCGCGCCGCTCTCAAACACGAGGCGGAGTCCGAAGCCGTCGTCGACCTCGTCGTTGGTGATGTGCTCGAAATCGCAGCGAACGGATTTAACGTCCCATCCGATGACGTTGAGCACCTGGTCGATCAGGTGAACGCCCCAGTCGAGAAGCATTCCGCCGCCGTGCTCCTTGGTTCCGCGCCAATCGGACGGAATACCGCGGCTTCCGTGGATGCGGGATTCGATATTGATGATCTCGCCGATCTCACCGGAGTCGTGGATCTGCTTCATTGCGAGAAAATCGACGTCGAAACGGCGGTTCTGGTGAACCGTGAATTTCACGCCGTTTTTCTTCGAGCACTCGATCAGTCTTTCGAGAGATTCGAGAGAGAGCGTTACCGGCTTCTCCATGATAACGTTTTTGCCTGCGTTCATGCACGCGATTCCGACTTCCTCATGAACGTCGTTCGGGATTGCAATGGTGACAAGCTCGATCTCCTTGTCTGCGAGAAGCTCCTCACGCGAAGCGTAAGCACGGATCCCGCGGCTCTCCGCAAGAGCGCGCTTCTCGGGAAGAATATCGTAGATTCCCGCGAGAGAAACGACATCGCTGTTCTGTATGTGGTTGACGTGCCACGAGCCCATTCCGCCGTAGCCTATTACCGCCGCTTTTTTCATAGTAAGTACCTCACTGCTCAAAGACGGACTTTTCCGCCGTAGTTCATTACAATTATACTCTTTCTTTCGGCGGTGTCAAGAGTTTTTTGCTTTCCGTGTCCGTTTTTTGAGGATCAGGCGTCCTTTTTTCTTCCGGAAATCGATCTGACCGCAAGAAGAACGGCGCATACGGCGATGGCTGATGCGCTGATTACGATGATGAGTCCCCACGGAGCGGCGGAGATTCCGGTGATGTCGAATTCGCCGGAATCCGCGTTCTGAAGATGAGCGAATACGGCTGCCACGTCAAACACGGCAGCGGCGAGCGCAACCGCACCCGTGATCGCCGCGAGTACGCGGCTCTTTGTGCTTTCCTCGACGCTGTCCTTCTTTATCGGAGCGAGTCTCGGCTGACGGAAGTCGAGCGACGAGCCGATGTAGTACGCGCTGAGCGCGAGCACGATCATTTCGGGGAGCATGTACGTTGCATTATATATAAAGGAATAGATCACGGCATCGGCGGCGGGAACGGAGATATCTCTCCATACGGTGAAGCCGGAGACAACGTGGCAGGCGTAGCGCAGGACGGAAACGAGAACGGCGCCGCAGAGAAGTCCGGTGCTCTGCTTCTTTATGTTTCTGAAGATTCCCGCAAGTCCGCATACGGCGAACGCGACGATGTAGTCGAGGAGGATCACCGCAACGACGGACGCGGCACCGGTGACGTAGGAGAGCGTTCCCGAGCCGAGCAGGAGCTGTATCGCACCGTGGACGAGACCGCAGAGGATTCCCCACGCCGTGCCGTAGCGGTACGCGATTATCACGATCGGGAGCATGGACGCGAGGGTTATGCTTCCGCCGTAGGGGAGCTCAACGAGCTTGAACATGCTGAGTATGGTCGCGGCGGCGATCATTATTGCGCTTTCGGTGAGGCGCAGGGCAAGCTTGTTTTTCTGCATTTTGATTTTTCCTTTCGCATGCGGGGCATAATTTGCGGATGCGGCGGTCCCGACCGAACGGTGTACCGGTATTTCACGGAACGAAAAAGTCCCGCGGAAATACCGCAGGACATAAATAATTCGGACATATTTGCCGAAGCTGTTTCCTACGCCGGTATTACCCGTATCAGGTTCAAGGGTCCGGATCGCTCCGTCTCAGCCATCATACCGCAGCATGATTTAGGCGCCCCTTATTCTGTTTACAAGGTCATGATATCACAGTTTTTCTCTCCTGTCAAGGGGCGGCGGAAAAATTCTTGCACGCCGCGCAATCCGCGCGAAATTTCCGCTTCTTCCGCGCGGCGCGTCCGCGATGGCGCCGAGTTTGCCGGGGAGAAAGGAAAGTGCGCTTTTTGTCGTGACTTCGCACATTCCCGCTTCGCGGGAGAGCTTCGGACGGATTTTCAAGGATGTTTCCCCCGAAAAGCAAAAAAATCTCAAAAAACTCTTGCAATTTCGGGAAAGGTGTGATATAATCGCCACAGTATGAGTATATTGTATTAAGGAGAGTGGGTTTTGTTCCCGCTCTTTAATTTTACCCGCGCGGTATTGCGGCGGGTCGGATCGGAGCTTGATATGGCTGAAAGAAAATCCGTTGCGCTTCATGTCCGTGAGCTTGTCGCTCCGACTGCAGACGAACTCGGACTGAAGCTCTGGGATGTTGAATATGTGAAGGAAGGCGCGGACTATGTGCTCCGCATAACGATCGATTCCGACGAAGGCATAACGATCGACGACTGCGAGCGCTTCCACCGCGCGATAGACCCCGTCATCGACGAGGATGACCCGATAGAGAATTCCTACAAGCTTGAGGTTTCCTCCCCCGGCGTCGAGCGCGTGCTCACCCGTCCGGAGCACTTCGAGGCAATGAAGGGAGCCGAGGTCGAGATAAGGCTCTTTTCCGCGGTTAACGGATCGAAGATCCACCGCGGCATACTGAAAGGATACAGCGAAGGAGACGTTATCGCGGAGGAGAACGGCGAGGACACTGTTTTCCCGAAGGCAGCCGTCTCCAAGGTGCAGACCGTATTTGAATGGTAAGCGCCGCATAAGCGAAAAACAGAAAATCACGACGAAAATTACGAAAGGAAAGATTTATACCCGTTATAAATCGCAACAGGTGAAACCGGATGAATGCCGAATTCTTTGACGCCCTTGACGCCCTTGAGAAAACCAAGGGTATTCCGAAGGAATATATGCTTGAGAGGGTCGAGGCGGCTCTTTGCTCCGCCTACAAGAGAGAGCGCGGAGGAGACAACGTGCGCGTCGCTCTCAATCCCGAGAAAAAGGATATTAAGGTTTACTCCCGGCAGACGGTAGTCGAAGAGGTCACGAATCCTCTGACCGAGATCTCGCTCGACGATGCGAGAAAGATATCGAAGAGATATTCCGTCGGAGACATCGTGGAGACCGAGGTCAAGACGAAGAATTTCGGACGCCTGTCGGCGCAGACCGCAAAGCAGGTCATCATTCAGGGCATCCGTGAGGCGGAGCGTACCAATATAATGAAGGAATACGAGAAGAAGCGCGAGGAGGTCGTTCCCGCCGTTGTCACCAAGCTTCTCGAGGATACCGGAGATATCGTGGTCGATACCGGAACGAGCGAGACGGTGATGCGTCATGAGGAAATGATCCCCGGCGAGCATTTTGAGGTCGGCGACCGCATAAAGGTCTTCATCACCGAGGTGCGCCGCGAGGGTCAGGTCGGACCGATTGTCACCCTTTCGCGCACCCATCCCGGAATGATAAAGCGCCTCATGGAGCTTGAGATCCCCGAGATTCAGGACGGCGTGGTCATAATCAAGGGAGTCGCGCGCGAGGCGGGCAGCCGCACGAAGGTTTCGGTGTTCTCCCGTGACGAGGCGGTCGATCCGGTCGGAGCCTGCATCGGCGAGCGCGGACAGCGCATCGCGCAGATCGTGGATGAGCTCGGCGGTGAGAAGATCGACGTGGTGAAGTTCTCCGAGATTCCCGAGGAGTACATCGCGGCGGCACTTTCGCCCGCAGAGGTGAAGAATGTCGAATTCGACGGCGAGAGATCGGCAAAGGTCCTTGTCGATTCGGATCAGCTTTCCCTGGCGATCGGTAAGGAGGGGCAGAACGCGCGTCTTGCCGCACGCCTCACCGGATACAAGATCGATATAAAGGGCAGCCTCGGCATAAAATAAAGAGGAAGCGCCATGAATAAACCCAAGAAGGTTCCGCTCCGCCGCTGCCTCGGCTGCGGCGAGAGCTTTCCGAAAAAGGATCTGATCCGCATCGTCCGCACGCCGGATCAGACGGTCGCCCTTGATTTCAGGGGCAAAATGTCGGGACGCGGCGCGTACATCTGCCGCAATGCGCAGTGCCTGCGTAAGGCGCAGAAGGCGAACCGCATCTCGCGCAACCTCGAGATCGAGATACCCGACGAGGTGTTCAAAAGCCTCGAGGAGGAGATCGAGTCGGCAGAGGCGGAGGAGCGCACGGATGAATGATACCGAGCTTGAAGCCCGAGGCTCCGACACCGCGGCAGCGGATGCGGAGACGAAGCGCAGCAACGGCGCGAAACGCGCCCGGCTGCTCGGCATGATCGGACTTGCGAAGCGCGCAGGTCGGCTGGTCTGCGGAACGGACGCCGTAATTTCGGCGGTCTCGTCTGCGAAAAAACCGCAGCTCGTAATAGCCGCGGACGATATCTCCGAAAGAACGAAGAAGCAGCTTTCGGATAAATGCGCCCACTACGGCGTAAAGCTTCTGATAATCTCCGCCGGGCGGGATGCTCTCGCCTCGGCGATAGGCAAGAAAACCTCTTTTGTTTCCGCCGCGGCGGTGACGGACGGCTCCTTTGCGGAGCAGATAAGCTTCCTTGCAAACAGTTAAGCATCATGGAAAGGAATGGTATTTCGTATGGCACAAGCCCCAATGTTCCGTATCAACCAGCTCTCAAAGGATCTGGGCATCAAAACGAAGGAACTCCAGTCTATCCTTGAGGAGGCGGGCATCGGCGAAAAGACACCCATGACGGTGCTGACGCCCGATGAATTCAATCTCTTTCTGGATTGCGCAACAAAGAATCATCAGATCAAGAACCTCGACGCATATCTGAACGGAAAGACTTACGTTCCGTCGGCAATACGCGACGCGGCGGTTTCCGCGCGCGAAGCGGAGGAAAAAGCCAGCGCGGAGGCTGCGGCAAAGGCAAGAGCGGAGGCTCAAGCCAAAGAAAAAGCCGAAGCCGAGGCGAAAGCAGCCGAAGCAGAGGCCAAGGCACGAGAGGAAGAAGCGCGCCTTGCGGAAGAGCTTCATGAGGCTGCTCTCCGCAAGGCTGCTGCAAAAGCAAAGGCGGATGCCGAAGCGCGCCGTAATGCCGAAAAGGTGACGGCTGAGCGTTCGGCTGCAAATGCGGGAGACGACCGCTTTAACCGCAATCGCGGCGCGGGACGCACACCTTCCTCCGACGGACGCACGACAAAGGCGGAGGCGGAAAAGGTACAGGGTGAACCGAGACCCGAAAATGCGGACAGGAAGCCCGAGAAGGGCGCGCAAAAGCCCGAACCGCCCGAGCAAAAGCCGGTGCAGCCCGCGCCGAAGCCCGAAGAAAACAAACCCGAAAAGGCGGCGGAACGGGAACAGGAACAAAACGTGGATAAGCCCGCCGAACATAAGCCCGAAAAGGCAGAACCGGTTCGGAATAACGTTGCTGACAAGGTCGCAGACAGTGTCAATGACGCGCAAGAAACAAAGGATAAAAACAACAAAGAAATGCCCGGAGCAAACAAAGAAACAAAACAAAACAGCGAACAGGCTGCAAAAGCTAAGAATACAGCGGAAAAAACCGAAATTTCCGCAAAGTCCGACTCTTCCGAACGTGTTGCGGAACGAACCGAAAATGCAGAGCAGCCCAAGAAGAACGAGTCTCGCGAAAACGGAAGGAATTCCGACAGAAGCCGCAGTCCGCAAAGAACGAACGACGGCCGCCGCAGCGACAGGCCTTCCTACGACAGAAATTCCCGCAGCGACAGACCGCAGGGCGACAGGCCTTCCTATGACAGAAATTCCCGCAGCGACAGACCGCAGGGCGACAGCCGGAGTGCTTCAGCGTATTCATCAGCAATATGGCG
>OGYO01001165.1_pt1 | contig 14357 bp, 16 predicted proteins | sample 1576561 | NCBI WGS metagenome assembly OGYO01 (sample SAMEA3541507, study PRJEB24748) | human gut metagenome | biome: human gut; feature: human-associated habitat; material: faeces | place: China | collected 2012 | reverse complement strand
AATAGACGAGGATAATTCAGAAGAAGAATACGATGCATATGAAGAGTATGAAGATGGATATGATGAATATGATGAATCTGAAGAAGAATTCGAAGATGGCAGTGAACAGGACTTTCCTTATAGTACAGGTATAGGAGCAAACAGGGTACCTGAATACAGCCATAACCAGATGAAGGTAGTTATTGTTGAACCTAAGGTATACGATGATGCTGCACTTATAGCAGACCACCTAAAGCTTAGAAAGACAGTAATAGTTAATTTAGAAAGTATGACTCAGCAGTCAATTAAAAAGTCTATTTTTGACTTTATGAATGGGGCTGTGTATGTGCTTGACGGAAGTATACAGAGAGTATCAAAGTCTATATTTATACTAGCGCCAAAGAATGTAGATGTTGATGCTAGCATAAAGAAAGAATTAGAGAGCAAGGCAATTTTCCCTTGGCAGAATAAGTAGGAGTAAGATATGGAAACAATTAAGATAGCTTTAGTTTACCTTATGGAGTTCATTTCTTGGGCTATTATCATCAAGGCTTTACTCTCTTGGTTTCCGGGTTCGATAGGATACAAGTTGTATGGATTTTTAGAAGATATAACATCTCCAGTTGAAGAACCTATTAGGAGGGTTATTTCTAGGTTTAATACAGGAACTATTGATTTTACACCATTAGTTGCTATATTGTTACTTGGATTTATAAAAAGAATGATATATATGTTCTTGTAGGTGCTAATATGGACAAGCTAAAGCTTACAAATCATATAAAGGAGAATCATTTATGAGTTTTCAGGAAGCGATCCAATCCGTATTCCAGAAGTACATCTGCTTTTCCGGCCGCGCGCGGCGCAGCGAGTACTGGTACTTCGCGCTGCTCAACTGGGCCGTGAGCGCGGTACTCACGGCGATCGCCCGCAACTTTGACAGCAGCCTTGCTTCGCTGTTTCTCACGCTCTGGAACATCGGCGTGTTCCTGCCGGGGCTCGGCGTCTGCTGGCGGCGTCTGCACGACATCGGCCGCAGCGGCGCGTGGTACTTCCTGAACCTCATCCCCCTTGTCGGACAGATCATTCTGCTCATCTGGCTCTGCAAGGACAGCCAGCCCGGCTGGAACCAGTACGGCGACAGCCCCAAGTACCCCACCAACGGCGGCGGCTACGGCGGCTACGGACAGGGCGGCTGCGGTCAGAATCCGTACGGCGGACAGAACCCGTATGGCCAGAACAACGGCCAGAATAACGGCGGCTACAACTGGAAGCCCTGACGAGCCCGATATTTTCGCGAAAAGGAAGCGCACCCATCCATGAACTGCATTGACCTGCATATCCACACCACCGCCTCGGACGGCACGGATCCGCCGCGCGCCGCCGTGGAAAAGGCGGCTTCTCTCGGCCTTGCCGCCGTGAGCATCACCGACCACGACAGCGTCTCCGGTGTGCCGGAGGCGATGCGCGCCGGAGCGGAGCTCGGCGTGGAGGTCGTGCCGGGGATCGAGGTATCCTCGGACTACCGCGACAACAACGTCCACATCCTCGGCTACTTCATCGACCCCGCCGCGCCCGAGCTGCGCCCGGTGCTCGACTGGGTGAAGACCGAGCGGGACGAGCGCAACGAGAAGATCGCCGCCATGTTCGAACGCGACGGGTTCGATATCTCCATTGCGCAGCTGCGCGAGGAATACCCGGATTCCGTGCTTGGCCGCCCGCACTTCTGCGAGCATCTGATGCGCAAGGGCTACATCTCCTCCGTGAAGGAGGGGTTTGAAAAGTACCTCGGCGAGGGCAAGCCGTACTATCTGCCGAAGCGCCGCATCTCCATTGCGAAGGCCGTGGAAACGATCGTCGCCGCGGGCGGCGTGCCGGTGCTGGCGCACCCGATGCAGTACCACTATCCCGAGCCGGAGCTCATCGAGCTGATCGAAACGGCAAAGGCACTCGGCATCCGGGCGCTGGAGGCGTATTACTCCGAGTTCTCCGCCGAGCAGACCGCGTGGCTGCTGCGCGCCGCGGAGAAATACGGCATGGGCGTTTCCGGCGGCAGCGACTACCACGGCACACGCAAAACGCACATCTCCATGGGCACGGGCTGCGGCAATCTCGCGATACCGTATTCGGTGCTTGAGGAGCTCAAAAAGCTGCGATAATATGCGATATAAAGATGTTCCCCGCTTTCCGAAAGGAAAGCGGGGAACATCTTTTTGTTACGCCAAGGCCGCCGGCTTTCGCGGTCCAATCCATTCCGAACCAGCATTTTATGCTCTTTGCGCCGGTCATTTCGCTTTTTTCGACGGCAGTGCTGTCTTCTGTGTCGTTTTTGGTACGAACCGTTCTATCATGAAAAAAACCAGTGCGAAAACGGTAAATACGCCACCGACAATGACGTAAGTGCTGCCGGACAGCACAACGGAGCCTTCGTCCAGCGACGAAACATAGATCGTCTCCCGCTCTCCGATGACCGGTGCAGTCGCGCTGGCTCTGTCGGAAACGGCGGTGTATTCTTCCCCGTCCACAATATACCGGTACTCGGCGTAATACGCCGTCGTCTTGCCGTCTTCTCCCATGATATTTTCCGAGGAAACTTCACGATAACCGGTGATCTCAGCCTCCACCGGCATGGACTCATTCATCCGCCGGTTTTGAACGATGCCGAGAGCAATCAGAGCGATGCCAATCAGAGATATGACCGGCAGCAGAGCCAGACGCTGCTGCCGTGTCAGTTGTTTTTTCCTTACTTTCATATCACAATTCCCCGCAGCAGGGATTCGCGGAGCCGCCGATGTCTTCCGGCGCGTCAGCTCTTTTCGGTCCCTGCAATGTCCTTGAGATAATTGTATATCGTGTAGCGGGACACCCCCAGCTCGTTTGCGACGATGCTTACCGCGCCGCGGACGCTGAAGATATTCTCATCCTTGAGCTGCTGAACGATCATACGATTTCTCTCTGTGGCGGACAAGCCCTTGACGTTGCCCGCTTTTTCCTGCGCGCGCGCCATACTCTTTCTGACGACCTGGTCGATGTCGGGAACGGCAGAACGCTTCGGTTCGGAAATGCCCTCGGCCAGGCCCTCGTCCACCTTCAGCATCAGGCTTTCAAAGAACACATTGACCGGCATAGAGAGATCAATGCCGATGCACAGACATCCGATTACTTGTTTTTCAGAGTTGCGGATCATATAAACGACGCACTTGATTGCGTGCTCGTCCTGACTTTTGGTAATATATGGGCCGATAATATTCCGCTGGCCAGACCGATCTTCGTCGCCGATGGCGTCAATGATAAAATTGGGAGCGGGATCGCCGATGTTGGTTTGGTTGATCACTCCGTTTTCCACCGCGATACAGGGATACGTCTTCTCCGCCGCAGAACGCAGCACGACCAGACAGCACCCGCCCAGCACAGCAGAAAACGCGGGAAGGAGCTTCGCATAGCTGTCGAGGATCGCTCTATCTGTTTCAGAAAGAGAGCTTCCTGATTCTGTTTTTTCCGCGGCATAGAGATTCATAACGTTGCTCTCCTTTATCGTATAGTCTTACCATATTTTATCATATTTCCATTTGTTGACAAGTGCTATTGCGCATAAATACCTTGTTAAAATCGCGGCGCTGTCCATTGGACAGCGCCGTTTTTCCCCTTGTATATCCCCATTAACAAAGGTGTGGATCAGCCATAAAGGAGGTTCGGCAGGAATGTGACGATCTGCGGGACGAACATACAAATCAGCACCGCGATTAACTGGATCGCAATGAACGGTGGGACCGACTTGTAAATGTCTACTGTTGTAATGTCTTTTGGTGCGATCGACTTCATAAAGAACAGACTGAAGCCGAACGGCGGAGTGATGTACGCCATCTGCATGGCAATCATGAAGAGAACGCCGAACCAGATTGGATCCATGCCGAAGGAGGAAAGGATCGGCATGTAAATGGGGATCGTGATGAACAGCATCGTGGTCTCTTCAAGGAAGCAGCCCAGTATGAAGTAGGTCAGCATCATGAAGAATACGATGAGCATCGGCGGCAGCGAAAGACTGGTGATAAACACCTTCAGCATGCTCGGGATGCCGGTCATGATCAAAACCGCGGAGAAGCAGTTGGCACCGAACAGGATCCACATGACCATGCCGGTAGTGGTAAATGTACGGCTCGCCGCTTCCGCCAGCATTTTCCAGCTGAAACGCTTGTACACGAGCGAGGCGATGATCGCTCCCAACGCGCCAACAGCGGCGGATTCCGTGGGAGACGCGATACCGAGGAAGATGCTGCCGAGGACCGCGAGCACGATCAGTATCGGAAGGATCAGGCCCTTGGCCAGTTTCAGCTGCTCTTTGATCGGCAGGCGCTCCGCTTTGGGGATGTTCGGGCAGAGATCTTTCTTGATATAGCAGCGGATCAGAATATACGCCGAGTAGAGCACGACGAGCAGGATGCCGGGGCCAATGCCGCCGGCGAAAAGCTTGCCGACAGACGTGGATGTCAGCGTGCCGTAGATGATGAAGCCGACGCTCGGCGGGATGAGGATGCCCAGCGGGCCGCCGACAAGGATGGAGCCCATGGCGATATGCTTATCGTATCCCTTGCCGAGCATGATCGGCAGAGCGATCAGCCCCATCGTCACGATAGCCGCCGCAGCGACGCCCGACATGGCGCCGAGAACCGCAGAGATGAGGACAACCGACACGGCAAGACCGCCTCGCAGGCCGCCTAGCCATTGATACAACGCTTCAAACAACGCGTTTGCTATACCGGATTTTTCCAATATGCACGCCATCAGAACGAACATAGGAACAGCCTGCATCGTGTAGCTGCTCATGACGGACATAGTGTTCGTCATGGCGATGCGCAGAATAGATGGGCTGTAGAAAACGTATCCCGTCAGCAGTGCGCCGCCGCCGAGAACAAAGGCCATGGGGATTCCCAGCGCAAGACCGCAGAGAAACGCTCCCAAAAGTATCAAAAGAGGACCAACCCACGAAGCCATTTACAGTTCCTCCCCTTTAATCGCAAAATAGGCCGAGCGGATCAGCAGAGCCAAAGCTTCCAAGCCCTGCAGGATGCCCGCGATTGGGATCGTCATACGGATGGGCCAGAGCGGCGCGTGAAGCGAGGAAATGCCCCGTTCACCGGTCTGGATCGTCTGGATCACATACGGGATGCTGAAGTAGCAGAGGATCACGCACCACGCGATGACGATAAGATAGATCACGATATCCACGACTGCCTTCACGCGCGGCGGATACTGCGCATAAAACAGGTCGACTTTGATGTGCTCGTGATGCTTCAGAAGATAAGCGCCGGACAAAACGCCCAGCGCGCCGAAAACGTACAAACTGATATCGCTTGTCCAGACCGCCGGATTTTTAAAAATATAACGTGCGCTGACCTGCCAGAGCATGACGATCATAATGACGTATTCGCCGATCGACAGGATTCTGCCGGACCACTCTGCTATGGCGTCGCAGGCGTTGACAAATCGTTTTAGCATCTTTCTCTCCTTGCAGACATAAGGGCCGGGCTGCCGTAGCGGTGCTGCGATCCCCCGGCCCTTTCGGATTTATGCTTTGGATGGATTCTCCGAACACTTACTCTCTGTTGGGCGTCAGAGTAAACACGATGTCGCGCAGGACGTCGTCGCTCTTTTCCAGATTGAGAATATTATCGATCAGCGTATCAAGCGTACCTTCCGGGAACTCCGTGATGGACATCTTGGAGAGGGTCTTGAACTTGTGGATGAGCTCCTCGCGGGTATAACGGTGCTCAACGCTGCCCTTCAGCTCGATGGGATCCATTTCCTTGACAAAAGTACGGCCGTCCTTTGTGGTGAGCGTGACCTTGGAGCGCCAGGGAACGAGATCGGGATTCTCCACGATGTCGACCTTCTGCATGAAGTCCTTGATGTACTGGCGGCTGGCCGGCTCATCAAAGAAGGACTGCGGGATCAGCTCGCCGTCGTAAAGCATGGTCGCGACCATATAGGGGACGCTGAATTGACGCTGGAAAATGTCCTTCGGGTTCAGCTTCTCTTCCATCGTGCCGCCGCTGACGTTGACGTTCAGCGTGCTGTCTTCTACATGGATGCGTTCGACGTCTTCCGGAGTCAGGCCGTTCTGCTTGACGATGTACTCCGCCGCGCCGACGGCGCAGTGCAGGCACTTGCACCCGGCATAAGCCTTCATTTCCACGCCCATCTGTTCCCACTTCTCGCCGAGCTTGTCGAAGAGGATGTCCGTATTGGTCTCCCAGTTGGCCATGCCGAAATAGCCCATGGGACCGCAGATGACGTTGTTGCGCGGGCCGGTCACACCGAGCTTGGCAAACTTGCAGTCCTGGATCGCATCCTGCGCAATAAAGCCCTGATGCACCTTGACCATGTGGGTGATCGGGTGATAGGTGGCCATATCGTGCGGCTGTGTCATGTTGCGGCCGATGCCTTCGGCGTTTTCCAGATGCGCCTGATCGAGACGCATTAGCTTGCCGACGCCGGCAACGGAGCCGAAAATGTAATGTCCGTTGCTCCGGCCGCGCTGCACGCCGATGTTTCCGCGATAGCCGATGCCGATGCGGATGAGCGTCTCCTGCGCTGCGACAAAGGCCGTCAGGAACTCCTTGCCGGAAACGCGGCGTCCCTCGGTCGAGTCAAGATAGCCAAGCGTGCAGAGCATGGGAGGCAGGGTGTGCTCCACGGAGTGCATCGCTTCGGGGTGGATCGCTGCCCAATCCAGCGCGCGAGGCATGGGTCCCATTGCCATAGCGGCTTCCTCGGCGGGGATCTTTTTGCCGCCGTGGAACATGATGTAGGCTTCCTCAACGCCGCCCTTCTTCTGCAGGTGATGGGCAAGCTCCGGCAGCGGGTGCTGGCCGTGGCCGCCAATCATGCAGCCGACCGTGTCGAGGATGAGTTCTTTCGCCAGCTCAATGACTTCCGCGGGAATATCGTCGTATTCCAGCTCGGTCGTCATCCGGCAAAGAGTATTGATACCGTCTTCGTTATTGATACGGGGGAACTTTTTCATTTTCAGTGCATCTCTTTCTATTCAGAATTTGGGTATTTCAGCGGAAACCACCGGGAAGATCACTCGGCCAGATAGCCGCGGTCGACCGCCCACTGGTGGAGAATGTTGATGTACTCGGTATACTCGGGGCTGCTGCTGTAAGCCGCGCAGGTATCGTAGAAGGTCTGAGCCCAAGTGCGTGCATCTTCTTCGCTCCAGCGGATGAGCTCAATGCCCTGCGCCTCAACGGCATCCCAGGCCGCCTGAATGGTGGCATAGCCGTCCTCTTCAATCTTCTTGTTGGAATACTCAATAGCGTCGATCAGCACCTGCTGATCCTCGGCAGTCATTTCGTTCCAGGTGTCGTTGTTGACGATGAATGTGGTGCAGTGTGTGGTGTTGACATAGGGGTAGCGGATCCAATAGGAGGTGACTTCGTTGTAGCTGGAGGCAAGGTCGTCCGAGGGGGACCCCATGATCGCGGCGTCGATAGCCTTGGTAGAGAGCATGGTGTAGACTTCCGTGGCAGCGGCGTTATCTGTGGCCGCGCCAAGCGCAACGAGAGAATCGGCGATCGAGCCGGCACCAACGCGGATGGTGACGCCTTTCAGATCGGAAACACCCTTGATGGAAACCGTAGAAACGATGGGAACGTCCGCAGGACCGTACATTTCGCCGACAACATGGACGTTATACTTGGACTGAAGAAGGTCTTCCCATACCTTTCCGGCACCATAGACTTCGTTGAGCTCGCGCATGTCCTGAATGTTCTGGACGACCGGAGGCGTGCAGAAAACGTAGCCAACGTCGATCGTGCCGGCTGCATACGCAGAGGCGATCGCCATTGCGGGAACAACACCGTCGCTGACGGACTGGAGGGCCTCGCCGGTCGGAACAATGGAGCCGGGTGTCACGGGGTTGACGGAGACGTTCGCGGCATGCTCATTGACATATTCAGCGAAAATCTCGATGTGCTTGGCCCAGAAACCGTTTTCCTGCCAGCTGGCGGGGGTCAAAACGATTTTCTTGCCGCCAGTGGTCGGAGCCGTTCCGGCACTCTCCGTGCCGGGGTTCGCTGCAGGGGCTTCGGTCTGTCCGCAAGCGGTCAGAGCAAAAACCATTGTAAGAGCGAGGATCAGTGCAAGGATTTTCTTCATTCGGTGGTTCTCCCTTCTGTTTTTAAAAGAGTTTTATTTCGGCCTCTGTTTTGAGGAGGAAATACCGTTGAGCGCGGAGGGCCTGCAAAAATGCCTAGCTTCGTCAATTTCAACATTTTGTTCAACATATTTAGTGAAAATATCACAAAACACGGGCGGTGGCTTTCGTTTTTATGCACCATAAATACCATCTTTTGCGCTTCTTGTCAACAATAATTTGCAGAATTATTCAACTTTTTTTGTAAAACCTATTGACTATTTCAAAAGTCGCGATAAAATGATGCCGTAAACCCCCGCGAGGCGTCCGGCGGCTGCCGGACACGGAAATCCAGCCCGACACAGGAGGTCATAATGAAAAAAACAACCGTTTTGAAACGAATGATCGAAAACAACGAGTTCTTTGTTCTGCCCGGCGGCGGCTGCGCGCTGCACGCAAAGATCGCGGAGGCCGTCGGCTTCAAGGTCGCATACATGTCCGGCATGAACGCCTGCGCCACGGTTTTCGGCGTGCCGGACGCCGGTCTGCTCACACTCACGGAGATGGTGGAAAACGCCGGCCGCATGGCGAACGCCGTGAACATTCCCTTGATCGCCGACGCCGACCAGGGCTTCGGCAACGCCATCAACGTCCGCCGCACGGTGCAGGAGTATATCCGCGCAGGCGTCGCGGGCATACATATTGAAGATCAGGTCGCACCCAAGCGCTGCGGCTTTGTGCAGGGAAAGCAGCTCGTATCCATCGAGGAGGCCGCCGGGAAGTACCGCGCTGCCGTAGATGCCAAAAACGAGCTTGACCCTGACTTTGTCATCATCGCCCGCTGCGACGCGCGCACTGCCGCCAACGGCGGTCTCGACGAGGTCGTCCGCCGCCTGCGCGCCTACAAGGAAGCCGGCGTAGACATGCTGTATATGGAAGGCCCCCTTTCCGTAGAGGAGATCCGGCAGGTTCGTGCCGCCGTAGACGGACCTTTCACCGCCACGACGATCGAGCTGCGTCCGATCCCCTCGCTGCAGGAGCACATTGATCTCGGCATGAGCTGCGTGATTGTCCCCTCGCTCGTGTCCCGCGCGGGATACTACGAGAGCTGGGATTTTGCGAAGGAATTCATGGATCGCGGCATGGACGCCTATAACGACATTCTGGAAAAGCGCAAAAACCACCCCATCTTCGAGTTTGAGCTTTTCAAATTCCTCGGCTTCGGTCAGATCCGCGAGCTGGAGGGCAAATACCTTTCCGCGGAGGCCATGGCCAAATACGCAGCCTCCTCCGGCGTTTACAACCCCGATGCGAAATGACCCGAAACACCCGTTTGCAAGTACAGAGAAAATAAGAGAGGTGCTGCCATCATGGGAATGACAATGGTCGAAAAGATCCTCGCCGCGCATGCCGGACGCGCCAGGGTCGTCCCCGGCGAATACGTCTGGGCGAAGATTGACGAGACGAACGCCATGTACGATACCTTTGAGGACATCGAAAAGCTCGGCGTTAAATCCGTCTGGGACTGCGACAAGGTCTACTGCGTGAGTGACCACTCCGCGCCCCCGGCCAACATCAGCTCTGCCGAAACGGTCAAGGAGCTGCGCGAATACATTAAAAAATATCATATCAGTAACTGGTACGAATACGGTCGCCATGGCATCGTCCATCAGGTGAATCCGGAAAAGGGCTTCGTTCGCCCCGGTGAACTGATCGCCATGATCGACTCCCATTCCACGACCTACGGCGCGTTCAACGCCGCCTCCTGCGCCATCTATATGGACGCGGTATATCTGCTCATCAAGGGCGAGCTGTGGTTCAAGGTACCGGAAACGATCAAATTTAACATCACCGGCAAGCTCCCCTCCTGGTGTATGGGCAAAGACGTCATTCTCCGCATCGCCGGAGACTACGGCACGGACGTTGGCCTTTACAAAGCCGCAGAGATCACCGGTCCGGTCATTAAAGATCTCTCACTGGCGGGCCGCTGGACGATCTGCAACATGGCCGCGGAGCTCGGGTGCAAGTTTGCCATCATGGAGGCCGATGAAAAGGTCTACGATTTTCTGAAAGGCCGTACAGACAAGCCCTTTACACCGGTGTTCGCCGACCCCGACGCGAACTACGCCGCCGTCTACGACATCGATGTGACCGGCATGAGCCCGCTGGTCGCCTGTCCTCATGACCCGAGCAACGTGAAGCCCGTGGAAGAAGTGAAAGGCACGCGCTTCGATCAGGCCGTCATCGGTTCCTGCACGAACGGCCGTCTGGAAGATTTTGCGATGGCATGCCGTATCCTGAAGGGACGCAAGGTGCATCCCGATGTCCGGCTGCTGATCATCCCCGCCTCCATGGAGGTCTGGCGCGATGCCATGAAGGCCGGGTATTTCGACATTCTGACGGAAGCGGGCGCACTCGTCTGCCATCCGACCTGCGGCCCCTGCGCGGGGCAGCATCTCGGCGTTCTGGCCGCGGGAGAGGTCTGCCTGTCCACCACGAACCGGAATTTCCAGGGCCGTATGGGCAGCCCGCAGTCTGAAGTGTATTTGGCGAGCCCCGCCACCGTCGCGGCGAGCGCCGTCAACGGCGTCATCACCGATCCGAGAGAGTATCTGGAGGGCTGAATCATGAGTGGATCCAACATTCTTACTGGTCGCGTCTGGAAATTCGGTGACAATATCAGCACTGACCTCATCATGCCGAGCTTCGGCGCGATGAGCAGCCCTAACATGGACCCGCACGAAGCGGCGCTCTTCTGCATGCGCGCCAACCGTCCGGACTGGGCCGAAAAGGTTCGCCCCGGCGATATCGTCATCGCGGGCAAAAACTTTGGCTGTGGCTCGAGCCGTCCCGCCGCCAAAATGCTCAAGGGTCTGGGCATTCAGCTCGTCGTCGCCGAATCGGTCGCGCGAATCTTTTTCCGCAACAGCATCAATCTCGGTATGGCGATTCTCTCCTGCCCCGGCGTCCACGATGCCTTTGAAGAGGGCGAGACGATCGAAGTCAACATGGAGACCGGAGAGATCCGCTCGTTGGACACCGGGCGAACGATTCGTGGTGAGGCGTTGCCCTCCGACAGTCCTCCCGCACAGATCCTCCGCGCCGGCGGTCTGATCCCCATGCTCAAAAAGCAGCTCGCCGCCGAAGACAACGCAAAGTAAGCAACCAGCCGCCAATAATCACATTCACACACAAGGAGGAAAACCATGGACACCATCATTCGCAACGGCAAACTCGTTATCCCCAAGGTGGGCATCGTTGACGGCGACATCGCCATCGAAAACGGCAAAATCGCCGCCATTCTGTCGCCCGGCACGGCATGCGAGGCCGAGACCGTCATCGACGCCTCCGGCAAGTACGTCTTCCCCGGCTGCATCGACCCGCACGTTCATTGGGGCTGCTATCAGGACATGGGCGTTGACACCCGCATGGAAAGCGCAGCTGCCGCCATCGGCGGCTACACCACCTGCCTGCAGTACCGCCGCACCCCCGGCCCGAACTTTGAGCCGCAGTATGTACAGCAGCTGCTCGATGTCATGACCCCCAATAGCTACATTGACTACGGCCTGCAGCTTTTTATCACCAAGCAGGACCACAAAAACACGGTCGATCTTGCCGTGAAGGAAATGGGCGTCAGCTCCTTCAAATTTTTCACGACCGAGCGCAATGTGGATGTGGACATCCGCGGTCTGCGCGATTCCGGCATTCCCGAGCCCTATACCGACGGCTTTATGTACGAAAGCATGCAGGAGCTCGCGAAGTATGACGGCAATGTCGTCGCGAACTTCCACCCCGAAAACATCGAGCTTGTTGAGACCGTTGCACCAAAGGTGAAGGCCGCAGGTGAGATGGGTCTTGCCGCCTGGGATCACGTCCGTCCCGAGATTGCCGAGGCCGAGACGGTCTCCCGTCTCTCCTACTTCTCCGAAAAGACCGGCTGCCCGCTCTACTGCGTACACATCAGCTGCGCCGAGGCAGCCGAAAAGATTGCGCAGGGAAAGAAGACGAACCTGCGTCTCTACGGCGAAACGACGCCGCACTATCTTGTGCTGAACACCGACTCCCCCTGTGCCGAGCTTGGCAAGGTCAACCCCCCGCTGCGCGAGGCGCACAACAACGACAAGCTCTGGCAGTATCTCGCGGACGGCACGCTCGACACCGTCGGCTCCGACAACTGCGCCAACGTCCGTGCCGACAAGGCCGGCACGATTTGGGATGCCGCCTGCGGCTTCCACGGAACTGGCACGATGCTCCCCGTCCTCCTCAGCGAGGGCTACCATAAGGGCAAGATCAGTCTGGAGCGCATCGCGGAGGTCACCTCTTACAATGTTGCCAGGATCTTCAACATGCCCGAAAAAGGCAAGCTCCAGCCCGGTACGGACGCCGATCTCGTCATCGTCGATCTCGATAAGGAAAAGGTCGTCAATGCCGCCGATCTGAAGTCCTACTCCGACTTCAGCGTGTTTGAAGGCTGGAATCTCAAGGGATGGCCGGTCATGACTCTTGTTCGCGGCAGCATCGTCGCCAAAGACGGCGAGATCGTCGGCGAACCCCACGGCCAGTATCTCAAGCGCAACGCGTTTCTGAGCGTCTGAAATTTCAAACAAAAAATATATAAAAGGAGATCAATCCATGGAACAGATCTGGAAAGACATGCTCACCGAGCACGATAAGAAGTGTCTCGCCAACCAGTCCTCCTTCCAGCCGCGCCGCGGTCTGGGCAGTAAGCCTGCGCTCATCGTCATCGACATGCAGAAGGCCGTCATCGGCGACGACATGCCCATCTACGAGCAGCAGGATCGCTATCCCTACGCCTGCGGCAACTTTGCCTGGGCTGCCATCCGCCACATTGAGAAGCTCATTCCCTACTGCCGTGAGCACGGCATCCCCGTGGTCTACTCCAAGCACTGCTATCGCCCCGAGTACGGCTTCGCCGGCCGTCCGGCTAACGATGTCTTCGCCGCCGATAACCCGAACTGCGATATCATCCCGGAGCTCACGCCTGTGATCCCCGGCGACACCGTCGTGGAAAAGCAGGGGCCCAGCGTGTTCTTCTCCACGAACGTAAACAACTCCCTGCGCAGCAAAGGCGTTGACACCGTTCTAATCGTTGGCAACACCACGAGCGGTTGCGCCCGCGCCACCGCTATCGACGCGACCAGCCTGAGCTTCAAGACCGCGCTGATCGAGGAGTGCGTGTTCGACCGTCTGGAAATGGCGCATCGCGCCAACATGTTCGACATTCAGTACAAGTACTGCGACGTTCTTCCCATCGCCGAAGTTTACGAGTATCTGGAAGGTCTGAACAAGTAAGGAGCGCACGGCCATGTCTGGTACGCTTCCTCTGTTTGAAAAATATCCCGCCCTGTCAGGGCTGCCCCATGTCCGTCTGGGTCTCTTCCCGACGCCCGTACAGGAGTTGCACGGTCTCTCCGAGAGCGACAACCGCGTGTTCATCAAGCGTGACGACCTCTCTGGTCTGGAGTACGGCGGCAACAAAGTGCGCAAGCTGGAGTTTGCTTTGGGCGAAGCCAAAGCAAACGGCTGTACGGATGTGATCACCTTCGGCTGCGACGGTTCCAATCATGCTCTCGCCACCGGCATTTACGCCGGCAAGCTCGGCATGCACAGCATTTCCATCCTGCGCACACAGCACAACACCCGCTATCTGCGCAAGAATCTGCTCAAGAGCGCCTTTTACGGCATTGAGCTCCATCACTGTGAAAATGGTTCGATTTCTCGAACAAAAACAAAAGTACGTGCCGATGCTACTTCTGCTGGAAAATCTTCCATATTCTCTAAAGTAGCATATTGGTTGGTAAGTATTTTTGAGTCGTATGAAATTAGTGTATTGACACTAAATTTATCATCTGGAAGTACGGTAATGGATGAACCGGTAGCTTCATCACGGAACTCAATCTTAGACTTGATTATATAAAAATCTTTCGGCGCATTTTGTTCTTCAATGCCAACTCGTTTGATACATTCTACATATGCTTTGGCACTTCCGTCCAGAATTGGGAATTCTGGACCGTTAACCTGAATCAAGCAATTGTCTATGCCAGCTGCATAAAGTGCGGCCATGGCATGTTCTACGGTACTTACTTTTACCCCGTTTTTCACCAAGACTGTACCGCGGGTTGTATCAACTACATTTTCAGCTACTGCATCAATGATGGGCTGATCATCTAGATCTATTCGCTGAATTTTATACCCGTGATGTTCTGGGGCAGGATTGAATGTA
>OGYO01001163.1_pt1 | contig 14370 bp, 7 predicted proteins | sample 1576561 | NCBI WGS metagenome assembly OGYO01 (sample SAMEA3541507, study PRJEB24748) | human gut metagenome | biome: human gut; feature: human-associated habitat; material: faeces | place: China | collected 2012 | reverse complement strand
CCGGCTTAAAACCGCATATAAATTGACAGAAACCAAAGCTGATAGTGACGCTTTGGTTTTTGTTATTTTATGTATGTACTGCGGAAACCTGGGAAATAATAGCAGCAACAAACATTGACGGAGGTAATTTTATATGGCCGATATACAGCGTGGCCGCACAGGCTGGAAAAAGGAGGAGGACACACTGCTCTTTGCGGAGATAGAAAAGAGCGTGGGCAGAGGGACCCCGCTTAAAAGCGTGTTTGAGGCGGTGGCGGAACAGACGGGGCGAAAGCCAAACAGCGTAAGAAACTATTACTACGCCCGCATAAAGGAAAAGGACCTGAGCACCACGGCGCTCCACGCGGGGGCCTTCGTGCCTTTTACCGAGGAGGAGATACATTCCCTGCTCCGCACGGTGCTCAGCGCCCAGGCAAACGGCATATCCGTCCGCTGCTGCACCATGAGCATGGGCGGCGGGGACAACAGGGCAATGCTGCGCTACCAGAATAAATACCGGGCGCTGCTGAAGAACCGGCCGGCGTTGGTAAGGCAGGTAGCCGAGGAGCTGAAGGCCGAGGGGGTGGACTTTGACCCGTACTGCACCCCAAAGCAGAGCGAAGGACGCGGAAAGGCGGCAGGCGGCGTTGCGGCGCGCATAGGCAGGCTTAAGGGAATGGACGGCGCGGCGTTTATGGAGGGGCTTGACTACATCACCTCAATAGCCGAGGAAGCCGAAAAGAAGGAGGAGACGTACCGCCGTACCGAAAGCGAACTCCGGGAGCGCATACGCCGTCAGGAAGAGGAAATCAACGCCCAGCAGGGCAGATTCCACGCGCTGCTTCTGATGTACCGCAGGCTTGTCAGCGCCAACCGTGACTTTATAGGCATGGCCGGCAGGGAGACGGGGCCGGTATCGGAATACGCAAGGCAGCTTGCCCGCAGCGTTGCGGACTGCGAAAAGGCGCTCACTGAATATCAGGCGTAACTTACATTAAGCCTTGGGGTTGTTAAGGGCCCTTATGGCTTTATTCGGATTTGGCGACACAAGGTAAATTGCCCCGTAGGGGCAAGAGAAGGCCCCCTGGGGGGTGTGCGGCAAATCCGCAAAAAGCGCTTGCGCAGCAAGGCTTTCCCTGCATTCGGTGCTGGCCGCGCAATAGGCGCAAGCACCGGATGAAAAAAACTCGAAAAAGTGGTTTTTAACCACTTTTTCGAAAGCTTTAACTGTGCCGCTTGCCATGGTATAATTTACTATAAGGTAAATTACAGCAAAGGAAAGGTAAGCGGCATGGATCTTTTTTCGGCCGGCATGAATAAGCACGCGCCGCTGGCGGACAGGATGCGCCCAAGGACGCTGGACGAATTTGTGGGCCAGCAGCATATAGTGGGCAAGGGAAAGCTTTTAAGGAGAGCCATAGAGACGGATTCCCTCCAATCCAGCATATTCTTCGGCCCCCCGGGCTGCGGAAAGACCACCCTCGCCTCAATAGTTGCCAACACCACGGGATCGGAGTTTGTAAAGCTTAACGCCGTTACCTCCGGCGTAAAGGACGTGCGCGAGGTGATAGCGGCGGCGGAGGATAACCTTAAGCTCTACGGCAGGGAGACGTATCTTTTGCTCGATGAATGCCACCGCTGGAGCAAGGCCCAGAGCGACAGCATACTGCCCGCCCTGGAGCGCGGGATAATAAAATTCATAGGTTCTACCACGGAAAACCCCATGGTCTCCATGACGGGGGCTATCGTTTCCCGCTGCCGCGCCTTCCAGTTTTATCCGCTTACTGAAGAGGATGTAAAGAAGTGTATCAAGGCCGCCGTGGCCGATAAGGAACGGGGCATGGGCAACTATGATACGGAGATAGACGAAGGGGCGTACGATCACATCGCCCGCATAGCCAACGGCGACGTGAGGACGGCTCTTAACGCCATAGAGCTGGCCATACTCACCACCGAGGCGGACGGGAACGGCGTTATACACGTAACGGAGGATATCGCCGCCGAAAGCATACAGCAGAAGCTTATAAACTGCGACGATCAGCAGTTTTACGATATGCTGTCCGCCTTCTGCAAGAGCCTTCGGGGCGGGGACAGCGACGCGGCGATAGCGTGGTTCGCCCGGCTCATATACGCGGGCATAGACCCGCGGATAATCTGCCGCAGACTCATCGCCCACGCCTCGGAGGACGTTGGCCTCGCCAACCCCCAGGCCATGGTGCAGGCGGTGGCGGCGGCTCAGGCGCTGGAGTTTGTAGGAATGCCTGAGGCAGGGCTGTCCATAACGCAGGCAATAATATTCATCTGCGAGAGCCCGAAATCCAACTCGGTAGTCATCGCAAAGGATACGGCCTTCGCCGAGGCAAAGAGCATACCCGACCAGCCGGTGCCCATACACCTCAGGGATACCAGCTACCCCGGCGCGTCAAAGCTGGGCCACGGCAGGGGGTATAAGTACCCCCACGACTATCCCGGCCACGTGGTGGCTCAGGAGTACATGCCGCCCAGCGTAAAGGGCCATAAGTACTACATACCCGGCGAGCTGGGCAGCGAAGGGAAGATACGCCAGAACCATATCAATCAGGGAAGGATAAAGGAAAAATGATAAGCAGGACATCGGCTGAAAGGGTGCTCAACGCGGCCCTGGCAACAGGGGGAGACTTCGCGGAGCTTTACATGGAGGACGGGGAGAGCCACAGCATATCCATGCTGGACGGCGTGGTGGAGAATGCCGCCTACAGCCGCGCCCGGGGCGCGGGGGTGCGCATACTTTCCGGTACCCGTTCCGCCTACGCCTATACGGTGGATATATCCGAGTCCGCCCTTGTGGAGACGGCGAAAAGGGCCTCGGCCATAATAAAGGGCGAGGGGGGTGGCGTGCTGCCCTTCACGGATATACGCGACGGCAACTACAGGTGCAGGATACCATTCTCGGCGGTGGATAACGTAAGGCGGGTGCACCTGTTAAAGCTTGGAACAGACGCGGCGAAGGCTGAGTCCGGCGAGATAACCAAGGTCAGCGCCGCATATATGGATACGGATAAAAAGGTGCTGGTCTGCAACACCGAGGGGGTATGGGCGGAGGACAGGCGTCCGCGCACCCGCCTCGCCTTTACGGCGGTGGCAAGCGACGGCATGGAATTCCAGACCGGGCAGGAAATACCTGCCTTCGGCATGGGCTTTGAGGCTTATGAGCTGATAGACCCCGAAAAGGATGGGCGCACCGCCGCCCGGACTGCCGTTACAATGCTTCACGGAGTGGATTGCCCGGCGGGATATATGCCGGTAGTCATAGACGGCGGCTTCGGCGGAGTCATACTCCACGAGGCCTGCGTTCATTCATTGGAGGCTACCTCCGTCGCCCGCGGCAATTCCGAATTCTGCGGAAAGCTGGGCCAGAAGATAGCCAGCGATATAGTTACCGCCATAGACGACGGCACACTCCCCGGCGAATGGGGCAGCATACGCTACGACGACGAGGGCAACCCATCCCAGTGCAACGTACTCATACAAAACGGCATGCTTAAGAGCTATCTTGTGGACAGGCTGGGCAGCCGGATAATGAACCAGCCCATGACAGGCTCCGCCAGGCGGCAGAGCTACGAGTTCGCACCCACCTCCAGAATGACCAACACCTTCTTCGCCCCGGGCTACGACGACGAGGAGGAGATGATAAGGACCATGGGAGAGGGGCTTTTTGCGGCTAAGATGGGCGGAGGCTCGGTGAACCCGCTGACAGGCGAATTTAACTTCTCGGTGCTGGAGGGCTACTGGGTAAAGGACGGCAAGATACACTGCCCGGTACGGGGCGCAGCCCTCATAGGCCGGGGGGCGGAGGTGCTTATGAAGATAGACCGGGTAGGCATGAATATGTGGTTTGGCCACGGCATGTGCGGCTCACGCTCCGGCAGTGTGCCTACAAACGTGGGACAGCCCAGGATAAGGGTGAGCGGCATAACCGTTGGCGGAAAGGGAGGCAGACTGTGATGCATAATGGGCTTGACAGGGAGCATAAGGCCGAGATAAAGGCGGACGAGAAAATAAAGGAATACGCCCACAGGCTCATGACCATTGCCATGGACAGGGGCTGCGACGGTGCGGAGGTATGCGTAAACGAGTCCGACGAGTTCTCGGTAGGTGTACTGGAGGACGAGGTGGACGACTATACCGTAAGCTCCTCCTTCGGTTTAGGCATAAGGGTGCAGAAGGACGGAAGGAACGGCTACGCCTATACCGAAGCTATGGATGACCCGGAGGGCTTTGTGGAGGAGGCCATAGATAATGCGGAGACGGTAAAGAGCGAGGATATACACCCCATGGCGGAGCCTGCGGAGTATCCCGAAATACAAAAAAAGACCGATGCCCTGAAGGACATGGATGAATCGGAAAAGATAGAGCTCTGCAAGGCGCTGGAACGGGAGACAAAGCGGTGCGACGGCCGGGTAAAGCGGGTGGCCTGCTGCAAGGTAGTCACCGCAGGCGGCAGATTCTGTATATACAACACTCTGGGCCTCAGGGCCGAAAGGAGCGACAGGGTATCCTGCTGCTATGTGGAGCCGGTGCTGGAGGATAAGGGCCAGATGCGGGACGGCTTTGCATTCCGGGCAGACGGTGAGGCGCTGGACATAGCGGGCTGCGCGCGGGAGGCCGTCGATGAGGCCATAGCCGCCATGGATCCCGCGCCCGTAGCGCCCGGTAAGTACGATATAATACTCCGCAACGACGCTATGGCAAGCATACTGGGTGCTTTTGCAGGCATGTTTTCTGCCGACGCCGCCCAGAAGGGCCTTTCGCCCCTGGCGGGCAGGGAGGGCGAGGATATGGCGGCAGAGTGCGTCACGCTGATGGACGACCCTCTTTACCCCATCAATCCAAGTCCCTTTGACGACGAGGGTACTCCTTCCGTAGCCAAGGCGGTGATAAAGGACGGAAAGCTGGAGACGCTGCTGCACAATCTCAAGACCGCCAAGAAGGCGGGGGTAAAGTCCACCTCAAACGGCGGCAGGAGCAGCGCCGGCTCGCCGGTAGGCGTGAGAATAACCAATTTTTACATAGCGCCAAAGGAAGGCACGCTGGGGCAGCTCATAAGCGAGCTGGGGGACGGCCTGCTCATCACCGACTTTTCCGGCCTCCACGCCGGGGTGAACCCGGTGAGCGGCAAGTTCTCGGTGCTGTGCAAAGGGCGGCTCATAAAGGACGGCAGGGACGTCCGTGCCGTAAACGAGATAACGCTGAGCGGAGATTTTACAGAGCTGCTCAGATCCATAGTAAGGGTGGGCGGCGACCTGCGCTTCTCAATGCCCGGAGGCAGCTGCGTCGGCAGCCCCTCGGTAATGGTACGGGGCGCCATGATATCAGGCCGGGGCGATGGCGGCCAATAACCGGAAAAAACAGGAAAACAGGGCATTTTGTTTGACAAGGGGCCGTAAGGAAGTGTATAGTTAATATATGATGTGGAAGGATACACCCATTTTTCGGACAGGCCTTCCGAAGCACACATGAACGGAGAACAGGAGGAAAAGGTGTTCGATGTAGGCGACAGCGTGTTTTATCCCATGCATGGGGTGGGTATCGTGGAAAGCATTGAGGAAAAGGATATGCTTGGCGAAAGGGCCAAGTATTATATCCTGCGCTTCATTACATCGAAGCTTACGGCAATGGTGCCGGTAGCCTCGGCCGACAGCGTTGGCCTGAGACCTGTGATAGACTCTTCGGAGTGCGAGAAGATCTTTGAATACCTTGACGCGGCGGCAGTGTGTGCCGAAAGCGAAAACTGGAACCAGCGCTACAGGGACAACCTGGCAAAGCTCAAGGGCGGCGACATATACGACGTCGCCGACGTTATAAAGTGTCTCAAAAGGCGGGATTCCCTCAAGGGCCTCTCCGCAGGGGACAGAAAGATGCTCATAACCGCCCGGCAGGTGCTCTCTGCCGAGCTTTCGGCTGCCAGTGGCAGGGATATAGACGAAATCCGAGATATTATCGGGTAATATCAAAATAAGGCCAAGGGCCGTTAAACGAAAGGAGTTAAGAATTGGCTAAAAAAGTCGCAAGACTATTGCTCACCCTGGCGGGAGCCGCGGTGGGTGTGGGGCTTGTAGCGCTTGCCAACAGGGTTATCACCTTCCCGGAAGGGCTTACGCTGTATCAGCGCATGCTTCCATGGGGACTGGCGCTTGTGTTTGTGGGTTCGGGTACTATTATTGCAATCATTTTTAATATTTTATTTGCCGAACCGCTTACCGCCGCCATAAGCTATGCCGAGGCCGGTATGTCAGCAATGCCAGCGGGGCAGCTGCTCTACTGCGTTTGCGGTCTGATCGCCGGGCTCGTTGTTGCATTTTTGGCGAGCACTCTGGTGGCGCGCTTCAAGCCTGCGTGGGTAGTTCTGGTCATAGACGTAATACTGTACATCGCCTTCGGATACCTTGGGTGGAGCGCCATGAGCAGGCGGAAGGGGCAGTTCCCCATACCCGCCGCGGGCGGCCACGGAAAGGCTCACGGCTTGGCACGGCCCAAGCTTCTGGATACCTCCGTCATAATCGACGGACGCATCGCGGAAATATGTGATACCGGCATAATTGAGGGCGAAATAATAGTGCCGAGCTTTGTGCTCAGGGAGCTTCAGCATATCGCGGACAGCTCCGATGGCCTCAAGCGCAACAGGGGCAGGCGGGGGCTGGACATACTCAAGGGCATGCAGGATAAAAAGTCCGTCCCCATCACCGTAGTCAGCACTGACTATAAGGATGTGGACGAGGTGGACGCCAAGCTGATACTCATGGCATCGGAGCTTGGCGGCGTGGTTGTAACCAACGATTATAACCTTAACAAGGTGGCCGCTGTGCGCAAGGTACCCGTGTTCAATATAAACGAGCTGGCAAACGCCCTCAAGCCCATCGCAATGCCCGGCGAGGAAATGAGCGTGTTCGTGGTCAAGGAGGGCAAGGAGGCGGGCCAGGGTATAGGCTATATGGATGACGGCACTATGATAGTCATAGAAAACGGCAGGCGCTTAGTGGGGGAGACGGTGGACGTCACGGTTACAAGCGTATTGCAGACCTCGGCAGGCAGAATGATATTCGCCAAGGTAAAGCAGGCATAGAAAAAAGCAGGGCCGATTGCCCGGAGTTAAACCAAATATAAAAAATATTAAGAAAGGCCATTATTCTCGTTGACAACCTTGACACGCGGTGTTACAATAATATACTGCGTTAGCATGGTAAATTGCGGGGATTGGCCTTTTTACAGTTGATTTTTCCCACAAAAATCATGCTGGGTATCCTATGCCCACAAAATGGAAATGCTCATATGGAGTGACGCGCCGATAATATAATCCATGGTTATATGGTAATAACAAAGTATAAGGAGTGAACGCGATGGTGCATGAGGTTTACATGGGCAAGAAAAAGCGCATGAGCTTTTCCCGTATCAATGAAGTTCTTGATATGCCCGACCTGATAGAGGTTCAGAAAAATTCCTATCAGCGCTTTGTGGAGGAGGATCTCAAGGAAGTTCTTGACGACATTTCGCCCATTACAGACTATTCCGAAAAGCTCGTCCTTGAGTTTGTAGATTACTCCATAGATTTCGACCATCCGAAATACTCGGTGGAGGAGTGCAAGGAAAGGGACGTAAACTACTGCGCCCCGCTTCGCGTTACAGTTCGCCTTATAAATAAAGAGACCGGCGAGGTCAAGGAACAGCCCGTGTTCATGGGCGACTTCCCTCTTATGACCGAGCAGGGCACGTTCATCATAAACGGTGCAGAGCGGGTAATAGTCTCTCAGCTGGTCCGCTCACCCGGCGTATACTATTCCGAATCTATAGATAAAGTCGGCAAGCACCTCTTTGCCTCTCAGGTGATACCTAACCGCGGCGCGTGGCTGGAGTACGAGACCGACAGCAACGAGATAATGTACGTAAAGATCGACCGCCAGAGGAAGGTCTTTATAACTGCGCTGCTGCGTGCCCTGGGCTACAGCTCAGACGGCGAGATACTGGAGCTTTTGGGCGAAGACGAGCGCCTGAAGATAACCCTCGAGAAGGATACAACCAAAAACACCGAGGAAGGCCTGATAGAGATATACAAGCGCCAGCGCCCCGGCGAGCCTCCTACAGAGGAATCCGCGCGCAGCCTGCTGAACGCCCTGTTCTTTGACAAGCGCTACGACCTTGCCAGAGTGGGCCGCTATAAGTTTAATAAAAAACTCTCCATCGCCTCGCGCCTCCACGGCCTTACTGCGGCGGAGAACGTCATAGCTCCCGGTACCGGCGAGATACTTGCCACTGAGGGAGAAATAATAAGCCGCGAGGCCGCCGAAGCCATCGAAAACGCCGGCGTACACGGCGTATACGTCGTAGCGCCCGACGGTGCCAGGGTAAAGATACTCGGCAACCTGTTCGTCGACGCCAAGTGCTACCTGAAGTTCGATCCCGAAGAGGCCGGTCTGAACGAGAAGGTACATTACCCCACCTTCATGAAGCTTCTGGAGGAAGCGGGGGATATGGAAGAGGAGGAGCTCAAGAAGTTCCTGAAGGCCCGGGTGTACGACCTTATACCCCGCCATATCATCACCGATGATATAACCGCCTCCATAAGCTATCTTCTCGGCATGAGCCACGGCATAGGCCGCACCGACGATATCGACCATCTGGGCAACCGCCGCATAAGAAGTGTGGGCGAATTGCTCCAGAACCAGATCCGCGTCGGCATGACTCGCCTCGAGCGCGTGGTGCGGGAGCGCATGTCCATACAGGACACCGAGACCGCCATGCCCTCCAACCTCATAAATATCCGCCCCGTGACGGCCGCCATAAAGGAGTTCTTCGGTTCATCTCAGCTGTCCCAGTTTATGGACCAGACAAACCCCCTTGCGGAGCTTACCCATAAGCGCAGGCTGTCCGCTCTGGGCCCCGGAGGCCTGAATCGTGAGCGCGCTACATTCGAGGTTCGAGACGTTCACTATTCCCATTACGGCCGCATGTGCCCCATAGAGACCCCTGAAGGCCCTAACATAGGCCTTATAAACTCCCTTTCCACCTATGCCCGCATAAACCGCTACGGCTTTATTGAGGCGCCCTACCGCAGGGTGGACGGGAAGAACAAGAGCATAAGCAACGAGATAGTTTACCTCACCGCCGACGAGGAGGACGACTACATAGTGGCTCAGGCAAACGAGCCTACCGTTACCGACGAGAACGGCAGGGTGTGGTTTGCCAAGGACAGGGTCGTTGCAAGAAGGCTGGACGAGATAATCGAAGTAAAGGCCACCGAGACCGACTACATGGACGTATCCCCCAAGCAGCTGGTGTCCGTCGCTACCGCAATGATACCATTCCTGGAGAACGACGACGCTAACCGCGCGCTGATGGGCTCCAATATGCAGCGTCAGGCAGTGCCCCTCCTCAAGCCCGAGGCTCCCGTGGTGGGCACAGGCATGGAGTACAAGGCTGCACACGACTCAGGCGTTGTGGTGCTTTCCCGCCAGCACGGCGTCGTAAAGCGCGTTGACGCAAGCCATATAGTGATAGCCGGCGATGACGGCAACGACAGAACCTACAACATAATCAAGTTTAAACGCTCCAACCAGGGCACCTGCATCAACCAGCGTCCCATAGTGGTAAAGGGCGAACGGGTAATACCCGGGCAGGTGATAGCGGACGGCGCCTCCACCGATCAGGGAGAGATAGCGCTGGGACGCAATATCCTCATAGGCTTTATGACCTGGGAGGGCTATAACTACGAGGACGCCGTACTGATAAGCGAAAAGCTCGTCAAGGAAGACGTCTATACCTCCATACATATCGAGGAGCACGAGACCGAAGCCCGCGATACCAAGCTGGGCGAGGAGGAGATAACCCGCGATATCCCCAACGTGGGCGAGGACGCGCTGGCCAATCTGGACGACCGCGGCATTATCCGCATCGGCGCAGAGGTGCAGAGCGGCGACATACTGGTCGGCAAGGTAACGCCCAAGGGCGAGACTGAGCTCACCGCCGAGGAGCGGCTGCTCCGCGCCATATTCGGCGAGAAGGCAAGAGAGGTCAGGGATACCTCCCTCCGCGTGCCTCATGGCGAGGGCGGAGTCATAGTAGACGTAAAGGTCTTCACGAGAGCAAACAAGGACGAGCTGCCTCCGGGAGTAAACGAACTGGTTCGCGTATACATAGCGCAGAAGCGCAAGATATCCGTAGGCGATAAGATGGCGGGCCGCCACGGCAACAAGGGTGTTGTATCCAGGATACTTCCCGAGGAGGATATGCCCTTCCTGCCCGACGGCACTCCCTTGCAGATAGTCCTGAACCCTCTGGGCGTTCCTTCCCGAATGAATATAGGTCAGGTGCTTGAGCTGCATCTGGGCATGGCCGCCAAGACCCTTGGCTGGAACATCGCTACCCCCGTATTCGATGGCGCTACCGAGGAGGACATAAAGTCCATGCTGGTAAAGGCAGGCAAGGACTGGGACGGCAAGACGGTGCTTTACGACGGCCGCACCGGCGAGCCCTTCGAGAACAGGATATCCGTAGGCTACATGTACTACCTGAAGCTGCATCACCTGGTAGACGACAAGATACATGCCCGTTCCACCGGCCCCTACAGCCTGGTTACTCAGCAGCCTCTGGGCGGCAAGGCCCAGTTCGGCGGCCAGCGCTTCGGCGAAATGGAGGTCTGGGCGCTGGAGGCCTATGGCGCCGCCAATACCCTTCAGGAAATCCTCACCGTCAAGTCCGATGACGTCGTGGGCCGCGTAAAGACCTATGAGGCCATAGTCAAGGGCGAGAATGTGCCTGAGCCGGGCGTACCCGAATCCTTCAAGGTATTGATCAAGGAGCTCCAGTCTCTGGGCCTCGATATAAAGGTGCTCAACGAGACAAAGGAAGAGATAAAGATCGGCGAGATGATAGACGACGAGGATGTGGCGCCTATGGACGTCAACATGGCGGGCCTTGAGGATACACCGGACCAGTATGCAAACGACAGCGACTTTGCCGAGTTTGACGAATTCGATTTTGACGATGCAGCCGACGACGGAGATGACTTCGATATTTCCGCAGACGGCGATGATACAGACGACTTGAACTAATAAGGCCGAAGGGAGATTAAGAAATTGTTTGAGCTTACCAATTTCGACGCTATACAGATTGGCCTTGCCTCACCTGAAAAGATCCGCGAATGGTCCCACGGCGAGGTAAAGAAACCCGAAACCATAAACTACCGTACCCTGAAGCCCGAGCGCGACGGCCTGTTCTGTGAGCGCATATTCGGGCCCACCAAGGACTGGGAGTGCCACTGCGGACGCTATAAGCGGGTGCGCTACAAGGGCGTTGTCTGCGACAAGTGCGGCGTAGAGGTAACGAGGGCAAAGGTGCGCCGCGAGCGCATGGGACACATAGAGCTGGCCGCCCCCGTATCCCATATATGGTATTTTAAGGGCATTCCCTGCCGCATGAAGATGCTGCTGGATATGTCCCCACGCTCCCTCGAAAAGGTGCTGTACTTCGCGGCCTTTGTAGTGCTGGATCCGGGCACCACCCCCCTCATGTACAAGCAGGTGCTCTCCGATAAGGAATACCGGGACGCCCAGGCCGAGTACGGGCCGAAATCCTTCCGCGCAGGTATGGGCGCAGAGGCCATAAAGGAGCTTTTGCAGGCGCTGGACCTTGAAAAGCTGGAAGAAGAGCTCCGCAGGGAGATAGACAACTCCTCCGGCCAGAAGCGCAGCAATGCCATCAAGCGCCTGGAGGTAGTGGAAGCCTTTATAAAGAGCGGCAACAAGCCCGAGTGGATAATCATGGACGCAGTGCCGGTGCTGCCCCCCGAGCTTCGCCCTATGGTACAGCTTGACGGCGGCAGGTTCGCCACCTCCGACCTGAACGACCTGTACCGCAGAGTTATAAACAGAAACAACCGCCTCAAGAGACTGTTGGAGCTGCGCGCGCCGGATATAATAGTCCGCAACGAAAAGCGCATGCTTCAGGAGGCGGTGGACGCGCTCATAGATAACGGCAGGCGCGGACGCCCCGTTACCGGCCCCGGCAACAGGCCCCTCAAGTCTCTGTCCGACATGCTGCGGGGCAAGCAGGGACGCTTCCGCCAGAACCTGCTGGGCAAGCGCGTGGACTATTCCGGCCGTTCCGTTATAGTCGTAGGCCCTGAGCTCAAGATGTATCAGTGCGGACTGCCAAAGGAGATGGCGCTGGAGCTGTTCAAGCCCTTCGTAATGAAGAAGCTTGTTGAGGACGCATACGCACACAACATAAAGAGCGCGAAGCGCATGGTAGAGCGTGTAAAGCCCGAGGTCTGGGACGTACTGGAGGGCGTAATAAAAGAGCACCCCGTACTCCTCAACCGCGCGCCTACGCTGCACCGCCTGGGCATACAGGCATTCGAGCCGGTGCTGGTAGAGGGCCGCGCCATCAAGCTGCACCCCCTTGCGTGTACCGCGTTCAACGCCGACTTTGACGGCGACCAGATGGCGGTCCATGTGCCCCTTTCCGTTGAGGCACAGACCGAGGCCCGCTTCCTCATGCTGGCCTCAAACAACATACTGAAGCCTCAGGACGGCAAGCCCGTTACCTGTCCTACTCAGGATATGGTACTTGGTTGCTACTACCTGACCCTCCAGCGCGACGGAATGAAGGGCGAGGGCAAGGTCTTCTGCAGCCAGGACGAGGCCTTCATGGCCTATCAGATGGGCGAAGTCACCCTCCAGTCCAAGGTGAAGGTGCGCATAGAGCGGGAATGGGAAGGCAAGAAGTACCGCCGCGTCATAGACACCTCCGTAGGCCGTCTCATATTCAACGACGCAATACCTCAGGATCTGGGCTATGTGCCGCGGGATACGCTGGACGACATGTTCAAGCTGGAGATAGATAAGCTGGTAGTAAAGAAGGATCTGGGAAAGATAATCGACCGCTGCTACCGCAAGTACGGCCCCACCCGCACCGCAGAGATGCTGGATGCCGTAAAGGCGCTGGGCTATAAGTATTCCACCCGCGGCGGCATAACCGTAGGCTTCCAGGATATACAGGTACCTGCGGAGAAGAAGGAAATTATCGCCAAGGCCGAGAATGAGGTGGCGGAGATAGACAACCTGTTCCACGCCGGTATGCTTTCCGACAGCGAGCGCAGGAGCTACGTCATAAAGGTCTGGGAAGATGCTACCGATAAAGTTACCGACGCGCTGATGAGCTCGCTGGATCCCTACAACCCCATCGCTATGATGGCGGACTCCGGAGCCCGAGGCAGTAAGAACCAGATACGTCAGCTGGCAGGTATGCGCGGACTTATGGCAGACCCTTCCGGCCAGATCATAGAGGTGCCTATAAGGGCTAACTTCCGTGAGGGTCTGACAGTTCTGGAGTTCTTCATAAGCTCCCACGGCGCCAGAAAGGGCTTGGCGGATACTGCACTGCGTACTGCAGACTCCGGTTATCTCACCAGAAGACTGGTGGACGTATCTCAGGACGTCATAATCCGCGAAGAGGACTGTGCCGCTTCCCGCGGCGAACGTCCAAAGGGCATGCCCATAAGCGCCATTATGGAAGGCAACAAGGTAGTAGAGCCCCTCAGCGACAGGCTGCTGGGCCGCTACACCGCAGAGGACGTTTACGATCCCACCACCGGTGAGCTCATAATCCCCTGCAACGAGATGATAACCTTCAGCATACGCGACCGTATAATCAACGCAGGCATAAAGACCGTAAGCTGCCGCAGCGTATTCACCTGCCGCAGCGAGCACGGCGTGTGCGCGCACTGCTACGGCGCCAACCTGGCAACCGGCGGCAAGGTAGACATAGGCGAGGCCGTAGGCATCATCGCCGCTCAGGCCATAGGCGAGCCCGGTACGCAGCTGACCATGCGTACCTTCCATACCGGCGGCGTTGCATCGGCCGACGATATAACACAGGGTCTTCCCCGTGTCGTTGAAATATTCGAAGCGCGCAAGCCTAAGGGCCTTGCGGTCATCTCCGAGATAAGCGGCCGCGTGTCCCTTACCGAGGGCAAGAAGCGGGAGGCTACCATAACCAACGATGACGGCGAGAGCGCCAAGTACCTTATCCCCTTCGGCTCAAAGCTGAGAGTCAGGGACGGCGACATGGTGGACGCAGGCGACGAGCTGACCGACGGTTCCATCAACCCCAACGATATACTGAAGATAAAGGGCGTAAAGGGCGTTCAGGCATATATGCTCAAGGAAGTACAGAGCGTATACCGTCTCCAGGGCGTTGAGATCGCGGATAAGCACATCGAAGTTATTATCCGCCAGATGCTCCGCAAGGTACAGATAGAGGACGCGGGCGACACTACTTTGCTCCCGGGCGAGCTGGTGGATATATTCGCCTTCGAAAACGAGAACGAGAGGGTTATACTTGAGGGCAAGCAGCCCG
>OGYO01001161.1_pt1 | contig 14375 bp, 17 predicted proteins | sample 1576561 | NCBI WGS metagenome assembly OGYO01 (sample SAMEA3541507, study PRJEB24748) | human gut metagenome | biome: human gut; feature: human-associated habitat; material: faeces | place: China | collected 2012 | reverse complement strand
AAACTGCTTATATGCCTCGGGCATGACCTCGGCCAGCTGGTCGATGGTCTGCGGGCTGTTGGACTTGTCTATAATCCAGGAATAAGCTTTTTTGTAAGAACAATAACTACACTAACAGCTGGAACTGTATTCTTAATGTGGGTAGGAGAACAAATATCTGTCAAAGGAATAGGAAACGGAGTTTCACTTATTATATTCTTAAATGTAATATCAAGAGCTCCTTCAAGTGTTATACAAACAGTTCAAAAAATGCAAGGAGATAAATTCTTAATTCCTCTATTTGTATTAGTAGCTTTCCTTGCTACTGTAACTATAGCAGGAATAGTATTATTTCAACTTGGACAAAGAAAAATCCCTATTCATTATGTTGGAAAAGGATTTAGCTCAAAAGGTGGAATAGGAGAGAAATCATTTATACCATTAAGACTTAATACAGCAGGTGTAATGCCTGTAATCTTTGCATCTGTGTTTATGTTAATTCCTGGAGTAATAGTTAATGCTCTTCCTTCAGACTTACAATTAAAAACAACTTTATCTATAGTATTTGGGCAAAATCACCCAGTATACATGATATTGTATGCTTTAGTAATAATGTTCTTCTCATTTTTCTACACAGCTTTAGTTTTTGACCCTGAAAAGGTTGCTGAAAACTTAAGACAAGGTGGAGGAACTATACCTGGAATCAGACCAGGGGAAGAAACTGTAGAATATCTTGAAGGTGTTGCTTCAAGAATTACATGGGGTGGAGGACTTTTCTTAGCAGTAATTTCTATACTACCATATGTAATATTTACTTCTATGGGACTTCCAGTTTATTTTGGTGGAACAGGAATAATCATTGTTGTTGGTGTTGCTTTAGATACTATACAACAAATAGATGCTCATTTAGTCATGAGAGAGTATAAAGGATTTATTTAATAATTATCAAATAATTTTAAAAGATAGGTCAAGAGCCTATCTTTTTTATTTTTCTTATTGACATTTAGCTTGTATAATTATAAAATATCTCGTATTCAAAAATAAAATAAAATTAAAACTACAAGGGAGGTTGATATGTCAAAGCTAGACCAAAATAAAACACCATTATTTACAGTATTAAAAGATGAATATGTAAGAAGAAATATACTTCCATTTCATGTTCCTGGACATAAAAGAGGAAAAGGAGTAGACAAAGAGTTTTATAACTTTATGGGAGAGGCTCCGTTTTCAATAGATGTAACAATATTTAAAATGGTTGATGGATTACATCATCCAAAAAGTTGTATAAAAGAAGCTCAAGAGTTGCTAGCAGATGCCTATGGAGTAAAACATAGTTTTTTTGCAGTAAATGGAACTTCTGGAGCAATACAAGCAATGATAATGTCAGTTATTAAAGCAGGGGAAAAAATATTAGTACCAAGAAATGTACATAAATCAGTATCAGCTGGAATTATTCTGAGTGGATCTGAGCCTGTGTACATGAATCCTGAAATAGATGAAAACTTAGGAATTGCTTTAGGTGTAAAACCTCAAACAGTTGAAAATATGTTAAAACAAGATCCAGATATATGTGCAGTACTTTTAATAAATCCAACTTATTATGGTGTGGCAACAGATCTTAAGAAAATAGCAGATATAGTTCATAGCTATGACATACCTTTAATCGTTGACGAAGCTCATGGACCTCATTTACATTTCCATGATGAATTGCCAGTATCAGCAGTGGATGCTGGAGCAGATATCTGTACTCAAAGTACTCATAAAATTTTAGGAGCAATGACTCAAATGTCTGTTATTCATGTAAATTCTGATAGAGTAAATGTTGAAAAAGTAAAACAAATTTTAAGTTTGCTTCATACAACATCACCATCTTATCCATTGATGGCATCTCTTGACTGTTCAAGGAGACAAATAGCTACTGAAGGACAAGAATTACTTACTAAAGCTATTGAACTTGCTAAATACTTTAGAAGAGAAGCTAATAGAATTCCTGGAATCTATTGTTTTGGTGAAGAACTTGTTGGTAAAGAAGGTTTCTTCTCTTTTGACCCAACAAAGATAACTATATCAGCTAAAGAATTAGGACTTAAAGGTGGAGAACTTGAAAGTCTACTTGTAGATGATTACAATATACAAATGGAATTATCAGATTACTACAATACTTTAGGACTTGTTACTATAGGTGATACAGAAGAAAGTATTGATAAATTACTTGATGCTCTAAGAGATATCAGTAAGAGATTTTTTGGAAAAGGAAAAACTTTAGAAAAAAATAATATAAAACTTCCTGAAACACCTGAATTAGTATTAATGCCAAGAGAAGCATTCTACAGTGAAAAGAATAAAGTTCCTTTCAAAGAAAGTGTAGGGAAAATTTCTGGTGAAATGATAATGGCATATCCACCTGGTATACCAATAATCATTGCTGGAGAAAGAATCAGTCAAGATATAATAGATCATATTGAAGAATTAAAAGAAGCAGATTTACATATTCAAGGTATGGAAGACCCAGAACTTGAAACTATAAATGTAATTGAAGAAGAAGATGCTATTTACTTATACACTGAAAAGATGAAAAATGTACTTATTGGAGTACAAACAAATCTTGGAGCTAACAAGACAGGTACTGAGTTTGGACCAGATGACTTAATTCAAGCATATCCAGATACTTTTGATGAAATGGAATTAATCACTGTTGAAAGACAAAAAGAAGACTTCAACGATAAGAAGTTGAAATTCAAAAATACAGTTTTAGATACTTGTGAAAAGATAGCTAAGAGAGTTAATGAGGCAGTTATTGATGGATATAGACCAATACTTGTTGGAGGAGACCACTCAATTTCAGTAGGAAGTGTAGCAGGAGTTTCTTTAGAAAAAGAAATTGGAATCTTATGGATGAGTGCTCACGGAGATATGAATACTCCTGAAAGTACACTTACAGGAAATATCCACGGAATGCCTCTAGCTTTAATTCAAGGACTTGGAGATAGAGAACTTGTAAACTGTTTCTATGAAGGAGCTAAGGTGGATAGCAGAAATATAGTTATCTTTGGAGCAAGAGAAATTGAAGTGGAAGAAAGAAAAATTATAGAAAAAACTGGAGTAAAAATAGTTTACTACGATGATATTTTAAGAAGAGGAATAGACGCTGTCTTAGAAGAAGTAAAAGATTATCTAAAAGCAGATAACTTACATATCAGTATAGATATGAATGTTTTTGATCCAGAAATTGCACCTGGAGTTTCTGTTCCAGTTAGAAATGGAATGTCATCTGATGAAATGTTTAAATCATTGAAGTTTGCATTTAAAAACTACTCAGTTACATCAGCAGATATAACTGAATTTAACCCATTGAATGATATTAATGGAAAAACTGCTGAACTTGTTGATGATATAGTTCAATATATGATGAACCCTGATTATTAAAATTTAAGAAGAGAATGTTGCATAACATTCTCTTTTTTTGTTGAAAGCATTATATTGACATTGTAATGAAAATGTAATATAATATCGTTATAAAATATTTGGAGGTATTAATAATGGATGTAAATAAAGGAGGAAATAGTTGTTTGGTTGAAAAGGAAAAAATCAATATCAATTTTAGACTTGAAAAAGATTTAAAAGATGAGTTGGATATCCTTTGTAATGAAATTGGCATGACAGTAACTACTGCATTTACTATTTTTGCCAAGAAGTTTGTGAGAGAAAGACGGCTACCATTTATAGTTGATGCAGATCCATTTTATAGTGAAAAAAATATTAAAAGATTAAAAAAATCTATAGAACAATTAGAAACAAAAGGTGGTACTGTTCATGAAATAACGGAGGTTTTTGATGATTAAAGAATGGTCCGATGAGGCTTGGGAAGAATTCCTAGAACAAGTAAAAAAAGATAAAAAATTTTTAAAAAGATTAGAAAAAATTTTAAAAGATATTGAAAGAAACGGCTATAAAGGAATAGGAAAGCCTGAGCCTTTGAGATTTGACTTTACTGGCTATTGGAGCAGAAGAATTGACGATTATAACAGAATTGTTTATAAGATTGAAAATGGAAGAATAAAAATAGCACAGTGTGGTTTACATTATAATGACTAATTCTTAAAACCTTTAAAAGAGAGTAATTAAACTCTCTTTTTTATTCAGAAAAAGTGATATAATATAAATGTAAAAAAATGTAAAGTAGTATCAGGGGGAAAAATGAATATTATTCTAGAAAAAATGACAAGTGAGTATATAGATGATTTATTGGTTAGAGCAGCACATCATTCAACAGCTATTGAAGGAAATACATTAACTTTAGGAGACACTATTTCTATTCTTATTCATAATTATATTCCTAAAGGAATGACAGAAAGAGAATACTATGAAGTTAAAAATTATAAAAAAGCTTTCGAATTACTTTTAAAAACTGATAGAGTAATTTCAACTGATTTAATAAAACATTATCATAAATATATTATGGAAAATTTAAGAGAAGACAATGGAGAATTTAAAAAGATACAAAATATTATTTTAGGAGCAGTTATTGAGACAACTAAACCATATTTAGTTCCTACAGTTATAGAAGATTGGTGTCAAAATTTAGAATATAGACTGAATAATGCAAAGACAGATGAAGAAAAAATAGAAGCAATATTGGATCAACATATAAAATTTGAAAAAATTCATCCTTTTGGAGATGGAAATGGAAGAACAGGAAGATTATTGATTATTCATAGTTGTTTAAAAGAAAATTTAGCTCCTATTTTAATACCAAAAGAAGAAAAAGGAAAATATATAAATTTTTTAACAGCTGAAAATATTAAAGAATTTGTCAAATGGGGGATAGAATTAGAAAATAAAGAAAGAGAAAGAATAGAACTGTTTTATAATAAAGAAAAATAAAGAAAGCTAAAAGTAGAACTAATTGACAAAGTTTGAAAAAAATGATAAAATCTATAAGCGTTAAATAATCACATCAATTATTTCTAAGCAAGGTGCTCTAAAATTAGATGGCTTAGTTTTGAGATTGATGGAAGTATAACCAAATTTAAAATTTTAGGAGGAAAAAAATGTCAGTTGTAACAATGAAACAATTATTAGAAGCTGGAGTTCATTTTGGACATCAAGCTAAAAGATGGAACCCAAAAATGAAGAAGTATATTTTCACAGAAAGAAATGGAATTCATGTAATTGATTTACATAAATCTTTAAAGAAAATAGAAGAAGCTTATGAAGAAATGAGAAAAATAGCTGAAGATGGAGGAAAAGTTCTATTTGTAGGAACTAAGAAACAAGCTCAAGAAGCTATTAAAGAACAAGCAGAAAGATCTGGAATGTATTACATCAACAACAGATGGTTAGGTGGAATGCTAACAAACTTCTCTACTATCAAAAAGAGAATTGAAAGAATGAAAGAATTAGAAAGAATGGATGCTGATGGAACTTTAGATACTGATTACACTAAAAAAGAAGCTGCAGAATTCAGAAAAGAATTATCTAAATTATCTAAAAACTTATCTGGAATCAGAGATATGGAAAAAGCTCCAGATGCTATATATGTAGTAGACGTTAAAATGGAAGAATTGCCAGTTAGAGAAGCTCATTTATTAGGAATCCCTGTATTTGCTATGATAGATACAAACGTAGATCCTGATTTAATAACTTACCCTATCCCAGCAAACGATGACGCTATAAGATCAGTAAAATTAATTACTTCTGTTATAGCTAATGCAATAGTTGAAGGAAATCAAGGACATGAAAATGTAGAACCTCAATCAGAAGAAATAAATGTTGAAGAAGGTTCAGTAGAATAATATACTTAATATAATCATAGGAGGTTATGAAAATGGCTACAGTAACAGCTGCTTTAGTAAAAGAATTAAGAGAAAGAACAGGAGCAGGAATGCTTGACTGTAAAAAAGCATTAGAAACTAATGACGGAGATATAGAAAAGGCAATAGATTACCTAAGAGAAAAAGGTATAACTAAGGCTGTTAAAAAAGCAGGAAGAATAGCAGCAGAAGGATTAATATTCGATGCGGTTACTCCTGATCACAAGAAAGCAGTTATTTTAGAGTTCAACTCAGAAACTGACTTCGTTGCAAAAAATGAAGAATTTAAAGAATTCGGAAGAAAATTAGTAAAACTTGCTTTAGAAAGAAATGCTCATCAATTAGAAGAATTAAATGAAACTCAAATTGAAGGAGACAAGAAAGTTTCTGAAGCTTTAACAGAATTAATAGCTAAAATCGGAGAAAACATGAGCTTAAGAAGATTAGCTGTTGTAGTTGCAAGAGATGGTTTTGTACAAACTTACAGTCACTTAGGTGGAAAACTTGGAGTAATTGTTGAAATGTCTGGAGAAGCTACAGAAGCAAACTTAGAAAAAGCTAAAAATATAGCAATGCATGTAGCAGCTATGGATCCTAAATATCTATCAGAAGAAGAAGTAACAGCTTCTGACTTAGAACATGAAAAAGAAATAGCTAGAAAACAATTAGAAGAAGAAGGAAAACCAGCTAATATAATTGAAAAAATATTAATAGGAAAAATGCACAAATTCTATGAAGAAAATTGTTTAGTAGATCAAGTTTATGTAAGAGCTGAAAACAAAGAAACTGTTAAACAATATGCAGGAGATATAAAAGTTCTATCATTTGAAAGATTCAAGGTTGGAGAAGGAATAGAAAAGAGAGAAGAAGATTTCGCTGCAGAAGTTGCTGCTCAAATCAAAGGATAGTTATTTATGAGGATGCAACTTTGCATCCTCTATTTTTTTAAATAAAAAATATTAGAGGAGGAAATATGGAAAGCCCTTTTTACAAGAAGATCTTATTGAAATTAAGTGGAGAAGCCTTAATGGGAGAACAAGAATTCGGAATTTCATCTGATGTTATCACTTCTTATGCAAAACAAATTAAAGAAATTGTTGACTTAGGAGTTGAAGTTTCTATTGTCATAGGAGGTGGAAATATATTCAGAGGAATTTCAGGTGCTGCACAAGGGGTAGATAGAGTTACAGCAGATCATATGGGTATGCTTGCCACTGTTATAAACTCTTTAGCACTACAAAATTCAATTGAAAAATTAGGTGTTCCTACTAGAGTACAAACTGCTATTGAAATGCCAAAAGTTGCAGAGCCTTTTATCAAAAGAAGAGCTCAAAGACATCTTGAAAAAGGTAGAGTAGTTATATTTGGAGCTGGAACTGGGAATCCATATTTCACAACAGATACAGCAGCAGCTTTAAGAGCTATTGAAATGGAAACTGATGTTGTTATAAAAGCTACAAAAGTTGATGGAATATATGATAAAGACCCTGTAAAATTTGCAGATGCTAAAAAATATGGAACAGTTACATATAATGAAGTTTTAGCAAAAGATTTAAAAGTAATGGATGCCACTGCTATTTCACTATGTAGAGAAAATAAATTACCTATAATTGTATTTAATTCTTTGGTTGAAGGTAACTTAAAGAAAGTTGTTATGGGTGAACATATTGGAACTACTGTTGTAGCAGATTAAATTAAATTTAATTAACTGAAGGAGGAAGAATGAGTATAGCTAGTGACAAACTTATAAAAGAATGCGAAGATAAAATGTTAAAAACAATAGAATCGGTGAAAGAAAGATTTACATCTATAAGAGCAGGTAGAGCAAATGTGGCTATGTTAGATGCAGTAAAAGTAGAAAATTATGGAAGTGATGCCCCTTTAAACCAAGTAGGAACAGTATCTGCTCCAGAAGCAAGACTTTTAGTTATAGATCCTTGGGATAAAACTTTAATACCTAAAATTGAAAAAGCAATACTTGCAGCTAATATAGGAATGACTCCTAACAATGATGGTAGAGTTATAAGACTTGTTTTACCAGAACTTACTGCTGAAAGAAGAAAAGAATATGTAAAACTTGCTAAAACTGAAGCTGAAAATGGTAAAATTGCTGTTAGAAATATCAGAAAAGATATTAATAATCATTTAAAAAAATTAGAAAAAGATAAAGAAAATCCTATTTCTGAAGATGAATTAAAGAAAGAAGAAACATATGTTCAAACTTTAACAGATAAGTATATCAAAGAAATAGATGAGTTACTTGCTAAAAAAGAAAAAGAAATAACTACAGTATAATAAATTTTTATGAATATCCTTGAGAAATCGAGGATATTTTTTTGAAAAAGCTTTTATTTAATTGACAAAAATGCATAAAAACAGTATACTAAAATCATAAAAAACTTAATATTTTTATAAAAAAAGTTTAAAAGGGGGAACTATGAAAATCAAATTTATTTTAGGTGCAATGTTAGTAGTGGGAGCAGTTTCTTACTCAGCAGAAGCAACAGATACTGTAGCTCAAGAAGTAATAAACGAAGTAAAAAATATAGAAGCAGAGTATCAAGCTTTAATGCAAAAAGAAGCTGAAAGAAAAGAAGAGTTTATTCAAGAAAAGGCAAATCTTGAAGCAGAAGTAAAGGAATTAAAAGAAAAGCAACTGGGAAGAGAAGAACTTTATGCTAAATTAAAAGAAGATTCAAAAATAAGATGGCATAGAGATGAATACAAAAAGTTGTTAAAAAGATTTGATGAATACTACAATAAGCTAGAGCAAAAGATTGCAGACAAAGAACAACAAATAATAGAATTAACAAAATTACTAGAAGTTTTAAATTAATTAGGAGGGGGAAAAAATGAAGAAGTTTCTAAAAACTATTTTATTTTTATGTACACTATCGTCAATAGTTTATGCAGAAGATGATGGAATGGCAGTATTAAATAAAAAGAGAGCAGAGATAGAAAAAGCAGAAAAAGCAAAAGCAAAATTAGAAAAAGAAGCAGCAGAAAAAGCAAAAAAAGAGGCTGAAGAACAAGCAAAAGTTCAAGCAGTGGAAACTGTAGAAGCTCCAGCAGAAATTGCGACAACAACAGAAGGTATGAGCGAACAAGATGAAAAAGAAGCAATGGACATCTTAGAAGGAATGAGAAAGAAAATTAAGACAGAAGATGCACAAACTCTTAAACTTCAAAAGGAAGCAAAAGAATTAGGAATAACAACATCTGAAGCAGCTTCATTAGCAGAAATAGAAGCAATGGTAAAAGCAAAGAAAGCAGAACAAGCTAAACCAAAAACAGAAGCAGAAAAATTAGAAGCAACAAGAAAAGAGGCTTTAGAAAAATTAGATTTCTATGAAAGAGTAGTAAGAAGTGTTGCAAGAGAAGAAGCAGAAGTAGCAGGATACTATGAAATAATGAATGATGAACCTAAGACAACTGAAACAGCAGAACCAACTGAAGCACCTGTAGTAGAAGAAGTAGCTGCTCCAGTAGAAGAAACTGTACAATAATAATAGGGGGAATATAGATGAAAAAGAAATTAATGTTAACAACATTATTAGGACTACTTTTAGTAGCTTCGTTTGCTTATGCAGAAGAAAGCGATGATGATGCAAAGAAAAGATTACTAAAAGAATATGAAAAAGTTCAAAAAGAAAAGGAAAAAGAAGCAGAAGAAGCAGCTAAAAGACAAGCAGAAGAAGGAACTCAATCAGCTCAAGATATAGCTAATCAAGAAACAGAAAGTGTTGAAGGAGAAACAGTTACAGTAGTACAAGAAGAAGTAGCTCCAAAAAAATCAAGAAAAAATATGACTGAATCTGAAAAAATGGATGAAGAAGTACAAAGAATAAAGAAAAGAATATTAGAAATAAATGACAAAATAGAAAACTACAACAAAACAAATGAAATGCTTGATAATTTGGAAAAGAATGTTGGAGAACTAGAAAGAAGAGTAAATTATTAATAAAAAGGAGAACAGAAAATATGAAAAAATTAGCATTAATATTAGGAGTTTTATCATTAGTAGCATGTACAGATCAGAAAGTAGTAAACTATAATACAGCAAGATTAGATAATATAGAAACTTATTTAGCAAATAATAAAGCAGTAAAACCTTCAGAAAATGTAGACAAATTAGTTGAAGAAGGAAAAGTTGAGTATACAGAAGAATACTTATCATTAGAAAAGGAGGCTGAAAAATGGCAAAGAGAAAGAATGCAACAAGTACAACAATAATAACACTATTACTTTTATTCGTATTTTCTTTACCAGCATTAGCAGTCCAAGCACTAACAACAACACAAATGCGTGAAAATACAATAAGAATAAATGCTTTAGAAATAAAAAATATAGACATAACTAATATAGAAGCACCAAAAGAAATGACAATAGTATTAGATGAAAGAGCACTAAACTTTGATTTTGATAAATCAGTAGTAAAACCACAATATTTTGAAATCTTAAATAATTTAAAAGATTTTATAGAACAAAATAACTATGAAGTAACAATAGAAGGACATACAGATTCTATAGGAAGTAACCAATATAACATAGGACTTTCAAGAAGAAGAGCAGAAGCAGTAAAAGCTAAATTAATAGAATTTGGATTAGCAGAAGACAGAATAGTAGGAATAGAAGCTAAAGGAGAAGAATATCCAGTAGCAACAAATGAAACAGCTGAAGGAAGACTACAAAACAGAAGAGTAGAATTCAGATTAGTTCAAAGATAATGAACTTTTTAGAACTTATGACATTGGTTATGATATAAAAGGAAGCGATGTTAGAAGTGGAGTAGGACTTATAATTCTAATAAAATCTAAAAGCTTTAAAAGGAGACTAATTTTGGTCTCTTTTTTGTTTTTAACTTAAAATGCATAGAAAAATAACAAAAAAAGACAGTTTAATAAATTGTCTTTTTTTTTGATACAAAAATATTAAAAAAATACTTTACTTTTTTCTAATTTTTTGGTATAGTATGCCTTAAATATTAAAACAATAATTTGGAGGAGAATATTATGAAGAAAAAATTACTAAGTACTTTATTGGGAGTTTCACTTTTATTAGTGGCTTGTGGAGGAGAAAAAGCAGCAGATAAATCAGCAACAGAAGCTGAAACAATAAAGATTGGAGCTCTTGGACCATTGACAGGAGGAGTTGCAATTTACGGAATATCAGCAACTAATGGACTTAAATTAGCAGTTGATGAAATCAATGCAAATGGTGGAATATTAGGAAAACAAATTGAATTAAATCTTTTAGATGAAAAAGGAGATTCTACTGAAGCAGTAAATGCCTATAACAAACTTGTGGACTGGGGAATGGTAGCTCTAATTGGTGATGTTACATCTAAACCAAGTGTTGCAGTAGCAGAAGTTGCAGCTCAAGATGGAATACCTATGATAACTCCTACAGGAACTCAACTTAATATAACAGAAGCTGGTTCAAATGTATTTAGAGTATGTTTTACAGATCCTTATCAAGGAGAAGTTTTAGCAAAATTCACTAAAGATAAAGTTGCAGCAAAAACAGTAGCTATTATGTCTAATAACTCAAGTGACTATTCAGATGGAGTAGCAAATGCGTTTGCAAAAGAAGCGGAAGCTCAAGGAATAGAAATTGTTGCAAGAGAAGGATATTCAGACGGGGATAAAGATTTTAAAGCTCAACTTACAAAGATAGCTCAAAAGAACCCAGATGTTCTATTTATACCAGATTACTATGAACAAGATGGTTTAATAGCTATACAAGCAAGAGAAGTTGGAATAAAATCAGTTATAGTTGGTTCGGATGGTTGGGATGGAGTTGTAAAAACTGTTGACCCATCATCATATGCTGCAATAGAAGATGTATTCTTTGCTAATCACTATTCAACAAAAGATAGTAATGAAAAGGTACAAAACTTCATAAAGAACTATAAAGAAAAATACAATGACGAACCTTCTGCATTCTCGGCTTTAAGTTATGATGCTGCATATATTTTAAAGGCTGCAATAGAAAAAACAGGAAGTACTGATAAAGAAGCAATAGTTAAAGCAATAAAAGAAATAGAATTTGATGGAATCACAGGACACTTGACTTTTGATGAAAAGAATAACCCTATTAAAAGTATAACTATGATCAAAATAGTAAATGGAGATTATACATTTGATTCAGTAGTGTCAAAATAAATGGGAGGATAAAATGGAGTTTTTACTTCAGATAATTAATGGTTTACAAATTGGAAGTATCTATGCCTTAGTATCCTTAGGATATACAATGGTATATGGTATAGCACAACTTATAAATTTTGCACATGGGGATATAATAATGATAGGTGCCTATGTTTCATTATTTTCGATACCAGCATTGTCATCTATGGGTTTACCGATATGGCTTTCAGTTGTACCAGCAATAATAATTTGTGCATTAGTTGGTTGTTTAGCAGAAAGGATAGCATATAGACCACTAAGAAATTCACCAAGGATTTCAAACTTAATAACAGCTATAGGAGTTAGCTTATTTTTAGAAAATGTATTTATGAAAGTATTTACACCAAATACTAGATCCTTTCCTAAAATTTTTACTCAAGACTCAATAAAATTAGGAGATAGCATACAAATTAGTTTTGGAGCAGTTGTAACTATAGTTGTAACTATAACATTATCAATGGCTTTACAATTATTTATGAAGAAAACTAAATATGGAAAGGCTATGATAGCAACAAGTCAAGATTATTCAGCTTCAGCTTTAGTGGGAATAAATGTGGATAGAACAATACAACTTACATTTGCAATAGGAAGTGGACTTGCAGCAGTTGCCTCTGTTCTATATGTATCAGCCTATCCACAAATACAACCTTTAATGGGTTCTATGCTTGGGATAAAAGCTTTCGTTGCAGCAGTTTTAGGTGGAATAGGAATATTACCAGGAGCTGTGATTGGAGGATTTATATTAGGAATAGTTGAAAGTTTAACAAGAGCATACCTATCATCACAACTTGCAGATGCTTTTGTATTTTCAATATTAATTATAGTTTTATTATTTAAACCTACTGGAATACTTGGAAAAAATGTAAAGGAGAAAGTATAATGGATAAAAATAAAAAATTAAGTTATATAGCTACTTATGTAGTTTTATTAGTTCTATATTTCATACTTTTCTCTTTAATAAATTCAGGATTCATAAGTAGATATCAAATTGGAATTTTAATATTAATTTTGATAAATGTTATTTTGGCAGCAAGTTTAAATATAACAGTTGGTTGTTTAGGACAAATAACTCTAGGGCATGCAGGATTTATGTCTATAGGTGCATATACAGCGGCACTTTTAACTAAGTCAGGTATTCTTTCAGGTTATCCAGGTTACATTGTAGCCTTAATAGTAGGAGGACTTGTAGCAGGAGTTATTGGTTTTATTATAGGTATACCAGCTTTAAGACTTACAGGAGACTATCTTGCAATTATAACACTAGCCTTTGGAGAAATTATAAGAGTATTGATTGAATATTTTAAATTTACAGGTGGTGCTCAAGGGCTAACAGGTATACCTAGAGTTAATAACTTCACACTTATATACTTTATAACTATATTCTCAGTTATATTTATGTATTCTATTATGACAAGTAGACATGGTAGAGCAGTCTTAGCTATTCGTGAAGATGAAATAGCAAGTGGAGCTTCTGGAATAAATACAACATATTACAAGACTTTCGCCTTTGTTTTATCAGCAATATTTGCTGGTATAGCAGGTGGAATCTATGCACATAATTTAGGAATTTTAGGTGCAAAACAATTTGACTATAACTATTCAATAAATATACTTGTTATGGTTGTACTTGGAGGAATGGGAAGTTTTACAGGTTCAATATTATCAGCAATAGTTCTTACTATCTTACCAGAAGTATTAAGAAGTTTTGCAGAATACAGAATGATAGTTTATCCATTAATATTGATAATAATGATGTTATTTAGACCTAAAGGTTTACTTGGAAGAGAAGAATTTCAAATAAGTAAAGTGATTTCATATTTTACTAAAAAAAGAGGTGGAGTAGATGGAAAATAAAAAACCTCTTTTAGTTGCAAAAGATATTTCAATTAGCTTTGGAGCTTTGAAGGCAGTAGATAAATTTAACTTAGAAATAAATTCAGGAGAATTAATAGGTTTAATAGGACCTAATGGTGCAGGAAAAACAACAGTATTTAATATTCTAACGGGAGTATATAATGCTAGTTCTGGAGAGTATACTTTAGATGGAGAAGATGTTATTAAAACTTCCACTTCAGCTCTTGTAAAAAAAGGTTTAGCTCGTACTTTCCAAAATATCAGACTATTTAAGTACTTATCAGTGTTAGATAATGTTGTTGCTGCATATAACTTCCGTATGAAATATGGAATTTTAACTGGAATGTTTCGTTTACCATGTTTTTGGAAAGAAGAAAAAGCAGCTAAAGAAAAGGCAATGGAACTTTTAAAAATATTTGATTTGGATAAGTATGCAAATATGCATGCTGGGAATCTTCCTTATGGAGAACAAAGAAAGTTAGAAATTGCTAGAGCTATGGCAACAGAGCCTAAAATTCTTCTTTTAGATGAAAAAATTCAAAAA